>Ga0181561_10003509_pt1 | contig 13767 bp, 10 predicted proteins | sample 011ome_19_FD_133760 | JGI IMG/M metagenome (GOLD analysis project Ga0181561, IMG submission 133760) | Coastal salt marsh microbial communities from the Groves Creek Marsh, Skidaway Island, Georgia - 011510BT metaG (megahit assembly) | ecosystem: Environmental > Aquatic > Marine > Intertidal...
ACGCCAGTGGCGCGACGGTTACTAGCGCGGCGACGAGGAGCCCATACGGGACGTCGAACATGGCGGCGGCGATGCGCGCCGTCGTCGCGGAGGAGGGCGCGGGCGCGCTGCTCCGGGGGTTGGGGCCGAGGGTGTTGTTTCACATCCCCGCCGGGGCGATCTCGTGGGCGACGTACGAGTACGGGAAGAGGGTGCTGGGGGTTTCGGGGTCGAGCGGGGGGGGGACGCATCATCACTGATGACGTGGCGGAGGCGGAGGAGGACGAGTAGCGAGGCGAAGATCAGATCGCGTGAGATAAAATTCCATCAAAACGAGCACGTTCCGAAACGTCCACGTCACTCGCTTCGCGTCGCGACGGAGGATGCCGACGTCGTCCGCGGCTCGGCGCGCGCTCGCCGCGCTCGCCGCGCGACGCGCGAGCGCGTCGCGCGTCGTCGCGGGCGCGTCCGACGGCGGCGTGCACGGCGCGGCGCGCGCGCACGGCGTCGGCGCGGGTCGCCGCGCCGCGCGCTGCTTATCCGCGGTGATGGACGTCGCGTCGTCGTCGTCGTCGTCGTCGTCGTCGTCGTCGTCGTCGTCGTCGTCGTCGTCGCGCGCGATGCTCGCGACGCGCCACCGCGGCATCAGCACCGGGAAGTCGCCGTTGGAGGAGGACTACGCGTACCAGAAAGCGCTCGAGGAGCGCGAGGCGGCGCTGAAGGAGATGCGCGCCGCGTCCGCGGCGATCGAGGCGTCGTCCGCCGAGTCGTCCCGCTCGGCACCCTCATCGTCCTCGTCCGCGCCTCCCACCGCGCCTCCGAAGCCGAAGCCGAAGCCGAAGCCGCCGGCGTTCGGCGTCCTCAGCAGCGGCGGCGCTCGCGCGCCCACGAAGCCGGCGGAGAAGCCCAAGCCGAAGACGACGGTCGTGAGGGCGCCGACGCTGGGCAGGCCGGACATCAGCAGCGCGTCGTCTGGCGGCATCGCCGGGCCCGCGGGAAATCGAAACTTAATGCCCGCGCCGCCGCCGGAGCCGGAGGAGCCGGAGATCGGCCAAGGCCACCTCCGCGATATCCTCCAGGAGGGGAGCTTCGAGAAGTACGGCGTCGGCGGGTTGGACGCGGAGTTCATGACGATCTTCCGCAGGGTCTTCGCGTCGCGGATGGTCGCCCCGGACGTCGTGAGGCGACTCGGGATGCGTCACGTCAAGGTGGGCGATCGACGACGCCAAGTGGCAGCGCGTCTTATCGGCCGCGCGTTTCTCCACGTCAGCGATTTCGTTGTCCACGTCACCAAATCTCACCAATCAAACCTCGCCCTCCACCTAATGAATCCATCCATCATCGCCAGGGGATGCTGCTCTACGGCCCGCCCGGGACCGGGAAGACGCTCGTCGCGAAGCAGCTCGGGAAGCTCCTTAACGCGCACCCGCCGAAGATCGTCAACGGGCCGGAGATTTTGCAGCGGTTCGTCGGACAGTCCGAGGAGAACATGCGCGACCTGTTCGCGCCCGCGGAGAAGGAGTTCAAAGGGAAGGGCGACAAGAGCAAGCTGCACGTCATCATCTTCGGTGCGTTCCGCGCCTCCGCACGACAAACGTTTTTCACCCATCCCTCGGTTTCAACATGACAACATTCGATCGCGCCGGTCCCTTTCGACCGATGACCGACCGACGAACCGCCAAGCTAACCCTCTTTCGCATGGAACTACAACGTACGACCCTCATCAGACGAAATCGACGCCATCATGAAGGCGAGAGGCAGCGGCGGCGCCGCCGCCTCCGTGGTCCACGACAACGTCGTCAATCAGCTGCTCACGAAGCTCGACGGGATGCAGTCGCTCGATAACGTCCTCGTCGTCGGGATCACGAATCGCCGCGACCTCCTCGACCCCGCGGTGCTGCGACCGGGGCGCTTGGAGCTCCAAGTCGAGGTGGGCTTGCCAGACGAGCGCGGTCGAAGGCAGATTTTTAACATTCACACCGCGGCGATGCGCGCGGGCGGGATGCTCGCGGCGGACGTGGACGTGGACGCGCTCGCGGCGACGACGGGGAACTACAGCGGCGCGGAGATCAAGGGCCTCGTCGGCGCGGCGCAGTCGCACGCGCTGGCGCGGTACCTCGCCGCCTCCGGAAACGAAAACGAAAACGAAAACGAAAACGAAAACGAAAACGAAAACGCCGCCGCCGCCGCCGCCGCCGCGAACGTCGTCGTCACCGCGGACGATTTCGAGCGCGCGGCGCGAGAGGTCCGACCCGCGATGGGCGCGGACGAGGCCGCGCTGAGCGCGCTGCGACCGCTCGGGATGCACTGCAGCTGCGACACCGGGTCCGCGGTCGTCTCCCGACACAAGCGCGCGCGAGACGCCATCGCGCCCCTCTTGCGCGCCGTCTCGAGGAGCGTCGTCGCCGTCTCCGACGCGAGCGCGAGCGCGCCGAAACCTAACGGCCCGGACCACATCACGGTGCTACTGCACGGCCCGCCCGGGTCGGGAAAGACCGCCGCGGCCGCGGAGGCGTCCGGGTTCGAGGCGTCGGGGTTTCCTCACGTCAAGGTGTTCCGCGCCGAGCTCGCCGTCGCGAACGGGCCGGACGCGGCGCTGCACGCGCTTCGCGTCGCGTTCGACGACGCCGCGAAAGCGCCGCTGTCGCTGCTCGTGATCGACAGCCTGGAGATCCTACTCGGGATCGCGGTCGGAGAGGGCGGGGACGCTCGAGTCGCCGCGGGCGGCGGCGGGGCGAAGAAGACTTCTTCGGGGACGACCCCGTGCGCGCCGCCGCACGCGGAGCTCCTCCAGACCCTCCACGCGCTGCTTCGTCGGCCGCCGCCGCCGGGCAGGAAGCTCGCGGTGCTCGCGACGACGAGCTCCATCGACGCGATGCGACGCGTCGGCGTCTCCGGCGCGTTTCACGCCGCCGTGGAGGTGCCCCCGCTCTCGCGCGACGAAGCCGCGCGCGTGCTCGCGACGGAGGGCGCGTTCGGCGCCGGCGATCACGACGCCGCGGTCGTCGCCGCGGAGATGATCGAGATCAGCGCGAGCGGCGGGAACGGCGACGACGCGACGACCGGGGTGGCGATCAAGCGGTTATTGCGCGCGGCGCAGCTCGCGCGCGCGCTGACGTCGGCGAGCGGCGGGAACGGCGGCGACGTCGTTGTGGACCCGCGAGGAGGGCCGTGGTTGACCGCGTTGGAACGCGGCGGGGTGTTGCGGAGCGACGTCGCGGAGGTTCGCGGCGGGTACGCGTAGCCCAGCCCCGCGACGACGAAGAATGCGCGCGTGATACGACGATGCGATGCGATTCTTTGTGATGAGCTTATTTACACAACACGTGATGATGCCTACACGTACATACAGTATAATTCGTGAATACAGTACTGTACGTCGCCCCTCGGCTCGAATACCGTCCGCGCGTCCGTCTCATCGCAGCAACTCCGTCGTGTCCTCGATCGACGTCGCGTTCGCGGCGTCCGTGGCGTTCGCGAGTGCCTCCGCCTTCGCCGTCGCGTTCGTCGCGTTCGGCGGCGGCGCGGGTGCGGGCGCGGGCGCGGGCGCGGGCGCGGGCGCGGGCGCGGGCGCCTCCTCCTTCTCCTTCTCCTTCTTCTCCTTCTTCTCCGACTCGTCCATCGCCTTCAAATTCTCCTCGCACGTCTCCGAGTCCAGCTTCAACTTTTTCAGATCGAACCCGTCCTCGGACGCGAGCTCGTGCGCGAGCTTCACCTTGGCATCCTTCTCCGCCCACTCCGCGCGCTTTTTCGCAAACTTCAACCCGAGCGCGTCGCAGCCGTGCACCTCCTTCGCGGTGTCGCCCAGCTTCCTCGCGGACGCCTCCATCGCCGCGGTCGCGTTCTTCGCCGCTCTCGTGCTCTCCTCGAGCGCTTCGATCTTTTCCAGCGCGGCGTCCTTCTCGCGCGTCGCGCGGTTCTTCGCTCGACGGAGGTCCTGCTCGGATTTTTTTTCGCGGTCGAGCGCGGCGGTGAGACGGTTGATCTCGTCCGAGTCCTTCTGCGCTTGGCCGCCGTCGGCGTCGGCGTCCGCGTCGGCGTCTTTGGCGGCGTCTTTCGCGTCGTCTTTCGCGTCGTCCTCCTCCTTGTCGTCCACTTCGTCCCCCTCCTCCTCCTCGTCGTCGTCGGAAGTGCTGTTCTTCTTCGTCTTCGTCAACAGCTTGCGCCGCGTGTTCATCAGGCTCGAAAACTCGTCCTCGGGCGACGCCGGCGCCGCCTCCGCCGTCGTCGTCTCCGCCTCTTTCGCGTCGGCGTCGGCGTCGGCATCGGCGTCGTCGCCGCCTTTATCGTCCGCCGCCGTCGTCGTCGTCGTCGTCGTCGTCGTCGCCGCCGCCGCCGTCGTCGCGAGCGCGTCGTCGATCCCCTCCGTCGTCGCCGGCGCCGGCGCCGCCGTCGCCGGCGCCGCCGTGTCGTTCACGCCCAACGCGTCGTCGATCAAGTCGTCGCTCGTGGACTCGAGCGTCTCCGCGGCGGTGCGTTCCTCTGCTTTCTTCGCCTCGATCGCCGCGTCGCGATCCGTCTTGATTTTCGCCGTGCACGCCGCAAACGCCGCCTTGGCCTCCTCGACATCCTCCTTCAGCGCCTTGAGCTTCTCTCGCGCCGACGTGTCGCCGACGCGCTTCACGAGGACGGATCGAACGAGGTCATACTTTTCGATCGTGTCCTCGCATTTCGCTCGAGATGTCGCTCGCTGCGTCGCGTTCGACGCCTTCGCGGCGGCCGCATCGGCGTCGGCGGCGTCCTTTTCCTTCATTTTCTCCTCCTCCTCCGCCTTCGTCTCTCGTTCGTCGTCGTCGTCGTCGTCTGCCTTCTTCTTCTTCTTCTTTCTCCCGAGCGAAGCGCCCGTCGGGCTCTCGCGCTTCGCGCGCGCGAGCGCCGCCGCCGGGGCGTTCCCGTCGTCTTCGTCGAGCGCGCCGTCGAGACCGAGTCGCGGCGCGCGCGCGATTCGCGCCGCGTCGACGGCGCGAGCGTCATCGTCTCCCCCGAGCGCGACCGGGGCGATCGATCCTCTTCCCGCGCCGCGCGCCAGCGCCGCGGCGAGCGCGGCGACGAGCGCGAGCGTCGCCGCGAGCGCGACCGCGCGCGTCCACGACGCCGAGGACGCGCGCGAGGCGCGGATCAACGGCGCCCTCTCGTCCGCGGACGGCATGGTGAGTCGGGACGGACGTTGGCTATCGATCGAGACGAGGCCGCGGCTCGACCAACAATCAAAAGATAACACCCTCGGTGGGTCGCGTCTGGACGTCCGTCGCGGCGGGTTCGACGCGCGCGACGACGCGGCGCGCGACTCCGAAGCGGGTTCGCGCGAGTTCTGGCGCGGGGGCGCGTCGGGCGCGCCGCGTGCTGTGCGGCGTTCGCGCGTTCCGCGCGCGCCCGCCTTTTTTTTAGGGGTTCTTGTTTCCCTCGACGCGAAAGGCGAAACCGCCTGGAACGATCACAGCAAACGATGTTCATCGCTGATGAGTTGAAAGGCGCCACGATCAAACGTTGACACCAAGGGGTGGGTGAAACGCTTTTGATCGACGCACCCGACCGAGAACGCGCACGCGCCACCAGCGGAGGTCCTGTCATGTCAGGTTGTTGAGTTCTTCCTTCCTTTCGCCCGCCCGCGCCAGAGATCTGAGCGCGCCCGTCGACGTCGGCGTCGATGGCGCGCGCTGCTCGAGACGGTCCCGACCCCTGGATCATCCTCGACGCGTCTCTCGACGCGGAGGAGCGCGCGCTCGCGGGTCCGGAAGCGCGCTGGACGCGCTCGGACGACGACGACGACGACGACGACGGCGCGCGCGCGCTCGAAAGAAACGCCTCTCGCGACGACGACGACGTCGCTCCGCGTCGTCCCGCGTCCTCGGCGCCCGCGCCCGCGGCGCGTCTTCGCCCTCCGCCGTCGTTGTCGTCGCGCGCCCTCGCGCGCGCGTCGCTCCGCGCGAGGTTCGACGGCCACGCGGACTACCTGCGCGATCGCGCGAGGAACGACGCGTACGACGCCGCGATCCGACGGATGTGCGTCGACTCGCGTCTGACGATCGACATCGGCGCGGGGAGCGGGCTGTTGGGGCTGATGGCTCGCCGCGCGGGCGCGAAGGACGTCGTCGCGTTCGAGGTCGTCCCCGCGCTCGCGGCGTTGGCGCGCGCGAACGCGCGGAAGAAGGCGAACGGCGGGCGCGGGGAGGAAGAAGAGGAGGAAGAGGATGAGGAGGAGGAGGAGGAGGACGACGACGACGGGAAGAAAAAAAGTAACTTCGTCGTCCTCGACGTCGACAGCCGCGCGGCGACGACGGTCGGCGACGACGGCCAGCGCTGGGCCGTCGTCCACGTGGACGAACAAGAGAAATCCACGTCATCGCGTACCGGCCACGTGGCACTCGAATACCCGCGCGCGGACTGCGTCGTGAGCGAGCTCCTGGACACGCGGCTCGTCGGCGAGGGCGCGTTTTCCTCGCTGCGTCACGCCGCGAAGACGCTGCTCGCGTCGCCGTACAGATGCGTCCCCGCGTCCGCGACCGTGTACGCGCAGGTCGTGCGGAGTCCGCACCACGCGGCGATGGGGGCGCTGCGGCCGATAGGGAACGAAGGGGACGAGAGAGGAGGGGGGGACGACGCGGCGCGCGAGAGGTTCGCGAGCTGCCCCGGACCGCCGTCGCACTCGGACGCGAACCTTCTGTTGGCGTTTGAAAACGGTCACGTCGTGGCGGTTACTGAACCGATCGCGGTGTACAGCGTCGACTTCGCGAACCTGCCGGAGGAAGGAACGGTGTTCGAGGAGACGTTCGAGGCGCCGCTGTTGCCTCCGAACGCCGAAGGCGGCGGCGGTAGAAAAAACGCCTCGGCGACGGCGGACGCGGTCGTGTTCTGGTGGGACTGCGACCTCGGCCCTGGCGAATCAGGATCCGACATGTCATCCAAACGAACCAATCGCGGCGACGAAAAAGCGAGTACGAACCCGATCACGATGTCCACGTCACCGCGGGACAACGGCGCGAGGATGCACTGGCGCCAGGGCGTGAAACCGCTCGCGAGCCAAATCGTCGTTCCAAAAGAAGCGACCGCGTTGACGATCGCCCTGACCGCGTCCGACGACGATCTGCGCTTCAAAGTCAGCGTCAAAGACGGTCGCGAAGATGCCGACGCCGACGCCGACGCCGACGGCTGCCGATGCCACGCGCACGCGCTGTGGGGCCGCGACAAGGTCGCTTTGCACAACGACCCGCGGTGGCGCGCCGCGTTTCGCCGCGGCGTCGAAGCCACGCTCGCGCGTCCCGGCGCCGGCCTCGGGACGTGCCTCGACGCCGGCGACGGTCCGCTGCTCTCCGTGCTCGCCGCGCGCGCGGGCGCGCCGGGGGTGTTGTGCGTCGAGCGCGACGACGCGCGCGCGGGGGTGTCGAAGGCGCTGTGCGCCGCGGAGGGCGGCGGCGTCGCGAGGGCGGTCAAGGTGGTCGCGGCGTCGTCGAAGGTGCGCGCGGACGCGAACGCGGGCGAACTCGGGGGACTCGGGGAGACCGTCCGCCGCGCGGCGGAGGACCTATCGCGCGACGGCGACGACGGGCACGACGGGAGAGACGAGGAGACGTACGAGCTCGACGTCGCGTACGTCAAGGCGTGCAAGAGGGAGGCTCAGCACTGCTCGAAGCACGCGCGCGAGGTCGGGGCGTTGTACCAACGCGCGAGCGACGAGTTCGACGACGCGTGCGCGTACCTCGCGGGGGAGGACCCCGGCCTCTTCGAAAACGCGACCAACGTCTACGGCGTCGTCGAACGTCGAGGTCGCGGTCGCGTTGGACGGCACCGGGACCGCGCGAATGATGACGCGTTCGCCGGGCGCGGGTGGACCGACGACGACGACGACGACGACGACGACGACGACGAATTCGACGACGAGCAGTGGGACGCATGGCGTCGTATCGAAATGGACCCGAGGCTGGACGATCTCCGGGAGAGGAAGGAGACGCTCGCGGCGCTCGCGGCGACGCGCGCGGAGGTCGCGGATCAGGATGAGCAGCGATACCGCGCGGCCAAGCGCGCGTTTGAAAGGAAGTACGCCTCTTTGAAAGGCGGAGGCGCGCCTTTCGACGCCGGTCAAAGTCGCGCCGGCGCGGTCGCCGCGTTCGGCGGATCGCACGCGCCCGCGTGGGTGTTCCTCTGCGCGCCCGGATTCACGGACACGCCTGAAACGGACGGCGTCGGGGGGTTACTCGCGACGTGGAGCGAGCACGACCTGCGAGAGATTTGGCGGCGGCGGCGCGCGGCGAGGCGCGCCGGCGTGCTCGGTGCGTTCTCCTCGCACTGGTCCCCATACGACCGCGTTGGCGTGGTGAACGCCGATCCTTAAGGACTTCACTTCCCGGCGTGTGTTCCTCTCCGCCCACCCCTCGCTTTCAATCCCCGCCCTCGACGCCTTTCAACTCTGACCGACGCCTTTCAACTCCGCCCTTCGACTCCGCCCCGCAGCGCCCGCGGCGTTCTCCGTCCCGTGCGCCGCCGCCGTGCGCGCGACGCCGATCGAGTGCGAACCGCTGTGGCGCCGAAACCGGCCCATCGGCGAGCTCCCCGACGACGTCTCCGGGTTCGACCTCGCCGCGTTCAACGAGCTATGGCCTCCGCTCGACGACGACGACGCCGTCGCGGTGGCGCTTTCAGAGGAGACGTCGCACGCGCCGCTCGCGGACCCGGCGACGGCGTTGCTCGTCGAGCTCCAGGGCGTCGGCGCGGACGACCCCTCCGCGATATCCAATCGCGTGTCGTTTACGCTCGGCGTCGGCGAATCGCGAGCGACCACGTGTCACGGGATCGCGCTGTGGGTGGACTTCGACACGTGCGGCGGCGGGTGGGTGAGCACGGGGCCGTGCGATCCCGCGTTCGCGGCGGCGAACTACGGGCAACCGGGCACGCCGAACCCGGACGACGCGTCGACGTCGATGTCGACGTCGAGACGACCCCGCGCGGCGGCGAGAAAAACGAAGCGCGCGCGGAAAGGAGGGTCGGGGTCGGGGTCGGGGTCGCGCGCGGCGGGCGTTAAAAGTCCTCAAGGAACGGTGTTCACGACGCCAACGGGGTCGTATGGGAACCGGCGTGATGAGATTGAACGCGCCCGCCGCGCGCCGTATTCCACCCCGAGCGCGTTCAAGCAGGGCGTCGCGCTGTTGCGAGAGCCGATCGTCGTCGGCGCGGGGGAGACGGTCGCGGTGACGGTGGACGTGCGGTTCGACCCGGAGGCGCGCGACGGGAGAGGATGCGTGACCGCGAAGGTGGCGAGGGTGGATCGCGAGCGGACGCCGCGGGGAGGGTAAGGGCCGTTCTATACAAGCGAACGTCGGGGTGGAGTTGAAAGGCGTCAGGTGGAGTTGAAAGGCATCGAGGACGGGGATTGAAACCGTGGTGTGGGCGGGCAGAGACGACGGCAAAAGTCCTTAAGGATCGGCGTCCACCTCGCGAACGGGGTCGTATGGGGACCAGTGTATAGAACGCGCCTAAGTCGTTCGTCGGAAGAAGAAAGAGAAGACGAGACGACGAAGACGAAGGAGGAGGAGGAGGCGACGAGGATAGAAGACGACGTGACGACGAATAGACGACGACGGCACGATAGCATCGTCGAGACGTGTAACGACGAGGAGAAGCAGAACGACCACAGACGACGGCGACGACGCGACCTCGGAGGCCCGACCGACGATATTTATTTCGTCGTCCAGAGAGAGTCCAGTCATCACTGCAGTCGCCTCTCTCCTCATCACAATCGGTCGCGTTCCCGCCGTCCGCCATGGCCGCGCGGTCGCCGTCGCCCCCGCGCGCGCGGTCCCCGACCTCCTCCCCTCCCGCGTCCGCGTCCGCGTCCGACGATCTCCGCGCGGTGGAGGCGCTGACGATCGAGCTCGCGGCCGCCGTCGCCGCGCGCGACGCGCTGCGCGCGATCGCGACGGCATCCTCCGCGGAGGCTGAGATGGCGCGCGCGGACGCGGACGCGTGGCGCGCGCGGTGCGAGGCGGCGCGCGCGGAGACGCTCACGACGCGCGCGATGACGCGCGAGGCGAACGATCGATGCGCGCGGAGAGACGCGGACCTGGAGACGCTCGCGCGCCGGCTGCGAGAGATGCGGAGCGAGGCGTACGCGGTGACAGCTGTGCGGTCGTCGGATCTCGCCGCGACGAGATCCGACGCGTTCGACGCGTTCGCGCATCACGAGCGCGGCGTCGACGCGAATGTCGACGCGTTCGCGCTCGAGGACGAGGAGCGCGCGTATCTTCGATCGCTCCTCGTATCGCGCGCGGCCGCGGAGGCGGAGGTGGTGTCGACGCGCGCGACGCTCGAGACGGAGCGCGCGACGCGACGCGCGATCGAGTTGGAGCGCGACGCCGCGCGAGAGGCGGCGAGAATCGCCGCCGCGGTCGCGGAGGACGCGACGCGGCGACGCGCGGAGTCGGAGAAGGAGACGGTCGCGGTGATGGCGACGATGCACGAGGAGATGGCGACGTTGCGCGTCGCGCGGGCGAACGCGGCGGCGGCGACGGAGGCGGCGGCGGCGACCGCGGAGGAGAGGAAGAGGCGGGCGGCGGCGAAATCGACCAGTAGGGCGAACGCGTCGCCGAAGACGATGGAGAAAAACGTCCACCCAGCGAGCGTTTCGAGCGTTCACGAAGCCGGGCGGCACGTCGACGCGATGCGGGCCAGCGTGGACGCGTACGCGCGGGAGAGGGAGCGCGCCGCGCGAGGGAGCGGGGTGGGACGCGACGGTCCGATCGCGCCTTCGGCGGCGCCTTCGGCGGCGACGGCGGCGGCGGCGGCGGAGGCGGGAGTGGGCACTTCGAAGACGCCGGGCGCGCGACGCGACGCGGACGAGGACGACGAGTTCACCGCGATGGTGCGGAGGCTCGGGTACACGGGCGCGGTGTCGCCGCTGCGGCCGCTGCCGCTGGCCGCCGCGCTCGCCGCGGCCTCGGGCGTTTCTCCCGGGCCGTCCGCGGCGGCGGCGGCGGCGTCCGCGTCGTCGTCGAGGAACGAGATCCATCGCGACGACGGCGGGAAGGGGACCCCCCGCGCGGAGAACAGCGCCGAGGCCGCGCCGCGGCGACGACCGGCGCCCGCGTACCCGAGCCTCGACGTCATCGCGTCGGCGTACTGATAGTCTATAGTCGCGCGTACGCGGATACAGTACACGAAAACGTCATCTTCGCAGCCATCATCATCATCATATCATCATCTTCTTCACTCGCGCTCGCGCCTCGCCCACGATGTCCGTCGCGTCGCTCGCGCCCGCTCCCGCGGCGCGTCCTCCTCGCCACCGCCGCCGCCGTCCTCGCCGCGACGCGCGGCGTCGTCTCCATCGCGTCGCGGCGAGCGGCGGCGACGACGACGACGGCGGAGGCGTCTTCGGGTTTCTCCGGCGGCTCGTCGCGCCCGGGGACGTGGACGGGGACGGGGACGGGGACGGGGACGGGGACGGGGACGGAGGATCGTCGTCTGCCGCCGGCGCGTTCGCGGGGAAGGAGGACAGAGAGCGCGCGGCGCTCCGGGCGACCGCGCTGCGAGGGACGACGCTCGAGCGCCGGAAGTTGCTGCTCGCGTACGACGCGGAGACGGACGGGTGGAACGCCGGAGGTGCGCGGCGCGGACGCCGTCGCATCGATCTCGCGTCGTCGTCGTATCGCTATCGTCGGAAGATTTTTTCGCGTTGTTAACTCGCTCGCTCGCCATCTTAAGGTCCCTCCCTCTCTCCTCCTCCGGCGCAGCGTTCCACGCCAAGGTGGACAACATGGGTCCCGCGTTCCTGCTCGCGAAGACGAAGACCGGCTCGTACTTCGGCGCGTTCAACCCGCTCGGGTGGGCCTCCCGCGAGGACTACAGAGACGCGTTCAACGCGTTTCTCGTCAAGTGGCCGAATTGCGCGGCCCCCGGCGACGCGTCGGCGGCGCCGTTCATACTCGAGAAAGTCGGCGGCCCGGGCGCGGCGATATTCGACTTCGGCGCGGAGGGGCCCATATTCGGCGCGGACGCGCTGAAGATACCGCTGGGGCGAGCGCCGTCGATGGGGTCGTCCTACGCCGCGATCGGCGGGGAGGCGCTCTTCGGCGGCGGCAAGGTAATAGTCTACCTGGCGCTTTCCTTTCAAAGCTCGCTCGCAAATCAGTCTCGCTTTCGACGACCCGACCCGACCGCGACGCCTCCGTTCATCGTTCGCACGACCGACCGACGCTGACCGATGCGCCACGACGCGAACGCAGGTGATCAAGACCGCGAAGAGCCGCCTCGGGAGCGCGTACGCGTCGCCTCCCGACGGCACCGGGTCGCTGTTCGGCGCGAGGGACGCGAAGGACGCGTGCGAGCTCGTCGAGTTGCGCGTGTTCGCGGGCGAGGGTTTGGACGGGTTTTACGCGTGAGGTAGGGGTACTAGGGTTGGGGTTTATTAGGGTTAGGGATACATGTAGGAGGGTTAAAAGGTTTATGCTGGGCACCTCCACTGACGACTGCCTACGCGAATGGGTCCCCCCACGGCAGCCACGTCTCCATGTCGATCACCCCGACGCATCGAAACGCGCACCACGCGTCGGTCCACGCGCCGCGCAATCGCCTCGTCCTCCTCTCCAGCGTGGGCTCCTGCAGCCGCGGCATGGACGCGTCGACGATCTCTCGCACCGCGTCCGTCTCGCACGCCGCCGCGAGCGCGGCGTACGCGTCGACCTTTTCCTTCCTGCCCACGAACGGGCCCTCCTCGGACGCCTCCGCCGCGGCGAGTCTGCGGGGAACGAATTGAATTTAATTTAGATGCGCCGTGAAAAGTCCTTAAGGAACGGCGTTCACAACGCGGACGCGGTCGTATGGGGACCAGTGTATCGAACGTGGACGCGCCTGAACCGTCGCGCCGCGCGTCGCAGCGCGTGTATCGCGAACGCGCCGCGGTAATACGTCCGCGCGGTCGGGTGCGTCTTGATCCGCAAGTTCTTCTTCGACGCGAAGATCGTCGACGCGACGTCCGCGGCGTGCATCATGAGGAGGAACCCCGCCTCCGCGTGCGTCAGCGGCATCGTCTCGTTCGTGTACACGTTGGTCACCTCGAAGCGATGATGATGCGGCGAATTCTTCCTCGCGTCGTCCTCCTCCTCCTCCTCCTCGTCCTCCCTCTCGCGCATCACCGCGCGGTACAGCTTGCTCTGCGACGCCGTGCCGTACAAGAACATCATGCGCTCCGCCCACGCCCCGCACGTCTCCTCCGCGACGCGCCGCGACGCGAACGGCATCGCGCGCACCGGGAGGAACTCGCTCCCGAACGCGGTGTGCGCGAGCCCCGCGACGACGATCGAGCGCGGCGCGCGCCATCGCTTCAGGATCGACGCGACGTGCGACAGGTGGTCGTCGAGCGTGACGCCGTCGAGGTGCGGCGTGGACGATGACCCGCGCGCGCGGAGCATCGCGGCGACGCGGTCCTCGAGCTCGGCGTCGGCCTTCTCCCTCTTCCTCTTCTTCTTCGCGTCGTCGTCGTCGTCGAGATCGTCGAGATCGTCGAGATCGTGAAGGAAGAGCGCGCTCGCGTCTTCGATTGGCGGCCTCGAGTCGTCCGCGCTCCATCGCGCGGCGTCGAGTTCAGCCTTCGTGAGAAGGCTCCACCCGCACGGATACGCGAAGAGGAGGAAGAGGAGACGCGCGAGCACCGCGAGGACGACGTCGACGACGCGGAGGACGAGCGTCGCCGCCATCGCGCGCCGGTGACTGCGGTGGGAGAGAACAGAGGGAACTTTTTTAGAGTTGATCCGCGATTTTTTTTGCTGGTTTCCTCGGAGACGACGACGACGCGAGACCACG
>Ga0181561_10003512_pt1 | contig 13765 bp, 14 predicted proteins | sample 011ome_19_FD_133760 | JGI IMG/M metagenome (GOLD analysis project Ga0181561, IMG submission 133760) | Coastal salt marsh microbial communities from the Groves Creek Marsh, Skidaway Island, Georgia - 011510BT metaG (megahit assembly) | ecosystem: Environmental > Aquatic > Marine > Intertidal...
CTATACAAAAGTTTTTCACCCATTGTCCGGTTTCAACATTTGATCGCGTCCCCTTTCAACTGACCGGAGAACTGTTTTTGTATGGAACGGCCCTCAGACGTTGTGGGACGAAGAAGGGAACCTCACGTCGATCGTGCACTCGTACGTGTGGGGGACGTGCTGGGATACCTGCCCGCGCCAGGATCTGCAGCAGATTCAGACTCACGAGTACAAACGCATATCGCCGCCGGACCCGCCGGATCCACCCCCGGAGCAAGCGTTGGACGAAATCAAGAGTATGCCAGGGATCGGGGCCGCGGCCGCGGACGACGCGCGCGGCGCCGACGGCGCCGTCATCGCGTTTAGCGTCGCCGCCGTCGGCGCGGCGGCGGCGCTCGTCGCGACGTTCCGGCGCCTGCTCGCACGCGAGGCGGCGCGCGAGCCCGCAGAATCGCTTCCACTGTTGTAAAGCGCCGTAGTGCGCGTGGGGATTGATATCGAACGTAGTCTAGCTAGAGCTAGCTCACAGCTCACCCACGTAGTTGCAATTTCGAACCACTCCCCGATCGAGCCATCCGATCAAACCTGATCGCCAACCGATCGACCGTTTGATGATGCGCCGCTGCCACTGCCGCCAGCGTGTCATCACGACGCGCGAACGCGAACGGTCCGAGCGCGGTTTTGAACACTCGATCCACGCGCGCGGCGCAACCGACGGGCGGCGAGGCGGACCGTCGACATGAGCTCCGCGACCGCGGCGGCGTCGTTCCGCGGACGCGCGGCGTGCGCGGCGTCGAGCGGCCGCGGCGAAGGCGGCGCGCGTCCGCGTCTTCTCCTCGCGCGCGCGTCGCGCGGGCGCGGACGGCACGTCGCGCGCCAAGACGCGCGGGCGCGACGCGGACGCGCGCCGTCGCGCCGTCGCGCCGCGCTCGTCCTACGCGCGGCGGCGGCGAGCGGCGACGCCGGCGCGGCCGACGACGCGCCCGCGGCGAGGAAGACGCGGACGGTGAAGATATTCAGCGTCAACGACGGTGCGTCGCGTCGCACGCGTCGTCGTCGTCGTCCCGGACCGTTCGCTTCAAAATCGTCCCGCGCCGAGATCGTCGTTCGAAACCAACCGGACGTCGCGCGCCCTCCTTCCTCCTCCTCCTCCTCCTCCTCCTCCTCCTACTCCTCCGCGTCCGCGTCCGCGTCCGCGTCGCTGACCGCCGACGCCGCCGGCCGTCGACCCGTCCTCCGTCCCGCGCAGTGTACGAGCTCCACAACCTCAGCGCGTTGAAGTGCTTCGTGGAGGACCACGTCGAGCCGGGCGAGCCTCACCTCTTGACGCTCAACGGCGACTTCCTCTCCCCCTCCCTCCTGTCGTCGCTCGACCTCGGCGCGGCCGCGGTGCGGGTCATGAACGCCGTGGGCGTCACGCACGCGTGCCTCGGGAACCACGAGTTCGACCACAGCGTCGCGACGTTGGGGCTGCGGCTCTCGGGTGCGTTCTGTGCAAACGTTTTTCACCCATCCTTCGGTTTCAAAATTTGATCGCGTGGGTCCCTTTCAACTGACCGGTGAACTTTCTTGTATGGAATGGCCCTCAGAGCTGGAGTGCGAGGTGGTCAACACCAACGTCTTCGCGTGTCCCGTCGGCGCCAAGCGCGGGAGCGCGTCCGCGGCGGCGGCGGCGACGCGCGGACCGACCGGCGTCCCGTTCCCCGCCGTGAGCGGCGGCGGCGGCGGCGGCGGCGACGGCGACGGCGATGATGTCGCTCCCTCGGCGGCGGCGACGCTCGGCGCGGGGGCGTTTTTGGACGAGCTCCCGAGGGCGTCGATCGCGGAGATCAACGGCGTGAAGATCGGCCTCCTCGGCGTGTGCACGACGTCGACGCCGTTGTCGTCCGCGAAGAAACCCGTCGGCGTCGTGTTCGCAGACGCGATCCCGATGGCGCGGCACCACGCCCGCGAGCTGCTCCCGCGCGTCGACGCGATCGTCGCGCTGACGCATCAGGCGCGTTCTCCGCGCGCGTTTTTCATTTCACTCACCCCGACCCCGCGCGTAGGTTCGACGCGCAGGTTCGATCGCGTCCCCTTTCGACTGACCGACGGATGATTCACTTTTTTTCGCACGGAACGGAATCGCCCGCAGACGTTGCCCGAGGACGCGCGGCTCGCGGAGGACGTCCCGGAGATTGGGCTCATCCTCGGCGGACACGAGCACACGCCGTTCGCGGGACGGATGGGGCACGGCGCGAACGCCGCGAGCGTGGGCGCGGGCGTCGCCGCGAACGACGCGGACGGCGGCGGCGGCGCGTGCGTGAACGACGAGGCCGGGACGCTGTGCGTCAAGGCGGGCATGGACGCGGAGTGCGTCGTCGTCGTGGAAGTTGAACTGCCGGAGCCGGACGGCGACGGTCGCGACGCGGTGGGCGCGGACAGAGGCGGCGAGTGCACGGCGGCGAACGCGGCGGGGGGCGTCGCGGACGCGGCGTACGCCGCGCGGAAACACCACGACGACTTTGGGCACGGCGGGCTGTGGTCGGACGCGATCGACGACGCGGACGGGGCGTCGAACAACGTCGTCGCGGCGCCGACGCCGTCAGGGGCGGGGACGGGGGCGAAGAGGACGCCACTGCCGCGCTCTGGGGAGGAGGACGCGGAAGTCGTCGACCACCGCGCGCGGCCCGGCGCTGAAGTTGGCAAAGAGGTGGCCGTGGTCCGCCCGGGCAGCGGCGTGCGCATATCCGCGAGGATGTTCTCCCTGCGCGGATACCGCACCGACCCGGCGGTGGACGCGGAGATTTACGAGCGCTCAGGTGCGTTCTATACACTGGTTCCCATACGACCCCGTTCGCGTGGTGGACGCCGATCCTTAAGGACTTTTCCCGTCGTCTCTCTCCGCCTACCCCTCGCTTTCAATCCCCGCCCTCGGCGCCTTTCAACTCCAACTGACGCCTTTCAACTCCCACCCCGACATTCGCTTGTATAGAGATTCTGCGCGGGATGAACCAGCACACGCTGTCGCTTCACGAGCACGGCGAAACTTTGGGTCTGACCCCGCTGTCGTCGCGGGACTCGCGAGGCGGGCAGTGCTCCCTCGGGACGCTGTTCGCGACGATACTGAGGGACGAGTGCGGCGCCGACGTGTGCCTGTACAACAGCGGCGGGATAAGAGGAAACGCGCGGTACGGCTCTGACGCGCTGACGTACGGCGACCTCGTCGCGGAGGTGCCGTTCGAGAACAATATCATCACGCTGACGATGAAAGGGCGCGAGGTGGCCGCCGCGATCGGGTTCAGCGAGGCGGAGAGAGAGAGGAGATCGCGCGAGGGCGGGAGCTGGGGCGGGTACCTGCAGTACGACGCCGGCGTCGACGCGAAGGTGGTCCCGGCGACGCGCGAGGCGCACCCGTTCGCGACCGGCGTCGACCGCGCGACGGTGCCGGTGAAGATCAAGGGCGCGCCGTTCGACCCGGACGCGACGTACCGCGTCGTGACGTGGGCGGGGCTGTTGGACGGCGCGGACGACATCCCGGTGTTTCGCGACATCGGCGCGAGGATCTCGAACGCCGTGCATCACGCCGAGTGCGATCCGGAGGACGAGGCGTGCATCGCGGAAGCGGAAGCGGCGAGGAGCGGCGGCGGCGGCGGCGGCCCCGCGGCGGCGGTCATCAACTCCTCCGACGGCGTCCCGTTCAAGATTCTCGTCATGCGGCACCTCGCGCGTCTGCGGTGGCGCGAGATTCTCGAAACGTACCGCGTCGAGCCGGGGTCGGGTTCGAGCTTAATCTCGAACGACGACGCGTTCTTCGCCGCCGTCGACCGCGACGGCGACGGACTGATCACCGCGTCGGACGTCCGCGTCGTCCTCGAGGCGAGAACCGCGAGCGCGAGCGCCGAGCGGGAAGCCGAGGCGATGGTTCGAGTCTTCGACGGCGACGGCGACGGCGCGGTGTCGAGGTGGGACGTCGCGGAGCTCACGTCGCACTGGAGCGGCGCGACGGAGACGGACGGCGAGACGACTTCCCGCGCGCTCCCGTCCGCGTGTTGAACGGAGCGGTCGTCGTCTCTCGAGGACGGACGGGCTTCGGCGGCGGCGGCGTCGACGGCGGTGGCGGCGGAGCGCGCGGTGTCGGCGGGCGAACGTCGGTTGTACGAGTATGCGACCACTTCATTAGTCTAAGGTCTACCATCTTGCTGTTGTAACGGGACGCGGCACTGTACGAGTACGCGTGAGTACGCGTGCGCGCGTACCACTCGCGCGCGTCTCTTCCCTCGTCGCGCGAGAGAGACGGGTCGAGGTCATCAGTACCCCTCCGGTCGGTACTCCGGCGCGCGGAACTGGTACGACCACCCCGGCGGCAGGTACTTCGCGCCGTGGTCCTCCGTCGAGCCCTGAGGGTCGTTCCACACAAATACAGTTCATCGGTCATTTGAAAGGGGACGCGATCAAGTGTTGAAACCGGGCGATGGGTGAAAAACTTTTGTATAGAACGCACCTGGTACGACTCCCCGCCCTGCACGAGCCACGTCCCGACGTCGTAGTTCGGGTCCTCGACGTACCCCACCCGCGCGCCACCGTCGTTCGCGTCGTCGTCGACCGCGACCGTCATCCCGCCGGTGACGCCCTCGATGTCCGCGGTGCCCGTCTCCTGCCGGTCCAAGTATCCCTGAGGGTCGTTCCGCGCGAAGAAAGTTCGCTCGTCGGTCAGCGGAAAGGGGACGCGATCAAGCAATGAAAGCACCGAGCGGGCGAAAAAGTCACTGTAAATACGATCAACCTTTCCGATCAAAAAACGCGCGTAGCACAGAACGCGCCTGGTTCGGCTCGAGCACGGGCGGCCTCTCGTCGAGGTCGTCGTACGGGCCCTTGCCTTTCGTGGGGCCGTAAAACGCTCGCGTCTCCGGGGTGTACGCCGTGCATGCGCTCGCGTTGCTGCACATGTACACGTCGCCGTACGCCCCCGGGCCGCGCGCGACGTTCTCTTCGAAAAGGTTGTCGAACAACGCCGCGCGACCGTACACGAACATCGCGCCGGCTTCGATCGCCGCCTCGTTGCGCGTGAACTTGCTGTCCTGCACGAGCGCGTTCCACCCGGGGATGAAGAGCGCGCCGCCGCTGCGCGCGGTGGCGTTGTTGCCGTCGAAGAGGACCCCTCCTATCAACCCGCCGTCCTTGAGCAAGATCCCGCCGCCGGCGAGCGCGGTGTTGTTTATGAAGTCGCACGCGGCTGATGAAAGAAAAGGGCCGTTCCGCGCGAGACGAGCGCGTCGGTCAGTCGAAAGGGACCCACGCGATCGAACGTCGACGCCGAGCGGTGGGTGAAAACGTTCGCGCGGAACAGAACGCACCGAAGATGATTTTTCCGCCGGTGGCGAACACCGCGCCGCCTTGCCCCGTCGTCGCGGCGTTGCCTCTGAACACGCACTCGTCGAATATGACCCAGCCGTCTGCCGCGGATCTGACCCACGCGGCGCCACCGTCGCCGTCCGCGACGACGTTATCGATGAACGCACATCGGACGAACGTTATGTTATGCGGTTTGTTCCCGTCTTTGCGGTTGACGTTTGACAAAAAAATCCCGGCGCCCGCGGATTGCGTCGCGTGGTACCCGGACCCCGGCGGGTACGCGCTTCCCTCGAAGACGACGTCCTCGAAGTGCCCGCTCCCTCCGGCTTGGATAAACACGAACCCGCCGAGCCGCCCGCCGCCGTTCTTCAACCGCAGCCCGTGCAGCGTCACTCTCCCAGACTCCGGGATCAGCACGAAGCTCTTCCGCGCGCACTCGACGACGCAGCCCTCCGGATGCTCCGTCTCGTCCTTGCACATCGCGGACGCCTTGATGACGACGTCGCGGTATATCGGCACCCCCGGGCGCGGCCACGTCCACGGCGCCTCCGTCTCCGTCGTCGACTCGACCTCCGCGCCCGGCGGCGGCGGCGGCGGCGGCGGCGCGGCGTGGAACGCGCCGAGGTCTAACGGCGCCATGATCGTGATGCGCGCGACGTCCGGGTCTTCGATGGCGTGGTACAGCTGTCGCGCGTCCCACGCGTACGCGTCCCTCCCCGGCGTGACGCCGTCGTCCGCGAAGACGTCGTACGAGCCTTGCCATCGCGTGGCTTCGTACCACTTGGCGTTGTCGTAGCCGCCCGCGGGAACGCCCTGGACGCAGTCCTTCCACTCCCAGTTCGGGTCGCCGCCCTCGCTCGGGACGCCGTTCTCGTCGAAGACGATGCGTTGGTCCACGCACGGCCACTTGCTGAGCTTCTCGATCGTCTTGCGGAGGTCGACCTGCGCGGCGACGGGGGGGAGGAGAAGAAGGAGGAGGAGGAGGAGGAGGAGGGCGAGGAGCGACGCGGCCGCCGCGCGACGCGGCATCGCGCGCGCGTCGTCGCGCGTGGGGCGACGAGAGTGACGACGATTCGACGGCGAGATTATTATGCGCGGCGTGCGTACTTCCGTACGCCGTACGGCTCGCGGCGTTCGATGACTGTTTGCGCGTGCGGGTCTTTGAGGTTTTGTGGCACGCGCGACGTCGCCACGTCGGACGCAGCGAGTGACGCTGCGAACGCGGGAAAGTTAAAGAACCAGTTGTTGTTGTCCGCTTTTTCGTGTGTCGCCTCGGACGGAACCGAAGCTCCGCGCGCGACGCGTCTCGCACTCCCCGCCGCGCCGCCCGCGACCGCCGCGCGCTCGCGCGTCCCCGCGCCGATGTCCTCGCCCTCGAGCGCGTCGCACCCCGCGCGCGTCGCCTCCGGCGCGTCGTCGTCGTCCTCCGCGGCGCGCCGATCGTCGTCCGCCTCGGCGCCGTCCGACGACGACGACGACGCGACGGACGCGCTCGAGACCAACCGACGCATGGCAACGCGATACCGCAGCGCGAGATGCCCGCGCTGGCGCCTTCGCCGCGACCCCGCGGATGGCGGCGGCGGCCTCGGAGGCAAGCGAACGCCGAGAGCTCTGATGTACGACGCCGACGGCGGCGCGCCGTTCGAGCGCGCGTCGCGCACGCGCGACGGCATCGCGATCTGGACGCGCGCGTCGAGCGCGTCCGCCGCGAAGGAGATCCTCGCGGAGGTGACGTTCCCGGACACGCCGAGGGACGCGCTTTGGCGCGCGGTGTGTGACGTGGAGAGGTATCGCGAGTTCGTGCCGTTCGTGAAGCGATGCGACGTCGTGCGGCGGTCGACGATCGTCTCCGGCGCGCCGACGGGTGCGTCCGCGGCGTGGGTGTACAACGAGGTCAAGCCGCCGGTGGCGTCCGCGCGCGACTACACGATCAAGATCGAGTCCACGACGTCCCCGGACGCGAGCGTCCCGCACGTCTCGTCGTGGAGCGTGGACGACAGCGAGGGCCCGGGCCCGAGACGAGGGATCGTGCGTCTGACGCAAAACTCGGGGCGGTGGGAGCTTCGAAGCGCGGGGCGCGACGGGCGGGGCACGGCGCTGACCTACCGCGTGTTGACGGATCCGGGCGCGAGCCTGCCCGGGTGGCTCATCGACATCGCGAACCAGAACTCCGTGCCGGACGTCCTGCGCGCGTTCAAGAAGCGCGCGGAGAGCGGGCTGTACGAGCGCGAGGACGTCGAGCGCGAGAACGCGGCGAAGTTGGCGTTCCGAGGCGTCGGTTGGGGAGCGTCGCGGTCGTGGCGCGGCGTCGGCGACGCGTTGGCGTCGGCGTTTCCCGGGTCGGAGGGGATCGGGATCGGGATCGGGATCGGGATCGGGACCCCCGAGTGGCTGTCCGCGCGGGGGGTGATGGCGAAGGCGAGCGCCGCGTTCGAAGGGCTCGGCGCGAAGACGGCGTGAGCGCCGAGGAGAGAGAGCGAGAGGGGGAGAGAGAGACGGGGAGAGAGAGAGAGAAAGAGAGAGAGACGCGCCGGGAGAGAAAGTCCTTAAGGATCGGCGTTCACCACGCCAACGCGGTCGTATGGGAACCAGTGCCGAGGAGAGAGAGATGGGGAGGGAGGGACGAACGAGAAGAAAGAACGCGCGTCGCGCGAATTTGGAAAACGAGGGGAACGCGAAGAAGCACGTCGCGGTATGTCTTTTGGATATACATCACACGAGGACAGTCAGTAGGATACAATCGATCGTCTTCCATCGCGCCCGACGGACGCCGATCGTCACGGCGCGCCGGCCGCGTGCGCTTTCGTGCACTTCGCCATCGTCGCCGACGCGCGCGAGATGGCATCCGTCATGTAAAAGTTGGTCACCGACGTCCCGAACGCCTCCGACGCGTCAATCTTGCTCTCCTTCGCGCCGATATGCGCGTACGTCGCGCCGTTGAGCCACATCGACGGCTGGACGTCGTCCACGCGCGCGAACGTGGGCGATATCTCCTCCATTCGTCGTCGGACGTCGCCGATGGTGTCGTACGGAAGCGCCGCGCCCACCGTCTCCGACAGCGCGCGAATAATCTTCCAATCCTCCTGGGCGCTCCCCAACGGCGCGACCGCGGGCATCGCCCGCTGCGCCCTGCCCTCCGTGTTGACGTACGTCCCCGCCTTCTCCGTGTACGCCGCGCCGGGGAGGATCACGTCCGCGCTCGCGGCGCCGACGTCGCCGTGGTGGCCTTGGTACACGACGAAGGCGCCGGGCGATTTTTCAATCCCCGCCTCCGCGCCGAGCGAATAGACAAACGACACGTCAGCGTCCGACACGCCCGCCGCTGACGTGGACGGCACGAACCCGAGGTCGAGCGCGGCGACGACGCCGCCGGCGTCGTGCAGGACGTTGAACCCGTTCCAGTCGTCCGCGACGACGCCCGTCGCGTCCGCCAACGCGTGAATCGCCTTCATCACCGCGTCTTTATCCGCGCGCCGTAACGCGCTCGCGCCGACGATGATCAACGGCCGCTCCGCGGCTTTCATCGTCTCGAAGAACGGGTGCGACCCGGACGCGAGCGTCTCGAGGTCTCTCGCGGAGTCGCCCAGGGACTCGACCGGGTACGTCAGGTCCCGCGTCGGACCGACGCTCGCGACGCGCGTGCCCCCCGCGACGTTCGCGCGTCGCAGACGCGCGTTCAACACCGGCGCCTCCGAGCGCGGATCCGAGCCAATCAGCAGGATCACGTCCGCGTCCTCGACGCCGACGATGTTGCTGTTGAACAGGTAGGACGAGCGCGAGTCCGCGGAGACGCCCTCGACGGATTCCGCGCGCGTGTTGCCGCAGCCGACGCGGTTGAACATGTCCTTCAACGCGACGATGGACTCGGCGTCCGCGAGTTTGCCCGCGATGGCTTTCATCTGTTCGGGGGGGGTCGATCTCATCTTCGCCGCGACCGCGTCGAGGGCTTGTTCCTGTCGTCGTCGTCGTCGTCGGACGGGAGGGAGGGAGGGAGGGAGGAGTGAGACGGTGAGCGACGAGGGAACGGGTTCGCGTAATTTTGTTTTGGTCGCGTCCAGCCGACGCCGCGAGAGGGAAGGAAGGATCGGAGAACTTTGAAGACTTATCAGGAAACGTTTCGCGCTCGTCACAGAGTTTCAGCGACGTTCCTTTCGTCAGTTCCTTCCCTCGCACCCGGGCCGGGGGAGAAAAAGGAAAAAAAGAGCGAAAACAGCGCGAAGAAGCGCGCGCCGATCGACGCCGGGACGAAAAACCAAAAAAAAAAACCAAAACCAAAAAACGAAAGAGCCGAGCCGAGCCGAGCCGAGCCGAGACGCACCCAAGTCGCCTGCCTCAGCTTCCCCGACGCGTCCTTCACCATCGGCGAGTCCAGCCGCTGCCGCTTCAGCCCGTCGTACGAGAACCGCGCCTTATCGCTGATCCACTCCTCGTTCACGCCCTCGTGCAGCCGCGGCACCACGCGCATCACCTCCGTTCCGCGCGCGTCCACTCGAATGTTGCTCCCCAACCCGTCCGTCACGTCCACGCTCTCCGTCTGCCGAAGCTCCCACGATCGCGCGGTGAACGCGAACGGCTTGGACGTCAGCGCGCCGACGGGGCACAGGTCGATGACGTTCCCGGAGAGCTCGGAGCTGAGCAGCTTCGAGACGTAGGTGCCGATCTCCGCCATCCCGCCGCGGCCGGTGACGCCCAAGTCTTGCACGCCCGCAACCTCGGTGGCGAACCGCACGCACCGCGTGCAGTGGATGCAGCGGCTCATGACCGTCTTCACGAGCGGGCCGAGCTCTTTGTCCTCGACCGCGCGCTTGTACTCCGTGAAACGCGATCGGTCGCTGCCGTACACGAGCGACTGGTCTTGAAGCTCGCACTCGCCGCCCTGATCGCAGATGGGGCAATCAAGCGGGTGGTTGATGAGCAGAAACTCCATGACCCCCTCCCTCGCCTTCTTCACCAGCGGCGTCGTCGTCTTGATGTTCATGTTCGGCATCACCGGCATCGCGCACGACGCGACCGGCTTGGGCGATTTCTCCACCTCCACGAGGCACATCCGGCAGTTCCCCGCGATGGAGAGCCGCTGGTGGTAGCAAAAACGAGGGACGTCGACGCCAGCTTGCTCGCACGCTTGGAGCACGGTGACGCCCTTGGGGACCGCGATCTCTTCGCCGTCGACGAACACCGGGACGGTGTCGCTCATGTTGCGCCGCGCCGCGACCTGTGGATCGGCGACGCGCGGGGAGGGGGTGGGAGGGGGGGCGGAGGGGTGGAGGGATGGCGTTCGGGGGAGCGACGGACGCGACGACGACGCGCGCGATCGGACGGACGGATGAAAGGGGCTGGGGGAAACGTCGTCCGCGCTCGGCCGTAAAGTCCTTAAGGATCGGCGTTCACCACGCGAACGCGGTCGTATGGGGACCAGTCAGCCCCAAGCGCGCCGGCGCGCGCGGGCGCGGGGTCGAGCGTCGCCGCGGCGAGCGCGCGCGCGCGCGCGAGGACGACGCGCGGCCGTCGTCCCCGAGGCGCGACGACGACGCGCGAAAACAAACCCTAGATGGACGGAGACGGAGACCGAGCGCGGAGGAGGGTGGGAGGAGGGGCGTCGATCGACGACGACGCACCCCGGCGACGGAGGTGCGCAGGAACGCGGTCCGCGCGTGCGAGAGCCCGGAGCGGAAAAACGACGTCGCCATCGCGACGGACGCGCGCCTTGAGTTCGCGAGGCTCGCCCGGCGTGCGCGGCGCCTCTTGAAGTGCGCGCGCGGCGCGGCGCGGGACGGACGTCCCTTCGCGGAGAAGACCCGTTCGCGCTCGGCGCGCTCAGAGGCGCGTTCTATACAAAAGTTTTTCACCCATCGTCCGGTTTCAACATTTGATCGGTTACCCTTTCAACTGACCGGTAATATGGAACGGCAAATATCGTGAGATCGGTCGTCACAGTCCTCTCTTCCCTTCTGCACGCGTTCAAGTCCCGCCGGTGGAGCTGTCAAAATCGCACACCGGCCGGGCCGCGCGACGCGACCGCGCCGAGGTCGACCGCCGCCGCCGCGATGCTCCTGGACGACTTCGTCCTCCTGAAGAAGCTCGGCGAGGGCGCGTTCGCGACCGTGTGGGCCGCGAGGCGGACGCGCGCGCGGCCGCGGCCGGGCGCGCGCGACGACGACCACGACGACCACGACGACCACGACGACGACGGACGGACGCTGTTCGCGGTGAAGCATCTGAAGCGAAAGGACGCGCCCGGGTCGTCGCTCAACGGCGGACGATCGCTCCTGGACTCCGCGGAGTTCCGCGCCCTGCGCGTCCTCCCGCGGCACGCGAACGTCCTGCGCGCGGTGCAGGTGGCGCGCGAGCGCGGCGTCGTCTTCCTCGTCACCGAGTGGTGCGATTCGAATCTCCTGCAGCTGATCGACGCGTCGCGCGCGAGCGGCGCGCGCGCGCTCTCCGAGCCCGTCGTCGCGCGCGCGACGCGCCAGCTCCTGAGCGCGCTCGCGCACTGCCACGCGCGCGCGTGGGCGCACCGCGACGTGAAGCCGGAGAACGTCCTCGTCAAGGACGGCGTCGCGAAGCTCGCGGACTTTGGCGAGGCGTGCGAGTTCGCGTCCGACGACGCGCGGACGTCGTACGTCGGCACGCGGTGGTACCGCGCCCCGGAGCAGTTCATCGTCGAGCACGCGCGGCGGGCGCGACGAGGCGGCGGCGGCGGCGGCGGCGGCGGCGGCGGCGGGCGCGCGGCGGGCGACGACGCGGACGCGACGTGGCGGTTGATCCCGGGCGCGGCGGACGTGTGGGCCGCCGGATGCGTCATGGCTGAGTGCGCGATCGGCCGCGCGCTGTTCCGCGGGGTCAGCGACCACGACATGCTGAGGAAGATCGCCGACGAGGTTGGCGACGGCGGGGGCGGGGGCGAAGGAGGAGACGGGGGCTTGTCCGCGAGCGCGCGCGAGGCGTGGGAGGCGGCGGCGAAAGTCAGGCGCGTTCTATACACTGGTTCCCATACGACCGCGTTGGCGTGGTGAACGCCGATCCTCAAGGACTTTTGCCGTCGCGTCTCTCCGCCCACCCCACGCTTTCAATACCCGCCCTCGGCGCCTTTCAACTCCATCTGACGCCTATGAACTCCACCCCAACATTCGCTTGTATGGACAATTACCCTCAGCCCCGGCGGCGCGCCGCAGAGAGGCTCCCTCGGGCGCCTGCGCGAGACGACGAGAGATTGTCTGGGCGCGACCTCGTCCGGCGGGCTCGATCTGCTTCGGAAGCTGCTGCGTCCGGACCCGCGCGCGAGGATCACCGCCGCGGAGGCGCTGAGGCATCCGTTCTTGCGCGGCGACGCGGCGACGCGCGGACGGATCGAGGCGGAGGCGGCGACGTCGACGGCGGCGACGTCGTTCGGCTCGGGCTCGGGCTTCGGCGGCGGCGGTCACGGTCGCGGTCGCGGGCACGCCCGCGGCGCGTCGTTCGGTCTGAGCGGCAAGGCGGCGGAGCGAGCGGAGGCGCGCGCGAGACAGCGCGAGGCCGCGGCCGCGATGGGGGACTCCTCGGACGACGAGTTCGAGTTCGAGGTCGGTCCGAACGCGGAGCGGTCGGTCGATGCCGACGCGACGCCGGCGGCGGCGTTTCGGTCGGAGATGCCGCCGGAGATGCCGCGCGAACCGACGGCGGAGGCGGTCGCCGCGATGGCAGAGATCAGGCGGCAGTGGGACGCGGACGGCGGCGGCGGCGCGAGCGGCGGCGCGGCGGCGTCGGCGCCGCCGCCGGCGCCGCCGGCGCCGCCGAAGCTCGACCGACCAAACCCGACGCGCGACGACGACGACAGCAGCGACGACGACGATCTGTCCGTCCCGGTCGTCGCGTCCTTCGCGGCGGCGACGATCGATGGAGGCGCGACGGAGGGCGGCGCGGGCGGGCGAAGGCGCCGGCGTTTGCCCGCCGCCTTCGTCGCCCCCGCGCCGCCGCCACCTCCGCCGTCGGACGTGTGGCCGCCGCCGCCGCCGGAAGATTGCGATAGCTACTCGGACGACTCGGACTTTGAATGACGAGACGCGAGAGACGACCGAACTGAACAATCTCGCGACGCGCGGCGACGCGCGCGGCGCTCGGCGAGAGGGAGAAACCGACCGTACGGGACGAAAATTTCCGACGGCGCGCGCCCGCGAATAAACCTCGCGAAGGAGGGCTCGTACACGTACAGTACAGGAAGCTGATTGGCGTAGAAGAGGAAGCTCGAATGGTACGGCAACATCCCCGAGGGCCGCGGCTTCCACTTCGTGCCCATGGCCATCGACACGTACGGCTTCAAGGCGCCGCGCTTCCGCAAGTTCCTTAACCATCTCGCCGATCACGGTGCGAGCCGTACTGTCCCCGCCGGCGACACCGCCTCCGATGCCGCGGCCGAGGCCACGCTCTCCGCCATCGCGAGGAGCAAAAGCTACTGGAAACGACGCATCATGGGCCA
>Ga0181561_10003519_pt1 | contig 13752 bp, 6 predicted proteins | sample 011ome_19_FD_133760 | JGI IMG/M metagenome (GOLD analysis project Ga0181561, IMG submission 133760) | Coastal salt marsh microbial communities from the Groves Creek Marsh, Skidaway Island, Georgia - 011510BT metaG (megahit assembly) | ecosystem: Environmental > Aquatic > Marine > Intertidal zone...
CTCGGCAAGGCTCAAATCCAGCTTGAGTGACACTGCAATAAGGCCTCGTAAATCATTGAAGCCCCTATAATTTACTGCTATATTGCGCCCTTGGTCGCGCTTTTGCCGCCGTTGCCTGAATGCAAGGCAGTGCAATGCTGGAAGTCCGCGACAGATCATTAAGTGTCACACAGCGACTTTGCGACCAGGCTTGAAAACGCTGTCGCGATATCGACCGCATCCACCGCATAGCGCACCTGCAGCAATTACCAGCAGTGCATCCGGGGATGTGAATTTGAAGCAATATCGAGGCAATAACCACGCAAAATTGAAGCAAAATTCACGAAAGTGTGATCCTAGCGCACCTTGATTGCTGGGTTGAGGCGATATGAACGACAACCTGCCTGTCTTCTGAAAGAAGGTTCAGGCTCGAAGCAGGAAATCTGACGCCAGAAAATTTAAGAATTATTTAAGGACTGACTGAAACAACACGAAAAACCAGTACTAGCCGAATTTATGCCAGCCCGGCATGCGAAGCCCACAAGGGCTCCCCTGACCCGCTCTGGCGAACCGAAGACGAGAAACTAATCAGAGGCCAGTAAACCCTGGTCATAATTTTTTAAATTCAGACTGTAAGGCCCGCAAGGGCCTGTTAATTCCGGAAAGCCGGGTAAAAGACTCCGTTAGCTGAGATCAATTTGAAAGATCGATGACGGCCAACTGAGCAAGCTGACAGATTCAGTATCGCCGAGTGTGGCGATCAGGAGAACAAGAGAGTAAGCGATCACGGTGCACGCACCGAAAACAACCGGATTGAGGTTGTGAGAACCGCAAAACGCATTTGAGAGAAACCAAGGAATTGCTGGCAGTACCCCATAAGCGGTGCCGGTAATCAGCCAGACAGGAACAGCCTGGCCACTGATCCCCAAGATCAGACGAACCGGGCAAGACAAGCCTGACGCAGTCCACCGGAGAGACAGCCTTTACGCCAGGCTACCCCGGGACGAGTCAAAGAGACGATCACAGCAGTTTCGGCACTAACCCGCCAGTTCTGCTCTGACATCAGGCAGTACCGGCCTTGCAAATGCAGTTGTTGCAGTACCACCCCTCCTCACTCTTAATTGTTTTTAATTCAATTACTTATAAAAGCTAGTTAATCCATTTTGTCAGGCATCTTTTGCCCCGGTCTTCCCTTATACGGAGAAGTGCACGGCATGAAAAGAATGCTTATCAACGCCACGCAGAAAGAAGAGATGCGTGTTGCCCTGGTCGATGGCCAGCGGCTGTATGACCTGGACATCGAGAATCGCGCCAGGGTCCAGAAAAAGGCCAATATTTATAAAGGCCGCATCACCCGCATCGAGCCAAGCCTGGAAGCCGCGTTCGTCAATTTTGGCGCCGATCGCCACGGTTTCCTGCCCCTGAAAGAAATTTCCAAGGAATATTTTTCCAAGCAGCCAAATGAAATCAGTGGCCGCATCAATATCAAGGAAGTGGTCCAGGAAGGCACCGAAGTCATCGTACAGGTGGACAAGGAAGAGCGTGGCAACAAGGGTGCTGCGCTCACTACCATGATCTCCCTGGCAGGTCGCTACCTGGTCCTTATGCCGAACAATCCCCGTGCCGGTGGCATCTCCCGCCGCATCGAGGGCGATGACCGCAGTGAGTTGCGAGATGCCCTCAGCAGTATCACCATTCCTGACGGGATGGGTACCATCGTGCGTACCGCTGGCGTCGGCAAGGCCCCCGAAGAATTGCAATGGGACCTGGATTACCTGCTGCAGCTCTGGTCTTCCATCAAGACCGCAGCTGATGAGCGCGAGGCCCCTTTCCTGATCTACCAGGAAAGCAATGTCATTATCCGCGCCATCCGGGACTACCTGCGCCAGGACATCGGTGAAGTGATTCTCGATACCCCCGCCAGCTTCGAGGAAGCCAGAAGCTTCATTCGCCAAGTCATGCCGCAGTTTGAAGACCGCGTAAAACTGTATGACGGCAAGGTGCCGCTGTTTACCAATTACCAGATTGAAACCCAGATCGAAACAGCGTTTCAGCGTGAAGTGAAACTGCCCTCGGGTGGCTCCATCGTCATCGATCCGACCGAGGCGCTGATTTCCATTGATATCAACTCTTCCCGCGCCACACGTGGTGCGGATATCGAGGAAACCGCCCTGCAGACCAACCTGGAAGCCGCGGATGAGATTGCGCGCCAGATGCGTCTGCGTGACCTAGGTGGTCTCGCGGTGATCGATTTCATCGACATGATGTCCCAGAGGAACCAGCGCGAAGTCGAAAATCGCATGCGCGATGCGCTGGCCATGGATCGTGCCCGTGTCCAGATCGGCCGTATTTCCCGTTTTGGGTTGCTGGAAATGTCACGGCAACGGCTACGTCCGTCCCTGGGTGAAACCAGCGCCATTGTCTGCCCTCGTTGTAATGGCCAGGGCACCATTCGCGATATCGAATCACTGGCCCTGTCTATCCTGCGTTTGCTGGAAGAAGAATCCAACAAGAACAATTCCTGCGAAGTTCGTGCCATCGTGCCGATCAGTGTGTCGTCCTACCTGCTGAACGAAAAGCGCAAAGCCATCGCCAGTATTGAGAACCAGAGCCGGACCAAGGTCGTGGTTGTCCCAAATCCGAACATGGACACGCCGCACTACGAAGTCCAGAACATTGCCGATGAAACCGGTGAGCGCAGTTACGACATCCACCCGGAAGACGATAACGAAATCAGTGAGTTCATTCCGAAGAAACCGGAAGTGGCCGATCGCGCCGCTGTCCAGGCGCCACACATTACTCCGGCCATGCCGCCGGTCGCCCAGCCAGCTCAAGAGCCGGCAAAAAGCAGTGGTGGCCTGCTGGCCAGCATCAGTGCCGCAATCAGCAGCCTGTTCAGTGCGCCGGTCGAAGAAGCCCCGAGCAAGAAGCCGCGCAGCAGAAGCAGCAAGTCCGCTGACAGTAACGAAAAGCGCAGCGACGGTCGTCGCAAGCGCGGTACTCGTAGTGAAGGTGGTCGCAAACGCGGAGGCCGCAAGTCAGAAGGCTCTCGCAGTGCTGATGGCACTCGCAACGCCGATGCCAAGGGCAAAGATGATGCTGGCAATAATCGCCTGGAACGTCAAAAAAGCCGTGGCGACCAGGAACCGGAAAATGAATCGTCGCGTCGTGAAGGCCGCAAGACCGGTCGCAAGCGCTCACGGGGCAAAGGCCAGTCCGACGGGACACAGGAGAATGCGCGCCAGGACAGCCCGACTGGTGCTGATACCGAATCCGCTGCAGATACCGGTGCCGGCAATGACAGCACCAGCAACAACAGCCAGGATAATCGTGGTGACAAACCGCGTAAAAGACCGTCCGAACAGCGTCTGAAGCAGCCGCGTCAGCGTCGCCGTGGCAAGCGTGATGATGCCGGAGCTGAAGCCGGCAATGAGCAGAACAACCAGGACAGCCAGAACAACCCGGCTTCCGGTAGTAACGGTGAGCAGAACAGCACGCCGGTAGCTGCTGAGCGCCAGAACAGGCAGCCTGCCGCCAGCAGAGAAAAATCACCTGCCGTTGAAAGCAATGACCAGGGTGGCCAGGGCAACACTGCCACGGCTTCGACGTTAGCCCCGTCCGAGCCCGTGCAGAAAGCAAATGACGCTAACCAAGCCCCCAAGGCTGATAAAGCGGCATCACTCGCCCAGGACAGTCATGCCCAGAGTAAAGGTGATGAACAGCAGAGCCGGTCAAATGGCGGATTAGCCACTAAGCCGGCATCAGAGCCGGCATCAGAAAAGCCAGCTGCCCCAGCCGGGAATACCCCTGCTGCCCCTCCAGCCAGCAATCAGCCCCCCCCGAAACGCGAACGCCCCCGTGCACCGAATGATCCGCGTAACCGGATGCAGACGGCGAACACGAAGGCTGCTCAGACCTCGGGTGAGTCTGGCGCTGCTGCGGAATTAGGCAAGTCCGCAGGTGAGACGGGGTCAGGACAGGACCGGTCGCAAGCTGCGGATAGCAACAGTACCGAGGACCATGCCGGGGCAGTTCAGGCTAACGACAGCCAGGCTGCCAACAAGGTTCAGTCCAGGGAGTAATCAGTCCGCGTCAAACTGCAGCGTGAAATCAACAACAACGTTGTTGTTGATACTGGGTAAACCGGCGATTTCACGCAATTGCTCCACGCTGTCGGCCAGTCCGAAAGCGGCGGCATGGATAATCAGGGGGCGGGCCAGCGTAACCAGCAGCCCGCCTTCTTTCAGGCCACTGACCAGCACATCCAGGGTGACCACCTGGGTCGCGCCATGCAAATCCACCGTGGCTTCATAGGCCATCGACATGCTCTCCCCTGCTGCTAGGCTTTTCAGCATGGACACATCCGTCATCAGGCTGACGGAGGCCAGCGGATAGCTGGCTACTTCAAACACAATGTCACGCATCCGCTCGTTGCGGATTTCAATGGCGGTATCCACCGTACCCAGACTGATGGTCACTTCGGCGTTGCCGTCGTCATTGATGCCGCCTGACAAGCCACCCAGGGAATTCACTTCAGACACCGAGGCTGCCTTGCTGGTCACGTAATAGAGACTGGAAGCATCGCTGTCCAGGGTCCAGCCGGCCAGCACGGCCTGGGACGTCAACGCCGACAAGGCGGTAATGAAGGTGATAGTGAACAGGTTGGATAAACGGCGATTGAACAACATGGCAAACTCCTTTGGGGCCGAATCAGCGGTATGCCGATCGGGTTGGGGTTACCCAGATTATAGAATGGTTGGCGGTCAAACCTGAAGTCGGAGGCGCGCTGGTATGACTGGCTTTGGGGTTCAGGTCGTCAAGCGTGGCGTCAGAGCAGCGCTTCCATTTCCGGTAACACCTCGAACAGGTCTGCTACCAGGCCGTAATCCGCGACCTGAAAAATCGGGGCATCGGCATCATGGTTGATGGCCACAATCACCTTGCTGTCCTTCATGCCGGCCAGGTGCTGGATGGCCCCTGAAATGCCCACGGCGATATAGAGATCGGGCGCGACTATCTTGCCGGTCTGGCCAACCTGGAGGTCGTTGCCCACATAACCGGCGTCCACGGCAGCACGAGAGGCGCCAATGGCGGCCCCGAGTTTATCAGCCATGCTTTCGAGGAGGCGGAAGTTTTCGGCACTGCCAAGTCCCCTGCCCCCGGAAACGACGATGCTGGCGGCGGCCAGTTCCGGTCGTTCACTGCTGCTGAGATTTTCACTCACAAATGTGCTTTTATCCTGGCTGATGACGGTGTCCAGATTTTTCATGGTCGCACTGGCTCCGGACGGCGTTGCCTCAAAGGCAGAAGTCCTGACCGTGATGATTTTGATAGGGTCACGGGATTCCACGGTGGCCAGTGCGTTGCCGGCATAGATCGGGCGGACAAAGGTGTTGGCCGACGCCACTGCCACGATATCCGAGATCTGCCCCACATCCAGCAGGGCTGCCACGCGCGGCATCAGGTTTTTGCCCGCGGTGCCGGCACTGGCAAGAATGTGCTCATAGTCGGCTGCCAGGCCCCTGATCAGGGGAGCCAGGGTTTCCGGCAAACGATGTTCATAGACCCCGTGATCAGCCACAAGGACCTGGGCAACACCTTCAAGCGCCGCTGCCTGGCTGGCCGCCTCCTGGCACTCGGTACCGGCCACTAGGACATGAATATCACCACCCAGCGCTTTTGCGGCGGTGATGACACAGGCCGTGACGGCATTCAGGGAGCGGTTGTCGTGATCGGCAATGACGAGACAGGACATGGGCGTTCTTCTTATTAATCAGGTGTTATCGAAAATCGGAAAGTCAGGGAATGACGCGGGCTTCGTTGCGCAGGCGGTCTACCAGTTCCTGTGCACTGTTGACCCGGATGCCGGCCTTGCGAGCCGACGGCTCATTCACGGTCAGGACCGTCTGACTGCTGGTCACAGTTACGCCAAGGGCTTCGGGAGTTAGGTGGTCGATGGGCTTTTTCTTGGCCTTCATAATATCCGGCAGTTTTGCATAGCGGGGTTCGTTGAGCCGAAGGTCGGTGGTCACTACCGCGGGCAAGGTCAGGCTCACCACCTGCTCACCGCCATCGATTTCGCGACTGACAACCGCCTTGCCGTTTGCAACATCCAGCTTGAAGGCGAAAGTGCCCTGGGGCATGTCACACAGGGCGGCCAGCATCTGTCCTACCTGGTTGTTGTCACCATCAATACTCTGTTTACCCAGAATCACTAGGTCAGGGGCTTCCCTGGCCACGACAGCCTGCAGCAACTTGGCAATCGCCAGGGGTTCCACCGGGCTGGCCTGCTCTATCCAGATACTGCGGTCTGCGCCCAGTGCCATGGCCGTGCGCAATTGTTCCTGGCTTTTGTCATCACCCACGGTGACGGCCACGATTTCAGTCGCCAGGCCTTTTTCACGCAGCCGCACAGCCTCTTCAACGGCAATTTCACAGAACGGGTTCATGGCCATTTTCACATTCGCCAGATCGACAGAGGCATTGTCGGCAGCGACACGGACCTTGACGTTGGCATCAACGACACGCTTGATGGGAACAAGTATTTTCATGGGCGGGTGATCTGGCAGTGACTTTTTGTGTAATTCGAAAGGAGCACAATTATAATGACTGTATATCAAAAAGTCCCTTAAGAGGATGAATCGATTTTGTCTGAACGCGAAATAATGCCCTTCGATGTGGTGATTGTCGGGGGCGGCCCGGCAGGTCTTGCCACGGCCTGCAAATTGGCGCAGTTAAGCCAGGAACATAACCTTTCCCTTGAAATCTGTCTGCTGGAAAAAGGCTCCGAAATCGGCGCCCATATCCTGTCTGGCGCCATCCTGGAAGCCACCGCGTTGGATGAGTTGTTTCCTGACTGGCGTGATATGGGTGCTCCCGTGAATGTCCCGGTAAGCGATGAAGAAGTGCATCTGCTGACCAGTGCCACTGGCTCCATCAGCCTGCCGACATCCCTGCTGCCAGCACAACTCCATAATACCGGTAATCATGTGATCAGCCTGGGCAACCTGTGTCGCTGGCTCGGTGAACAGGCCGACAATCTCGGCGTACAGATTTTTCCGGGCTTTGCGGCGGCTGAAGTGCTCTATGGTGACCAGGGCGCTGTCAAGGGAGTGGCAACCGGGGACATGGGCCGGGACAGCCAGGGGCAGGAAAAACCCGGCTATGAACCCGGCTATGAACTGCATGCCCGGTACACGATTTTTGCCGAGGGTTGCCGCGGTCATCTGGGCAAACAGCTGATTGAAAAATTCCAGCTGGACAAGCGCAGCACCCCCCAGCATTACGGACTCGGCATTAAGGAGTTGTGGGAAGTACCCGCTGCGCAGCACAGTCCCGGAAAGGTAGTACACGGCATTGGCTGGCCTTTGGGGCTGGGCAAAACCACGGGAGGCAGTTTTCTCTATCACCTGGACAACAACCAGGTAGCCCTGGGACTGATTACCGACCTGAATTACAGCAACCCCTGGCTGAGTCCCTTTGATGAATTTCAGCGCCTGAAACACCACCCGGTGTTCAGCCGCACACTCAAGGGTGGCAAGCGCCTGTCCTATGGTGCGCGTGCCCTGGTCAAAGGGGGGCTACAATCCCTGCCCGGCCTTACTGTGCCCGGCGGCCTGCTGGTTGGAGACAATGCCGGCTTTCTCAATTTCCTGAAGCTGAAGGGCACGCATACCGCCATGAAGTCCGGCATGCTTGCTGCCGAGACCGTGGTGGCAGCCCTCCTGGGTGACCGAGAATCTATCGGAGAATCGCTGACCGACTATGAAACCCGCGTACGCCAGTCCTGGCTTCATCGGGAGTTGGCACAGTCGCGCAATATCGCCCCGGCCATGCACAAATTCGGCACTCTACTCGGCGCGGTGTACAGCTTTGTCGATCAGACCCTGTTTCGCGGCAAGCTGCCTTTCACCCTGAAAGACACGCGTCCGGATCATGCCTGCCTGTTGCCGGCAGAGGACGCACCGCGCATTCAGTATCCGAAGCCGGATAACGAGCTCAGTTTTGATCGTCTCAGTTCGGTTTACCTGTCCAACACCAATCATGAGGAAGACCAGCCCTGCCACCTGCAGCTGCTTGATCCCGATACACCCCTGACATTCAACCTGGCCGAGTATGATGAACCGGCCCAGCGCTATTGCCCGGCAGGCGTGTATGAAATCGTGCGTACAGAGGACGACACCCGATTCCAGATCAACGCCCAGAACTGCGTGCACTGCAAGACCTGCGATATCAAGGATCCGACCCAGAATATCGTCTGGGTCACCCCGGAAGGCGGAGGTGGTCCGAATTACCCCAACATGTAATTCGGCTATCCTCGATGCTGCATTGCCCGGACACCCTACGCGCCTGCTTTCCAGACCTGGACAGCGGCTGTCTGGTTCTGACGCCCAATCATCTCACCAGCATCCAGCTCAGAGACTGGTATGGCCAGTGGCGGGTCAAAACCGGGTTGTCTCCAGTTTATCCCAGTCCGGCCATCTTCCCTGTCGATATCTGGATTCGGCAGTGCTGCAATCGGTTACTGGAAGCCGGCAGCAGCCTGCTGCCGGCGGTTCGGCTGCTGGAACCGGCCGAGGAACACCTGGTCTGGCATCAGGTAATCAGCCAGTCCCGGGTTGGCACCACCCTGTTGAACGCCACCGCGACCTCACGCGCTGTGCAGGACGCCTGGGCGCTGGAGCACCTGTGGCGCATTGCGCGCAAGGACCTGGAACACCTGGCCCCCGGTTACACTGCCAGCGGCCACGACGATCTTTCTGCTTATCTGACATGGTCAGATGACTTTCGCCGTTACTGCCGTGAGCGCCAGCTTGCCACCCAGGTAGAGTTGCTGGAGCAGCTGGTCACTCTCATCCCCGAGCAGCCCGATGCCCTGTTATTGCCGCCCAGTCTGGTTTTGCTGGGTTTCTCGGCACCACCGCCTTTGTATGCGATCCTGCTCGAGGCCCTTACCGGTGTTCTGGACACTACCCACCTTGACCTGCCACGCCAAACCCCGTCGGTGACATTGCACCCTGCCGAAAATCCTGCCGCAGAACTGCAGGCCGCCGCCCTCTGGGCACGGCAGATTCTGCAGGAGGATCCCGATGCCAAAGTCGGCATCATCATGGTCGATGTGCACCAGCGCTACAGCGAGGCAAGACGCACCTTTGCGCGCGTATTCGCGCCTGAGGAAAGCCGGTCACTGAGCCCGGTCGCACACATGCCCTTCAATCTCGGTGGTGGGCAGGGGCTCGGGAGAACACCGATCATTCGAGCCGCCCTGCTCAGTCTGGGTCGCAACCGGCTGACAGTGGATACCCTGGAAACGTGCCAGTGGCTCCGTAGCCCGTTTCTGTCAGGTGCCGTCACAGAACACTGGCCGCGCGCCAGTCTTGAACGCTGCCTGCGCGAGCGCAACATGCCCCGGGTCAGCAATAACGACCTGAAATACCTCGCTGCCCTGACCGAGCGTGCCTATCACTGTCCGGCACTGGTCACGGCACTGGCTGATTTCGACGCCCTGCCACGCCCCGGCTTGCGCAAGGACAGGACTACCCGGGAGTGGGAAATCCTGTTTCGCGCCCAGCTCGGGGCATTGGGCTGGCCGGGACCACGGCCCTTGTCCGATGAGGAAAAGCGCGCCCTGGACAGCTGGGAGGAAGTCATGGCCCAGTTCAGTCGGCTGACGCCAGTGCTTGGCCTGCTGGCGGTGACTGAAGCCCTGGCCGTACTCACCCGTCTGGCAGACAACCATGTGCTGCGAGCGCTGGCGGATTCTCACCCCCTGCGCATTCTGTCGCCGCTGGAAGCCGATGGTTTGCAATTCACCCATTGCCGTATGCTGGGCATGTCGGAACAGCAATGGCCGCCCCCGCCCCGGGTGTCACCATTTATCCCCTACAGTTTGCAAAAAGCCCATGGCATCCCGGAAACCGATGCCACGCGCTATGCCGGTCAAATGACGCAGATGCTTGCCGACCTGATCGGACGCACGGCATCCGCGTTTGTGTTCAGCCACCCGGTCAACCGCGATGAGATCCCCCTGAAACCTGCCCTGATACTCCAGCAGTTCATGCCCGGTGGGGTCAGCCTACCAGCCACAGCCAGGATCAGTTATCTGCACCCGCTGGCTGCAGAACAGGATTCGGACGATGCCACCGAGTTGCTGGAGGAAGCGGGTTTGCTGCCTTTGACGGACCTTGATCGTCTCAAGGGTGGCAGCCAGTTATTGGCAGACCAGGCGGAATGTCCTTTTCGCAGTTTCGTACATCATCGACTGAAAGCGCGACCGCTGGAAAAGCTGGTCTATGGCCTGGATCCGCGTGCCTCTGGTAATCTGGTGCACCTGGCGCTCGAGCTGCTCTGGAAAGCCCTTGCTTCCCAGTCAGCCTTGCTAGCCATGCCGGAAGCTGACCTCGAAGCCCTGGTGGCACGTGTTGTCAATGCTGCCGTTAATGGCATGCGGCAAAAGCAGTTTCATACCATGACAGACAGTTTCTGTGCGCTGGAGGAAATCCGCCTGCAGGAGTTGTTGCTGCAATGGCTACAGGAAGAAAGGCAGCGTGGCAGTTTTACCGTGCTAGCCAGCGAACTTGATACGCAGTGGCAATGCGGGGATTTGACCCTGAACCTGCGAATCGACAGGATTGACGGTACGGACAGTGGCGACCTAGTGCTGGTGGATTACAAGACAGGACGCAGCACCCGAGTGGACTGGGAAGACGAACGTCCGGCCAATTCCCAGCTCATGCTGTATGCACTGGCCACGACACAGGCCCGGGCGCGCGCTGCCCTGCCAGAGCTAGCAGAAGCCAAACGCATTGCCGGTGTCTATTTTGCCCAGGTCAATATCGAAACCACGCGCTATACCGGATTGTCCGCGGAAGCCGGCACCTACCCCGGCACCAGTATCGAGGAGTTGCGTGGCAGAAACCACGGCCTATCCGCAACGGCTACCTGGGATGACTTGCGTCTGGCCTGGGAAGCCTCGCTGGCCATGCTGGCCGAAGAGTTTCTTAATGGCTGTGTCGCCATCACGCCCAAGTCACGCCAGTGTTGTGATTACTGCCATGCGCGACCCGTCTGTCGTATCGACGAGGCGAACAAGCTGTGAGCCGTTCACCGATTTCCGATGCCCGCGAGCGCGAACTCGCTCTGGATATCACGCAGTCCTGCTGTGTACAGGCACCGGCGGGCTCCGGAAAAACCGAACTGCTGACCCAGCGAATCCTAAAGTTGCTGGCGGTCTGTGAGCGTCCTGAAGAAGTGCTCGCCATTACTTTCACGCGAAAGGCCGCTGCTGAAATGCGCAATCGTCTGCTGGACAACCTGGAGGAAGCGGCGCATATCAGCGCCGAGGCGCTGGAGCCGTTACCCGATCACAAACGCCAGACCCTGGCACTGGCCAGGGCGGTGCTGGCACAGGATGAGGCCAGACAATGGTCGCTGCTGACCAATACCTCGCGTTTGCGCATCAACACTATCGACAGCTTCAACCAGTTTCTGGTCAATCAATTGCCCGTGACGTCCACCCTCGGGCTGCTGCCGGACATTACCGAAAAGCCCGGGGAGATTTACCGGGAAGCCGTGCATGAAACCCTGGCGCAACTGGACACTGATCATCCGATTGCCAGTGAATTGCGTGTCCTGCTCCTGCATCTGAACAATCGCTGGGCGGCCCTGGAAAAGCTGTTATGCGGCCTGCTGGAAAAACGTGACCAGTGGCTGAGCTACATTCTGGAATTTCGCCATACCGAACGGCATGTTCGCCAGCGCATGGAACAGACGCTGGCCGATATCGTGCGCCAGAACCTGCTTGAACTGGACACCGCCCTCTCCCCTTACCGGTCCCGGTTGCTCCCGGTCCTCCAGTTTGCCGTGCACAATCTGGCCAGCGAAAGCTTTGCCCTTACCGTTGATGACATTGTCGACTCGCTGCCCCTGGCCGACACCCGTGAGCTGGGTAAATGGCAGGCTCTGCTTGCCCTGTTGGTGACGAAAGAATTCGCCATACGCAAGGATGTGCGGGTCAGTGAAGGGTTCCCGGCCAAGACGGCGCCTGGCAGCTCAGAGGAAAAAGCCCAGCGCACGGCCATGAAAGCGGAGATGAAAGACATGCTGGCGACCATGGCCACGGACGCCAGGCTACTTATTGCTGTAGAAGCCATGAGTTTTGTGCCAGCCAGCCGCTTTGAGGATGGGCAGTGGCGCGTCCTGGAAAGCCTTATCAATGTCCTGTTGTCGCTGGTTTCCCATCTCAGCCTGGCATTTGCCCACCAGGGCAAGACCGATTACAACCACGTCGGTGCTGCGGCGCTGGATGCACTGGGCCATGACGATCAGCCTACCGACCTAGCACTGCGCTTGGATTACCAGTTGCGGCATATCCTCGTCGATGAATTCCAGGACACCTCTACCCAGCAGATCCGCCTGCTTAGCCGCCTCACCCGGGGCTGGCAGCCCGGAGATGGCAGGACGCTGTTTATCGTGGGTGACGGGATGCAGTCCTGTTACGGGTTTCGCAATGCCCGTGTGGGACTGTTTCTCGATACCCGGGATAACGGCATTGGGGATATCCGCTTTCGGGACCTGCGCCTGACCTGCAACTTTCGCAGCGAAGCGGCCGTAGTCGAGTGGGTCAACAGCGTGTTTTGCGGTGCCTTTCCGCCCCAGGATGACATCAGTCGTGGCGGGGTCAGCTACAACCCGGCAACGGCTGTCCATGCCAGCACCGACATAGCGGGCGTAAAGACCGTGCTGATCAGCCATGACAAAAACAGCGACATCCCGACTTCAGCGGTACGCCATCAGGAAGCTGTGGCCATCACCGATACCATTACCGATATCCGCGCATCACATCCAACAGATTCCATTGCTGTGCTGGTGCGCGGCAAGTCCCACCTGGCAGATCTAATTCCGGTCCTGCGTGAACGCGGCCTGGCCTGGCAGGCCAGTGATATCGACCCCCTGCTTTCCTATCCCGTCATTCGAGATCTCTTCATCCTGACCCGGGCGCTGCTTAATCCGGCTGACACGCCGGCCTGGCTGGCGCTGATCCGCTTGCCTATGGTTGGCCTGCGCCTGGCGGACATGGAAGCCCTCGTACTGGCCGCTGAAGAGGCTGAAACTGCCCTGGGGGATACGCTGCTAGGATACGCCGGGACGCCGACATTATCAGGGGAGGCCGCAACTATCCTGGCCCGTATCAGGCCCGTGCTGCGCCAAGCGATCGATCAGCGGCAACGTCTGCCCTTACGAGATTGGGTGGAAAATACCTGGATGTTGCTGGGCGGGCCGGCCACGCTTCCTGATGCTACCCTGACGGAAAACACAGAACAGTACTTCCGCCTGCTGGAAGACCATGATGACAGCGGCGATATTCGCGACATTCACCTGTTTGAGGCTGAACTGGGTGCCCTCTTAGGCAGTGGGCAGCAGCAGGATGCACCCGTACAGATCATGACCATTCACAAGGCCAAGGGCCTGGAATTTGATCATGTGCTGATACCAGGCCTTGACCGCCAGCCACGCGGCAATGACAACCCGCTCCTGCTGTGGAAGGAACACATCGGGGCAGACGGCTCCAAGCGCCTGGTCATGTCCCTGCCGTCGCGGCGTGCCAGGAACCATGAGAGTGACCCGGTGTACCACTACCTGAAATGTGAACTGGAACTGGAACAACGCCTGGAATCAACGCGCCTGATGTATATCGGTGTGACCCGGGCCATTCGCCAATGCATCCTGTTTGCCTGTGTCCAGCAGGATGACGAGGGTCTCGTGGAACCGGTC
>Ga0181561_10003530_pt1 | contig 13734 bp, 6 predicted proteins | sample 011ome_19_FD_133760 | JGI IMG/M metagenome (GOLD analysis project Ga0181561, IMG submission 133760) | Coastal salt marsh microbial communities from the Groves Creek Marsh, Skidaway Island, Georgia - 011510BT metaG (megahit assembly) | ecosystem: Environmental > Aquatic > Marine > Intertidal zone...
AGCGCTCTTCTCAGAGAGACGATGGAGCACCGCGAATAGGAGGAAGAGACGCGAAAGAGCGCGAGCGAGGGCGAGGACATTCGGTATTTTCTTTTAAAAGTCGACGATTCGATTCGCGCGTTTAAAGTGAATTGAAGTGAAGTCGCGAATTTTTGCGCTCGTCTTCTGTGCGCATGTATTGCCCATCTGCTAAAAGCTAAAAAATGTTCCTCTCTATTCTATTCTATTCTATTCGACGAACCTGGGCGCACCAGAAGAGTCTTTAACGAGCACCAAATCTCTCTCTCTCTCTCTCTCTCTCTCTCTCTCTCTCTGCTTTTATCGTCGTCATCGTCGGCGACTACTACTGCCGGCGTCCCAAATGTTTGCGCCTAAACGGAAGGTTTCTTCGTTCCCGCCGAAGGATTCTCGAAGGAACTCGCCCGCGTCTTCTCGATGCTCCATTTTTTGGACGTACTGGATGAGATCGCGATTGGAGTCGGTGCCGGTGAGTTCTCGCAAGGAGAGATTGAAGAAGATCTCTTCTTCACCTTTCTCTTCTTCTTTTTCCTCTTCTTTGGCGTCGGTGCCGGTGTTGGCGGTGTTGCCGTCGGGAGCAGAATTTTCGTTGTTTAGAGCGATGAAGTTGGCGAAGTTGGCGGCGACTTGTTTCTCTATGCCTAAAGTACCGAGAAGATCGATGACGTCTTGGTGCGTTGGCATCGCCGGTAACACGTCGTTGGCGAGCGTTTCGGAAACGTCTCGGTCGAAACCGAGTTGACGCAAGGTCTGGGCGATGTCGTTGGAGAGAGAGCTTCGTTTTCGCGCCTCTTCTTCTTCTCCGGCGCTGAGGGAAACGGCGCGAGCGACTTCGAGGTCTCTCTCGAGTTCTTCGTCCATTTTCATCCGTTCGCGAGCGTGTTCATCCGCACTGAGCGACAGCGCTAATTTCAAAGCATCTTCCTCGGACATCGTCGTTTGCTGATACTCTTCGTGAGGCAAGCGGTGTTCCGATGTTCTTGATGTCGGTGGAGCAGCGCGGCGAGTTGGTCGTAACGATGGAAACGCACTTTCGTCGTTTCTTTTGTTCTCGAGAAATCGTCCACCGATGAGTGGTCGCGACGCTACATTTTGCCGTAAACTTTCTTCTTCTTCTTCTTCCTCTTCGTCATCGTCTGTCGTCGACATTATCAAATCTTCCTTATCAAATTGTTTCTGCGACCACGCTTTCCTTCCAAACGCCGCACTCGCACCACTTGAAATCCCAACGCTGGAATCGATCTTCTTTTTGGGTGGCATCGCTGGTTTGCGTCGCGCCGTTGTCGTTGTCGATGTTGTCGCTGTTGATGTCGTCGTCGTTGTCGTTGTCGTCGAAGTAGTAGTTGGCTTCTTCCGCGCCGGCGCGAATCCGCGCATGCGAAGCATTTTCGTCGCGATGTCCTCGTATTCTTCCACGTGTTGCTCCTCCTTTTCCCTCTTCGCATCTTGCAAACCAACAACGGCACTCTTTTTTTGCTTCGACGCTTTCGCTCGTTCCTCTCTCGACATCCTAAAATCCGACGCAGACGCAACCATTCCTAACTCTTCCAACGATTTCGGATGACCGCGATGACGGTCTTCGTCTCTGCCGTCCCCTGCTTCTTCTTCTTCTTCACCTTCATCTTCTTCGAACGCAATCTCGCACCTTCTCCGTTTCTTCCTTCTCTCTTCGTCCTCCTCTTCCTTCCCGCCCCTCCTCTCGAAATACATCGCCGCTAACTTATCGTATCGATGACTCCAGAACGGGTATTTGCGCATGAGCTCGCAAAATCGAGCAAACTCTCCGTTCGTCTCCCGCAACTGTTTCACTCTCAAAACATCCTCCGGTTTCACCGGATCCTCTTCCTCTGCAATCATCATGGAATCTTTGATGAGATTAGTCTTCGTGTCCCAGTACCTCTTGTTCGCGTGTCTCGGCTTCGCTCGAGGCTCCTTCTTCATCTCGCTTTTACTTCCTTCTTCTTCTCCTTCTTCTTCCTCCAAAGCGCACTTTTCTTTTCTCAAACCGACGAAAACACCTTCGCTCTCGAGCAGTTCTCTCGCGCGTTTCTCGTGCGCGCCGGAAATCTCGATCCATCTCTCTCCTTTTTCAATCACCAGTCTCGCCGTCGCCCCTAACCGCTTCCCCAATCGCGAGCACAACAGTTCGATCTCTTCGTCTCTTCCCGCGACGTTCTTCACCACGGTCACCCAAAAGTGTTTCCTTTTCTCCGCGCTTATCGGCGGCTGGCCTTTCTTCGTCGCTCGAATTTGAAGAGAAGAGGAAGAGGGTGGTTTCTTCTTCATCTCTATATCTCTCTCGCGTTCAAAAGAAGGACGACGAGGACATCCTTCTTCTTTATCCGCAGAGCAGAGAGTGCGACAAACATCTCTCTCTCTGGGGAAATTTTTCGTCATTAGTCGAACACATGTCGACGACAACGGTCACTTCCTCTCCGGCGGTGGTGACGGCACCGTCCGCTCCCAAACCAGGGGGAGGAAAGAACGGAGACGACGATATTCTCTCTTCTTCAACGTCTTCAGCGTCTTCGTTATTCCCGGTCTTGCGCGTGTCTCAGTTGGACGCGCACGCGCTCGATGACGAACTCGTCGAGTCGATCTTGCTGAAACAGTTGCAAAAGTGTTTCGATTGCGTCAACGACCGCGTCGGTGCGCACTACAAAGAGGAGATGAAATTATTTTTGGAATTCATTTTGTGGTACAAGACCGTGAGAGTGGATAAAGCGACGCCGGGGATGGAGATGATGAACGTGACGTTCGTGGACGACAGAGGAATAGCGCCGTTCGGGAGTTTACGAGGTGGGCAAAAGTGGATGCTTTTTATGTGCGGTTCGATGTGTAAGTACGCGTACTCGAAAGCGACGAATTACGTGGCCAATAAGTGTTTACCGGAAGATAGGTCGTCGAAGGTGGTGAAAGTTTTAGGCGCGGTGCATTCGGTCGCGAGGACGATGAATTTGATTTCGTTTTTGTATTCGGGGAAGTTTCCGAACGTTCCGCAGAGAGTGGCGAGGGCGAGATTCGCGCACGAAAATCCAAACGCCGGGAGGGCGATGACGTTCGAGTATTTGAATCGCGCGTTGGCGATTCGGGAGATTGGAGAGGTTGGGAAGACGGTGGTGCTGCCGATGGTAGAGAGCAGAGGGGCGAGGGAGTTTTTTAGGAGAGCAAAGTACGTGCTCGGCTTTCGACGAGGCGGAGACGGGAGCAATATCGACGAAGAGGAGGACGAAGAGGAGGAGGAGGAGGAAATAGAAGACGAAGACGCGATTAGGAAACGGAAAGAGAAGAAACAGAATAGTAAAAATAGAATGCTAGGAGGGATGATGATGACGAGAACGCTGCGAGACGTTTCGACCGTTCGAGTGGGAGAAGACGGGTTCGACGAGGACGTCGCCGTCTGCGCGGCGTGCGGCGACGAGCCTGTTCCTTGTAACGCATTCGTCGCGAAAAGGTGCGGGTGCAGCTATTGTTATTATTGCGCGGCGGCGAGATTAGAAGAGTGTAAAGCGGAAGGCAATTGGAAAGGATTCGCGTGTGAAAACTGCGCGACGAGAATCAACTCCTTTCGCAGAGTCAACTTGAAAACGATAGAATAATAACAATAATAATATGTTTTTAGAGTACAAGTGTTGGATTAGTTAGATTTAGCTCATTAAAACGCAATTATATATTTATATACTTTAACCGACAACCATCGTCGTCTCGTCCGAGAAGGAATATTCCGGCACTTCTAAGTTCTCCGGCGCCGGTCCTTTACGAATTCTCCCGCTCGCGTCGTAGTGACTTCCGTGGCACGGGCAAAACCAACCGTTGTAGTCACCGGCGTTGGCGATGGGCACGCACCCAAGATGCGTGCACACCCCAACCACAACCAACCACTCCGGGTTTTGCGTTCTATCCGCATCTGATTGCTGATCTCTCAATTCTGCAATATTCACCGCGTTCTCTCTCGCGATCTCATCCGGCGTTCGTCTTCGAATAAACACCGGCTTCCCTCTCCATTTCACCGTCGTCGTCGTCCCCGGTTGTATTTTGCTCAAGTCCACTTCTAAAGACGCCAAAGCGAGCACATCCGCAGACGCAGACATCGACATTAAAAATTTCAACACCGCTAAGCGAATCGCCGAAGCGTAAATCATGCGACCGCCAGTCAACACAAAGTACGTAAACGCTCTCTTGTCCGGGTCCCCGATTTTATCGACGCGATGGTTTTCCTGCGCGTAGTTTGGTTCGCTGTTTGGAGTTTTCAACGCGTTCAAAATGGCGCCAGAGTTCACCGGAACCACGGAACCGTCACCGCTACTCCCGGAGGTGGACACCGCGGCATCGGACGAGTAGCCTTTTTGGTTTTGTGCGCGTGAGAAGAAAGGAAGAGAGAAAGCGCGCGCGCGCGTCAGTTTGAGTTTTTCACGAGAAGGGGGAGAGAGTTCTTTTTTTTTTTCTAACGACGACGACGACGCCGTTGAGAGGGCAAAAATGGAAATACGCGCGAACGAGCACGACGCGACGAACAAATCTCCGATCCAAACGCGCGAATGCGCGCATCGATATCTCTTTCGTTCGAAATTTGTTCGCTAAAAGAAGAGAGAAAAACGTACCTCTTCTCCACGCGTTGTTATTGTTTTCCTGTTCCTCGAAGAAGCGATGATGGTGCAAATTTCTGTTCGCGAAAAACGAAGCCGGAATGGTCGCAGTCGTCGACGCCGGAGACGATTGTTGCGAACGCGCGATGAATAAAGCGCGATTGATGACGGACGCTAATTGTTTTCGCGACATCGTTTCCGCGCGAGTTTTTTAGGTTCCGTTCTCTTTTTTTCTGCGAGAGCGCGCGTCGTCGTCTCGCGTTTTTCAAAAGCGAACGCTTTCGGAGTGAAGAAGCGATCGATCGCTCTTTTCGCAACGAGAAAGAGAGAATCCGCGAGAAGAAAAAAAAATACGAAAAACGCACCATATTTAGCTATAAAATATACTCTCGATTTTGTACGTTTACATTTTCCTATTCTCTCTAAATCGACTACTTTGCGCTATACACTTCGCTACATATACACACACGCACGCGCGCGCGGGCCGCGCTGCAGCTGCTGCTGTTTTGACTTTTGTCTCTCTCTCGGGAGTTTCTTCTCAAACTCTTTCGCGTCGTCCGCCTACCTATCGTCTTTGTTGGGCGTCGCCGTCCTTGTCGTTCTCGTTCTCGTCTTCGTCGAAGCAGCAACTCTCTCCGCAACAACCGACCGACGCGTCCCACTGCTGCGCGTGCGTGCAGTCTTCTCGCCACAGCTCGCGAAACGTGGTGGCTTTTTGAGACTCGGTCAGACCGAGCTCGGTGATCCACTCGCCGTTGGCGCGGAATTGGTTGGCTACGCGCAAAGCGTTTTGCTTGTGCAACACCGGGACAAACGCGAATTGACGGTCTTTGTTTTCTTCGTCTTTGAGTTCGGCGAGGATTTTCGGATCGACGTCAAACGCGGAGAAAGATGAGGATTGACCGTAGAGTTTACCTCGCGCGGTTTGCGGCGTCCACTCTTTGAGCATTCGGCGACTGTTTTTGGACGCGTCCACTTCCGAGGCGACGAGTTGGTCTGTTCTTGAAGGATCGGAGTATTTTTGTACCCACTCGGATGGAATTTTAGGCGCATCGTGGTGCTTGGCCATGTTCTGTAAATTCGTAATCGCCGAGAGGCGAATGTCCTCGTGTAACTCATCGTGAATGGCCGTTTTCGTTTCGTCGTCGTATCGCGTTCTCTTGGCGTTCTTTTCCGAGCTTTCGATGGCGTTCCAAATCTGCGTAAAATCGTATCCGTCGTGCTCGTGCAAACCTAAATAATCCTCCACGCGTCTCGTCGTCGCTTCTAAATTCTCTGCACCCGAGAAATCTTCCTCGAATAACACCAACAAGTTCGGAAACGCGTCTTTCCACAAAGACAAGTAATGATCGTACCTCGACGCGCCTAAAACCGGGTGCGCGTCCAAACACTGGCTCAAATCGTCCTCGTTCGTGCGACGGAAACCGCCGCAATTGTTCAAATCGCTCCTCATCTTTTGAAACGCTTGGACGGATGATTTAGATGTTTTCGCGCACGCCCCGACGCCACCGTAATTCGCCGAGTTTGTATCGTCGCCGCTAGTGCTACCGTCTACGCTCTCCATCGCGTACCTCTCCATCGCTCTCTCAATCGGATCGCTTAAAACGACAATCGGCCGTAACCTAGGCAACGTGTTCTTCATCGCTTTCGCGCAACACGAGCAACTAAAACTAGTATCCGACCAATCTCCATAAACCATCCCTTTGTGCTTCTCCTTATCGTAGGAAGTCCCGGTCGGAATGACCTCTCGACTATCTCCGCCCTCTTCCCCGCCACGCTTTATTTTTTCCGGCACGAGCGCGTCGACGTACGCCTTCAACATCGCCGCGCCTCTCTCGGACTGGTGCCCTTCGCACATCTCCCCACCACTCGCTCTCGTCCCGTACGGCGTGTTCCAAAAGTGCACCGCTTTCGCGTCGCTATCAATCATCGGATGTTCCTTCAGCGCCGCCTTCAACCTCCCCGTGCTCGTGCTCGCGCCGATAATCGCAAAGTGAGGTAAACAATGCCCCTCGCTCAACTTCGCGTCTCTAAAACACGTCGCCGGCCCCATGTATCGCGCGTGCCCTCTGAAATGTTCGTACCACTTTTCGCTTTTCCCGGATTTCCACGCGACGTTCGCCGCGCTGAACAGGAAAAAAGCAATCGCTATGCTCACCACGCCTGGGCAAAAGTCTCGCCAGCCAAGTCTTCTGTCGCGACTTTTCTCTTCTTCCGACGACGATGAATAATCTACCGCTTTGGTTTTGATTCTCGGTAACCCCTCCCCGGGGGTTCGCGCGACGACGTCTTTTTTCGCCACGATTGGCGTTCGCTCGTCGATCTTCGTTTTGTCGTCGCAGAAGACGAGCGCATTCGTCGCCACGTTTTGGACGTTGGTGAACGCGGCCCCATCGTTCTTGTTGGGACTCCCGCCGGCCCGCGAGGACAATAAAGACGACGTCGTCGAAGATGCCATGGTCGAGGGCGTTCGCGAGCTCCGAATGCGCTCCTCGCGAGGCATGTCGCGCGACCACATGGTCGTACTTTTCTCTCTTCCTCTCTCTCGCGCGCTTTGTTTATCGCGCGCGCGCGCTGCGTCGTGACCTTTGAAATTTATTCTTTGGGCGGGTGTCATTTTAGGGTTTCACATGTTTTGTTAAAGACGCGAGGAGGTAGACCAACGAACACAACGAAAAGCTAGTTAGCGCTCTCTTTATTCTCTTTATTCTCTCTCTCTCTCTCATGTGTGTGCATATATACACGTGATCGCGCAGCAATAATGAATGCTCACGGCATCAACTCGTCTTTGATTTGGTCCAAAGCCTTCTCTAACTTCTTGGTCGTTTCGTCGATGTTTTTCAGCTTGTCGTTCCCGAACAAGCCGAAACGAACGGTGGCGACGTCGGTCGGTTGGGAGTCGCCCAACATCCACGGGACGCCGGCGGCGACTTGCGTGCCGACGCTTTTGAAGCTTTTACCGGCGTTCGTGTCTTTGTTTATGTACATCACGACGATGCCAGCGGCTTGGAATTTCGGGTGCGCGACGGTTTGGAAACCTTTGGAGACGACCATGTCGACGACCGAGGTGCCGAGTTTACTGAACGTCGTCTTCGCGCGACCTAAGTTGTACTTTTTTAAATCCAAAGCGGCGTTTCGGAATAACGCGATGCAATCCGTTGGTAGAGTGGTATAATACGCGAACCCGCCTTTATCGTACGCGTCGGAAACTTCCAACCATTTACGCAAATTCAACGCCATCGAATCCGAACCGCTCCCGACCGAATCCGTTCCTCGCACCGCTTTTTCACCTCTTTCGTTTAAAATGACGACCCCAACGCACGCGGGCGCGCTCCATCCTTTCTGCGGCGCCGTGATGTACGCGTCTACAAAATTCGATTTCGTATCAATCCACGTCGTCCCGGCGGCGATGCCGTCCAACACGAAAATTCCATCCGACGCCTTCCTCGTCGCCTCGCCGATTCTTTTCACGTACTCCGCGGGTAACTCCACCCCGGTGCTCGTTTCCACGTGCGGTGCAAATACCACTCGCGGTTTATGTTTCTCGATCAACTTCTCAACCTCCTCGATCGCCATCGGTTGCACTCTCGGCCACCGATCTCCCTCTCTCATCTTCACGTCCGCCTTTGCGACAATCGCCTTCGCGCCGAGACTCTTCGTCACTTGCTCGATAATGTCCGTCCATCTGTACGAAAAGTACCCGTTCCGCACGATCAACACCGTATCACCATCGGACACGAATTGCCGAAAAACTGCCTCCATGGCGTAAGTTCCACTCCCGGGTAACCACACTGCGTTGTCCGCGTTGTACGCCTCCTTCAAAACTGCTTTCAACTCTCGATGAATCTGCACGTACGCGTCGGACATGGAATTCAACGCGCGGTCGGTGTACACGACCGAAAACTCGTCCAGAACTTTCGGTAAACTCTCATCGCCGTGGTAGTGGCCTCCGAGCGGTTGCAAGTGGTATTTGGAAGCGTGCTTGTTGTGCGGGCACTCCTCTGTCGCCGCCGAAAAGGAGGAGGACGAGACCGTTAAAAAGAGGAGCATTTTGAGAGCGAACAACTTTGCGAGAAGAAGAAGATGAACGTCGTCGGCTCCTAAAAAAGAACGCCGATGGCACCGACGACGACGAGATGGAGTGTCATAAGTGGTGCGCGGTGACATGATGCGCGTCGGTAATTTTTGAGATTGTGTTTTATGGCGCGCGCGTTTCTTTGTGGGGCTTTCTAATTTATTGAATTGAAAAACGTCTTTTTTTCGCCACAGCACAAGATTGTTTGAATATACGTTTTCAATCACGCGGGTCCGGCGACCGCTAACGCGGCGGTCAACACGAACGCGCTGGACAAAACGCTCATGCACAACACGACGATAACGAACGCTCCAAACGTGGTGAAGAAGACGATGACGCAGCCGCGGAAGAGGAACGCGGCGGCGGAGGCGGTGGTCAACGCGCCGCCGATGACGGATGGGCCGACGGAACGTATCGCTCGGAGCGCGCGCGACGCGCGACGGCGGTCGTTTGATGCTTTTGTTTTTGCGGAAAGAGCGGACGGTGATAGTGGAAGAGGAGAAGGCGTCGTCGGCGGCGGCGGTGGCGGCGTATTTTTGATGGATTCTTTTGTTTTTGCGTCTTCTTCTCGATCTCTTGTTTGTCTTTCTTTATCGGTGTTATCGATGGCGTCGTCGTCGGTTTTTGAAGTCGAGGAGGCTGCGGCGTACGCGCTAGCCACGTGCAACGGGTAGTCAACGGATAAACCAACCAGCAACGTCACGCAGACGCTTTCGATGACTCCAAACTTCCAATCGCGGAAAGTGGCGCTCAATCCGAGACTCGCCGCGCAGGAAAACGCGACTGAGAAACACGTGGCGAAAGCGATGACGAGCGAACGGCTGGCGATAAAGGCGACGATGAACGCGAAGAAGAAGGAAGCAACGAGAGCAGTTCTTGCACCTTTGGAGAGCTCTTCGACGGTATCGGCGTAAGACCACGCGGAAGAAGTTTGAAAAGCAGAGCCGCGGAGGATATCAGGAGCAGTTGAAAGCGTCTGTTGGAACCACTCTTCCCACTCGTCTCTCGCCTCTAGTATGTCGTGCTGAGAGGCTGTGCTGGAGACGTTTATGGACGCTGAGATTATAATTGCCCGCTTACAGGTATCTTCTTCGCTCAGTTTTGAACACGCCAACGCTAAGTGCTTCAGGTTTTCCTCATCATCTTTCGCGGGTGGTGGAATCGCTGTTGTTCCGTAGTAATAGTCTCCTCCGGGCAAGAAGAGCGAGGCGGAAAATTCTCCGTCGTTGGTCGCGTTCAAATTATGAACTTCGTTCTCGTTTATGAACGCTGAAGCTGACTCAAACGCTCGAAGCTTTTCTTCATTCCACGACGACGGTATATGTGTCGTCGTCGCGTTAAGATCGCTACCGTTGTTGTAATAACGATTGGTGTCCTTCACCAAAGCCAAATTTTCTTCGTCCGAGAGAAACTCGCATATTTCGCGCAACTCGATTCTCATGGACTCTAAAGCATTCTGAACGATAGTTTTATCTGCAAAACCGTACGCATTTTTATTCTTCAATGCACACGCATCGGTGGAAATGACGTGCGGTATGTGCAACCCACCTTTCTCACCGGCTCTGAACGTGGCGTCGTTAATAAAGTCTTCCACGTACCGCTCGTATTGCGTCTTATTCGCAAACGGAACGCGGTTCGGGTATCGGAAGTTTTGCGACCACTCATCGAATTCTTTAGTGAAACATTTCAAACTCGGTTTCAATATCCTTGGATCGTTATTCAATGTTTCGCAAAAGTCGAGCATCCATTTTTGAGCGTCGACGTCGGCGTCGTCGAAGTATTCCTCGAAGACAACCTTAGTATCTTCAAAACGCAACGTCTTGTCGAATCCAGACGATTGTCTGGTTTTTGTCGGATCGATGCCAAAGATAAACTGGATCTGAATAGCTTCTTCGCGTTTAGCGTAGGGAATATATTCGCGGTTTTGGCGAGCGAAGACGTTCGGATTATACGACTCGGGCCAAATCGAATGAGACGAACCGTTCGGAGGTTTCAAGGTTGACGCCACGTAAGCTTCGTACGCTGCGAGAACGAATGAAAGTATAAGGATTGGGTACCGTTTTGAAATGGCAAATTTGCCGATACTTTCGCTGATTGAGGCCGCAAGTCCGAGTGCTGCGCGACGTGCGGTATCAACGCGCGTGAAAGCGTCGTTAATAGGTTCGAAGACGCGTTTCAGTCGATCGAGGCGTTGGTGATCTCGCGGCGCGTTCGTGTTGTTCACCGTTCTCATCGAGGTTTCGTATCCTTCCCCGAGAAAACCAAATGACTTTGCTCGTTTATGTTTTTGATTCTTTGTGTGGTGGTTACTCGACATTTTCAGTCGCTTCATATTGTTGTTGTTGTCGTTGTCATCGTCGTCGTCGTCGTCGTCATCGAAGTAACCATCCAACAGGTTGCTCTGCGTGTTCATTTTCGTGGTCATATTTTTTACTTTTTCATCATTATCATCATCATCATTATCATCTGGGCTTCTTTCAAGCGAGAAAGCGAACAAATCAGTTTCGTTGCCGTAGCTTTTTGATCTTCTGCTGTTGCGTGGGAAAGTGGCATCACATTGAATTCGTTCGAGTCTTTTCTTTTCGTTTTCCTCGAAATTTCCCTCCACCGCTTCTCTTTCGCCACTCTCGCCTAAGCCGCCGGTGCCACCTTCCATTGCGGTGACAACTTTCACACGTCTCGGTACTACTTTTGAAGATCGTCCACCGGGTGCGTTAACAATGGCAAAAAAACGTCGCCTTCGCTCGGATAAGCGCGCGTCTACAATCAAACTCGCTGGAACCATTGCGATGGTCACGAAGAAGCAAAATGCCACAGATAGTGCAGCGAAAATGCCAAACAATCGCAAAGGTTCAATATTTGAAAATATGAGCGTGGCAAAAGCAGTCGTGGTTGTCGCAGAGGTACAGCAGATGGAGAAAAAAGACTTCTGAATCGTCCACGACATTCGATCGATCAACCACGCTTCAGCATCCATCGAATGACTTGTATTTCGCCTTCTACAACGCGAAGACGTTTCGATATCATCCTCTTCATCGTCATCGCGATGTGTTTTTTTAGGCACCGGAACGAGTTTAGCTGAAAGCTTCCAGTGATCAACCAATACAAAAGCATCGTCTGCACCGATGCCTAATATACAGAATACGCCGAGAAAGTGTAAGACGCCAACCCAAACCTTGTCTAAACCGAGGATGTAAGTGAATATCGCCAGCACAATCGACGAGGCAACCACGACGCATGAGACGACGGTGACAATTATACTTCCGGTATGAAAAAATACGAGTGTAAAACACGCACCAAATGCCGCAATTATCCATCTACAATCTTTTGCGAGTTGTTCGAGTTCGAGCGAAGAGTAGGTTTGCCAGTGACGCCACGAGACGCGGTCGGATTTGTCTTTCTCAAATCTCAGGGCGCTCTCGATGTTGTATTCTCTCCCCCACTCGCGTATGGTACGCTCGAAGGAGGTCTTCACCCAACGAATGGCGTCTTCTTCAGAAATACCACTATACAAGTCTCGTTTCTTCCTCTGGAATATGAGCCGCGTTGCGCCAAACTTCGTTTTAAAAGTCGAGGTTGTAGTATTGTGACGCGTCGTAACGCCATCCTCCGATGGGAACCCGAACGCGTCGAAATCTAATATTGGTTCCCACGGACGCATCAAAACGTTAAAAGGTTCCCACTTTTTTGCCCACGAAGAGAATACTTTTAAACCGTGCAAACTTCTTCGGACTTGATCTAAAATCGTTACCGAATCGCACGGCGCATACGCGTTCTCAATTTCCTCCTCGAGGGATGGCATTTCGGAAATTATTTTAATCTCTTCCGTCGTCGGTTTCGTGCGTTCGATCCATTCGCAAACACTCAGAGTTCCTATTAAATTACACGCTTTCGGTTGTTCTCCTACGCTCATTTCATCACTTCCATTGTCGTTTTCGTACTCTCGCTCCTCGCATCCTCGCTTCTCGCACGCGAATCCATCGTTATCGCACAAGCGATTTGCCTTTACAAGACTTGTGGTATCGTTCTCACCACAGATATGCGCGGCTGTTTGAAGAAGTCGCGTTGTCGTTTCTATGTTATTATTGTTATTGTTTTCATCATCATCATCGTTGTCGTTATATACGTAGAGCCTTTTTAACGTTTGGAATGCGGTGTGCCAAATGTCCACGTTCATGTAAACCAAATTTACGTCAAAAACGCTCCAAGGCGGCGCGCACATTTTCGAGAAGAATGGTCCACCGAATCCTGCCGCTTCTGCGTGATACGAACCCAGTATTTGATCTCGCGTCGCGCATGCCTCTTCGTACCCGAACGAAGATTCAATAGCTCTTTTTAGTTCACACAATTTGATGACATTTTCCTCTCTCTCGTACGCGTTTGTGATGCGCTCTTCTTCTTCGTTAAAATCCAACATCGCATTTACGATCAACTCGTTCCAATCGACACTATTCGGAATCGCCCCGTACCTCGCCCCTCGTTCCACTAACATCAAATCCATCATCGACCGCACCCGTTTCATTCTCTCTTCTTTCCTCGCGGGATCTCCGCGATCTCCTTCGCTCGCCGCGAACACCAACGGAAACTTGCGATAAAAATACTTCCTCTTCCCTTGCTCTTCAAACAAGTGCTTTCGAGCGGCTACAAAAGTTTCGTCTCGATCGGCGTACGCGGTCAGTCTCGCGCGATACGCGGTTAACTTCACGTCGACGACGATCGTCGACCGACGCTCGTACACCGCGCGCGACGCGAACCCGATCGAGAGCAGGCACGAGAGCAACACCAATCCTGCGCGTATTTAATTATTATTATCATCATCATCGAAACGCGCATGTGTCATTCGAGAGAAAAAAACGCTCTCATCACGATCACGAACAAAAAGAAAAAGAGAGAAAAAGAAAGTTCAATAAAAGCGCGCGCGTTGTCTTTTTTTACCTGGTCGTCGACAGCTCGCGCGCGCCCAGCATCTCGCGAAGAACGCGTCGTCGTTCTTTTTTTCCTTCTTCATGTGTGTGTGTCGTGTGCCCGCGAGAGAGAGAGAGAGAGAGAGAGAGA
>Ga0181561_10003539_pt1 | contig 13716 bp, 7 predicted proteins | sample 011ome_19_FD_133760 | JGI IMG/M metagenome (GOLD analysis project Ga0181561, IMG submission 133760) | Coastal salt marsh microbial communities from the Groves Creek Marsh, Skidaway Island, Georgia - 011510BT metaG (megahit assembly) | ecosystem: Environmental > Aquatic > Marine > Intertidal zone...
AACGCATCGTTCGAATCGATCGAACACGGTTCAAAGGATACCGTCTCCAAAGTCTCGTCTTCCAAGCGATAATACGTTCGAAAGTCGTTGAAAAACTCATCCCCCGTTTCGAACCGATCGTCGATCGCAAACGTCGTAGACGAAGACGCGTCGTCTTCGTACGCGACCGCGATCGTCGCCTTCGTCGTACCACTCGTCGCCAAATTCGTCGTCGTCACGCACGGTTCCGCGATTTCGCAATACAAAGACGAGTCGCTGTACGGACACTGCGGCAACGAATAATTCGTCGGTTGATAGTACCCATACGAGTTCACCTCCAACGCTGCGTCGACGCCTGCCAAAAACTTCCCCGCTCCCGAGAAAAAACTGGCACACGCGACGAGCGCGAGCAACATCGAAAACCGCGTCGTCGTCGTCGTCGTCGTCGACGACGACGACGACTCCTTCGATCGACCTCTCGACCTCGCTCTTTTCCCCGCGTTCATTTCTTTTTTCTTCTCTCTCCTCTCTCGAAAGCGCAAAGCAGTAAAGTAGGTCACCGGAAAAACGCGATCACAGGCCAGAGTTATAAAAAAATAAAGAAAAATTCTCTCTCTCTCTTTCTTCTTTGAAACGAAAAAGAGAGAACCGCGCGTCGGCCCCCGTCGTTCGTCTCTCTCGATGCTCTCGAGAAGAACGCGCGGTGGTCGCGAAGCGTGTTTTTTCCCTCTTTTTCTTTTTTCGTCTTCAGTCTCTTTCTCTCGCGAGCGTTGAATATAACGGCGAAAGCGTTGTTGAATTCAAACCAACAACGAGGTCAAACTTTATAGCTGGCAGATTTTTTTTAAAGTCCGATATTTTTGTTTTTACGGTGTGCATTTTTTAAAAAACGGGGCGAGCGAACAAAAATCCTGCCGGGCTTTTCGCCGTCCGTCTCGCCGCCGATCATTTGTCTATTTCTTTCTCTAAATCTTCTACTTCTACAATCTTCCCTAAATCGCTGTCTTTTTCTTCTTCTGTTTCTTTATCATCTTTTTCCTCTTCTTTTACATCGTCGTCGTCGTCGTCGTCGCGAACGTTTTGAAGCGCCGCTTGGATGACGTTTTGGTGCTCCAAGATTATCGAGTCTTTGAAGTTTTTCACTTTTTTACTCACGGCGTCGGCGCCGCCAAAGACTTGGAGCCAGTATATGCCGGCAAGTTCCAAGTGTCGCGAGAGAGGAAACCACCCGATTTCGCGGGCGAGCGACCAGAGGAGCGACCAGGCTATCCAATATTGGAGTTGCGCGCGGAGCTTTTCCGATCGCGACGTCGTTATTCTCCTTCTCGTTTGTTCCTCCTTTTTCTTTCCTTCTCCTTCTCCACTGCTTGGCTCGCGCTCGTTTCCCGCCAAGAAGAACGTGTTTTGCTTTTTTCCGTTCGCAAGGGAAAGCTTTTCGGTCGCTTTTATCCTGGACGACTTTGAAGAGGAAGGAGATGCGATCGTTTCCAAAGATTTCAAGCAAGGTACAAAGACACCAGCGATGGCGCATCCGTACCTGCAAAACATCCCCGGGACGAGAAAGAAGAGCGAACACGCCAACAGAGCGCCCGTCGTGTTCTCTAGCGCGACGCGCGAAATTTCACCCAGCCGTGGACTGAACATGCCTATGACTGAAACACACGCGCGCAACCACACGATGATGACTCTTTTCGACGAATCTCTCAGTTTCTTTGTCAACACGTTTCTGTAGCCCACTAAACCGCTGCCGCGTTTTCTCGTCTTGGGCTTCCTCCTCGATCGTCTTTGTTGTTCGTTTTCCACTCTACCAGGAGGTAACGGCGGTAATTCACCTTGACCGTGACGTTGACGAGATCGACGACGAAGCCCGCCGGTATTCATATTCTCGTATACGTCGTCGCGTCTTTTCTTTCTAGATGAGAAAAGACTCAGCGAAGATTCCGATGCCGCAGATTCTGAAGACGATGAAGACAAAACCTCATCGTCTCTTTTCTTCTTGTCGTATTTGCTACTTTTTGTGGCGTATTTACCATCGATATCATTATAGTCTTCATCATCATCGCTACTATCGCCAGACGTATTATCGTCGTCATATTTGTAGGACACGCCATCCTCTTCCGCGTACTCATCATCGGTTTCATCGTCTGCGTCAGAACGCAGCGCAGAAGCCATCATCATCGAAAGACTCGACGCGCTACCGCTACTCTTCATGCTGATCTTTCCTCTTCGTTTCTTTTCTCTTCTCCGTTTTCTTCGCGCCGACGCAAACTTGTTATACATCGGAGTAAACACTGTATCTACGGTGAAATACGCTCCATTCATGAGCGGCATTTCGAGCCAAAGGACAAAAACGCAGCACATCTCCAGCCAAGAAGGCCAAAACAAGCTGACACTGGTAGATAGGAAAGGTACGTCCGCTAAAAGCGCCAGAGGGCCAATTGCGACCCAATATCTGGCCCATTTCTCAATCTCTTCCTCCTGCTCCTTTTTCGATTTCGCATCTCCACCTTCTCTGTCGCTGGCGTCGTCGTATCCTACGTTCTCGACCTCCTCTGCTCCGCGCACTCTGCCATCTTCTAACGCCATCAACGTCTTGAAAATTGGATACAAGAAACCGACGCTCGCCAAACAATATCTCGTCCTCAACACTGAAACCCTCAAAACGGTTGGCACCGCTCGCGTTACGAACGCCTTCGCGCAATAGAAGAAAATCGCGTGCGGCACCACCTTCCCTAAAAATCTAAGAAACCTCACCGTCCTCCTCCGAAACTTCCTTCCTGACTCCACGACAGTCCTCGGTACCGCTTGCGTCCAGAAAATCTTCACCCGTCGCAACCTTCTCGTCCATCTCACCAACGGTTCCCACACTTTCTTCCTCGCCGCTCGCTCCGCTTTCCTCCATCCTTTCTGCACGCGTTCCTCGATTACGGCTCGTTTCTGTTCCATCGTTGCGCGAACAACCATCCACTTCGCCCCAAATCGTCGAACCAAAACCTTTCGCACAATCAGCGCACCGTTGCGAAGAAACAAAATCGCGATACCATACACAACGACTTTTCGCGCGAAGAAAAGAAAAGTCCGTCGCGGCGCCCGAGTCGCGTACGAGGCCCCCTCACCGTCGTCGTCGTCGCCATCGTAATAGTAGTCCCGCGACGACGACGACCACGACGGCGAATCCATCGCAAACATCGCCACCCACACCCCTATCCGTTTCACTCGATCAACCGTCGCTCTCTTCATTCGCATCGCCGCCGGCCAACTCGCCTTGGCGAACAAATACGCAGACAATCTCGCGCTGTGCAGAGACAATTCGAGCAACTCCTGCGTCGAGAGCGAGTGCACGTCGTCGTCGTCGTCGTCGTCGTAATCATCACGATGATAATAAAAAGAAGAATAAGAAGAACGGCGCATCGATGACGACACATCGTCCTCGTATTCTCCTTCCACCGTGACCTCGTCTCCTCTCTCTTTCCTCGCCCCGGCGCGGAAGATGCCGCTTCTGCGCTCCAACTGTTTCCCGAGCCATTCGGAAGACCAGCACGCCGAGGACGACGAGGAGAAGGAAGACGACGACAACCCGCCGCGAAAATACCCGCGATACCACCGCCGGAAACACGACGCGAACACGACGCCGAAGAGGAACGCGAACGCGAACCCGCGCGATGATGGCGACGAGGACGCCTCGTTGCGCCTTCTTTTCATGAAAACTTTTTTTTTTAGTGCGGGAAAACGCAAAACTTTTCTCCTTTTCTACTCCAAAATGCGCGATAAAAAGAGCGCTCCGCGGAAGGAGAAGAGCGAACGCGCGCGCGCGCGTGCGAGTGCATACATATACGTATCGCTCACGCGCGATCGCGCTTCGGGTCTTTACTGAGATTTGTGCGCGTTCGGTTTTGCGTTCAAATCTCTTCTTCTTCTTCTTCTTCTTCTTCTTCTCCTTCGCGCGAGTGAGAAATAGATACGATGCGACGACGGAACTTGCTCCTCCTCGCGGTGTTTCTCGTCCTGTTCGCCTTCCTCGCGCGGACGACGCAATTCTACGCGGATGTGTTGCAAACGTATTCGGGTTCCAACGACGCCGAGGCACGCGCGGATGGCGGGGCGAGCGCGAAGGCGAGTTTGCGAAGAAAAGAAGAGGATGAGGAAGAAGAAGAAGAGGAGGACGACGACGAAGACGAAGACGAAGAGGACAAAGATGCGGCGACGTCTTCGACAGGAGCGGATAAAATGCCTTGGTTCCCTAAAGACATGGAAACGAGAACGCGAGATATCACCGTACAGATTAGGAAAACGCTCGTGGAGGAGAACGGATGGAAGCGTCCGAAAATATATACCCGCAGAGAAGATACGGACGCGTTGAAGATGTTCGATGGTATCGATAAAGAAATCGAGACGTTTAAAGGAAACGCGGAGGAGTGGAGGCGAGTGCGCGCGGTCGTTGGTGCGGATTCTGTGGGCGTGGTGTACATGGCCACTGGGAATACTCGCTTCATCGATCGAGCGGCGATGGTGGCGAGTCGATTGAAAGCGCACTCTAAATCCAAATTGAGTAAACAAGTTCGATTTTGTTTGTATACCGATAAGAGTTTATACGACAGTTGGATGAGCAAGTTGGTGCAGACGAGGGAAAAAGTAGAGAAGGAAGGCTGGGATGCCGTCGGGGTGACTGACGGCGGGGGATGGATTTCGCCGATAAATTCCAGAAAGAAATACATGCTCGGGAATCCGTTCGACGAGGTTGTGTTTTACGAAGGGTTAGAGGACGTGTTGGTGGACGAAAAGTCGGTGAAGCAAGTCGAAAAGAGCGTGGCTAAACGAAAGTCGAGCGGTGGGAAAGTGACGAATACGAATTTACCGCTGATGTTTTTCTTGAAGAAGATTGTTTCTTTAGCTGGCGCGCCGTACGCGAGAACGATTTTTGCAGACGGCGATACGTGTTCGTGCGGCGATTACGTCGGGGAGATGTTCGAGGAATTAGAAGGAAGGTTTACATCAGAGCGAGAACTTGAGGCGAGTAAAGAGAGTAGTAATGGTAGTGGTGATAGTTTTAGCAATATCATTAGACGAAGAAGAAAGGAGAACAGCATAGAGACGGTCCCAGAAAATGGATACGATTTCATGCATATTGTCGATCCGGCACGCAACCAAGGGGGAAATCATCTCGGTTACGATTTGCGCGAGTTTTACGAAACAGAAATCACGTATCGCGAGGCTAAGTTCAGAAGGGTAAACAAAACGTTCGAGGAAAGAAACGTCGGTTTTATCGTCTATCGCCCGAATAAACTCACGACGACGATATTCAGACAGTTTGCGGAGCTATTACTCGGCGCGATCAACCATAACGCGTTGGTCCGAAACGAACAACCTGCGTATACGGAAGCGCTGTGGATGTGGAAAGACGCCATAAACGAGCGCATTTTAAACAATCGTAACGACGTGTGCAGGAAGCTTTCGAAAGGTGAGAAGGAGTATTGTCAGAAGCCTCCGTTCAAGCCGCACAAATTGGCGAGACCGGGTCCGTTGTGTAGGAGAGGCTGTCGGTTTGCTCACGAGAAGTGCGAATGTTGGAAGAACCGGTATTTGAACTCGCAGTATAAAAGTGATAGTAGTGGTGGTACGAGTAGTGATAAGTGGTCGAACGCGACAGTCAATTAGCGTTTTATGCCTACTTCGAATATGAAAATTAAAAAATAATTACAGCGTCGCAAAATTATGCTCGTCGAGTTTCGCGTTTTGCATCGCGCACTCCCTCAACCAGTTTCCGTTGACAATAAACAACCCTCTTTTTCTTCCCCACTTTACTTTTTCCGTATTGTCCGCTCTCGCCAAAACGTGCGTGACGTTATCTTCCATCGCAGTTGCAATGGTTGCGCCTAGTCCCACCGCTATGAGTAAAAGCGGGTGTCGATCTGGTCTTTCGTCGTTTGAAGGCGTAATTCCGCTCGGTAAGATGACGCAACCCTTCAAGAGAAGTAGCGATGGATCCACGCTCTCACCATTTCGTTCGAAGACCTCTCGCACGTCTTTATGTTCTTCCTTTTCTCGATGACCATTGTCGTCGCTAAACGCCATCATCCTATGCGCAACCGTCAACACGGCCAAGACGTCCTTCAGAACCTCTCTGTGTTTTGCCGGTGCGCCTTCCTCCACGGCCTCGCCTTCGTCTAGCCCTCTCTCCATGACGCTCGACTTCTCCATCTCCCTAAAACTCGTAGCTGATTTCCGAAAGAAGTGGTACCTATCCACGCGTATGAGGTTCCTCGCGTGTCTCGGCCACACCCGGCTCGTATCGTCCACGATCATTGTACAATCGTCCCCACCTAATACTATATCTAAATCCTTCGTCCTCGAACACGTGGAATCGCTATTACCTATAATCCTTCCGTGGAAGTACTTCCCTTCCGGATCGATTAACGATGCCATCTCGTGCGCGTAATTCTTATCCCCCATCGTGTACACGTGCATCCTGCATATCTTCGCCGCTTCTTCCAGAAACTCAAAAACGTACGGTCGAAGCTTCGTGTACGTCGAAAAGTGACTCAAACAATATAAATCCGGAAACCGAGGCCGCCTTCCTCCTCCACCATCTCCACCACCGACTAAACCGAGCAACTTACTCCTCAAAGCGTCCTCCTCCTCCCTCTTCTCCACTTTCCTGTCCAACGTTTCTCTCTCTTCGTCGTTCAACTCGTCGAACCGACACGAGTTCAACAACGTGTGGTCTAAATCCAAAACCAAGAAAAGTTTCCCTTGCTTTAACGTCGCCATTCTTTCCTCGCTCTTCGCCTCTTTCAAGAGCTTATCGGAAACGGTCAACCCTTCGTGCAAATACCGCACCGCCGTTTTCGCGTTCGCGCCGCTCTCCTCTCTCCTCTCTTCGTCTCCTCCATCTCTCGCATTTGCCGTCGCTCTTTGCCCACAGTGCACGCAAATCCCAAACATAAACGCCGGATGTTCGCACTCCGAAACAGACGACGCTCGAACACCATCACCACTCTTCCCCGCGCCCGCGTCCTTCCCATCGTTCACCACCTTTCGTCGCTTCACCAGCCGTCTCGCGCCGTGGGGAATGTTGCTCGTCGCGATGTTGTTGTTGTTGTTGTTCTTCTTCTCCGTTTTCGTCGAGACCAAATTGTTGTCTTTTTTCTCGCTCTCCTTTTCTTCTTCTTCTTCTCCTCCTCCTTCTCCTCCTCCTCCAGCTTTGCCTCGGAGCAGCGACGCGGTCATCTCTTTCGCCAGAGAGTCCTCGGAGCCGGAGGAGTCCGAAGAAGCCATATCTCTTTTCTATGTGTGCGCTTCTTTTTTAAAAAAATTCGAAGCAGGGGCAGTTTGCTCTTGAATATTTAGGGTTTCGGTAAAAACCCTAAACTAAGACGAAGCAACAAAAAAAACGCCAGCCAAACACCACAACAAAGAAAAGAAAGGAAAGAAATAGAGAGAGAGATGACGACAACTTCGCGACGATTTTTTCCACCTCTCCTCCAGCTCCTCCTCCTTCTCTTCGTCTCCTTTTCCTTCTCCGCGCTATTCGTTTTCGGGGCGGAGAGCGCGAGACCAACGACGACGACGACGACGACGACGAATAGGAAAACGACGATTTTGGAGGCAACCCACCAAAGAAAGGAGAAAACAGTTGACGCATCGTCGTCGTCGTCGTCGTCGACAAAAACGACCACTAAAAACAAAGAGAGATGCGAAGAGTGCTTATCGTTCTTCCACAACGCGACGGAGAGAGTGCGCTCGAAAGAATTCCGCGGGCGAATCTATAAAGTCGTGGACGAGATGTGCGAGCGCGTGTTCGGTGAAGACGACGAGAAAATTACGGATTGTAAGGCTATGGGTAAGACTTACGCGAAGCGAGCGATGGAATACGCGAAGACGCACGAAGAAGAGGCGGGGAAATTCGCGTGCGAGAAGATGAAGCTGTGCGATGCATACGCGGGGAAGGAAAATACGGAGAAGATGGGGTTTGGCGCGATGGTAGGCGCGGCGGCGAGAGCGACGGTTCGGCGCGCACGAGAGGAGTTTGCGTCTGGCAAATTTATCGCGTCTTGGTTTCTGCCTTCTTCTTCTTCTTCTTCTTCGTCTTCTGGCTCGTCTTCTTCCTCCTCTTCCTCTCCAACTTCACTCTGCGTCTTTTGCGAATACGGCGCCTCCAAGCTCGCGACGGCGATGAACGACCCAGCCTTTGCCGCCGCGGCGCGGCAAGATTTCGTCGCCGCGTGCCAAGCGTCCAAACGCTTTTCGACCGAACAGTGCGAAAACGCCGCGGACGAGTACGAGACGAAGCTGTACGGCGCGCTGCAAACCTGGTTGGACGACGGCGAGGCGTGCGAAGATCTCTTCAGCTGCTGATTTTTTTTTTGATTGAAAATGTTTGCGCGAGACGCGAGGTATCCCTCTTCTCCTTTTGTTTGTAAATACAACACACTTACTGTACGTCACACACAAAGACTACGCACACACTTAAAAGCGCGAAAACTATTAAATGTCCGCGTTCGCGACGAGAAGCCACGCGTCCTCTTCCTCTTCGTCCTCCTCTTCCGCGCTCTTTTCATCGAGCAGACATCATCATCGACGCGAGAAGAACTTTGCTTCTTCTTCTTCTTTTTCCCGGGAAGCAGCGGCAGCAGCGGCGAGAAATCGATTTGCATCAGATACGAGAAGAAGGACGATGGCGACTGCCGCCGCCGGAGAAAGACAACGCGGAGGAGACCAAGATATTCGCTACGAAAAATGCCTCTCGCTCCTTCTCTCGTCTCCACCTTCCGTGCCAATCCCTCGCCATCCGACGCAAACCGTCCGAGACGTCGTCCAATCCGCGCTCGACGAGGACGTCGCCGACGTCGGCGACGTCTCGTCGCTCTCGACCATCCCGAAAGATTTAACCGCGACGGCGACGTTACTCGCGAAAGCGGACGGGACGTTAGCCGGGCAACATCTCGCGAACGAGATTTTATCGATGGTGGATGAAAATATCGAGGCGTGTTGGCTGAAACGAGACGGCGAGGAAGTTCGCAAAGGGGAGATTTTTTGTTACATGAGAGGTTCGGCGAGAGGGATTCTTCGCGCCGAACGCGTCGTGTTGAATTTTATGCAACGGATGAGCGGGATCGCGACGCTGACGAAGAAGATGAGCGAACGGGCGAAACCGGCGAGAATTTTAGAGACGAGGAAGACGGTACCTGGGTTACGGGTGATTGATAAGTGGGCGGTGTTGATTGGAGGCGGCGAGAACCATCGGATGGGATTGTTCGATATGGTTATGATTAAAGATAATCACGTGGCGGCGGCGAGAGGGATTAAGAACGCGTTAGCATCGAGCACGACGTTTTTAATCGAAGGCGGGAAGAAGTACGAAGGAGTGATGATTGAGTTGGAGACGAGGACGATGGAGGAGGTGAGAGAAGTGTGCGGGTTGTTGGAGGACGCCGGGACGGACACCAGTCGCGTGCAGAGAGTGATGTTGGATAACATGTCGATGGAGGATATGCGAGAGGCGGCGGGGATGTTGAATAAGTTCGGCGTAGAGACAGAGGCGAGTGGAAACGTAACTTTAGAGACGATTGGCGGGATTGGCGCGACTGGAGTGACATTCATATCGAGCGGACAGTTGACGCATTCGGTCGTCGCGTTGGACATCTCTTTGAACATCGAGAATAACCAATGAGAACTTTAGCTTACGAATGATATTAACGTTATTGTTGTTGCTGTTGTTGTTACAAATATGAATAAATACGTATATATTGTAGAAAGAGAGCGAGAGCGAGAGAGCGAGAGAGGTTATAAGTGCACCTCGTAATCCAGAAATTCCAGAATTTCGCCTCTCTGTAACGATTCCGTCAACCAATCGTGACGGACGACTATTTTCCTCGATTCGCTCAGCGCGCTTTTGATTTCGCGACTCAATTTTTCACTCGATTGAATAACGACGGCGTGTATCTCGTTTTGCTCTTCGTGCGCTCTTCTCAGCGCTTGGTTCAACGCTTTCTTGGTCATTTTCCCGCACGTCATCACCGCGTTCGCGCCGGCGTGGAGCATCAAGTTTGAAAACTCGTCTTGGAAAAACGTGTTCCCGAGTAACAGAAACGACGTGCCTTGAAAGTTCAATTTCGTCGGTTGCGTCGCGTTTTGACCGTCATTCTCCATGATTCTATTCTTCTCCAAAGATTCTCGCACCCATCGGACCGAACGTAATCTCGCACCAATCGCTCGCGCGTACAAGCACTTGGCCGTTTCCTTTCTTTTTTCGATGTTGTTTTTCATCGTCGGAAGGATGACGACTTGCTTGCGCGCCGGAACGCGTTTGCTCGAGTTGAACTTTGGAATGCTATCCAATAAGCGACCACCGTTTTCGGTGATAGAAGCGCGCATTTCGTTCATCACGCGCGAGCTTGGCATGCTTGTAATCATAAACGATAACCCAGAAAAGAGAGCGGTGGTATTTCTACCACCGCCACCGCCACCGGTGATCGATTTCCTCTTCTCGGCCGAGTCTTCGACCGAGTTTCTTCGCCGACTTTGTTGTACGCTTTGGGTCGATTTTCGTCGTTTGTCCGTCGCTGATTTCCTCGATTTTGTCGCCGTAGATGTTTGCTTTTGCGGCGTTAATGACATATTAATCGTTCTAGCGGCGGCGTGGACGGATGAAGTTCGTCTCATTCGGACGCCTGGTGCTTTAGCTTTTTGACCCAACGACCTCGACGCGCTCGCTACTTTTTCCTCGCGTCTTTCGTTCCATTTAATCACCCGCTGTTGCGCTTTTTCGTCGCCGTTAATGGCTTGAATATGCATTGGTCTACACGCGTTGCAAGAACTGTAGCGGCACTTTGGACATCCGGGTAGGTAGTTTGACCACGTTTGTCCTTTTGATGCGGACGAGAACGTCGCGGTAGATGCCGGCGTTTTGCTCGCGGGCGTCGGCGCAGCTTTCTTGTTTTTGGTGAGAGTAGTAGAAGCTGGAGGCGATGTCTTTTGCGTCGTTATAGTCGTCGTTGCTGCTCTCGAGCTTCTCCTACGAGTTGTGCCTTGCGGCACGGACGGCTGTGGTCGAGGCGCTTCTTCTTCTTCTTCTTCTTCTTCTTCTTCTTCTTCTTGTTCTTGTTCTTGTTCTTCTTGTTCTTCTTTTTCCTCGATATCGACATCTTCTTCTCTTTGCGTGTCGTCAAAAAACTTTTTCGGTTTCCTTTTCCTTTTTGACGCCCGCATCGCGTGCGAAGGAATCTCAATCTTCCTCTTTGTTCCACGTAGTTCTTCATCCTCGTCTTCACATCGGTATTCTTCATCCTCGTCGTCTTCCAATTCATGCATGTCTTCTTCTTCCTCCTCTTCCTCTTTCTCCTCTCTCATATTTTCGCAATCGTCCTCCTCTTCCTCTTCGTCGGACGAAGATATTTCACCATCGCCGAGTATCACGGGCATCGAGAACTTCACGTTCCTCGGTCGGTGCAGCACACCACCTTCGTCGTCTTGTTGCGTAAGTTGCGATCGATACACGACTTCATCCTCTTCTTCTTCGTCGTCTTCGATTTCGTCCTCATCGTCTGTCTCGTTGACACGTTGCGAGTAATATTCTGCGAGATCCGGCGACTGGTTGTGTTGATGTTGAAGATCGTCGTCATCGTCGTCGTCGTTTTTGTTGTTGTCGTCGTCATAATTGTCGTCGCCATCTCCTTGCTCTTGTTCTCTATCTTCTTTGCTTCGCTCTGTTTGCATTTCTACGTCGCTGGAGTTTGGATTCAAAGACTGCGGCGCTACGCTTTCAATCCCAAAGGCTTGTTTCTTTCTCGCTTCCATTTGTTTCCTCAGAGCATTTTCGGCAGCCGAGGCGACAACTTTAACCGTCGCTACGTGCGCGTTGCTCAATGGAGCCGTGGCAGAAACGTTCTGCGTTCCCATGGAAAGCTCTGTCGCGGGAATAACGGACCCCCCTGCGTTTCCACGTCTCGGTGGAAGTCGCGGCGGTTGTTCATTTTTTGCCGGCGGTGCATCCAAGGGCGTGGCAAGAATCGGCACAGGACCTTCTTCGTCGCCTTCTAATCCTAAATCTAAATCGGCTTGCGCGGCGGTGTCTTCTGCGACATCTTGCATTGTATCGTGTGCGCGTTGTTGCGCGTCTTCTCCCTTGCCTTTTTCTTGTTGTTGTTGTTGTTGTTGTTGTTCATCCTCGGACGCGATGACTTGCGTGCCTACAATTTCTATGTCTTCGTCATCCTCAGATTCTTCTTCTTCTTCTTCTACATCGTCCTGAGTCGCCGCAATCGTCGTCACGAGAGGCGGCGGTGGCTCTGTCGCTCTCTCGTCTCTGACATCCTCTTCCTCTTCAGCGAAACTTGGTTCTACGCGTTGCGTTCCTTGCGGATCATCCGTCTCCCCTCCGGCGACGCCGCTCGCGCGAAACAAATCGTTCCTCGACTGCCCGACGCTGTTGTTGTGCTGATACGTATTCGCTTGCGTTTGCGTCGGCGTCCCGCCGTATCTTTGCGTCCTATCTTCTTCTTCTTCTTCTTCTACGACTACTTCTTCTTTTTCTCCTTCTTTCTCCTCCTCCTTCTCGTCGTCCCCAACCGTCTTCTCCGTGTCCCATCCTCTCGACTCGATCTCGAACGTCCTCTTCGCGCTCTCCGTGTTCATCTCCGTCAATTTTTCCACCTCTTCTCCGCCTTCCTCTCTCGCGTACGTGAATTCGTCCATTTTCTCTTTTTGCCTCGCCATCTTCAAAACCATCCGGCCTTCTCTCGCCAACTTCTCTTCCTCTTCTTTCATTTCTTCTTCTTCTCGTTTTTGACTCGTCGTCGTCGTCGAAGAAAACAACCGACCGATCGCCTCTCGCTCGCCCCCAGCGACGAACGCGCGTATCGCGTTCACCTCATCCCCTCTCTTCGTCCGTTCGCACTGCGAGAGAAGCTCTCTCTCGACGCGCGCGAGATCGGTCTTCGTGAACGTCGCGTTGCTTTTGTCCGCCCCTCCCACGGATATCATTTTTGTCTCTCTCTCTCTCTCGAGCGCGCGCGGCTGGTGAAGAAATAAACGCGCGCGAGACACGCAGACGGAGAGAAAAAAGACAGACAGTCACACAGAGAGAGTGTGATCGAGGCGCCTCTCGCGCGGGAGAATTGGGGAGAGAGAGAGAGAGAGCGTTATGTGCACGAGAAGTTTGTTTGTTTTGTTTGTTTTGTTTCTCGTTAAAAAAAAAACTGACGCGCGCGGTGTGCGAAAGATTTTCAAAACGTTGGGAGGGGGTGCGTTGGTGCTCACAAATGCACAAAAGTTTCAAAGGATAAAGGCGTCTCTCTCTGTATTACAATCTAAGTATGTTGCGTTCGCTGCTGTTCCTGTAGCTCGTTCGCTCAGTAATGGTTGGCCACTAAAGCGTATTGCTCATCCGTTGGTTCCGGGCACCCTTTTTCCCGCAAGTAGTATAAGCACTCGGTGTGCTCGAAATATCGCGCGTGAGCGATGTATTGCCAGTCGTCAAGAGGTGCTTTCGCCTCTTCGACTAAGTATTTGAGGCAATCAAGATGACCTGCGAATACAGAGTGTAACACGCATTCGGCCTTTTCATAATCAGGTACCTTTCTTTCTTCAACGAAGTATTTCAAGATGTCAATGCGACCTACTATCGCCGCCGCTGATGCAGAACTCTGTTCCGTTTCTCGCGAAGGTTTCATTGTGTCGAAAAGAAAGCGAAGACAGTCGACATGTCCTTTTCCAGCAGCGTTACGACATGACTGTTGT
>Ga0181561_10003547_pt1 | contig 13699 bp, 10 predicted proteins | sample 011ome_19_FD_133760 | JGI IMG/M metagenome (GOLD analysis project Ga0181561, IMG submission 133760) | Coastal salt marsh microbial communities from the Groves Creek Marsh, Skidaway Island, Georgia - 011510BT metaG (megahit assembly) | ecosystem: Environmental > Aquatic > Marine > Intertidal...
GCAGAGGAGGTCCTGGCTGCCCTGCAGCGACTCGTCCATGATCTCGGCGTCACCGTCGTGATGGCCGAGCATCGCCTCGAGCGGGTCGTCCAGTACGCCGACCAGGTGATCATCGTTCCCGGCGCCGGCCAGCCCCTGATCCAGGGATCGCCCTCCGATGTCATGATCACGGCACCGATCGCCCCGCCTGTCGTCGAACTCGGTCGACTGGCCGGGTGGAGCCCTCTCCCCCTGTCCGTGCGTGACGCACGCCGGGCAGCCGGACCCCTGCGAGATCTGCTCGTCGGCCAGCGCCCCCACCTCCGCGCCGTCCCGGCCGAGGTTCGCCCACTGGCGTACGCCAGGGATGTGTCGGTGCGCTACGGAGCGCACGCGGCCGTGAACCACGTCGACCTCGGGATCGGCACCGGCGAGATCGTCGCCCTGATGGGCCGCAACGGTGCCGGCAAGTCCACTCTGCTGAATGCCCTCGTCGGGATCGGCCCGCGACCGTCCGGAGAGGTGAGGATCGCCGGCGCCGATCCGGCCGCTCTCGACGGTGCAGACCTGCTCCACTCGGTCGGACTCGTTCCGCAGGAACCGGGCGACCTGCTCGAGGCCACCACCGTCGCGGAGGAGTGTCGCTCATCGGATCGCGACGCCCGCTGTGATCCCGGCACCACGCGCGCACTGCTCGCCCTGATGGCTCCGGAGATCGAGGACGGCATTCACCCACGTGACCTCTCCGAGGGTCAACGACTCCTGCTGGTGCTGTGCATCATCCTCGCGGCCCGGCCGCCCATGCTGCTGCTCGATGAGCCGACACGCGGCCTGGACTACCCCACCAAGGCACGACTCGCGCGCGTACTGACGGATCTTGCCGAAGCTGGGCACGCCATCGTCCTCGCCACACACGACGTCGAGCTCGTCGCCGACATCGCGGACCGGGTGGTCATTCTCGCCGAGGGCGAGGTCGTCGCAGACGGACCCACCTCCCACGTCGTCACGTCGTCGCCCATGTTCGCCCCTCAGGTGGCGAAGATCCTCTCGCCCGAAGGCTGGCTCACTGTCGGCCAGGTGGCACACGCCCTCGCCCATGTCGAGGACGCAGGATGACGATCCTCGAGCAGGCATCCCACAGCGCCGTCCGGTCCCTGCCGGACCCCAATGCAGTACGGCTGGGTCGGCTGTCCAAGGTGTCGATCGGCCTCGCGACACTGATCGGCCTGACGTCGTTCCTGTGGCCGTTCATCGCTGCTCCAGAGTCGACCGCGGTCGCGCACGCCTCTGACGCTCCACTGGTCTTCGCGATGGTCGTTCCGATTCTCCTGGTCGTGGTACTCGCCCAGGTGAGCGACGGCGGCATGGATGCCAAGTCCATCGCCATGCTCGGAGTTCTCAGCGCCGTCATCGCCGCACTCCGCCCACTGGGTGGAGGCACCGCGGGCCTGGAGCCGATCTGGGCGATCCTCATCCTCGGTGGCCGCGCGCTGGGCCCCGGATTCGGCTTTGCGCTCGGGGCGATCAGCCTCTTCGCATCGGCGCTGCTGACCGGTGGGGTGGGGCCGTGGCTCCCCTTCCAGATGATGGGCGCCGCCTGGGTCGGACTCGGCGCCGGTCTGCTTCCCCGTCGCTGGACCGGTCGCCGTGAACTCATCCTGCTGTCGGGCTACGCGGCTGTCGCCTGCATCGCCTACGGATTCCTGATGAACCTGTGGTTCTGGCCCTTCCTGGATGGCCTGCCGGAGCAGCTGAGTTTCATCCCCGGGGCAGGGATGGCGGAGAACCTGCTGACGTGGTTTCGCTTCTCCCTCGTGACATCACTCGGATATGACATTCCACGCGCCGTGCTGTCCGTCCTCCTGATCTGGGTGGCGGGGCGCCCGATTCTCTCGGCGCTGCGGCGAATGTCCCGAAAGGCTGCCTTCGACGCCCCGGTCGTATTCATCGATCGCGCTGAGGACTGAACCTTGCGGGTCACGCTGCTGGGAACCGGCTCGGCCGACGGCTGGCCGAACCCCTTCTGCCGATGCACGTCCTGCGAGACGGAGAGGGGCGCAGGAATCTGTCGGCGGCCCAGCTCGGCCCTGGTGGATGACGCGATCCTGATCGACGTCGGACCCACTGCCCCGCACCTGCCCGCAGGCCTGCACCTCGCTGACGTCGTGCACATCCTGATCACCCACGGCCACCCTGACCATCTGGGCCCGGCCTTCCTGCTGAGCCGCGAGTGGACGAACCCCTCCAATGTTCTGCACGTCTGGGGTCCGCCATCGGCCATCAGTCTGTGCCGGGACTGGTGCGGTCCGGAATCACGTGTCGAGTTTCATTCCGTGGTCCCCGGCGAGCGAGTGTCCCTCGACACTCCGCAGGGTCCGGCATCGGCGCAGGTGCTTCCCGCTCGCCACGGCCATGGCAACGGGGATGTCCTGGCCGACGAGGCCGTCCTGTACCTCCTGACGTCATCGGACTCCTCGACGCTGCTCTACGCGACCGACACGGGCCCATTCGATCCGGTGGCCATCGGCCTGCCCACCACACCGGCCGACGTCGTCCTCCTCGATGCGACTTTCGGGGACACCCATGACCACGGCACGGGCCATCTGGATCTGTCCACGCTTCCCGCGCAGGTGGATTCCCTGCGAGCACACGGGACTGTCGACGAGCACACTCGTGTCGTCGCAACCCACCTGAGTCACCACAATCCGCCGTCATTGGACCTGCGCGCACGCCTGGACGTCATCGGCATGGCCCTGCACGAGGACTTCGACGTGATCGACACCGAGGAACACCATCCGACACGAACGCTGATCCTCGGCGGCGCCCGCTCCGGGAAGTCGACCTATGCCGAGTCGCTGATGGCCGTCCACTCGTCGGTGGCCTACATCGCCACCGGAGGGGACCGAGCCGATGACGACGAATGGGCGGCACGCATCGCGACCCATCAGGCGCGTCGACCGGCAACATGGACGACTGTCGAGACTATCGACGTCACCACCGAACTCGCCGAGGCATCCCGCCCGGTCCTCGTCGACTGCCTGGCTCTGTGGCTGACCGGTCAGCTTGATCGACGGGACGCCTGGCGTCGCATCGAGTCAAGTGAGCGCGAGGCGGTCATCGCAGAGCTGGATGAGGAGATCGCACGTCTGGCCTCCTGCGTGAAGGCGTCCGCCGTTCCCGTCACCCTCGTCTCGAACGAGGTCGGCATGGGAATCGTTCCCGAGACGGTTTCCGGGCGCCTGTTCCGGGACCTGCTGGGACGCACGAACATGCAGGTGGCAGAAGCATGCGATGACGTCCAGCTGATGGTGGCCGGCCGTCCGATCGAGCTGTCACGAGGGTCGGCCGTCAGAGGCGGAACCCCATGACGATCCCCTCGCCCAGCCCATCCGTCCCGGCGCCGTCGCGCGAGGCGGCTCGCGCTGCTGAGTCCAGACAGCGAATCCTGACCAAGCCCGCAGGAGCCCTCGGCAGGCTGGAGTCGGCGTCGGTGTGGATGGCCGCAGTGCAGGACACCTGCCCACCTCATCCGTTCACCGCACCGCGCCTCGTGATCTTCGCCGGTGACCACGGCATCGCTCGAGCATCGGGCACCTCCGCCTACCCTCCCGAGGTCACCGCCCAGATGGTGGCCAACTTCGTGTCCGGTGGGGCGGCGGCGAACGTCCTCGCTCGACAGTTCCACGCCCATGTCCGGGTAGTCGACGTCAGCGTCGATGCTGAACCTGACTATCTCGACGAGCAGGATCCCCGAGTGGCCGCGCACAGGATCCGGCGAGGCTCCGGGGCCATCGATCGCGAGGACGCCATGACAGTCGCCGAGTGCGAGGCCGCCCTTGATCTCGGAGCACGCATCGCAGGCGAGGAGATAGAGGCCGGTGCTGACGTGCTGATCGCCGGCGACATGGGCATCGGCAACACCGCAGCGGCCGCTGCCATCATCGCCCTCCTGACCGACTCCGACCCGCATCAGATCACCGGGCGCGGAACAGGAGTCGATGACGCAACGCTCGCCAGGAAGCGGGCGGCCGTCGCTGCGGCGGTGGCACGCGCATCGGCCGACGCGAATGACGTGGCGCGACTGCTCGCACGGATCAGCAGCCCGGACATCGCCGCGATGGTCGGATTCCTCTCCGGTGCAGCCCGCCGATCGACGCCCGTCATCCTGGATGGTGTCGTGTCGTGCGCCGCTGCCCTAGCGGCCGGGCGACTGGCTCCGGGAGCATCCGAGTGGTGGTGCGCGGGGCACCTGTCTGCCGAACCGGCAGCACACGTCGCGCTGATTCATCTGGGCCTTCGCCCATTGATCGATCTGGACCTGCGCCTCGGTGAGGGAACCGGCGCGCTGTTGGCCCTGCCACTGCTGGCCGGCGCCGCCGCTACGCTCGCGGAAATGGCAACCTTCGAGAGTGCAGGAGTGACAGATCGTGAGCACTGACGGCCTGCGACTGGCCGTGGGCACGTTCACCCGCCTCCCTGTGCCTCCCCCCGAGCGGGTCGACGCACAGGCGGCACGCGGCGCCATGCTGCTGTCATCGCCCATCGGGCTGCTTCTGGGACTCATCCTCGGCATCACCGCACAGGTTCTCGTGAATGCGACGGACTCCCCCGGCCTGCTCGGCGCAGCCCTCGCTGTTGCGGCGCTCGCCTGGATCACCCGCGCCCTCCACCTCGACGGCCTCGCCGACACCGTCGACGGCCTCGGGAGCGGACGCGACCCGGCCGGTGCGCTGGACATCGCCCGGCGCTCCGACATCGGACCGTTCGGCGTCGTCGCGCTGGTGCTCATGCTCGTGATCCAGACGATCGCCTTCGGAGCCCTGCTGGACACCGGCGCCGGCGGCGGGTCATTCGTCATCGCCATCGTCATGGGCAGGGTCGCCATGATGATGACCGCCACCCGCGGCGTTCCAGCAGCACGCGCTGACGGGCTGGGCGCAGCCGTCGCTGGCACCGTCCCCGCGTGGGCGACGTGGTTGATCACGCTGGGGTGGCTGCTGCTCTTCTGTGGCTCGGTGACACGCTCGCACGGGGCAGCCGCAGGGGCGGGCACTGCTGTCGCGATCCTCGGATCGATCCTCGCAACGGTCTGGCTCATTCGCATCGCGCGACGCCGCTTCGGCGGCATCACGGGTGACGTCATCGGCGCTGCTGGTGAGATCGCGACCACTGTCGTCCTGGTCCTCCTGGTGGTGACATGACGACGGACCTGCCGGACGACGTGGTCGCCACGGTCGCCCGCATCGCACGCCCCACGGACGGCTCCTCGGATGACTCTTCGCCCGTTGGCGACAGCACCCTCACGGGAGCCCTCGCGGACCTGCGGGACTGGTGGGTCACGCTGACGGGCGATGCCGCACTCGAGGCCGTTCACCTTGTCCCGAGCGAGTCATCCGACGCCATGTCCGCCCTTCGCACGGGCATCGCCGAGGCGAACCGGGCGATCGACAGCGGTGCGACCCTGATCGTTCCCCGGGTGGCGGAGCGCGATGACGTCACTGCGCGGGCCCTGACGGCACTGCTCACCAAACGTGATGCCTCAGCCGTGCTCGGGCAGCCCGACGGCATGTCCGACGCTCTCTGGATGCAGACGTGCACGCGCATTCGCGACCGCATGGCCCAGCACGCGCATCTCCTCGGCGACTACTCGGCACTCCTCCAGGCCATGGATGCTCGGAACCTGGCGGCCGTCGCCGGGATCCTCCTCGGCGCCGCAGCACGACGCACGCCCTGCCTGATTGACGGCACTGACGAATGGGCCGCCGCCCTGGTCTCCGACCGGCTCGCCTACAAGGCGCGGGCCTGGTGGCGCGAGGCGAGCACATCCCCGGACCCGGCTCGGACGGCCGCACGCGAGCGGATAGATCTCGCAGCCGGGCTGGACCTCCACCTCAGCGATGACTGCGGCCATGGGGCCGATGCCGCGCTGGCCCTGCTGGCGCTGAGCCTGCAGGGATCGGCAGGTTCTCCGGACGGGTGAGCAGTCCGAGGGGCTCCTTGCCCCTCAGGCCCGCGTGCTGGGAGTGACGAACGGCGGCTTCACGACTCGGAAGAGGCTTGCGCGACCGCGAACGTCGACCACAACCTCGTCATCGACGGCCACCGACGTATCGAGGAGAGCCAGGGCGACCCCCTGCTTCAGCGTCGGCGAGAAGGTGCCGCTCGTGATCTCGCCGACGAGGTCGCCGTCGAGATCGTTGTCCGTGATGCTCTTCCGACGGACGTCCATGTGGGGCCTCGGGATGCCGCGTTCGAGGGCGATCAGCCCCCGAAGCCGACGGCGCGGTCCCTCAGCTCGCTCCTTGACGACAGCGCCACGGCCGACGAACTCCGGCTTCTCCCAGCCGACCGCCCAGCCCAGCATCGCCTGCACCGGGGAGATCGTCGGGCTGATGTCCTGACCGTGCAGGGGGTAGCCCATCTCCGTGCGCAGGGTGTCGCGCGCACCCAGTCCGGCTGCCAGCAGGCCGAACGGCGCGCCCTTCTCCACCAGGGCATCCCAGAGATCGACGAGCACCTCATTCGGGGCGATCAGCTCGTACCCGTGCTCGCCCGTGTATCCCGTTCGGCACACCACGATCGGAGCCTCGTGCCACTGAGCCATCTCCATCGACATGTAGTCATGCTCCGTGGGAAGGCCGAGGACCGCGAGCACCTCGGCGCTTCTGGGTCCCTGCACGGCGATGATTCCGTGCGTCTCGTGCTGATCGTCGATCGTGATGCCCTCCGGCACCTGCGCTCGAAGGGTGGCCACGACGTTGACTGCATTCGAGGCGTTCGGGATCACGTAGGCACCGTCATCGGACCACCGGTAGACGATCAGATCGTCGACGACGCCACCCGCCTCATTGAGGAGCATCGAGTACTGAGCCTGCCCGGCGGAGATGCGATCGAGGTCATTGGCGAGCACAGTGTTGAGCCACGCGACGGCTCCCGGACCGTGCACGGCGACCTTGCCCATGTGCGAGACATCGAAGATGCCGACGCTGGTCCGCACCGCCGTGTGCTCGGCCACCGTGCCGGTGTACTCGATCGGCATGTCCCAGCCGCCGAAGTCGGCCATCTTGGCGCCAGCCTCGAGGTGTCGGGCGTGAAGGGGTGTCGCTCGGAGGACCGTCATGCCGAAACCGTACTGGCAGTCCGGATCAGGCCGTCGAGGCCAGGGCTTCCCTTCATGGAAGTCACGAGCGGGCCAGTAGTCGGATCTGCCGACCGCACGTCGGAGCGATTCGATTCTTGCCCAGCGTTCGCCGGATAGCCTTGGCCCATGACGACTCTCTCCCTCGCGGCCACCGCTCCCGCCACGATGACGACCGATGCCCTGATCGTCGCCCTCGCCCCCGGCAAGGGGAAGAAGCCGGAGGTGGTGAGCCCCCGGCTGACCTCCGCCCAGCGCACGCGACTGGGTGATGCCTTTGCCGCCGTGGGCGCCACCGGCAAGTCAGGCGATGTGGTCCGCATTCCCGGCGCCGGTATGGCAGCGCCCTTCGTCGTGGGCGTCGGCCTCGGCGATGCCGCAGCGACATGGGACGGGGAGACCGTGATGCGCGCGGTGGGATCCGCCATTCGCTCTCTGGCGGGAACTCGCCGCGTCGCGATCAGCCTCCCTCTGGCGGACGACGAGCAGATGGTCGCCGTTGCCGTGGCAGCGCGACTGGGCGCGTACGACTTCACCAGTTTCCGGGGAAAGTCGGCCAAGGGCCGTCCGGCACCCGTGCGCACGATCACCCTCCTGCTCGCCGACGACCCGACCGCTGAGCAGAAGCAGGCGATCAAGGACGCCGGCGTCGTCGCGGACGGCGTCCTGCTGGCCCGCGACCTGGTCAACACGCCACCGTCGACACTGCACCCGGTCGAACTGGCCGAGGCAGCGGTGTCCGCCGTTCATGACCTACCCGTCGACGTCACGGTGTGGGACGTGCCGGACCTCGAGCGCGACGGCTGTGGCGGCATCCTCGCTGTGGGTATGGGTTCGGCCCATCCCCCGCGCCTCGTGCGCATGGACTATGCCCCCGAGGGCGCGACCACCCACCTGGCTCTCGTCGGCAAGGGCATCACTTTCGACACGGGTGGCATCTCGATCAAGCCAGCCGCGAACATGGACGAGATGAAGGCCGACATGGGAGGAGCGGCGGCCGTCATCGGTGCAGTGCAGGCCATCGCTCGCCTGGGTCTGCCCGTCCACGTCACCGGATGGGTCCCGACCGCGGAGAACATGCCCAGCGGGACGGCCCAGCGGCCCAGCGATGTCATCACGATGTTCGACGGCACCACGGTCGAGGTGCTGAACACCGATGCCGAGGGTCGACTCATCCTCGCCGATGCGCTCGGCATGGCCGTCGCCGAGAGGCCCGACCTCATCATCGACGCGGCGACGCTCACCGGCGCCCAGCGCATCGCCCTGGGCGCGCGGATCGCCGGCGTCATGAGCAACTCCGATGACGCACGCACGCAGGTCTGCTCGGCGGCCGAGAGCGCCGGCGAGGCTGCCTGGCCCATGCCGCTTCCCGCCGACCTGCGCGCCTCCATGGATTCCCCCGTCGCCGACATCGCCAACATCGGCGATCGACTCGGCGGAATGCTCAGTGCCGGCATCTTCCTTCAGGAGTTCATTCCCGCACGCCAGGCATGGGTCCACATGGATATCGCGGGGCCGGCCTACAACGAGAAGACCGCCTACGGCTACACGCCCAAGGGAGGCACAGGCGCCGCCGTGCGTACGTTCGTCCAGGTCGCAGCCGAGATGGCGGAGGGGTCCGTCTGACGCGGCGGACCGGCGGTGGAAGGATGTGACCCACACCTTCACGACGAACGGGAGCTGTCCACAGTGGCGCACGCAGATCTGGTCATCCTCGGCGGCGGCAGCGGAGGCTATGCCTGCGCACTGCGAGCGGCCGAACTCGGCAAGTCCGTCATCCTGATCGACAAGGACAAGCTCGGTGGCACCTGCCTGCACCGCGGCTGCATCCCGACCAAGGCCCTCCTCCACGCAGCTGAGGTTGCGGACAACACCCGGGAGAGCGAGTCCTTCGGCGTGCGGGCGACCTTCGAGGGCATCGACATGCCGAAGGTCAACGAGTACCGCGACGGGGTCGTCGGTCGCCTCTACAAGGGTCTCCAGGGCCTGGTCAAGAGCCGCGATGTGACGTTCATCGAGGGCGAGGGCCGGCTCGTCGCCCCCGACGCCATCGAGGTCAACGGCGAGCGCCACACCGGCACCACCATCGTGCTGGCCACGGGCTCGTACTCCCGCTCGCTCCCCGGCCTCGAGATCTCCGGCCGCATCATGACGTCCGACCAGGCCCTGAACATGGACTACGTGCCCAAGAGCGCCATCGTCCTCGGCGGCGGCGTGATCGGCGTCGAATTCGCCAGCGTCTGGAAGTCCTTCGGCACCGACGTCACCATCGTCGAGGCCCTCCCCCACCTCGTGCCCAACGAGGACGAGGCCTGCTCCAAGGCGCTCGAGCGCGCCTTCCGCAAGCGCGGCATCTCCTTCAGCCTCGGTGTGCGCTTCGCGTCCGCGACCCAGGACGACAACGGCGTCCACGTCACCCTGGAGAACGGCACCGTCCTGGACGCCGACATCCTGCTCGTCGCCGTCGGTCGCGGCCCCAATACGTCGGGCATGGGCTACGAGGAGCAGGGCGTCGCCATGGATCGTGGCTGGGTGCTCGTCGACGAGCGTCTGCGCACGAACGTTCCCGGCGTCTTCGCCGTCGGCGACATCACGCCGGGCCTGCAGCTGGCCCACCGCGGCTTCCAGCACGGCATCTTCGTCGCCGAGGAGATCGCCGGCCTGAACCCGGCCGTCATCGCCGACATCAACATCCCCCGCGTCACCTACTGCGAGCCCGAGGTCGCCAGCGTCGGTCTGACCGAGGCGCAGGCACGCGAGCAGCACGGGGGCAATGTGGCCGTGTACGAGTACAACCTCGGAGGCAACGGAAAGAGCCAGATCCTCGGGACGGCGGGCTTCATCAAGCTCGTGCAGCTCGTCGACGGTCCCATCATCGGTGTGCACATGGTCGGCTCGCGGATGGGCGAGCAGATCGGTGAAGCCCAGCTCATCGTCAACTGGGAGGCTCACCCCGAGGATGTTGCCACCCTCATCCACGCGCATCCCACCCAGAATGAGGCCCTGGGCGAGGCACACCTCGCCCTGGCCGGCAAGCCCCTGCACGCGCACGCCTGACCGTCCACAAGACACGGCAGTCGATCTAGACGAAGGAGCACCACCCGATGTCGGTCACCGTCACGATGCCCGCCCTGGGCGAGAGCGTTACCGAAGGCACCGTCACTCGATGGCTCAAGGCCGTCGGCGACACCATCGCCGTCGACGAGCCGCTGCTCGAGGTCTCCACCGACAAGGTCGACACCGAGATCCCGAGCCCGGTCGCCGGGGTGCTGCTCAGCATCACCGTCGGTGAGGACGAGACCGTCGAGGTCGGGGCCGTCCTCGCCACCATCGGCGAGGCCTCCGAGGGCGGGGCAGCTCCGGCCGAACCAGCCCCCGCGGTGGTCGAGGCGCCCGCACCCGCACCCGCACCTGAGCCGGTATCCACGCCCGTGCCGACGCCCGCACCCACACCGGCGCCCGCCGCACCTGCGCCCGCTGCTGCAGGCGAGAGCTCACCCATCCTCATGCCGGCCCTGGGCGAGAGCGTCACCGAGGGCACCGTCACCCGCTGGCTCAAGGCCGTCGGCGACACCATCGCCGTGGACGAGCCGCTGCTCGAGGTCTCCACCGACAAGGTCGACACCGAGCTCCCCAGCCCCGTCGCCGGAGTGCTGCTCAGCATCATCGTCGGCGAGGACGAGACCGTCGAGGTCGGGGCCGTTCTCGGAACCGTCGGTTCCTCCACTTCACCCGCGCCCGCCGCACCCGCGCCCGCCGCACCCGCGCCCGCTGCACCTGCGCCCGTCGCACCCGCGCCCGCTGCACCTGCGCCGGTCGCATCGACCTCCGCTCCTGACAATGCCGACGCCTACGTCACACCGCTGGTGCGCCGTCTGGCCTCCCAGCATGGCGTCGATCTGTCCACCGTGACCGGCACGGGCGTCGGCGGACGCATCCGCAAGTCCGACGTCCTTCAGGCCGCGATCGATCAGAAGGCCGCGACCGCGACCGCATCAGCCCCAGCGGCAGAGTCAGCAGCCGCTCCGGCGGCCACGGGCGCCGTCGCCGCCACCGGGGCACCGCAGTCATCCGCGCTGCGTGGGCGCACCGAGAAGATGAGTCGACTGCGTCGGGTCATCGCCGAGCGGATGGTCGAGTCCCTCGATACCTCAGCCCAGCTCACCACGGTCGTCGAGGTCGACGTCACCCGGATCGCCCAGCTGCGCGCTCGCGTCAAGGGCGAATTCGCCGCGCGCGAGGGTGTCGGACTCTCCTTCCTGCCCTTCTTCTGCAAGGCGTCCGTCGAGGCGCTGAAGCAGTTCCCGCAGGTGAATGCCTCCATCAACATGGCGGAGGGCACGGTCACCTACTTCGAGGCCGAGCACCTGGGCATCGCCGTCGACAGCGACCGCGGCCTTCTCGTACCGGTCATCCGTGACGCTGGTGACCTGAACATCGCTGGCCTCGCTCGCCGAATCGCCGACCTCGCCGACCGGACCCGCACGAACAAGCTGTCTCCCGACGAGCTCAGCGGAGGCACCTTCACGGTCACCAACACCGGCAGTCGGGGCGCGCTGTTCGACACTCCGATCATCAACCAGCCGCAGGTCGCCATTCTCGGCACCGGTGCCGTCGTCAAGCGTCCCGTCGTCGTCACCGACTCCACCGGCCAGGACGTGATCGCCATCCGCTCGATGGTGTATCTCGCCCTGACCTACGACCACCGCTTGGTCGACGGTGCAGACGCTGCTCGCTTCCTCGGCGCCATCAAGGCCCGACTCGAGGAGGCCGCATTCGAGGCCGAGCTCGGTCTCTGACCGCTCGTGACCCACGGTGGCACGGCCCGGATGCCGGGAGCTGCGTCATGCGGGATGCTTGAGCCATGCGAGTAGCCGTCACAGGAGCGTCCGGACTCATCGGTTCGGCCCTCGTGCCCCATCTGCGGGCCCAAGGGCACCACGTCGACCGTCTCGTGCGGCGACAGGCGAGCGCCCCGGACGAGATCTCCTGGGACCCGCGGCAGGGCACCGTCGATCTCGATCGACTGGCCGGGACGGACGCCGTCGTTCACCTCGCGGGCGCCGGGGTAGGCGACCACCGATGGACCGACTCCTACAAGCGGGAGATCCTCGACAGCCGCGTCGACGGCACCCACACCATCGTGCGCGCCATCACCGCCCTGCCCACTCCCCCGCGGGTTCTCGTCTCCGCCTCGGCCATCGGCTGGTACGGCGACACCGGTGACCGGATGGTCGACGAGACTGCACCCGCGGGAACGGGCTTCCTGGCCGACGTCGTGCGAGCCTGGGAGGCCGCCGCCGATCCCGCCCGCAGCGCCGGCATCCGAGTCACTCACCCCCGCACCGGCCTCGTCGTGTCGAGCAAAGGTGGCGCATGGGCGCGCATGTTCCCGTTGTTCAAGGCGGGCCTGGGCGGCAAGCTCGGGAACGGACAGCAGTACTGGTCGTGGATCTCCCTTCGCGACGAGATTCGGGCGCTGGAGTTCCTGCTCGAGCGCGAGGACATCTCGGGGCCGGTGAACCTCACGGCGCCCCTGCCCGTCACCAATGCCGAGGTCACGAGCGCCATGGGCGACGTCCTCCATCGGCCCACCCTGCTGCCCGCACCGGCCTTCGCACTGAAGGTCGCTCTCGGCGAGTTCTCCACCGAGGTGCTGGGCAGCTCTCGAGTGATGCCGCGCGTGCTCGAGGGGGCCGGCTTCACGTTCCAGGACACCACGATCTCCGATGCCATCCGGACGGCCCTCGCCGAGGACGCATGACGGCGGACGTCGCCATCGTCGGAGCCGGTCTCGCCGGTCTCGCAGCAGCACGGCAACTGGCAATCCACGGGGTGGACGTCGTCGTTCTTGAGGCAGCCGAGCAGGTCGGCGGCCGTGTTCGCACGGATCGTCGCGACGGACTGCTGCTCGATCACGGCTTCCAGCTCTACAACCCGGCATACCCGGAAGCTGCTCGGGTGCTGGATCACGAACTGCTGGAGCTGCGTGCCTTCACACCGGGCGTGGTCGCTCTCACGGACCACGGACCAACCCGCTTGGGCGATCCGCGGAAGGTCCCTCGCTGGGTGCCCGACGCCCTGTCCCGGCGCACCGGCGGTCTCGCCGGGAAGCTGCGCTTCGCTGCGTATGCGCTGAAGACCTCGCGCCTTGATCGACAGGAGCGGGAGGGTCGCACTGACATGACTGCCGATGTGGCCCTGCTGTCCGCCGGTGTCGATCCCACGCTCCTCGAGACGGTTCTCCGCCCCTTCCTCACAGGCGTGTTCCTGGAGCCCGAAATGGCAACGTCTCGTCGCTTTCTCGACCTGGTTCTCACCAGTTTCGTCACCGGAGTGCCATCAGTGCCGGCACGGGGCATGCAGGCGATTCCGGAGCAGCTGCGTGACGCCCTGCCCGATGGCTCCGTCCGATGCTCGACCGGCGTCGAGTCGGTCCGGCCGGGGCGAATCTCCACAACAGACGGCGAAGTGCGGGCCAAGGCGGTGATCGTGGCAGCCGATCCCCGCGCGGCCGAGTCACTCCTCCCCGGTCTGACCGTCCCCGCGGGCCGCGACGTGACCACCTGGTACTTCATCGCC
>Ga0181561_10003556_pt1 | contig 13690 bp, 10 predicted proteins | sample 011ome_19_FD_133760 | JGI IMG/M metagenome (GOLD analysis project Ga0181561, IMG submission 133760) | Coastal salt marsh microbial communities from the Groves Creek Marsh, Skidaway Island, Georgia - 011510BT metaG (megahit assembly) | ecosystem: Environmental > Aquatic > Marine > Intertidal...
ATTTCTGGTCAGGAACATCATGCAACAGAACGGGTGCTGCAACAAAGCGGGCTGACGTTTACCATTTTGAGAAACTCTTGGTATGCCGATGTGGTACCTACTCTCTTTATACCTATCGGAATCGAAACCGGTAGTATTGTTGCCAGTACTGGCGATGGCTATATTGCACCAGTCTCAAAACAAGATTGTGCCAATGCGGCAGCATCCGTTTTACTCAATCCAGATAATCATGAAAATGCCATCTATGAAATAACAGGACCAGAGCTTCTCTCTTTTTCAGACATTGCCGGGTTATGCAGCAAAGCTTGTGAAAAAGAAATCACATTCGTTAATGTCAGCCATGAGGAAAAACAAGCCATATTCGACAACATGGGGGTCAACAGGGACTACGAAGAAGGCATGATGAATGAAAAGACCAATGCCTGGGCCAGCAATGAAATGATCACGTATGAAATGGCCATTAAACAACTGTTTTTCTCCATACAATCCAGGCATGTTGAACTTATTACTGGCCAACCCGCCACTACCCTTCAACAAGTGATAGAAGACTACCGTAGCGTATGGAGCGCTTAGTAATTCAATAGTGCGTTACACAGCTCATGGGAAAGGAAGAGAAACCAGCAGGCTTTTTTTCGGACTGTTGCCTGGAGCGGAAGCAATCCGATCGATTCAATTTCATGTCGATCAGTGCTCTGAAGTAACTGGTAAAAAGGTCATTGCGGATAATTTTCATATCACTCTGTTGTTTCTTGGCAACATAGAAAACAGCACAATAAATAACCTATGTGCAGAATGTGACAACATATCAGCCTCATCTATTGAGCTGACTATTAACGAAGCTGGCTTCTGGAGTAAACCGGGTATCCTTTGGCTGGGGCCTGAAATAATTCCAGCCGAGCTTCTCAGTCTTGTTGGCTCGCTTCGCAAGATTGCCAGGGACAGGAAATTAAATCCGGGTAAGAACAAGTACCACCCCCACATAACGCTCATGCGCAAGGTACTTTCAGCGCCTCAACAGCCCATAGTCAAACCTTTTAACTGGCACGCTGGTTCATTTAGTCTGGTAAAGTCTCATACCCATCCTGATGGAGTGCAATACCAGGAACTGGCGAGTTGGCCTTTGCTGTGATCCAACTCACTGAATCACCCTGTCAGTCAGGTGAGATTCAGGATATTTCTTCCTGCCTGCTATAATCCGTCCATGAAAAAATTCCTGCCCCTACTCCTGTCTTTGTTCACTTGCTCCACGCAAGTTTCTGCCAACATGGAATACAGTGGCGATGTCAGCCTGGGGCATAACAACAACATTTCAAACGCTGTCTCAGAATCTGATATTTTCGAAGACCAGTTTCTGACAGCCAATTTCAATGCGGGCAAAATGTGGCTACCTGCTGTTGGAAAATCCATTGTTCTCTCTGGCCACCTTGGTACAGAACAGTTCCAGGACAGCGAAGGCCTGAACCGATACAGTTATGGCGCTTCTGTCAGTTATACACAACGGCTGGGGCTTGGCGCCTACGCTCCGAGGGTCGGTGTCAGTTTACGCGGTGACAAAAGAAATTTTGATTCAGATATGCGTGATGGATGGCTTTACCGCGCAAGTTTGATTCTGGAAAAACGTTTTCTGCCAGAATTGCACTCCAGTGCCTCTTTAACCCGGGAAATTCGCACAGCAGATGAGAATAAGGCAATTCCATATACACCTTTTGCTGACAGTGATGTGTTTAACCAGAAAAACACGGAGTTCAGTGCCAGCCTGGATTACACCCTGGAAAACGGCTCAGTCATTACAGGGCGTTACCTGTATCGCGATGGCGAAATTGATGCCAGTACCAACCCCGGTTCTGAATTTTTTCTTGTTTCCAGGGGCATTGCCCAGGACTACAAAATCTGCAACACATGCGGAAATTATGTCGTCTACCTGGTCAACGCCAGTGTGCAGAGCATCATGCTGGATTGGAACTTTGCACTGGGACGTGACACTTCATTAAACGCCAGTATAGAAAGGCGCATTGCGGATGCCGAGGGCGGTTTAACTTATACCGGAAGTATTTACAGGGTTCAGTTGAACAGAAGATTCTGAACATTATGATGAATAAATCCTTCTTACTTTTGTTTTTACTACTGTCATGTAACCTGGCAGTTGGTGGAGATCTTCAGGTTCGCTTCAAAGATAATGATGGCGCTCCAATACTGGATGCTGTGGTCGAAATAATCACACCTTCGCTCCCTTTACCCGAAGATTGGGACTACACCGGCATCATGGACCAGGTTGACAAGGAATTCATCGATAACGTCGTTATCACAGTGGCAGGCAGCTATATCACTTTTCCCAACAGTGATGATATTCAGCATCATGTGTATTCCTTTTCAGACAACAAGTCTTTTGAGTTGCCACTTTATTCCGGTAATGACGCCGACCCTGTCCTCTTTGACGTTCCCGGGGTCGCAGTAGTGGGGTGCAATATCCATGACTGGATGCTCGGCTATATCTATGTGAGCAAGTCTCACCTGGTGACAAAAAGTGATGAAAACGGACTGGCTGTTATTGAAGGCCTTGCTGGCGGTGACTATCAACTTCAGATATGGCATGAACGTGCCCGTCGCAGCGAACAGTTCAGCACCTTCGATGTGAATATTCCTTCAACCGGCGCGGCAACAATTGAAATTGAACTGAACCTGGGGCGAGATCGTCGCATCAGGCGCGCACCATCAAGTTCAAACAAGACCTACAACTAGACCACCTGAAAAAACTGAATGGCTAAAGCAGCGCTTTTTCAATTCAACAGCTTTCGAAGCAGGATAATTGTCTATGTAGTCCTGCTCCTTCTCCTCGTTCTGGGCACATTCTTCGTCTCAGTCACAGACAGCACCTATGACAATACGCGTGTTGTGATTGATGACACATTGCAAGTAGGCCGGGAAGTCTTTGACAGGCTGATAGCAGAACGTGAAGCCAATTTCAAAGTGACCTTTCGTGCCCTGGCGGCTGATTACGCGTTTCGTGAAGCTTATAATGAGACTGATTTCAACACCATGTTATCTGTCAGTCAAAATCTACTGGACCGCACAGAAAATGCAGACATGCTCATGGTGGTGGATTACGACTACCTGATGGTCGCAGATACCATGCGCATGCATTCTCCCGAAAGCGAATTTCCCTGGCCCTACCTGCTTGAAGATGCCGAAGAGGATGATAACTTTGAAACAACGTCATTCATCGTGCTGGATGATTCTGCCTACCATATAGTGGCGGTACCTATTCTGACCCCATTGGTGGATGGTTGGATTATTGTCGGTCAGCGTCTGGACAGTGATTATGTGAACTCGTTGAAAGACATTACCTCTACCGATGTCTCCATCATCCTGGAGTCTGATATTGGTACTGGCAAGTCGGTGGCAACCACACTGGACACCCAGCAGATTGTCGAGCTTTCCAATGAATATAATGTGTACTTTGCTGGCGAATCACAGACAGGCATGTTCAATCTCAACGGTGAAGAATTTGTCTCCCTGAGGACCCCTCTTGTTGTCCGCGATGAAATTACCTTATCGGCACTAGTTCAGCAGTCACTCCCCGATGCCCTGGCCCCGTACAGGGAGTTAGAGCAGCGATTGATCGTTTTATTTGCGCTTGGCATCAGCCTTTCAGCACTAATGGCACTGCTGCTAGGCAGGTCAGTAAGCCAACCTGTGCTATCTCTTGTCAGCAGAGTCCATAAAATTGAACAGGGAGACTATTCCTCTGAAGCAGTGACCAGGCGCAGCGATGAAATAGGCCAACTGGAAACATCGGTAAATACCATGGCAGTCGGACTTGCCGAGAAAGAAAAAGTCAGAGACCTGCTGGGGAAAGTGGTATCAAGAGAAATAGCAGAAGAACTGATGGAAGGAGAATTAAAGCTGGGCGGTGAAACACGTCGGGCTACTATTCTTTTTTCTGATATTCGGGATTTTACAAACCTGTGTGAAGGACGCGCTCCCGAAAGCATTCTCGAAATGCTGAATGATTATCTTTCTGAAGTAACGTCTGCAATCGAGGCTAACAAGGGCGTGGTTGACAAGTACATTGGTGATGCTGTCATGGCATTGTTTGGAGCACCCATATCAAGTGATCTGGATACCAGCAATGCGCTACATGCTGCATTAGCCATGAAAACAAAAGTGGATGCACTGAATGCCAGAAACCAGGCAAAGGGTGTCCCTTTAATGACAACCGGCATTGGTCTGCATACAGGTGAAGTCGTTGCGGGAAACCTCGGTTCAAGCAACCGAATGAATTACACGGTCATTGGCGATACTGTGAACCTCGCTTCAAGACTCGAAGCACTTACCAAGCAATATGGTGCAGGCATCATGGTCAGCGAAGACACTCGCAATGAAAGCAGTGGATTTATTTACCGGGAACTCGACATGGTCAGGGTAAAAGGAAAAGACCAGCCTGTACGGATTTATGAACTGCTTGGCAAGGAAGGCGAGATGGCAGACTCAATGATCAGCAATATAAGCAGTTTTGAGCAGGCTCTGGCTTATTACAGGAATTGCCGGTGGGATGAAGCCGAGGAGATACTCCAGAACCTACTCCAGCAGGATTTAAATCACAAACTGTATACCCTTTTTCTTGAACGTATAAACATGTGCAGACAATCCCCTCCTTCAGAAAACTGGGATGGTGTTTATACATTTGAAAGCAAGTAGTTGGCTTCACACCGACTACCTGGTTTCACACCATTTTCGCCACATATCCCTGTAGGCCCCTTCCAGGGAAGCAGTGACTAAACCCGGATTCATCAAACTGGAATTTTCAAGTCTGGGTCGCAGTGTATTCCTGTATTCACTGATTTTTGAAATATCGTTAGCCAGCTCAACCGCTTTGGCAATATAAGCCTCTTCCGACCCTGCTATCAATTCATCCAGCCCGACCTGGCCCAGAACACCACTGCTCATACGTGATCGGGATTCATTTCTCGCCAGTGTGATAACAGGCACTCCCATCCAAAGTGCCTCGCATGTGGTAGTACACCCACTATATGGAAGCGTATCCAGACCAACATGTACGCGGTTGTATAAAGAAAGATGCTCTTGAAGTGTTGGAGTCCAACTGATGAATTCAAGACGATCCGCAGCAATACCCTGAGCAGAAAATGCCTGCCTTAAACGGTCGGCCGTTCCCCTGTCACCTAGCGGCCTGGATTTAAGGAGTAGTTTTGTGCCTGGTACTGCCAGCAATATCTTTGACCATAATGCTATGGCTACCGGTGAAACCTTTGCATTATTGTTAAAGGATGCAAAAGTGATATTGCCAGGCGCCACATCCACCGGCACGACAGGAATGTCATAAGCTGGAGGCTGGTAACACAGGCTGCCTTCAGGCAAGCGGACAATTTCCTCTGAATGGAAATTCTCTGTTAATCCTTGCGGATCATTCCATGGGTCGCTGATTCGATAATCCATTACACCCAGGCCGCTCGTGCCAGGATAACCAAGATAGGTTGCCTGGATCGGAGCAGGCCTGCGACCAAACACCAGCAACCGGTTCCCTGCTGTATGACCTGACAGGTCAACAAGGATATCAATGTCATCTTTCCAGATATGCGCTGTAACATCATCATCTGACCATCCTTTGATGGAATGCCAGTGATCAGCCTTCGATTTTATGCGTTGAGTAACTTCATCCTCTGTCACAACGCTTGAATAACAAAATACTTCCACTTTTGTGCGGTCATGGCCTTCAATAACCGGCTCAATAAAAGTCGCCACCGGGTGCTGGTAAAAGTCGGCGGACACATAGCCAATGCGCAAACAGCGTTCGGGATCGGGGTTGTTATTGTGGACAGCGTTTTCGTTTAACAATGATTCCGCATAGAGCTCATTCCATTCCCTGTGCGCTGTAAATAATGTGTCAGCATCTGTTTCCGAATCATAGTTCATGCACAACAGCTGATTTGAACAGGCCCTGGCATGCCCAAGATCAATCCTGAGAACATTGCGATACGCTTCAAGAGCCTCTTCTATCCTCCCCTGTGATTCCAGGGAGTTGCCAAGGTTGTTGAAAGCTTCTGCAAAGTCCGACTCAATCCTGATGGCCTGCTGCAGTGACGCCTGTGCTTCTTCATAGCGACCCAGTTTGTGCAGCACAACTCCGCGACTATTATAGGCATTGGCAAAGTCCGGACTGACACTGATTGCCTTTTGATACTCAACCAGCGCTTCCTCCAGTCTACCAAGATGCTCCAGCGTTATACCCAGGTTGCTGTAGGCTTCTGCATAATTCACATCGAGTGCCACTGCCTGTCTGAATAAAATTTCAGACTTGGCATTATCTCCCTGCGCCTGTAACGCCAGCCCCAGGTTGTTATAGTATGGCGCCTGGTTGCCATCGTTAAGAATAGCTTTGGAGATCAGTTGAGCCGCACTGGTGTATTGACCTGCCTGATACGCCAGCACGCCCAGCAGATGATTGGCATCCGGGTGATCAGGTTCCACCTGAAGCACTTGCTGGTAGATTTTTTCGGCGTCCTGGTATTGACCGGACTGGTGATACTGACTGGCCTGATTCAACATTTCTGCCAGGGATGTGGAAGTTGCATTCATCCCGCTATTTTAAAGGGATGAAAACAGAACGGATAGCACAAATCCATGACAGCCATCCCCTTTCTAACCTGAAAAACCTAGAAGCTGGTGGATGGATCTATCCCCAGGGCCTCCATATTCATACTGACCCTGTAAAAGTTTGCCAGTGCAACCTGGTGCTCAAAATGCGCTCGCCAGCGTTTTAACTCCGCTTCAGCAACTACCTGCTCACGCTGATTTAACTGGAAAAAATCACTGAGACCAGCTTCAAAACGCCTGGCCTCTGCTTCAGCAAGTGCCAGAGAAGACTCAAGTTCCTGTAAAGCAATATTTTCAAGGTCCCTCGTGGCATCAAGATTTATCAGTGCAATTTCAATCCCGGCTCGAATCTCATTGATGTACTGCCGAATACGATAATCCAGTCCGTTGATATTGGAGCGAGCAGCATTGGCTTTTCCCCTGGCAGTATTTGTTGCCAACGGGAAACTGAAACTGATATCCGCTACGTTTTCTGCTCCCTGTAATGAAGTAATTCCATTTCCAAAATCACGGGAATTATAAAGCCGCAAATCGACACGTGGCTTGGCCATGTTCTCGGCAAGACGAATATCCAACGCCTCTTTTTCCTGAGAAAGGCGTGCCCTGGCTATACGGGGATCAAGTTCAGACACCCGGTTAAGCAATGCATCAATATCACTGGCGATTGCCAGATTGTCATCCGGAATTGTCAGGCCCTCTGTATAAACGGGCAGTCGAGGCCCGCCATCTTCATACCTGTAGTAAAGCGAAAGACGGTAGGCAGAAGCATCAAGTAAACGCTCGGCATCAACGACAAGGCTTTGCCGCTGAAGAACTGCCAGTTCATTATCTACCAGGAGGATTTCTGCCGTATCACCACTTTCCACACTTCGCCGAACGCCCTCTGCCCTGTCTTCCGCAATTGCCAGGAGTTCCGAATAATCACTAAGCAGCCTGGCTGCCTGGAGCCATTGCGCATAGGCAATATAAGCCTGCTCTAGCGTATTAAGTACTTCTTGCTGCAGGGCAAAGCGCTGGCTTCGAACATCGACCCGAGCTGCCTGTCTCTCGTAACGCAATTCATCAAAATCCCTGTCGCGAAATAGTGACATGGACACACCAATACGCGACTCACCATCGTTGTTGGTATCCAGACCACCTTCATACACAGGGAAACTACCGTTTGATCGACGATATCCAGCAAATACCTCCGCACTGAAACCGGGAATACGCTGCCGGTAAAAAGATTCAATGCTGCTGCCATCATAAAAACCACTTAGCCTGTTTTTATAGGTGCCTTCCAGGACAGGATCAAAAGCACCCTGTGCTGCCTGAACAAGCGCCTCTTTGCTGAGTATGTCAGCCTGCGCCGCCTTGATCAGCGGAAAATGCTCCTGGACACTTTCCAGAACATCCGACAATGTTGTTGCATCCCGGACATTTTCTGCCGCGAATACTTTTGTATTCACAGAAACAGACAGCAGAAAACCCAATACCGTATATACGGGAAGTCTCGATACAAGCTTCCTGCTCATGACCCCTCCAAAAGGTTTTCATTCACCGGCGGGAAATTGTTCAACAACCGCCAGAGCTCGAACCCAAGAGACACCGTGTCGAGCAAAACCCAACCGCGGGCATTGGCGCCCAACCTGATAAAGCTTTCGGGTGGCCATTTACAGTCTATGGTATTGCTTGCGAATTCCGGCCCTCTTTCCCCAAAGCAATCCAGCGCATCTTCTCTTTCCCTCACCAACACCCGGAATGTGCCATCAGCTCGCGCACTTGGTTCTACGAAAATCACTTCACCACCAAAGGTACCAATGGCATGATCAGGAATGCCGCTAAACTGAAACGCAGGCCAGCCTTCAAACTCCAGGCGTACCTGGCGTCCGGGATAGACCAGGCCGATGTCTCGCCCATCAATATATATTTCCACAGCACGTTCTACATTGGCTGGCATAAAGCTCGCCAGCAGAGTGCCTGCACTGACAATAGTCGCTGTATCACCCGCTTCCACATGGACAATTGTTCCGTCCCTGGGCGCTGTTACCAGCTGACTACCCTGGCGTGACAGATTCACCCTGGCGGAATTGAGGTCCCCGGTGGCCTCTTGCTGATTGACAAGCAATTCCTGCACCTTGATTCGCGCCTGTTCATAATCGTAGCGAGACACTAGACCTTCATTAAATAATTCCTCCCGTCTTTCGTAATCAATTCTTGCGGTAGCAACAGCCTCTTCGGCTGCCTCAAACTTTTTCTGTGCAGCATCCAACTGGGCTTCAAGACGGGTCAGCAAATCATTATCAATATCCTGTATGCGAACGATGGGGTCGCCAGCCGCAACGCTGTCACCGTCATTCACGTACCACTGGGCAATACGACCAGACACAATGGCATTAATTGACTGAACACGATCACTGGGGTTCATCGCAGTCACCTTGGCAGGACCTGTAGTGGTCTGCACCCATGGCACAAACGTCAAGGCAATAGCGCATAGGGCAAAACCTAAAACAAGTGTCCATGCCACCACCTTCAATGGCGCAGGCGGCCTGATGCGATCAAGACAGCTCATATGACTCATGTATTTGTCGTCCAGGGATCTGGCAATACTGAAATTTTGATTGCTATTCATTGTTATCCTGAACCCTTAACTGATAAATCATCTTCATCAAAACAGATTTCCCGCGTAAAGCAATTCATATCCTGACGCTGAGTGAAGTAAATCACCGCGCCACCGTATTCACGCACCTTGTTAACTACATTCTGTAGTGGTCCAGCCTCGAGCAAATCACACATATGCTTGAGCACCAGCACCCTGGGACGAGCAAGGTAAATCGCTGCCAGTTTCAAGCCCAGGCACTCTTCAAGGGTTAACGGAAATCCATCAGAGCCAACAAGGGTATCCAGCCCCTGGGGTAAATTGTCTATCACTTGCTGCATCCCTGTTACTTCAAGACACTCACTAATTTCATGCTGCATGGCATCGGGCTTTGAAAACAACAGGTAATGACGAATGCTTCCCGGAATCACTGTTGCCCTATCGAGCACCTTGATCATCTTCCTTAGTTCGAAGGCGTTCATTTCCTTGGTGGCCAGTTTGCCGAAAAAGATTTCCCCCTGCCGTGGATAGATATTTCCGGCCAGTGCATTTTTAAGGATCACCCTGACACGGGGATTGACCGCTTCCATTCGTAATACCTCACCCGGCCTGAGGCTGAAATCCAGTTGCAGGGCTTCATTGGTACCTGGTTTAACAAAAACGCTCTTTCTGAATTCAAGAGTTAGATCTGTATCGCTGAAATCATGCTCTACGCCCGGTCTCACCCCTTCCTGAGGAAGGGAGTTGAGGCGACTGATCTCCTCCACCGCTGCGCAAATATCATAGAAGTAGCCCAGGTAACTGGCCAGCGGAGCCAGGCCAGCAAAAATTCCCAGCATGATCAACTCTGCAGCAACCAGTTGCCCAAGAGTAAGTTCACCCTGGATAACCAACCAGCCTCCCATACCCAACAGTGCTGCACTGGCAAGCGCGTTGATAAATAAAAGGCTCAGCAATTGCTTGAAATTGAAAGCAAAGAGTTTTTCCTGAAGATCCACATGATGGTTAACTACGCCATCGAACTCATCAAGAATATACTCAACATTTCCTGTGTCCTTGAAATCTCTCAGACTCATACTCAGGTTCTGAAGCCAATCCGCTGTTTCGTACTTGGCCTCCGAGAGCATGAAGCTGGAGACAATTGCCCGCCATCCCCAGATTTTCCACACCACCCATATCAGCAGCACCAGTACAAGAGCAAAAATGAAGAAGTACAGGTGGTAAAGGGAGACAACAATAAAACCAATCAATGACTGAAGCAGAAGTGAAAATCCATTCGTCAAAATATCCGGCACAGTTTTCTTCAATGTCATGATGTCAAAGAAACGGTTAAAAAGTGCCAGGCGCTGCCGATCATCAGTGCCAACCTCCCTGGCTGACACAGCGCTCATAGCCATCTCAGAGGCAAGGCGAATAAAAATCTGGCGGTTAAACAGCTCGAGAATATAGGCTCGCAGGGCATAAAGCGCTCCGGATACCAGCAAGAGCCCAAATAGAATCAAAGAAATCATTACTACTGCCCTGACCAGGCCAATATTGGCAATGGTGTCGATAAGTGCCTGAATTGAAATAGGAATTGCCAAGGTCAGCAAACTGATGGCGATACTATATACAAGCACCAGCTTGTAAAAACGCTGTTCAGGTCCGAGCAGGTTGTAAAACAAGGCTTTGAACTCGGTAGCCCCGGGGATCTCATGTGTATGCTGGCTCATTAAGGCCTCCGTAATGAAAACGGAGTAAACTTTAGCGAAATGATTATTTTTAATAAATCCTATATTTGATAGTTATTTCCTATCACTTACGGATTTATGCGTGACCCATAGATTGATCACTGATGCATGTAGCGAGGTTTTGAGAAAACAGTTAATTGATGCAAAAAAAAACCCAGATAAATCCGGGTTTTTACTTTTTTTACAGTTGATGAGTTTATTGCTGGTTTTCTAGTACGAGTACACCCGCCCCAGTGTTGGAAATTGGCGCATGGTAATGCTTGTGAATGATCTTCGCATCATCCTGAAGGGCACCACGCATCACCATCCACATAATGGTTTCAATTCCTTCTGTACCGGCCTTACGCATAATCTCCGCGTTGGAGAACTGGGTAAACCATTCAGGATCAGAAGCAATTTTCTCCATGCACTCAATATCGAAATCGACATTGATCAAACCGGCACGCTCACCCTGCAACTGGTGAGACAGCCCGCCAGTTCCGAAAATAACAACACGCATGTCTTCCGGGTAGGACTCAATGGCCTTACCCAACGCACGGCCCAGTTTCAGACAACGTGCTGCAGTAGGTACTGGATGCTGCACTACATTGACGGCAATGGGCATGGTTTTGATAGGCCACTCTTCCAATGTTCCGTACAGGGCACGGATAGGGTTAACAAAGCCGTGGTCCACCAGCATTTCCTGGCAGGTGCAGATATCAAATTCCTGCTCCATGAGAGACTCGGCGACATGCCAGGAAAATTGTGCGTCACCCGGGAAAGGTGCCTGGGGTTTCAATCCCCAGCCTTCATCGGCGTTGTGATAGATATCAGCACAGCCCAGGGCAAATGTCGGCATCTTGTCCAGGAAGAAATTCAGTCCATGGTCATTGTAAACAACCACGATCATGTCGGGATTGGCTTCTTTCAACCACTCTTTAGCAGGCTCATAACCGTCAAAGAAACGTTTCCAATACGGCTCCTGCTGCAAATTGTTTTCTATGGCATTACCAACTGCCGGTATATGGGAGGATGTCAATCCACCTATGATTTTAGCCATTCCAGTATCCTCCTACTTTATCCAGCCTTTCTTCCAGTCCTTCCCTGTTTTCAAGCAGCTTGGCCTGGAATTCTTCTGTTGTAATGCCCTGCATGGCAGCACCGCAATCCTGTACGGAGGTGCCGCGCGGGATCGCCATTTTCGCCATGAAATAAATATTGCAGCCCAGGCGAAGCATGCGCAGGAAATCCTTTTGAATCACACACTCCTTGAAATCGCCTGTGACATCGAACTTGTCGCAGTAGGCAGCAGGATCGGCTTCAAATTCATCACGGCATTCTTCCGTGTTGAATGTATAAAGCATTTTATTAATGTTATATGAGGTGTGGGCAGTTTCACCGTCGAATACGTATGTGCCCGGAATATCATCGTAATCGTGCTTGTTCCAAACCATAAGGATCTAACCTGTGTTGAAAGTCAGTTTTTACCTTGAATATCAATAAGATAAACATGAAAAAACCGCGTCAGCGGTTATCGGGCGCCTATTATAGTAAATGTTTGTGGTCCCGTCCTGATTTAAAACAAGAATGCTGCTTTTTTCAGGAAAAGTGCTTAATCGCCAATCTGTAATCCGGGATCCGAAGCGCTCCTTGAAAACATGGATGCAGCCTCGACCTCGCAGTCATAATCATAAAGCGGAGTACTGTCGGCCACCCTGGAGAGTTCATGCACACCGTTATAGGGTTCTGCAAGATAGGCTGGATCAGCTATGGTGTATTCGTAAATCAGCGTTTGACCATCATCACTCACTGAAAATCTCTCCATTAGCCGCTTGCGTGCGCTGGAAGGAATATCAACACCGCCGCCGAGTTTCTGTGTAGCGGAACCCAATCCCCACCTTGAAGGAATATAGCCCCCACTTTCAAGGACAATACTATTGCCTTCTATACTGCCCATCACGACGCCAAACAATCCATCCAGTCGGGGTCTTGTAGGCTGGCCATTGAGCGGAATCCGGCGCTCCACTTCCCAGGGGACGTTATACAGCACTGCGGTATCGTCTTCGATCCGCAGATCAAAGAGATATGGCGCATTAAACATATCGGGAAAGTTCATTGGTTCACAGGTATTGGCTGGTGACAGTTTGGGATCGAATGCATCCGCCAACTCCTGCCCCCTCTCATTGAGAGCCAATGGTGTGCCCTGACCAAATCCTCCTGGCGAACTCCACCTGCCTTCAAGACGTTGCAAGCCCTCTATACCAGACAGGTCACTTTCACTCACTCGCTCGGGGGGGCTGATGTTGGCGCGGCTAAAGGTTTGCCCATCCATGATGAAGGTAGAAGAGTTCACAAACCTGAATTCTGCTTCCCTGTTGGGATTGGCAATCAGGGTAATGGCATCGCCAGGCTGAAAAGTATCTGACTGGATACCCATCGCTCGTAATCCCCCCGCTGCTGAAGATTCCACTTCCCAGCGTTCTATCTCGCCGACAGGCTCACCCTCTTCGAATATCTGCCCATCAATCACCATGGAGGAATGGGGACTGCGTAATTTGAAATCAACAACGGTGCCGCGCAATTCCATCTGACGGGACATATCAAAATTGAGCGTAAAGGAATGATGCGCTGCTGCTGGAAAAGCCAACAAGCTCATTGAAAGAAAATAAATCCATACTCGCTTCATTGCTCTTGCCTCTTGTCTCTTGTCTCTTTTCCTACCAGCCACCTGCACCGGGGCCATAATCTGCTTCCCACACACTTGGTACTGCATCCGGCAGATTGTAAAGTA
>Ga0181561_10003557_pt1 | contig 13690 bp, 14 predicted proteins | sample 011ome_19_FD_133760 | JGI IMG/M metagenome (GOLD analysis project Ga0181561, IMG submission 133760) | Coastal salt marsh microbial communities from the Groves Creek Marsh, Skidaway Island, Georgia - 011510BT metaG (megahit assembly) | ecosystem: Environmental > Aquatic > Marine > Intertidal...
AATTTTGGTACCATACCGAGCATATCGGCAAATTAGGATGGTTAGAATACGTATTCATAACTCCTTCACAGCATCGTGTTCATCACGCCATTAATGCACCTTATATCGATAAAAATTTAGGACAAATCTTTTCTTTCTGGGATCGACTATTTGGAACCTTTCAAGAAGAACTGGATGATGAACCTCCTCGATATGGAGTATTAAAAGCAGTTCAAACCTGGAATCCAATTCGAATTAACTTTCTTCACCTGATACAACTCATTACCGATGCTTATAGGACTTCGTCTTATTGGGATAAACTGCGTATTTGGTTCATGCCTACCGGTTGGAGACCAGTGGATGTAACTGATGCATATCCCATTGAATATATAGAAGATATTCATGGATTCGAACGGTATGATACAAAGCCCTCTATTTTTTTTCGATACTATGCTATCCTTCAATTAGTTGCTGTTTTAGGATTATTTATATTGATGTTAAGGGGCTACACTCAATTAAGTCATGTTGAATTAATCTTTTTTAGTGTGTATTTAGGCACCACTATCTATGGATACAGTGATTTATTTGATTTAAAGTATAGTGGGTATGTAATTGAACTTATTCGATCCTGTTTCGGATTGTGGTTCTTAACTCTTTTAAATCACTGGTCTGGCTTACAGGCAGTGTTGGATCCTTTTAAGGGACTCATCGCACTCTATTTAATGCTGACCTTACTAGGAAGCATGTATATCGTTGCTGTAGAATTTAAAATGACTAAAGCATAGCTGAAATCACTATTCTAAACCTTCCTCTTTATCGTTAACTGTTGCGATTATCGATTTTGCACCAACTACTTTCTGGCCTAAGGTTACCGCTACTAAAGCGTCTAGAGGTAGGTAAATGTCAATACGTGACCCAAACTTAATAAATCCAGCATCAGCCCCTTGGATAGCCTTGTCTCCAACTTTAGCATAGTTGACAATTCTTCTTGCAACGGCTCCAGCTATTTGTCTGTAGAGGACAGATCCAAATTTAGGAGTTTTAATCACTATAGTGGTACGTTCATTTTCTGTACTCGATTTTGGATGCCATGCCACAAGGTATTTACCAGGATGGTATTTGGAATACTCCACAACACCACTACAGGCATAACGAGTAACGTGAACATTTAGAGGAGACATAAAAATTGAAATTTGTTTACGCTTCCCTTTAAAAAATTCAGGTTCTTCAACTTCTTCGATTACAACCACCTTACCATCTACAGGTGCCAAAATATGATCAAGGTTAAATTGAACCTCTCTTTTTGGATTTCTAAAGAAGTAGAGTATGAGTCCAAAGAACACTAATATGAGTAGTTGAATGGCCTTAGCGATATAGAAATAATCGACTAAGAAATGCTCTGCCGTAAGCGCAAGAGCTGTACACAGTAAAAAACTGACAATGATAATTTTAAATCCTTCTTTATGAAACATAGTTACAAAGACTAATGAATAAATAAACAAATGGTGCTGCAAAAATAAGTGAATCTAATCGATCTAACATACCTCCATGACCTGGAAGTATAGCTCCACTATCTTTTACATGAGCGGTACGTTTAAATTTACTTTCGATAAGATCTCCTAGATTTCCAAAAATGACGATAACTAATCCTAATCCAAGCCATTGGTGAACAGAAAAATAGATGTCGTAGGAGGAATAATTCGAAGCATGAGCAACTCCATAAGCAGCTAATAAGGCAAATAACCCACCACCGACTGCACCTTCAATGGTTTTTTTAGGAGAAACCGATTTAAATAACGGATGTTTACCAAAATACTTACCTACCAATAAAGCAAAGGAATCATTAACCCATATGATGATAAAAAAGCCAGCAATAATTAGTTCTATAAAACCTTCGGTTTGATAGGGCGCTTTGGTTAAAAAGATAAATCCTCCACCAATGTAGAATAAGGAAATAATAAATCGCGTTGATTTCTCAAACAAAAAACTCTTATGGAATAATAACCGATAAAGTAAAACTGAATTTACACCAAGGGTAACAACTAAAAGCGGTAAAAGAGCGTACGGATTGTCAAAGAAGTAAAAATAAAGCCACCATAATAACATATATGCTAAGTAGATGGGGTAATCTTTGATCTTAAACATACGATTGAGTTCATATAAACATGCCAACCCAAATCCCATAAATAAAAAGTCAAACGCGTCCGAATTTAAAAACACTACTGCCAGCAGTAGGGCTACGTAAACAACCCCAGTTATAGCTCTTCTTAATAGCACTTTCATATTACAAATCTTCTAGTAAAATCAGGTAGAGGTTTTTTACACAACTACCATAAGAGAGAAAATCTTCCTTGGTTGCTTCTTCAGATTTGAAATTCTTCAACGTGGTAATATTACCTGGAATATGATCTTTGTAAACTTTCTTAATTTGTTTTAAACCATCGGTAATGGAATCTAATAATTGACTAGTAGTTGCATAAACAATAATATTGCTTGGTAAGTTTGCTAACTTCATTTCACCTATTTGATTTTCAGAAATCAAAATTGATCCATTCTGTGCTATTAAATATTCACAAGAGGTAAAGAGAACATTAGAGTCATTAAGTTGGTGCGTGTAGGTTAAATTTTGCGCATCACAAAATGGACTCAAGGTATTTGAGAATAGATAAAAGGGTTGGTCTTGCCAATCGTTTTCGTCAATAATATCCAAAAGACTTTGGGTGACTTCTTCATGAGAAACACAGTAAAGAAATTTACCTCCATTGTTGGTGAAGTTTATCGTAAACTTCTCATCAACAGGCACCTTGACTTCAGGCATGTATTTACCTAGTTCCTGCTGATTACTTTCAGAGGGTTCATTCTTATGTAAACCAAATATTTTTTTGAATAAACTCAAGTATTATACTTCCTTTTTATCTGTATCGGATTTAGATTCTTTCTGGTCAACTTCATTTTGATCTTCTTTTGATGAAGCTGCTGCTTCTGTATCAACAGCACTTTTAGCGTCTTCTTTATCGTTACGTACTACTTGTTCAGCTTCTGATTCAAAAGGTCGTTCACCAAATATTTCAACTAAATCATCCTTAAATATAACTTCTTTTTCTAATAAACGCTTAGCTAGTAACGTTAATTTATCTTTTTTCTCTTCAATGAGTTGAATTGCTCTTTGATATTGGCTTTCAATAAGTTTAGAAATCTCCCTATCAATTAATTGAGCAGTTTCTTCACTATATGGTTTAGTGAAACCATAAGCATCTTGACCACTTGAATCGTAGTAGGTAATATTACCTAATTGATCATTAAGTCCATATACAGAAACCATAGCCCTAGCTTGTTTAGTAACTTTTTCGAGATCACTTAGTGCTCCTGTAGAAATCTTATCAAAGATGACTTTTTCAGCAGCACGCCCACCTAATGTCGCACACATTTCATCTAGCATTTGTTCAGTTCTAACAATTTGACGTTCTTCAGGTAAATACCAAGCAGCACCAAGAGAGCGACCTCTTGGGACAATGGTCACTTTTACTAACGGAGCGGCATATTGTAAAAACCAACTTACCATGGCATGTCCCGCTTCATGAAAAGCAATTGCTTCTTTTTCACTAGGTGTAATAATTTTATTTTTCTTTTCAAGACCCCCGATGATACGATCAACTGCATCTAAGAAGTCTTGTCTACCAACTTTTTTCTTGTTTTTTCTAGCAGCGATTAATGCCGCTTCATTACAGATATTTGCAATATCAGCTCCAGAAAAACCAGGTGTTTGTCGGGCTAAGAAATCAGTTTCAATGCTTTCATCTATTTTAATAGGCTTCAAATGAACCTCAAAGATTTCTTTACGCTCATTTAAATCAGGAAGATCTACAAAAATTTGGCGATCAAAACGACCTGCTCTCATTAATGCTTTATCTAAAACATCGGCACGGTTAGTAGCTGCTAACACAATAACATTCGTGTTAGTACCAAAACCATCCATCTCTGTAAGTAATTGGTTTAAGGTATTTTCACGTTCATCATTAGACCCTGTAATATTGTTTTTCCCCCTAGCTCTTCCAATAGCATCAATCTCATCAATAAAAATAATCGCTGGAGATTTATCTTTGGCTTGTTTGAATAAATCACGTACTCTAGAAGCACCAACTCCAACAAACATTTCAACAAAATCTGAACCCGACAACGAAAAGAAAGGCACCTTTGCTTCACCAGCTACAGCTTTCGCTAATAAGGTTTTACCTGTTCCTGGAGGTCCTACAAGTAAAGCCCCTTTAGGAATTTTACCTCCTAATGAAGTATATTTTGTAGGGTTTTTTAAGAATTCAACAATTTCTTCAATTTCTTCTTTAGCACCCTCTAATCCAGCCACATCTTTAAACGAGGTTCTGGTATCGGTTTTTTCATCAAATAGTTTAGCTTTTGATTTTCCAATATTGAATATTTGGCCTCCACCGCCAGCTCCACCACCAGACATTCTTCTCATGATAAAGATCCATACGGCAATCAAGAGGATAAAAGGAAGTATACTTAATAGGAGATCACCAAATACATTGGATTCTACTTCGAAAACGACTTCGGTTTCAAGATTATTAGCGGAGATCACATCATTGATAGAATTCTCGAAATTTTGTAAATCTCCAAAATTCAATTCATAGGCAGCAGTCATATTAGAGGGCACAAATACCGATTGATCCCTTCCTTTAGAATGAATTTCTTTTTCAAAAGCCTGTTCGTTCAAATAAACTTTCGCTTGTTTAATATTGCTGATAATAACAATTTTAGAAACATCACCATCCTTTAAAAAACGCTGCAACTCATACGTAGAGGTTTTTTTTACAGTGGAAAATGCATCATTTCCAAAAATTTGAAGACCGATTAGACCAACAACAACAATAGTATAAATCCACCAAATATTAAATTTTGGCTTCTTATTTATGGGTTTTTTATTTTTATTCATGTGATTTATTTAAGATTATTCCTGACTGATATAGGTGATTTTTGCATCTCCCCAAAGGCTTTCGATATCATAGTACTCTCTAGTTGCTTTTTGAAAAACATGAACAACCACATTAACATAGTCTAAGAGTACCCATTCGCCGTTCTCTGAACCTTCAACGTGCCAGGGTTTATCTTTAAGGGTTTTACTTACAATTTTTTGAACAGAGCCTGTTATGGCATTAACGTGAGTATTAGATGTTCCATTACAGATGATAAAATAGTCACAAACAGTATTTTCAATTTCTCTTAAATCGAGAAGATTAATGTCTAATCCTTTTACTTCCTCTATACCTTCGATGATCGTCGAAATCAAATCATCAATCTTGATTTTTCCTTTTTGCATTAAAAAATTTAATTTTTACAAAGTTATTATTTTTTCACGTACTTAGCTACCCAATTTAACATAAGATTAAAGCTATTTAACTATTGAAAGCAACAGAAATATACATATCTGAAACTCCTTCAACAAATGCACTCCTAAAAAGCTATATTCAAGATAAGAAATTGAAAGATTTTACGGTTCTATATACCGATCATCAAACACAGGGAAGAGGGCAGATGGGCTCTAGTTGGTCTTCTGCTAAAGGAAAAAATATTGCTTGTAGTGTTTATAAAGAATTTAATGGAATTTCAATCAGCGATCAATTCATAATTAGTATGCTGGTTTCACTTGCTCTAATTGATGTATTAGAAGAACTTAAGGTTCCAAAACTGAAAGTTAAATGGCCTAATGACCTCTATAGCTCAAACAAAAAAATAGCTGGAGTACTGATTGAGACTACGATGAGCGGAACAAAACTAAGTTCAGCAGTTATTGGGATAGGACTTAATCTCAATCAAAAGGAATTTGAAGGGCTTCCGCATGCTTCTTCAGTTCTAAATTTAACAGGTAAATTAATCGATCGCTCTCATGTAGTGCAGTTGATTATAAAGAAACTCGCTAGTCGGTTTAAAATGATCCCTGTTGGTTTTCAACAAATAAAAGCTGAATATGAATCTCATTTGTATCGGAAAGACAAAGTGAGTTTATTTAAGGGGGAGCAGATTGGCACCGTTAATGGAATTATTAAAGGAATCAATGAAAAAGGACAACTGCTCATTGACATAGATCAACAAGGAGTATTAAAATTTAATTTAAAAGAGGTAGAGCTACTTAGCTCAAATTGAGCTGTAGCTGCTGTATCAAGCTGTCCAAAAATTTAGTAAGTGGTCCTTTCACCATCATCGCCATCATCGCATTGAATTCACCATCAAAAATAAGTTGAACTTCTGTGCTTTCTTCTGACAAGGTGATTAATTCCGCTTTTAAGCTAAAGGGAAGTTTTTCAGAAGCAGCTCCTAAAATAAGCTGACTATAGGGTGTTTGAGTTTTTTTCTCTAATACAATTTCAGGCATTCCCTTGAGGGAAAATAAGAAACGATTCTCGTTGATCAATTCAAACTTATCCGTGTTTTCAGGCATAAGGGACTCAAAGTTGCTTAATTGAGCTAAAAACTCATATACTTCTTGAGCACTTTTTTCAAGTGTAATTTTTGGACTCTCTAAATGCATTATTGTTTCCAAGTACTAGGACTTAGCCTCCATTGTTTTAGGGTTTCTAAATGGTTTTGATCGATATATTGCGATTGAACGGCCTGTTCGATCAAGTGATCATAGTCACTAAGGGTATGTAGTTGAATCTGATTTGCTTCGAAATTTTCATCCGCAGCTTTAAATCCGTAGGTAAAAATTGCTATCATTCCTAAAATATTAGCATTAGCTTCCACAAGCGCATCAGTAGCTTTTAGAGAGCTTTTTCCTGTCGAGATTAAATCTTCTACGACAACTACATTTTTTCCTTTTTCAAGTTGGCCTTCAATTTGATTCTTTCTTCCATGAGACTTTGCTTCAGGTCGAACATAGACAAATGGAAGCTCTAATTGTTGAGCAACGAGCATCCCAATTCCTATAGCACCCGTAGCTACGCCAGCAATGACTTCTACAGTGGGATAAAGTTCTTTAATTTGAGAAGCCATTGCCTTAGAAAGCTGGTTTCTTACTTCTGGATGAGAAAGTACAATTCTATTGTCACAATAGATTGGAGACTTCCAGCCAGAGGCCCATGTAAATGGATTTTCAGGTTTCAATTTAATTGCATTAATTTGCACTAAGAGCTCGGCTGTTTTTGCTGCGGTATCTTTACTTAAAATCATAGTGCAAATGTATAAAGTTTTTGTCAATGAATCTCCATTGATTCTTACAAATAAACTATCGGAAATAGAAACGGATTCTTATGTTCCGCTTAACAAAGAGTCGGTGCTTGAAGTGGTTAAAAAGCTTCGAAAAAACAAGTTAAGCAAAGCTTTTGTGTATCATCCTAATCATGAAGAATTGCTTAACAAATTTTCAACCATTATTAAAAAGGAAATTGCAGCAGGTGGCGTAGTAACTAATCCGAAAGGTAAAGTTTTGTTTATTTTCAGAAATGAGAAATGGGATTTACCCAAGGGCAAACTGGATCCAGATGAAACCATTGAGCATTGCGCTCTTAGAGAGGTTGAGGAAGAAACGGGAGTTAAGGATTTAATTTTGGAAAACCCACTACAAATAACCTATCATATTTTTAAACGAAATGATAAATATCGACTAAAAGAGGTACACTGGTTTGCTATGAGTACCTCGTATACTGGACCATTAGTTGGTCAAGTAGAGGAAGGAATAGAAAAAGTTAAATGGAAAGGACCTCACAAGATTAAAAAGGCACTCAATAATTCTTATACCAATATCAAACTATTATTTGAAGAATAAGTAATGGAAAGATAATTGACTTATTAGAGCATACAACGATATTTTATTGCGGTTGGAGTTCTAGAACAGCTTGAGGAACAAATTTAGTAACATTACCTTTGTGTTTTAATAATTCTCTAACTATAGACGAACTTATAAAGGATTTTCCAGATGAGGTCAGTAAGAAAACTGTTTCAATTTCACTTAACGTTCTATTCGTATGAGCAATGGCTTTTTCGAATTCAAAATCAGCTGGATTTCTGAGGCCTCTTACTAGAAAATCAGCTTTAACTTCTTTACAAAAATCAACCGTAAGCCCTGAGTAGAACTTTACTTCAATCTTGGTTTCAGTGCTAAACGTTTGTTGGATAGCATTGATTCGGTCTTCCAAGCTAAACATCGATTGTTTGTCAGAGTTAACTCCAATGGCAATGATAAGTTTTTCAAACAAGGGTAGTGCACGTTGAATAATGTCTACATGACCTAGGGTTAATGGATCAAAGGATCCCGGAAAAACTGCAATTCTTGAACTCATAGTGTAAATATACAATTAGTCTAATGCATTTTCAATGGCAGAACTAAAAAGTTCTTCTAATGAAATTCCAGCTTCTTTGGCCTGCATGGGCAATAAACTCTCGTTGGTCATACCAGGAGTGGTGTTGACCTCTAATAAATAGGGTTCATCTCCTTGAAAAATAAACTCTGAACGACTAAATCCTTTAAGTTTAAGTACCTCATATATTTTTTTGGCTGTTGCTCTTAAGTTTTTTAGTTGTTGATCACTGATACGAGCTGGTGTTATTTCTTCAGATTTCCCTTCGTATTTTGCTTCATAATCAAAAAAATCGTTAGTTGTTATGATTTCAGTTGCCGGAAGAATTTTTGTTGATCCATTGAAACTGATCACACCAATAGAAACCTCTGTTCCTTCTAAATGACTTTCAATGAGGAGTTCATCGTCTTCTTGAAATGAGTTTTCAATAGCGGCTGGGAGTTCATTTTCGTTATAAACTTTGGATATTCCATAGCTGGAACCAGATTTATTTGCTTTAACAAAACAGGGAAGACCTACAGTTTTAATAATTGCTGTCGTGTCGATTTTATCTCCTTTATTTAAGTAATAGGATGCGGCAGATTTAATTCCATAAGCTTTTAGTACACGTAACAAATCTCTTTTGTTGTAGGTGAGAGCAGCTTGATAATAATCACAGGCTGTTTGCGGTATTCCAAGGAGTTTCAAATAGGCTTGAATCAACCCATCTTCTCCGGGAGATCCATGAATTGCATTAAATACGCAATCGAAATGATAGTTTTTTGAGCCTATATGTAATGAAAAGTCGCTCTTATCGATATCATATTGTTGTTGATCTTGATCGGTATAATACCATCGATCTTTAGTAATAATAATCGGAAAAGCTCTGTATTTTTTGGGATCTAAATTGTTGACTACAACGGCACCACTTTTCAATGATATAGTGAATTCCGAGGTAAAACCTCCCATAATCACAGCAATATTTTTCATACGTATAGGTAACTAATGATTCAAATATAAGCAAGCTTTTGTAATTCTGCTACTTCTAACTCAAATCAGTTAGTTACGTTGAACTTATTGTTATATTTGCACTATGGGAACATTCAAGGATTTTATTAAAAGTAAGATTTTCTTTAAACAAGTAATCAAGGCATTGCTGTTTACTGTGGTAGCGCTATTAATTGTAATTCAAGCTTTACGAGTGATAACAAGACATGGCGAAACTATTAATGTGCCTAATCTTATTGGACTTGAACTACATGAGGCACAAGAATTACTTACCTTATCCAAACTTCAAGTTATGGTTATCGATTCTTCGAAATACGATCCTAATTTTCCAAAATATGCTATTTTAGATCAATCCCCTAGTGCAGCTAAAGCCGTTAAGGCCAATCGAAAAATATATGTAAGTATTAATCCATCAGGATATGCTAAGGTCTCTATTCCTGAGATTATTCAAATTACTAAGAGAAATGCTATATCAAAATTAAATGCGGTAGGGTTACAAATTGATACCATAACTTATATTCCAGCCCTAGGAAAAGATATGGTTTATGCCATTAAATTTAAAGGAGATTCCATAGCTGTAGGAACACAACTACCAAGAATGTCAAAAATTGAGTTGATTTGTGGAGATGGTACTCGTATAAAACGAAAAGAAGAGTTAGAAGAAGAATTATAATGGATGAAATTGGACCAGAATTAGAAGCGCTTCATGAGCATTATAATTTTACAGCATCAAGCGGTCAAGAGCCACTTAGAGTCGATAAGTATTTAATGAATTTTATCGAGCATGCTACACGAAATAAAATACAACAAGCTGCTAAAGATGGTTGTATATGGGTAGATAATATTCCTGTTAAATCAAATTATAAAGTCAAGGCTGGTGATCAAATTAGAGTGATGCTTACTCACCCTCCACATGAGTCCTTATTAGTAGCGGAGGATATTCCATTAACTATTGTTTACGAAGATGATCAATTATTGGTAGTGAATAAGAATGCCGGTATGGTAGTACATCCTGGACATGGAAATTATTCTGGAACGTTAATCAATGCTCTTTTGCATCATTTTGAAGGACTTCCTTTAAATGCTGATGATCGTCCTGGATTAGTTCATAGAATTGATAAAGATACCTCCGGATTATTAGTGGTGGCTAAAACACCAGAGGCAATGACGCATCTTTCAAAACAATTTGCCAATAAGACCTCCCAACGGGAATATATCGCATTGGTATGGGGATTAATCGAAGATGAGGAAGGAACGATTACAGGACATATTGGTAGACATTTAAAAAACCGATTATTGATGGATGTCTTTGAGGATGGTGCTCATGGAAAAGAAGCAGTAACTCATTTTAAAGTTCTAGAGCGATTGAATTATGTAACCTTAGTTTCTTGTCAGTTAGAGACTGGTAGAACACACCAGATTAGAGCTCATTTTAAACACATAGGCCATCCATTATTTAATGATGAACGCTACGGAGGTGATCAGATTCTAAAAGGTACCACCTTTACAAAATATAAGCAATTTGTACATAATGCATTTAAGGTACTGCCAAGGCAAGCACTTCATGCTAAAACCTTAGGATTTGAACATCCTACTTCTGGAAAGTTCTTGAGTTTTGATTCCGAGCTTCCTGAAGATCTCAACAACTGTATTGAAAAGTGGAGGTCTTATGCTATTCATTCAAGTGATATATAAATCTTATTTATAGCTTTATAGATTTATCTGCTCGATTCTAGTTTGATTCCTTCTATTTGCTTCTTATTTTTGGAATTCAATTAATTGTGATGAAAGTACTTATATCTCCTGCAAAATCTTTAGACTTTGAAACAACGGTAAGTTATGACACCTATACAACTCCCGTGTTCCTTGATCAAGCTACTCAAATTAATGCCGAATTAAAAAAGAAATCGCCAAAGCAATTAGCTCAGCTCATGCATGTTTCTACTAATTTAGCGGAACTCAACTGGGAACGTAATCAAAATTTTACCACACCTTTTACGACGGATAATGCTCGACCTGCTATTTATACATTTAATGGTGATGTATACCAGGGACTCGATGCCTTAAGTTTAAGTGAAGAGCAATTAAATTTTTTACAAGGCCATACCTATATTCTTTCTGGACAATACGGAATCTTAAGACCCTTGGATTTAATGCAAGCGTATCGATTAGAAATGGGAACTAAATTTAAGTTCGGTAATTTTGAAAATTTATATGCCTATTGGAAATCTACATTGACTTCTTTTATCGACTCAAATTTAGATCAAGATGAAAGTCTAGTGAATTTAGCATCAACTGAATATTCGAAAGCTGTTGATTTGAAACGCTTTAAAGCAAAAGTATATACGCCTGTTTTTAAAGATTGGAAGAATGATCAGTTAAAAGTGATCAGTTTTTTTGCTAAAAAAGCACGTGGATTAATGCTGCGTTATATTACTGAAGAACGTCTTACAGATCCTCAATCGCTACTTAATTTCAATGCGGAAGGCTATTCGTATAGTGAAGCACATACTACAGATGAATTTGCACCTGTTTTTGTTCGATAAGCAACTGTGAAAATATATTGCTAAATCTATAGTATGTTATAAAAACATTAAAAATGTTATATTAATAACATAAAGTTAATTAAATATAATATTTTAGTTCCAATCCCTATAGTAAATTCTGCTGTTATGCATTAAATTTGTAATTGAGACTAAAATCCGATAGATCGGTATAATTTAAAACCATTCAAAAGGTGAATATTAATAAAGTATTAGTAGCTAATAGAGGTGAAATCGCCATTAGAATTTTCAGAGCATGTGTTGAAATAGGAGTAAAGACCGTAGGCGTATTTACCTACGAAGATCGTTATTCGTTACACCGTTATAAAGCGGATCAAGCCTATCAAATCGGTTCTGATACGGAGCCTCTTAAACCTTATTTAGATAGTGATGAGATCATTAAAATTGCTTTAAAATCTGGTGCACAAGCGATCCATCCTGGATATGGTTTCTTATCCGAAAATGCTGATTTTGCTCAAAAGTGTGAAGATAATGGGATTATATTTATAGGTCCTAAGGTATCAGTTCTAAAAGCTCTTGGTGATAAAATTATGGCCAAAGAGGTTGCTGAGAAAAATAACATTCCAATTATTAGATCCTCTGTTAAAGACCTAAATACCCTTGATGTTGCACTTGAAGAAGCTCAAACTATTGGTTATCCATTAATGTTAAAAGCAGCTTCTGGAGGAGGAGGTAGAGGAATGCGTGTGATTTGGACGGAGGAAGAGCTAATTAAAGCTTATCCAGAATCTAGAAGAGAATCATTAAATGCTTTTGGGGATGATACAGTTTTCTTAGAAAAATTTGTTGAAAATCCGAAGCATATTGAGATACAAATCGTAGCGGATACTCATGGAAATATGGTTCACTTGTACGAAAGAGATTGTTCGGTACAACGAAGATATCAAAAGGTTATTGAATACGCTCCATCAGTTGGCCTTCCACAAGAAACAAAAGATAAGTTGTATCAGTATGCAATTGCTATCTGTAAAGCAGTTGATTATAACAATATTGGTACTGTTGAATTTCTTGTTGATGAAGATGGATCGATTTACTTTATAGAAGTAAACCCAAGAATCCAAGTGGAACATACCGTAACTGAAATGATCACCAATATCGATTTGGTGAAGACTCAGTTATTTATTGCAGGAGGTTATGAACTAAGTGATGAGCAAATTAAGATCCCTTCTCAGGAATCGGTAACCGTAACCGGTTATGCGTTGCAATGTAGAGTTACTACTGAAAATCCAGCGAATGATTTTAAACCAGATTATGGAGTAGTTACAACCTATCGTTCTGCTTCTGGTTTAGGTATACGTTTGGATGCTGGTAGTATTTATCAAGGAGTTTCAATTTCTCCATTCTTTGATTCGATGTTAGTTAAAGTATCGGCGATTAGTAGAACTCTTGATGGTTCTTGTCGTAAAATGAGAAGAGCACTTGCTGAATTTAGAATTAGAGGTGTTGAAACTAATATGTCATTCTTAGACAACATCTTGGCTCATGAGACCTTTGTTAGTGGTAAAGCCACGGTAAATTTCATTAAGAACACACCAGAACTCTTTAATATAAAGGAGACCAAAAATAGAGCTAATAAACTCTTAGCCTATTTAGGAGAAACTATTGTAAATGGTAATCCAGATGTAAAAAAAGTAGATCATTCCAAGGTTTTTTCAAAACCAGTAATTCCTGCGATTCCTAAGGGAGATTTTCCAAAGGGAACAAAGGATTTATTGACAGAACTTGGTCCAGAGAAATTTGCAGCATGGTTAAAAAATGAAAAGAAAATTCATTTTACCGATACGACCATGCGTGATGCACATCAATCACTCCTTGCTACTCGTATGAGAACTATTGATATGATGGCGG
>Ga0181561_10003559_pt1 | contig 13685 bp, 12 predicted proteins | sample 011ome_19_FD_133760 | JGI IMG/M metagenome (GOLD analysis project Ga0181561, IMG submission 133760) | Coastal salt marsh microbial communities from the Groves Creek Marsh, Skidaway Island, Georgia - 011510BT metaG (megahit assembly) | ecosystem: Environmental > Aquatic > Marine > Intertidal...
AATGCAGAAATTCATCTCACCTTTATTGCCGGTGGCGCTGGGCGCGTCATTGTTGATCATTGCCGGTTGTCAGAGCACCTCCAGTTCCAGCTCATCATCCCCCAGTATGCCCAGCTCATCTTCTTCCAGTAGTAGCGCTCCTCCGAGCAGACCAAGCTCGTCCTCGAGTAGCAGTTCCAGCTCATCGCAGAGCTCGCAAAGTTCTTCGTCCAGCAGCTCTTCATCGAGCAGCAGCGCTTCATCCAGCAGCAGCCCCTCTTCAAGCAGTAGCTCATCTTCAAGCAGCAGCTCACCCAGCAGCACCAGCTCTTCGTCCAGTATGCCGGGTAGTTCCCCGGGTATGCCAGGCTCGCCAGGCTTGCCTACTATCAGCAGTAGTAGCGGCAACCAGGGCAGTGACAGCCAGTCTTCCCAAAGCCAACAAAGCGGGTCTGAAAGCAGTGATTCATCCACTTCAAATGGTGGCTTTGAGTCTTTACCTCAGGTTGCAGGCAGCCAGGGACCCTCTGGCAGTGATCAGGCTGCTGGTGATAGCGGCCTTGAAAATGCCGGTGCCAATGGTCAGCAAAATACGGGGCAGACGGGCAGTCAAGCTGGCTCTCAAAATGGTGGCCAGAGCAGCCAGGGGCAACAGAGTGGTGCTAATGGCGGCCTCGACGGAAGTACGACCGCCGGAGCCGGAAGCTCAGCTGGTGGCGGCCAGACCAGTGGCGATGACCCTTTTGCTGACCTTTCCGCCGGTCGCGGTCAGGTGATGACAGCTTCAGAGCGACGGGCGGCTCTGGACGCAAGGCTTAACGAGGGATTTGCTGAATTTGACGGTATGATTCTTGGTGAACGTGAACGCGCGCAGTCTGAAGCCGACGAAGCTGGCAGTGGCGTCATGTCAGGAGGCGGTGCAGGCGGAGGTGGTGGCGCTGATGGCGGTGGGGAAGGTAGCAGTGCCAGTGGCCCCATAGTCATTGCCTCAGCTCCCCCAGACTCAACCGGTGGTGGTGTTATGCCTGCGGGTAATGCCAGTCGACAGGGTGATTTTTCCAACAACAATCAGCCGGAAACGTTTCCGGTACCTGAAGATATTCCAAACGGTAACAATGATGATGTTGTTGCCCGACAGTTACGGGAAGCTGCCATGACAGAACCCGATCCTGAATTGCGGGAAAAACTTTGGGATGAATACCGGGCTTATACCGGTGTTGGGCAGTAGTTCGGGGTTGAAGCAAAATGTTGAATCCCAAAACATGGTCACATAAGTATTACACTTTGAACTTTAAAAATTTGGTAACTCAATTGGTAACTATTGAAGAAATAATGAAAGGAATCCGGTTATGTTAAGACACTTTCGACCACTATTCTTTTTATTACTGATAGCAGGCATCAGTGCCTGTTCTACTCAGACAGTGAAAAGCACATCATTCACCCCGATCAAATCGGACAGCGACGGGGTTGTTGAAGAAGAACTGCTGGACATCGGCATAGGGATTTTCCAGCCTGGTCTCGATGACATTCCACGCAACCGGGAAGAATTAACCTTTTCAGATGTGCGCATGGCAGAAACCTACTTTGCCTCCTATCATCTTGCCGGAGCGCTGCAAAACAGCGGTAACTGGGGAGTCGTCAGGGTTGTCCCCGGTGATCTGTCCAGCAGTGATCTGGCTATCACTGGCACTATTCTGCAGTCTGACGGGGAAACCATGCGCCTGCAGGTAAATGTAAAAGACTCCACCGGGGCAACCTGGATCGATAAGGAATATGAGGAAGTTGTCAGCAAGTACAGCTACGATCCGCGTATGCGACGCAGTGAAGATGCCTTCCAGGGTCTGTTTAACAAGATTGCCAATGATCTGCTTGCTTATAAACAGCGCAATATAAATAGTGAAGAAGTATTAAATATCAGGACTGTTTCCCAGATTCAGTTTGCCCGCGATTTTGCGCCACAGATTTTTGATGAATATCTTGAAGAAGGGCGCAACGGTATTCTCCAGGTAGCGCGCCTGCCTGCGAAAAACGATCCTGTCATTAACCGCATTGAGGATATCAGGGAAAGAGACTATCTCTATGTGGATGCGCTGCAGGATTACTATTCCAATTTTGTACGCCAGATGGAATCGCCCTATACCGAATACCGCCGTATGAGCTATGACGAAGTGATGAAAATGGACCGGCTTGCGGCTGATTCAAGACGCAATATGATTATGGGTGTAGCTGCTATCATTGGTGGTATTGCAGCGACTCAAAGTAATAATGCAGCGGCTTATTATAGTTCACCGATAATTATTGCCAGCGGTGGCTGGCTCATCAAGGATGCTTTTAATAAAGGTGATGAACGGCAAATGCATGTAGAAGCACTCGCGGAACTTGGCAATTCACTGGAAATGGAAATTGCGCCACAGACTATAGAGTTGCAGGAGCGTACCATCACTCTGTCTGGCTCAGTTGAAGCCCAGTATGAACAATGGCGTGAACTCCTCGCGGATATTTATGCCAATGATATCGGGGAGGCAACAAGCTCGGATTTATAGTGAACAAGAGGCCGTCCTGGATCAGGGCTAATTCACTAATCAAGAGCAGCACGCCATGGCTGATTCAGATTTTGACAACATCAAACCTGCAGATATCAACCTGACTGGAAAGTCTGCTCCTGCGGAACAAGTGGAAAGCGCTGCAGTCTCTCCACTTGGCGGCGAGGAAATTCGTCGCAGCGATGAGGAAAAAAAGAAACAGTCCAAAATCCTTGGCGGTATTTTCTTTTTATTGCTGGTGCTGGTGGCGGGCGTTATTTTTGTGCTGCCGCGTTTGATTTCACCCCCTGATCCAACAACCAGCAGTGTGGTGGTTGTGAATGCACCATCAAACACAGCGGCCGCCGCAAACTCTGTAGCCCCGTTTGAAGAAGCTCAAAAATTGCGGCAGCGGGAAACAGCACAAAATATCCTGGCTGAACTACTCGATCTGCAGGAATCACTGGAAGAAAAAGAAGTTGCAAGCTGGGCCGAAACTGAAATTAATAGCGTTTTTGCCTTGGCCAGTCAGGGCGATGAAGCTTATCAGAGCCAGGATTTTATCGGCGCAGCTACTTTCTATCAGCAGGGTCTTGAAATACTAAGCAGACTGGATGTCAGCCTGCCGGATGTTTTCAGTCGCTATCTGGCCACTGGTGAACAGGCTATCCTGAACGACGATCCTGCTCTGGCTGAAGAGTCGTTCAGTATTGCCATATTGGTTAACCCTGACAGTGCCGAAGCAGTAAATGGTTATGATCGCGCCCAGTTGCTTACTGAGGTGCTTGGCGTTATAGCCCAGGGCCGTCAGTTTCATGATGCCGGCGAGTTCGAAAGTGCGCGCGAACTTTACCGTCAGGCTCTGGCTATTGATCCTGTCCATGTCGGTGCCGGCGCTCTGCTGGAACAGGCCAATACTGATATTCTGGATCGCGACTTTTCTGCCGCCATGTCTCAGGGCTTCAGCGCGCTGGCGTCCAATGCACCGGAAACAGCCGAGACCGCTTTCAAGCAAGCTCTGGCTCTGAAACCCCAGTCCCCCGAAGCCAGATCCGCGCTGGAACAAACTGTTGACCAGATCACACTGAGTGCGATCAATATTCATCTTGATGCCGCTACCGCTTTTGAAAGTCAGGAACAGTGGCAACCGGCCTTGACTGAATATGATGAAGCGCTTGCCATTGATGGCAATGTGGTCAGCGCACGTGAAGGAAGGAACAGGGCTAATAGTCGCAATAATCTGGATAACTATCTGGAAACCATCAACAATGACCCATTGCGCCTTGCAGAAAATGCCGTTTATGAACAGGCTATTGGCATCTATAACGAAGCCGCCAAAATTGAGGGTAACTGGCCAAGATTGAACGCTCAGTTAAATACCCTGCGAAATTTCATTCAGCGTGCAACTGAACCGGTAGAAGTAATATTGCAGTCTGATGCGCTAACTGATGTCACCGTTTACCAGGTCGGTCGTCTGGGTCAATTTACCAGCCATACGCTAAACCTTGAACCCGGCACCTATGTGGCGGTTGGTATCAGAGAGGGATTTCGTGATGTAAGGGAAGAGTTTGTTGTAGGTTTTGATGGCAAGCCCCCCATCATCACTGTGCAGTGTGTTGAAGAAATACTGTGATCATTTTTAAGAGCTGATAACCAGATGTCTGACGACAACATCAAAAATCATTCGAGTAAGGCAAGCGGAAATTCAAATCTGGACGAACCCATCCAGCCGATTGATTTTACTCCTGTCGGTCAGACCTCAAAAAAATTCAGCTTTAAGCTTAGTCCGGTCAAAATTATTCTCTCTGCTTTTTTGCTTTTATTTGCCAGTACTGCCTGGTTTGTACTTTCGGCGAAATCTGTTTATCTGGATGTAACACCGGCAACCAGTCTGATCAATGTTGAAAGTCCTCTGGCAATTAAAATTGGTCCGCGCTACCTGGTGCTCAAGGGCGACCTTCCTGTCATAGTTACAGCCGAAGGATATTACCCTCTGGATACCGATCTCACTGTTACTGATCAGCAGGCACAAACCTTTGTCATTAACATGCAACCGCTTCCGGGCTTTCTTACCCTGAACAGTGGCGGTATAAATGGCGCACAGGTTTTTATTGATGGCCAGATGGTAGGGGAAACTCCCCTTACAGATCTCGAAGTAGACGCAGGTGATCATATAGTTATGGTCACGCTTGATCGATACCAGCCGCTTGAAACTGCCATTTTTATGGAAGGGCGACAAACAAAACAAAACCTGGATATTGAATTGCTGCCCGCCTGGGCTGAAGTCTCATTTAATACCAGTCCTGCCGGCGCTGTAGTTTCTGTCGATGGTCAGGAGCTGGGACAAACGCCGTTACTAGCAGAGATACTCGAAGGCGAACATGAAATACTGGTGAAATTACCGGCTCACAAAGCCTGGACTCAAACCCTTGCGGTGATTGCACGACAGTCATTGAGCTTGCCGCTGATCGAGCTGGAACAGGCTGACGGTCTGGTTCTTCTGCAATCAACACCCAGCAATGCCAATGTCACCATGGATGGCGTATTTCAGGGACAGACCCCGCTTGAAATCATCGTGCCTCCCGGCACTTCACATGAGCTTTCCTTTTTCCTCAATGGCTATCAGGAAACCCGCCGCTCTTTTACAACCCGCCCTGAAGAAGAAGTCTCTTTACTGGTTAATCTTGACCCCATTTTCAGTTCTGTGGAAATCAGTGTAATACCCACAGACGCAGAACTGTATGTGAATGGAGAATTACAGGGCAATGCCAACCAGACGATTAAGTTGCTTGCCGCTACTCAGCTGCTTGAAATAAAACGCGACGGATACGTTAGCTTTGAAACCAATTTTGTTTCCCGGCCCGGTCTGGAACAAAAACTGGATGTCAGTCTGAAGACTCTTGAGCAGCAGCGACTGGAATCAATCAAACCCTTTATCACCAATGCTGCCGGGCAATCCATGAAACTGATTTACCCGAATAGCTTCCAGATGGGAGCCTCCAGACGGGAGCCGGGGCGTCAGGCCAATGAAGTACTGCGTAATGTAAATCTGACACGCCCTTTTTATCTTTCCCTGATGGAAGTCAACAATAGCCAGTTTGCCCGATTCGATCAGGAACATTCTTCCGGCGTGATTGAAGGCAGAACCTTGAGCAATAACAACCAGCCAGTGGTCAGAGTAACCTGGGATCAGGCCGCCCTTTTCTGTAACTGGTTAAGTGCCGAAGAAGGCCTTGAGCCTTTTTACCTTGAAGAAAACGGCATGATTAGCGGCTTTAATCCTGCCAGTACCGGTTACAGACTTCCTACAGAAGCAGAATGGGCGTGGGCAGCAAGGGTAGACAATGAACCAAACAGCCTGCTCAAATTCCCCTGGGGACCAGAGTTACCACCCCCTGCCAATCATGGTAACTATGCCGATATATCCGCTGGTGTTTTTCTGGGCAGAATTATTGCCAACTACAATGATGGTTACCTGGGCACAGCACCGGTAGGTAGTTTTGCGCCTAACAGTAACGGATTTTTTGATATGGGCGGAAACGCCGCAGAATGGGTGCATGATTATTATGGCTCAAGTGGCCAGATTGGCGCTGCCGTGGAAACAGACCCTTTAGGTCCAGTAGAGGGAACCTATCATGTCATCAGAGGCTCAAGCTGGGCTCATGGCACCATTACAGAATTGAGACTCAGCTTTCGCGACTACAATAATGAATCCCGTGATGATGTCGGTTTCAGAGTCGCACGCTATCTTGAGTAATCAGCTATGACGCATTACCAAAAATTGATGGCTCTTGTGGTTTTTTCCAGCGTCGGTGTTTATGCGGCTGAAACTGAAGTGGCGGTCCCTGAAGCAGACCAGCAAACAGAAGTGGTAAGTGAAAGTCTTGAAGAGTCACTGCAAGAAAACATTACTGAACCTGTTGCTGGAAATATTTTAGACGCGATGGATGAAAATTTTATACCCAGCGAACAGATTACAGAAGACTTACCTGTCGCGTTTCCGATAGACATTTAAATTTAGAAAACTGAACAAGGTATTTTTATGAAACAGCAGGGCATTATTTCCGATTTTCTCTACCAGGTTTTTGCATTGATCATTGCGGTGATCGTAGTGCATGCAATTTATGTAGCAGTTATTCGGCCCAATGCAGATTTGCAAATGGAGCAGCAAGCCATAATGCAGGCTGCAGATCCGGACTTTGTCTCGGAACGTTCATTATATGTGGTGATGAAAGATTTCGAGCAGGAGACCTGTATCATCCTGATGCTCTGGGCCATGTCCATAATCGGACTGAAGATTTATCGCAACAGGAAAGAAAACGAATTACTCAGTCGATCTCTACTCAATCTGTCAGAAGGCATGAGTATCTTGCCGGAAGACTCACGGGATTATGCGCGGCCGGTGCAGGCGCTACCTGTAATTGAAAGGCAATACCTGTTACCTCGCGCACTTCTGGCGGCGCTGCAACGCTTTGGCTCTACCCGAAATATTCCCGACGTTGCTTCTGTCATCAAGGACACCTGCAACTCCGAAGCCGATCGCCTGGAAAGCGAACTGACCATCGTACGCTATATCGCCTGGGCAATTCCTTCCATCGGCTTCCTTGGCACTGTGCGCGGTATCGGTGAAGCACTTGGCCAGGCGCACAAGGCAGCAAGCGGCGATATAGCCGGTGTCACCGCCAGTCTGGGTGTCGCCTTTAACTCGACCTTTATTGCTCTGGTAGTAAGTATTCTTATCATGTTTCTGCTTTACCAGCTGCAGCTGATGCAGGATCGCCTGGTATTGGACACGCAGAATTATTGTGATGATTACCTGATCAGGCATCTTCAGGTTCCGGAACGGGATGAAAAGGCGTGAGTGTGCATATCATTGAATTAAATGACCGCAATATCTGTCTGCGTAACGAGGGTGAAATTCTTATCCAGAGTCCCGGCTTTGCCAATATTGCTGACAAAAATCCGGTGTTCGGGGAAGATGCCCGAAAAACTGCCCGCCTTCATCCGCGCCACACGTTTTCCCAGTTCTGGTCTCAACTAAGCATTGATCCCCTGATCAACAGCAACAGTCACTTTCGTCATCAGGCCGACCTGGCGTTTGCTCACTTGAATGATATTGCCCACCAGCATGCCCTGAAAGATGAAGTCATATTTGCGGTTCCCAGTAACTACAACCGCAACCAGCTTTCCATCTTGCTTGGGTTGGTTCAATCCTGCGAATTTGATGCCGTCGGTCTTGTGGATATGCCACTGTTAATGGCTGGTAATGCTGACGATCCTGCTATGGCCGTTTATCTCGATATCCAGTTACACCAGACTGTGCTGACCACTTTCTCTTTACAGGACAACAAGCCAACCCGGGACAAGGTAATACAGATTCCAGGAACAGGTCTGATTGCACTGCATGATAGCTGGGTCAACATGGTGACAGATGAATTTATCAAGCAAAGCCGCTTTGATCCTCATCACAATGCGGAAACCGAACAGTATGTATATAACCAGCTTGAAGACTGGCTGGGACGCTCGCTGCAGGATAATGAAATCCTGATGGAAATTAACAACAAGGGCTCAGTGTATCAGGCAAAAATTAATCGCGGCCATTTTGAACAAAGAGTCAGAAATATATTTGGTCGCATCAATTCCGAGTTGGAGGCAATTGCCGGTAATAATTATAATCTGCATTTACCGGAATCTGATGCCAGCTTGCCAGGCGTATCTTTGTATCTGAAAAATATTACTGCGGTCAGGGACGCCATGCTGATCGAAAACTGCCTGTCCCATCTTGACCATATCAAGGGGAAAGCCGGCTCTTTGAGCTTTACCGCAAGTCTGCCCCAGGGCGAACAGCAACAAGCTCCAGCCAGAAAAAAACATTCCGATAGTCTGCCTTCCCATATCCTTATTAATCATCGCGCCTATTCCCTGCCCGTATCTTTTCAATACGGACCAGCCAGCGATGAAGAAAACAATAGCGCCATTTATCTGGAAGCCGGCGAAACTGGCGTTCTTACATTTTCTGTTATTCAGGAGCATGTTCAACTGGAAAACAGTGGATCGCAAGCTATACAAATTAACGGTTCCAGTACGCCTTCAACTGCCACACTAAAGCTTGGTGATGTTGTTCATTTGCCGGGCGCAACAGCGCCGCTACAGCTCATCCAGGTGGAATAAGCTATGGCACAAAGCAGAGCCGCAAAGCGTGAATTCAATCCTATCAGCCTGTCTTTTCTGGATGTCATGTCCTGTGGCTTTGGTGCTGTAGTACTGATTTTTCTTATTCTGGATCACTCTTCCAGTGTGCAGAATGATGAAAATAGTCCCGCCCTGGCCGCCGAGATCAACCTGCTTAATGAAGAAATAATTGAAGGTCAGGAAAATCTGGTCAGGGTGCGTAATACTATTTCTGATGTGGATTTTCAGATGGTTGAAGCCCAAGGTCTGGCACGCTCAATCCAGGAGCAAATTGATACCTTCCTTGAAGAGCTGGCTCAGCTTGAAAACACCACTCTGGCAAAGCAGGAGAGTGTTGAAAAATTAAAATCTGATATTGAGACCCTTGAAGAAGAACTTGAACGACTCCGTGCCGCTCAGGATTCCTTCAGTGGAAATTTCATCAGGCCATATGTGGGTGATGGTAACCGCCAGTATCTCACCGGTCTGATTCTCGGTGGCAGTCGCATTCTGGTTTTGGTAGATACTTCTGCCAGTATGCTGGATAACACCATTGTTAATATTATTCGACGCCGAAACATGTCAGAAGAAACAAGGATTGCTTCAGAAAAATGGGTTGGCGTGCGCAAGGTAGTGGACTGGCTGACTACTCAGCTACCACCTCCCAGCCAGTATCAGATTTATACCTTTAATGAGCAAGTACAACCTTTGATCCCCGGCACTAACGGCAACTGGCTGGAAGTAGCTGATGAAGCCCAGCTTTCCGATGCTGTTTCAAGGATCAATCAAATTATCCCTGAGAACGGGACTAATCTGGAAAATGTGTTTCAGGCCGTCGCCGCAATGAATCCTTTGCCCGACAATATTTATCTGATTACCGATGGCCTGCCTACACTGGGTAGCAGGGAAGGAGGACTTTTTAATCGCAGACCTGATGGTAACCAGAACACGGTATCGGGCAGGGAGCGAGAAGAGCTTTTTCGCAGTGCCGTAGGGAAATTACCTCCCGGAATTCCGGTCAATATAGTTCTGGCACCGCTGGAAGGTGACCCCATGGCCGCATCACTATACTGGAAACTCGCGGTTTCAACCGGCGGCTCTTTTCTAAGCCCTTCCAGTGACTGGCCATAAAAAAGTAGCGCATTGAATAGAAATAAATAAGAACATGGATAATCTTTAGCAAAGTAAACGCAAGCAAGGCAAACAAGAGTAACAAGGATTAATAGTGGCAAGACGAACTACAGAAACATTTAATGTCGCCTTCCTGGATGTAATGTCTTGCGGGTTTGGTGCAATTATCCTGCTGATCATGATTACCAAGTCATCTACACCGACAACGCTTGAAATTTCAGACACGCCAGTACAAGGCAGTGTGCTTGAAATGCAGCGTCAGCTATTTGAGATTCGTGGAGAAACCAATATTCTCAACCGTGAACTCAATGCCAAACATGAACAAATCTCCCAGTATGACGACAGAATTGCACGCTTGCGCCGGGAGTTATCCATCCTCAATGGTGAGTTCAATACTACCAGCCAGCAATCTACCGAAGACGATATCCTGCAAGGACAAATGGCCCTTGCACGTCAGCAACTCACTGATGAGATGCGGCGCCTGCAAAGTAATATGGATCAGGTACAGCTCAACGAATCGGTGGGGGGAGTGCCCGTAGACAGTGAATACATTATCTTTCTTATCGATACCTCCGGCAGTATGTTCAACTACAGCTGGTCGCGTATGCTGGAAGTGATGGTAGACACCCTGGATATCTACCCGGAAGTTAAAGGCATCCAGGTAATGAATGATATGGGAGAATACCTGTTTTCCAGCTTTCGTGGGGACTGGATTCCGGATACCCCGGCTCGCCGGCAAGCAATCCTGCAAAGACTGCGCACCTGGAACCCTTTTAGTAATTCAAGCCCGGTAGAAGGGATAACAGCGGCAATTCGAAATTTCTACGATCCGGGCAAAAAAATCAGCCTTTATGTCCTTGGCGATGAATTTCCGCCCGGCAGTGGTTCAATCCGAAATGTGATCGAGACCGTAGATCGAATCAATGTAGAAGACAGCGAAGGAAACCGCCTGGTAAGAATCCATGGCATTGGCTTTCCCGTATATTTTTCACAACCAGACCGCTACCAGTCTACCGGTATTCGCTTCGCTACCCTGATGCGTGAATTGGCGCGCAAAAACGGCGGTACCTTTGTTGGTCTTAATGATTTTTACTAGGAAATCATCAATGAACACGGCATATTGATGAAAACCCAAACTGGAGTAAACTATGTAGCCCCCGGGGAAAAACCCTTAATACCGCGGGCAGTAGCAAATGATGCAAATGATGCAATTAATAACAGGAAAGATGTTTCAGATTCCAAATAGCGGAAAGCTGGCTGCTATGAAATACAGTCTGGCTGCCATGACACTGTTGCTGACAGCCTGTTCAGCGACAACCATCAATATTGAGGGCAGCTTCCCTGCGCCATTAGTGCAAAAGCTGCCACTAACAGTAGGTGTTTACTACGATGAAGCCTTCATCAATCACAGCTTCATTGAGATAAATGATAATACCGGCGATGATCAGTACATCATTAATTCTGGTGCTTCACAGCTTGAACTTTTTAATACCATGCTGCCGGCTGTATTTGAACAGGTAGTGCAGCTGGACAGCCTGGAAAGCGCCACCGGCATGAGTGGCATTGATGCGGTGTTTATTCCTGCCATCGAGGAATTCCAGGTTGGCCTGCCCCAGAAAACCCGTCTCAACGTTTATGAAATCTGGGTCAAATATAATATGAGGCTGGCCCAGTCCAATGGCGACTATATTGCCGACTGGGTGATGACGGCATATGGAAAATCACCCGAGGAAACATTTCAGTCGGTGGATGGGGGTGTAAATGATGCTGCCAATGTAGCCCTGCGTGATCTGGCGGCAAGTTTTACACTGGGTTTCAGCAATATTCCTGAAATTAATGAGTGGCTTCGTTCTCAAAATATTACGCAAGAGTAAGGATAGATAATAATTCAGTTAAAAAATTATGCTCACTATTAAGTAATCGGCAGTAATTGATGGGTAAAACCATATCCAGAGACTCCAAGATGAAACAGCTTACATTGTTCGACACCAGCAAATTTCCCATTACCGCGTTTGTAATACCGGTTCTGCTTTTCCTTTGTAGTTGTACCACAACTGAAATTGATGAATTCCGGCAAAGCTCTACCTCGATTAATAATCTCGACGAAACCATTGTTATTCTGGGAAGGCGTCAAAATAATAATTATGAAACCGAGCAAAGTTTTGTCGGTTGTGTTGCCGATGTTGTCTCACGTGGCGACAATTCAATTACCGTGGTTGATGAACAGGAATTCCTCGACGCCATGTTTCCTTTTTTTGAACCACGCACTGCACCCATGCGTACCGGTCATCTTGAACAGCTGATGTCCATGGATGTGGCCGCAGATAGACTCGACGAATTTGGCATTGAATATATTGTCTGGCTTGATGGCATTACAGAACGCTCAGAACAGTCCGGCTCCATTTCCTGCACCATTGGTCCTGGCGGCGGCGGTTGTTTTGGATTTGGTACCTGGCAGGATGACTCCAACTTTGAAGCAGAAATCTGGCACCTGGATAGCCAAAGCAGTGTTGGCTCAATCAGCACTGATGCCAACGGGCAGTCCTATATGCCAGCGGTTGTAATACCTATCCCATTAATCGCAAGGGTTGAGGCCAATGCCTGCAATGGTCTGGGGAATCAGCTGAAACAATTTATTAATGGGACCTGATCCTGCTTGTGCGCAGCCCGGTTAATCACTGATTAAGCTCTTTATCCTTAGAATATAATTATGGAAAGCCTATATAAATCACGCAATTTGTCAGGCTCTGTGGTGGTAATCGCCGTAGCCTTTATCCTCTCTGCCTGTGCTGGCAATCCCACGGGCGGCGCTAATTTTGTGCTGATGAGCGAATCTGCCGAACTTGAAAAAGGGCGTGAGCTGCACGCGGAGATGCTACAGCAAAACCCTATTTATCAAGATGCGGAACTGCAGGCTTACGTGGAAAAAGTCGGGCAAAAAATGGCCGCTGTGTCACACCGGCCAGAACTCGACTATGTATTTACCATTATCGACAGCCCTGATATTAATGCTTTTGCCCTGCCCGGCGGCTTTGTATATGTGAACCGCGGCTTGCTCACCTACCTGAATTCCGAAGCACAATTGGCCGCTGTGCTTGGCCATGAAATAGGTCACGTCACAGCTCGACATGCGGTACGCCAACAAACAGCAGCCAGGTCGGCCAATGCCGCCTCTATCGCACTCATCTTCGCTACCGGGGTTGATCTGCGAGAAACCACCAGTCTTATCAGTGGTGCATTAATTAGCGGCTACGGCCGTGATATGGAACTGGAGGCGGACAGTCTCGGCGCTGAATATCTTTCCAAAGGCGGATATGACCCTCTGGCCATGGTCCAGGTGATTGAGGTACTCAAGAATCATGAGGATTTCACCAAACGAACATCCAACAGAACCGCGGTAAGCTACCACGGTCTGTTTGCATCTCATCCACGCAACGATACCCGTCTCCAGGAAGTTGTCGGCAAGGCCGGTGAGCTATCGGACCAGCAGGCAAACGAGGAAGATCCGGTCGTGTTTCGTGAGCAGATTACTGGTCTGATTGTTGGCCCCAGCCCGCAAAACGCCGCTGGTGGTGATCAGCGAAACCGTTATTATCAATCCCTGTTTAACTATACCTTGCTGCTGCCAGAAGGCTGGTCGAAACAGGAAACAACCACCACCATGACCAGTGCCAGTGTTGACGGTGCCAGCATGATAAAAGTGGAGGCCCAGCGTTTGCAGCAGTCAAAGGAGCCCCGCTTGTTTATTCGCGAAAATCTGGGCATAGAAAACCTGCAGCAGTCTGAGCCTCTTTCCCAATTTGGCTTAAGCGGCTTTACCGGCATCAATCCAGAAAACAGCGAGCGCGTTGCTGTACTTTACTATGGCCCGCGCGCCTTCAT
>Ga0181561_10003563_pt1 | contig 13676 bp, 9 predicted proteins | sample 011ome_19_FD_133760 | JGI IMG/M metagenome (GOLD analysis project Ga0181561, IMG submission 133760) | Coastal salt marsh microbial communities from the Groves Creek Marsh, Skidaway Island, Georgia - 011510BT metaG (megahit assembly) | ecosystem: Environmental > Aquatic > Marine > Intertidal zone...
GCGGCGCGCCGCAACTTCAGCCCCGCGCAGAGGCACAGTCACCTTTGTCGGGCGCTTCCACGAGTCACAGACCGTAGAACAAAAAAAACCAAGTGGAGTTGCGAATATTTTTCAGCCAATCACCGACTTGAACCGCGTTCCGCAGCTCGAGATTCGTTCGTATCAACGCTCGATCCCGCGCGCGCCCGCTATTCCCGCACACACCCCTACCCGTTCTCACGACGAGTAAAATGGCCGCCATCTGCAACGTCCCCGTCGCGCTCCGCGCCACCGCGAAGCGCACCGTCGCGAAGCGCGGCATGTCCGTCAAGGCCGCCGCCGGTCCCCAGCACTGGCTGCCCGGCACCGAGCCCCCCGCGTACCTGGACGGGACCATGGCGGGCGACTACGGCTTCGACCCCCTGCGCCTCGGCCAGAACCCCGAGACCCTCCCCTACCTGCAGGAGGCTGAGCTCATGAACGGCCGCTGGGCGATGCACGCCACCGCGGGCATCCTCTTCACGGACGCCGTGGGTCTGCCCAAGTTCTGGGAGGCCGGCGATGCCGCGCTCGGCGACTGGGACATCAAGACGCTCGTCGCGATCCAGGTCGTGGTGATGGGCTTCCTCGAGGCTGCGCGCATCCGCGGGTTCATGGCCACCGGCGAGTCCGGTGTCGTGGGCAACTTCCCCTTCGACCCCACCGGCCAGGACTCCCCCGCCATGAAGGTGAAGGAGATCAAGAACGGCCGCCTCGCGATGATGTCGTTCCTCGGCATGGTGTCGCAGTACGCCGTCACCGGCACCTCCCCCCTGGAGGGCCTCAAGGCGCACATGGCCAACCCCACGCAGGTGAACATCTTCACCTCCTCCGTGGGCAACGAGTTCGTCGCCGCCATCATCTTCTGCTCCATCGCGCCCTGCTACTTCGTGCTCCAGGAGCAGATCTCCGACGGCTCGGACGACGAGTTCCGCCCCATCCCCTGGTAAGCCAGCCTCCGGCGAGAGCGCGGGTGTTTAACCATAGCCGAACGGTACCGAAGGAGGAGGGCGTCGCCGCGAGAGACGCCACGCGACGCGCGCGTGGAGAGTGACGGTTTTCGGAACGCGAAGCGAGGCTTCGCGTGTTTTTTAGTGCGGATGTGTCAGATGAACGACTCCTAACGTAGAGGCGGCGCGACGTACGACTATCCTCGTCTCGCGCGCCGCTCGCGCCGAAGACGCCGAAGAAAACGCCCTCTCTCCGTGTTTCCTTTCTTCGACGCGTCTGATGACGGCGAACGAACAAACCCGCGACTCCGCGGTCTCGCGTCGCGCGCGCTCCAATCGAACCACGCTCGTCACCGCCGAGCGGTGAGTTACGAGCGCCGTCGTCACGGGGAGCGCGGCGCGCGCGCGCCGGTTCGCCGTCTCTTCTCGTCGCGAAAGAAAAAAAGAAAAAAACCACCCCCGCGCTCGCGTCGCCAGTCGCCTGTCGGTGTCTTACCCGATCGAGCGCGCGCGTTCGACGCGGTGGTTAGAGTGGTTAGAGCTCCTCCTCCGACGGCGCGTCGCCCCCGACGGCCGCGCCCGCGGGCGTCCCCTCCGCGTTTTCCGCGGGAGCCTCCGCGCGCGCGCCGCGGCCCCCCGCGGCGCCCTCCGGGTCGCGCCGCATCGCGCTCTCAAGCCCCCCCATGATCTCCGGGATCGTCGGCAGACGCTTCGTGTCGTGCTTGGAGAAGATGACCTCGCCGTCGTAGAACACCTCGAACGCGCCCGTGTTGAGCAGGTTCTGAGACACCGTGTTCCCCACGAACCACGCGCCCATCGTGCTTCCCATCTTGTTGCTCTGCAGGTTGGCGACAAACGCGGGCGTCGCGCGCGCGCCGAGAGCCAAACACAGCCGGTCGCCGAAGTGCGTCAGGCCCATCGCCGCGAACGTCCCGACGTTCACGGCTTTCGACGCCGCCACCGCGAATGCGCTCGGGGGGAAGTTCGAACCGATCACCTCGGTGCCGGGGAAACGCTGCAGGATCAAATTTCGCACCTGCGCGTAGCCCCCCTTGTACTGTCACGACTGGCAGAAAGAGATGTGCACCTTGCCGCCGAGGCTGGCGGGGTCAGCCACGGGAGGACCCGCGTCCGCCACCGCGCCCGCGGACTCGGGCGCGAACGCGGACATGACGTCCGCGCCTGCGGGCTCGCGGTGGGACACGGCGGGGGGAGAGGGCGGTCAGAGCCCAGCTCGAGGTGGGCGGCAGGAAAACAGGGCACGAGGCGGATGAAAAAGCGAGGGGTCCGCTCGCGGACGAGACGAGACGAGACGAGGCGCCTGAAACGCACCGGCGAAGGCGAGAAGGATCGCGACGACGATGGCACCGGTAGGAAGGCCGCTCGGCGGCGCGGAGCCGCGCGAGGGGCTGGGACCTTCCGCCATGACGGTGCTGTCCGGTCTTGTGAGACTGGCCAGATTTCGTCGCCGCAGAAAGCTTGTTTCGCGGCAAACCCACATCTCGATTTTAGTGGTCCAGCTGGAACCCGTACGAAGTTCGGGGCCTCCCAGGGGCCGCGAACACAACGACCGACGCGGCGCCGCGGTCTCCGCCTTCCGTCATGGAGGACGCGCACGCGCGGGACGTACGAGATGTACGTCATCTTCCCCCAGTGGCGATTTTTCACCCCCTCGGTCGTTCCCGGCGAGCCCCGAGCGCGCGACCGACGCGTGAAAGCCGTTCGTTTAACTGCCGTTCGATCGCGAAACGCGCGGACTCGATGGACGACGGACGCGCGCGCGCGCACCGCGAGCGGAACGCCCCGACCGTCCGACTGACCGACCCGACCCCGCCTACTCCGCCTTCGATCTCTTCCAGGTCCTCGCGCACTTCCACGTGGACCCCGCGGTGGGCCTGCGCGAGGCGGACGCCGCGCAGGCTCGCCGGCGTTGGGGCCCGAACGAACTGCCTCCCGATCCCGGGACGCCGTTCTGGAAGCTGGTGCTGAAACAGTTCGACGACTTGCTGGTGAAGATCCTGATCGCCGCGGCGGCGGTGTCGCTGCTCATCGGGCTCGCGGACGGCGAGGGCTGGAGCTCGCTGGTGGAGCCCGGCGTGATCGTCCTGATCCTGGTCGCGAACGCCACCGTGGGCGTGCTCACCGAGACCAACGCGGAGAGAGCCATCGAGGAGCTCAAGGCGTACCAGGCGGACGTCGCGGCGGTGTTCCGCGAGGGGCGGCTGCGGAACGTCCCCGCGGCCGAGCTCGTCCCCGGGGACGTCGTGGAGCTCGCGGTGGGGAACAAGGTCCCGGCGGACATGCGCTTGATCGCCGTGCGCGGCGAGGCGCTCTCGGTGGACCAGAGCATCCTGACGGGCGAGAGCGGTTCGGTGGAGAAGTTCACCGCCGCCGTCGCCGCGACCGCGGCGGCGGCGGTGATCCAGGACAAGACCTGCGTCGCGTTCGGGGGCACGGTGGTCACCGGCGGCAAGGCGCGCGGCGTGGTGATCGGGACGGGCGCGCGCACCGCGATCGGGAAGATCCGGGACGCGATGCACGACGCCGCCGAGGAGGAGGAGCTGACGCCTCTGAAGAAGAAGCTGGACGAGTTCGGGACGTTCCTCTCCAAGGCCATCGCCGTGGTGTGCGTGCTGGTGTGGGTGGTGAACATAGGGCACTTCGCCGACCCCGTGCACGGCGGTTTCTTCCGCGGCGCCATCTACTACTTCAAGATCGCGGTCGCGCTGGCGGTCGCGGCGATCCCGGAGGGCCTGCCCGCGGTGGTCACCACGTGCCTCGCGCTCGGCACGCGCAAGATGGCCAAGCGCAACGCGGTGGTGCGCTCGCTGCCGTCGGTGGAGACGCTCGGCTGCACGTCCGTGATCTGCACCGACAAGACGGGCACGCTCACCACCAACGCCATGACCGCCACGCGCTTCTGTGTCGTCAAGGCGATGGACCCGCCGGGCGACGGGCCCGCCGCGGACTGCCTGTCCGAGTTCCGCGTCGACGGCGAGGGCTACTCGCCCGTCGGCGACGTGCGCGCGGGCGTCTCGTCCGGCGTCGTCGCGCGCCCCGCCGAGAACGCGGCGACGCTGCACCTCGCCATCTGCGCGTCGCTGTGCAACGAAGCCGCGCTGGCGTACGACGACAAGACGCGCCGCTTCGAGAAGGTGGGCGAGAGCACGGAGGCGGCGCTGCGCGCGCTCGCCGAGAAGGTGGGCTTGCCGGGCGCAGACGCCGACCCCGCTTCGCTGGCCAAGCTGCGCCCCGCCGAGCGCGCGACGTACTGCGCGTCGTACTGGGAGGCCCAGTTCCGCCGCGTGGCGTCCCTGGAGTTCTCGCGCGACCGCAAGATGATGAGCGTGCTGGCGACGCGCAAGGGGCAGGCCATCATGTTCACCAAGGGCGCGCCCGAGCAGGTCCTCGAGCGGTGCGCCTCGGCGCTCACCGCGGACGGCGGCGCGGCGGAGGCGATGACGACCAAGGCGCGCGACGCGCTGCAGACGCGCCTGGCGTCGTTCGCGCGCGGGTCCCTGCGCGTTCTGGCGCTGGCGATGAAGCCCATGCCCTCGAAGAAGCGCGCGCCGCCCCTCGCGCTGTCCGACGAGAGCGACATGACGTTCCTCGGGTTCGTGGGCGTGATGGACCCGCCGCGGCCGGAAGCGGCGCGCGCGGTGGCGCAGTGCCGCGCGGCGGGCATCCGCGTGGTCATGGTGACGGGCGACAACAAAGCCACCGCCGAGGCGGTGGCTCGCGCCGTCGGGCTGGGGGAGGACGTCGCACCGCGCGGGAGCCACCCGTCGACGCGGTACGGCGACGTGCCCGGCGGCGCGTACGACGCGCCCGCCGGCGCGTCGGCGGGCACACACGACGCACGCGGCGGGGCTTCGGATTTGTCGCTGCTGGCGCGCAAGATGACCGCCGAGGCGGCGGACGCGGGGCTGCCGATGACCGGCGTGCTGTTCCCGCCGGGCGTGTCGTTTACCGGCGCCGATTTCGACGCCATGGCCGACGCCGCACGCCAGGACGCCGTGCGCTCGATGGCGGTGTTCTCGCGCGTCGAGCCGCAGCACAAGGCCACGCTGGTTCGGCTGCTGAAGAAGCAGCGGCACGTCGTGGCGATGACGGGCGACGGCGTGAACGACGCGCCGGCGCTGAAGCGCGCCGACATCGGCGTGGCGATGGGGAGCGGCACGGCGGTTGCCAAGCACGCGTCCGACATGGTGCTGGCGGACGACAACTTCGCGTCCATCGTGGCGGCCGTCGCGGAGGGGCGCGCCATCTACGACAACACCAAGCAGTTCATCCGGTACATGGTCTCCTCCAACATAGGCGAGGTGGTGTGCATCTTCGTCGCCGCCGCGCTCGGCATGCCCGAGACGCTCTCGCCGATCCAGCTGCTGTGGGTCAACCTGGTGACGGACGGGCTGCCGGCGACGGCGCTCGGGTTCAACAAGCCGGACGGGGACATCATGCGGCGGCGCCCGCGGCGGCCGGATGACTCCATCGTGGACGCGTGGTTGTTCGTGCGGTACATGGTGGTCGGCCTGTACGTGGGGTTCGCCACCGTGGGCGCGTTCGCGTGGTGGTTCACGTCGTACGAGTCGGGGCCGCGCTTCACCTGGGCGCAGCTCACGTCGTTCCAGAAGTGCGACTTCTCGTGCGAGGTGTTCAACCGCAAAGTCAACCGGAACCCGAGCACGATGAGCCTCTCCGTGCTGTGCGTGGTGGAGATGTTCAACGCGCTCAACGCGCTGTCGGAGAACGGGTCGCTGCTCGTGCACAAACCCTGGTCCAACCCGTGGCTCACCGGCGCCATCGCGGTGTCCATGGCGCTGCACTGCCTCATCTTGTACGTCCCGTGGCTCGCCGACGTCTTCGCCGTGGCGCCGCTCTCGATCGCCGAGTGGCGCGCGGTGATCGGCTTCTCCGCGCCCGTGATTCTCGTGGACGAGGTGCTGAAGTTCATCACCAGGAAACACGGGGACAGGCTACGGGCGGCGCTCAGGAGGGGGATCTCGCTCAGGCGCGCCGACCTGCTGCCGCGCGCCAAGCGGGGCGCGTGACAAACGGCGCGCTCCGCGCGTTGAAGTAGTAGTACCCCGGTAGACGACGTATCTATCTTATACGTGTTGGCATTGAACGACGACGATTTCTACTACCACCCGTCCGATGAACAGCGTCCCTGACTCGACCATCACTACACGTTCTTTCCGATCTTCGGCCCGTAGAGCATCGCCAGGTTCTTCCACACCGAGACGATGGAGTTGGCGGTGAAGAAGCCGCTCCCCGCGGCGGCGGGCACGCCGATCCCCGGGTACGTCGAGTCCCCCACCGCCCACAAGCCGTCGACGCCCGTCGCCGGCCCCGGCGCGAGCGCCGCGCCGTACAGGTTGGCGCGGGTCATGTCCACCCCCGGCCCGTACGTCCCCTCGTGCCTCCGTACGAACCGCTTCTGCGTCAGGGGCGTCGCCACCATCTCCACCTCGACGCGGTCGCGGACGTCGGGGATCACGCGTTCGAGCGCGCGGTACAAATCGTCGGCGGCTTCGCGCTTCATCCGTCGGTACTCCGCCGAGCCCCGCTCGGTCGCCGCCCACCGCGAGTACGGCTCGTTGGCGGCGCCGTAGATGTGCACGGTGTGCTTCCCCTCCGGCGCCTGGCTCGGGTCCAGCGTGGTGGGTATGGAGATGTTGAAGACGTTGCGCGCGCCGTCCACGCCCTTCGTCCAGTCGTCCACTACCAGGTGGTGTATGCCGAGCTCGCTCGCGGGAGGCAAGCCGGCGGCGTCGATGCCCAAGTGCAGGTGCACGAACGAGTCGCACCGCGGCGTCGTCTCGGTGTGTTTCTCGTCGCCGCTCGCCGTGCGTTTCAAACGCACGTCCGCCGGTAACAGGCTCTGCGTGGTATCCCACGCGCTGGCGTTCGTCACCACGCACGTCCGCGCCCGGATCACGCGTCCGCCGCGTTTGAGCTTCATGCCCACCGCGCGGCCGTTTTCGACGACGATCTCTTCGACGGGCGCGCCCAGCGCGACGACGCCGCCGTGCCTGCGCACGCCGCGCGCGAGCGCGTCGATGAGCGCCTGGCTCCCGCCTATGGGGTAGTCGTACACGCACCCCTCCTCCTTGTGCCGCTCCGCGAACGTGAACGCCATGATCGCCGCGGACGTGCGGTCCGCCTTCAGCCCGGAGATCACGAAGCACTCGAGGTCGAGCAGCCGCCGAAGCCACTCGTCGCGCACGTGCTCGTCCACCAGCGCCGAGAAGTTCTCGCGAAGCCACTTGGCGTCCTCGAAGCCCTCCGCGCCTTTGGGGCCGCCGCCCAGCGCCTTGACCAGCGGCGCGACGTACTTGGCCATGGTCAGTGCGACGCCCGCGTCCGCGCGCATGCCCGCGAAGGGGATGGCCACCGCGGCGTCCCCGAGGGCGCTCATCGCCGCCTCGAGCGCGTCCCACTCCGCCACGGCGTCGTCGCCGGCGAAGCGGCGGATGGCGTCGCGGTAGCACTCGCGGTCGGCGACGCACTCGAAGTTCCCGTCCGGGAAGTACATCTTGAGCGAATTGTACACCGCCGCGCCGCGGGGCAGCGTCTCGCCCACCGCGTCCAGGACCTGCCGCAGGCCGTTGACGCTCTCGCCCGGCGGCGAGCTGAGCCCGAGGAAGTACGACGGGCCGGAATCGAACTCGTAGCCGTCCCGGTGGAAGCCGTGCGCGGCGCCGCCCATGACCGTGTGCGCCTCCGCGACGGCGACGGAGACGCCGTACTTCCCCAGAAGAGCCGCGCAGGAAAGCCCGCCGATGCCGGCGCCGATGATGCACACGTCGACCTCGTCGGGGAGCTCATCGGACACCCAGCCGGCACCCAGCTCTTTCTTGTCGGAGACCGCCGACGCCGAGAAACTGTTTCTCTTTGGCGAGCGCGCGCGACGCGACACCCCACGCGGCGACGCGCGTGCCGAGAACGAGCCGCGCGCGCACGTCGTCGCGGGAACGAGTGCGCTGGACATCGCGGATGAGAGACGTGCCGGGCGTCACCTCAACCGCGCGTCGGCGTTGTGATGCGTGAGCGTTCCGAGGCAGCCAAAGAACTCTCTTCCCAATCACCGGACGCGAAGATCCGCGATCGGTGTTCAAATCAAAACTAACTTTCAAGAAACCGATTTCATTACTGTCACGCGTCCTCCTCCGACCGTTCCTCCCCCGCCCCCGCGTCTCCCCACAGCGCCGAGAGCAGCATCGCGTACGCGAAGGACGCGACGAGGTAATACGGCACCCGCAACTCCGACGGCACAAACCCGAAGGACACCGTCATGACCGGCACCCAGATCCACCACGACGTCGTCACCGCGGGCACGATCTCGGTCTTTATCCTGTTCGCGGTCTCCGCCGCCGGCCGCCGCTCCCAGATGCCCGTGAACGAGAAGAACGCCAGAAACCAGATCGGGCAGTACACGGTCTGGTCCACCGCCACCTCGAACGCGACTTTGGACCAGTTCGTGGCGTCCGCCGCGCCCGCGGCGTCGTGAGGAAACGCCGTCTCCGTCCAGGAGTCCAGGACGCCGTACCACGCCGTGGTCATGAACGCGTCGATCGGGCCCCACGCCGCGAACCGAGCGACGCGCCCGCGATCGATCTCGTTTCTCTCGTCTTCGTCCGACGCGTCGTCGATCGACGCGCGCGCGCCGCCGCCGTCGTCCTCATCCGCCGACGCCTTCGCCGCGACCGCCTTCTGCGCGATGCCGTCGCTGAGCGAGTACAGGAACGAGCCCGTCACGGACTTGGTCGCGAGCGGGTACACGGAGAGCAGCCCGCTATACGTGGCCCACATATCCTTCGCCAAGGACATCGTGGCGACGTTCTTCACCAGGAGCGCGGCGCCCGTCGCGGCGACGGCTTTGCCGGCGACGGCGCCCGCCGCCGCGACGGCGGCTTCGTCGGCGACGGCGGCGCCCGCGGCGGTCGCCGCCGCCGCCGTGCCGGCGGCGTCGAGAGACAAAACCGCCTCGCCCGCGGCGGTCACCACCTCCGCCGCGCCCAGCGTGGCTTCGACGACGGCGGCGCTCGCTTCCGTGACCGTCGCCACGACCTCAGCGGCCTTCTCCTCGGTGAGCACCGCGTTCGCCACGTCCATCGCCGCGCCTGCCGCCGCCGCCGCGGCCGCCGGATCCTCCATCACTCGCGCGGTCGTAAGACGACGCCTCGTTTTTCGCGGCGTTCCGCGCGTGTCGAACGCGCGGACCGGGGGGCGGTCGGACACCCTACGGGGAGGGGCGGCGCCGCGCGCATCGCACGCGCGCGAGCACGACGGTCGGCTCGCGCACGTCACGCCGACGCGCGCGGCGACGACCGCGGACATTTGGACGGTGCGGCTGATGGGAGCGCGCCGCCGAGTGTGCGGCGGAAAACGAGAACGACAGCGCCCAGTCTTCCGCTCTTGGCGGTCGACCACGAAATCGCGAATTCGAGGCTTCCAACGCTCGATGCTTCGAAAGGCTCTTTCGAACGCTTTTCCATCCAGTGCCCACCACGCCATGCGATGTCAATCGAGCGCAAGACGCACGAGTTCGGAAAGCCCCGCGACCTGAACTTCGTGCGCGTGGAGACGGTGGAAGACCCGCGCGCGAAGGAGTTCGGCGCGCGCACGTGGGTCGCCGCGAAGATTCTCGCGAGTCATCTGCATCGGCACTGGCACGCGCGGTACCGACGCGGCGATCCGACGGACGAGACGCGCGTCCTCGAGCTCGGCGCCGGGACGTCCTTGCCCGGTCTCGTGCTCGCCGAGCTCGGCGCATGCGTGGTGCTCACCGACACGATCGAGGAAGGCTGCGTCCTGGGCAACGTGCACGCCATCGTGAAGGCGTACGACGAGAATAAAAGCGCACGAGACGAACGGGAGTGGCGGCGAGACGAACGGTTTCGCGCGAAACCGCCCTCGCTCACGCACCGGCACCTGCACTGGGGGCGCCTGGACGCCGAAGCCGTGGCGCTCGCGAAGACCGGCTTCGACGTCGTCGTCGGCGCGGACGTTCTGTACGGCAAGTCCAGGGATTTCGACGCGTTGTTCGCCACCGCGCGTCTGCTGTTGGAAAACGCGCCGCGCGAAAACGCTCCGGGCGTCTTCGTGACCGCGTACCAGCACAGGGCGTCGCACCGGTCCATCGAGTCCTCCCTCGCGACGTACGGCCTGGTCGTCAGGCGCGCGTTCCGGTACCCGGCGGAGGGGGGCGTGACCGTGGACGTCGTGGAGATCACGCTCGCGAAATCCTGAACCGCGCGAAAAATCCTGAACCGCATGGCGTCGCGCCTCGGGGCGGCGCTCGGCGCGCCCGGCCGCGCGCTTCGCCGACTCGGTTTCGGCGCAGAGGACAGAGGACAGAGCGTCGCTTGCTGTCGACGGCTTTCGGTGTGGGTGTTCGCGGGCGAACCCTCCGGGGACGCGATCGGCGCGCGCGCGTTGCGCGCGCTCAGGATCGAGGCCGAGGCGAGGAACGACCCCGTGACCTCCGTCGAGGGCGTGGGCGGCCCGGCGATGCTCGCCGCCGGGCTGCGCGCGTCGCTGTTCCCGATGGAGGATGTGTCCGTGATGGGCGTCGCCGAGGTAGCGGCGTCGCTCCCGTCGCTGCGCAGGCGGCTCTCGCAGGCGGCCGCGGCGGTGAACGCGGCGCAGCCGGACGTGCTGCTGACGATCGACGCCAAAGGGTTTTCCTTTCGACTCGCGAAAGCGGTCACGAACGAAGGCACGACAAAGGTACACGTCGTGTCGCCGTCGTGGTGGGCGTGGCGCGGGGGTGAGCGGAACCTGCGCGCGCTACGCGCCGCCGGCATCGACGCGGTGGCGTGCCTGCTCCCGTTCGAGCCGGAGGGCGTGCGGCGCGCGGGCACGCGCGCCGCGTTCGTGGGCCACCCCGTGGTGGAGGACGTCCGGGAGGGCGCCGGGGCGTTTCGCGAGGCTCGGGAGGCGCGGCGCGCCGCCGAGGCGAGGGCGGGGACCGAGACGACCGTCCTCGGCGCGTTGCCGGGGAGCCGCGACCAGGAACTCGACAGACACCTGCCGCTGTTTCGGGAAGCCTGCGCGGCGCTTTCGAAGCGGTTGCGATCGCTCGAGCCGAATCTCGAAGAGAAAAACGGGCGCGGCTCGGACCTGCGCGTCGAGTTCCTGGTGCTCCCGCGCCACCAACGCAGGGTGCGCCGCGAACTCGAGACGTGGCCGGTTCCCGCGACGGCGACGGCGGCGGACGCCGGCGACTGCCAGACGCGCGCGTCGTTCTTCGGCGCCACCGACGCCGTGCTCGTCGCCGCGGGCACCGCCACCGCGCAGGCGTTCGCGCACGGCGTCCCGCAGGTGGTGGCGTACCGCGCGCACTTCGCCACCGAGTGGATCGCGCGCGCGCTGGCCAAGACGCCGCACGCCAGTCTGCCGAACGTCGCGTTGCCGGCCTTGGCGCCGGTGCCCGAGCTTCTCGGAGCTTCTCGCGCGACGCCGGCGGCGCTGGCGGACGCCGCGGCGCGGGTCCTGCGCGACGAGCGCGCGAGGCGCGCGCAGACCGAGGCACGCGACGCGTTCCTGGACGCGCTTACCCCGCGCGACGCGTCCGGCGCGAAGATGGCGCCGAGCCTCGCCGTGGCGCGCGTCGCGCTCGACGCCGTCGAGGCAAAACGAAAAAAAATCGCGCGCGCAAAACGACGCGAGCGCGCGGGCGCGCGGACATAATAGACGAGCTACTGTAGCACCACACTATCACACGACGTCGCTCGTCTCGCTGCTCCATGGCTAGTGCCTCGGCACTACAATGTAGTTGGGGACATGATTTTTTTGTCCCCAGTTTTTGTCCCCAAACGTCTCCAACTAGTGCCGAGGCACTAGGCAGGCGCGTTTCTTTCCGGCGGGTGCAGCTTCACGCCCACCGGGTGCATGCCGATGGCTCGTATCTTGATGGCGTCCAGCAGCCAGCAAGGCGTGACGCGCGCGAGGAACATGAAGAGCTTCGAGGGAAACGTCACCGCGTACCTCGGTTTCGGGCGACGCGCGTTGAGCGCGACGAGCAGCGTTTTCGTGACCGCGTCCGGTTCGAGCTCGAACGCGTCTCGCTTGTACGGCCCGTACAGACGAGGCATGAACTTCTGCTCGTAGTACGTCTTAAACGCGGAGCCCGCGACGGTCGGCTTGATGTGTGCGTCGAAATGCGCGCGCGAGTTTTCCCGAATGCGCGTGCGGATCGGCCCGACGTTCAGACTCACCACCTTGATTTCGGTGTCCATGAGTTCCAGCCGCAGCGCGTCGCAGTGCGCCTCCAGCGCGAACTTCGTCGCGCTGTACGCCATGCGGAAAGGGAAGATGACGTTCCCGAGGATGGAGCTGCACTGGACGATGCGCCCGTGGTTGCCCTGCGCGCGCATGGTCTTGATGGCGCGGCAAGTGAGATCGTGCCATCCGAAAAAGTTACACTCGAAGATTTCACGCAACGCCTGCGTCGGGGTATCCTCCGCCGCGCCCCCGACGCCGTACGCGCCGTTGTTGAACAGCGCGTCCAACGTGCCGCCGGTTTTCTGAAGCACCGCCTCGTACCCGCTCGCGATGGTCTCCGGTTTCTGGTAATCGATCAAGCACGTCTCGAGACCGAACTCGCTGCTTATGCGCTCGCAGTCTGCCGCCTTGCGGCACGCCGCGAACACCCTCCACCCCAGCGCGTGGAGCTCGATCGCGGCATCGAGGCCGATGCCGGACGAGCAACCGGTGATCAGGATGCTCTTCGTGCGCTCGGCGGAAGGCATCGCGTTGGAGCGAGCGCGAGCGCGAGTGCCGACGACTGACTTCCACGATTTGTCCGAAGGCCGTAGTTCCCAGAAGGAGCGAGCGCAAAACAATCGAAGCGCAGGCGTTTCGCCATCAAGATCGAAACGCGATCTCGGTCACGGTAGTGACACGTCGACGCGCACTTTTTCTTCGAGGGTTGAGATTCCGTGTCCTCACTCCTTCGCGCGCGGGGCGCATAGGGCGGTGATGACGACGGTGGTCGCGCACGGCGCGGCGTCGTCGTTCGACGACGACGCGCACGCGTGCCCGATATGTCGCGAGACGTACGTGGACGCGTTCAGCACCCTGTGCGGACACACGTTTTGCTTCGCGTGCATCAACCGGCACCTCGAGCACGGCTCGACGTGTCCGAGCTGCTCGCAGCCCCTGTCCTCGGACTCGCTGTTCCCCAACCTCGCGCTCGATAAGCTCCTACGCGACCTGTCCCGGAGCGGCCAGATTCCCGGCGCGGGCGTGGGCTCGCCGCGCGACGGCGCGGGCTCGCCCGCGGGCTTCGGCGTCGCGGGTCCGTCCGCGCGCGGCCGCGCGAGCGAGCTCGCGGACGCGGTGACGGAGTTGCCGCTCGAGCAGCTCACGCCCCTGCTCCGCGTCATCGCGGACAAGCACAAGCGGCTCGTGATGGACGACAAGCAGGTGAGCATGCACGTCCTGCGCGACTTCCTGGCGCTGTCGCACCGGCGCAAGAACGAGGCCGTGGACGTGCTCGAGCGCGAGATCGGGTGCATCGACGACGACCTGGAGTGGGTCGAGAGGCAAGTCGCCGAGCTGGGCGGCTCGCGCGCTCTCGACGCCTTCGCCGAGGAGGCGAGCCGCGAGACGGACCCGAAGGAGCTCGCGAGGAGGCGCGCGGCGGGCGCGCGCGCGGGACACGCCCAAATGTCACCCGCCAAGTCGGACGCGCGAAAC
>Ga0181561_10003570_pt1 | contig 13671 bp, 9 predicted proteins | sample 011ome_19_FD_133760 | JGI IMG/M metagenome (GOLD analysis project Ga0181561, IMG submission 133760) | Coastal salt marsh microbial communities from the Groves Creek Marsh, Skidaway Island, Georgia - 011510BT metaG (megahit assembly) | ecosystem: Environmental > Aquatic > Marine > Intertidal zone...
ACTCTCCGCGACGGTTCCGACGTTTTACGCGGGGGCGGAGTACGTCACCATACGCGAAGGTCTCGCCCTCGATTTGACCGAGGCGGAGATCGAGCAGAACATCGACGACCTCACGCAGGGAGAGGCGATCTTTTTCCCGTGCACGAACTTCATCGGCGCCGTGTTCTGCGAAGAAAACGGAGTCTCGTTTTGAGGGAGGACGCGATCCGCGTGTACATAAATATCCTATCCGTCTACTCGCTCGGTCCTCTTCGCGGGCGTCCCCTCGGCGCGGCTCGCGGCGGCGCGGACGACGCGCCCCCCTTCGCCGCCGCCGTCCCCTTCGCCGCGGCTCTCGCGGACGCGGCGGCTCTCCGAGCGGCGCGTCGCTTCGTCGCCTCCGGATCCGCCGGCTCCGCGGCTTCCCTTCTCGCGGGCAAATCGTCGCGCCGCGCGCCGCCGCCGCCGCCTCTCCCCGCTCCTCTCCCCCCGTTCGCGCCGCGGGCGCCGCCGACGCCGCGCCCGCCGCGGAACGTCTCGTGGCTTCCGATCGCCGCCCTCACGCCGTTCGCGGCCAGGTGCGCGGCTAAACGCTCGCTCTTCCCCGCGCCTTCGCCGACGTCTGTCGGCACGGGAATCGCCGGCGGTTTCGCCGCGCCGCCGCCGACGAGCGCGTCTCGGATGACGGCCAGAAACGGGCTCGGGTCCGGGTACGTCGTGAGGCCGAACCGCGTGCGCTTCGCGGAGCGGCAGAGGAATAGCTTCCGCTTCGCGCGCGTGATGCCGACGTAGAACAGACGCACTTCTTCGTCCATCTCCTCGCGTCCGTCCTTCTGGAAACTCTCCATCGGAATCAGCTTATCCTCGCATCCCGTGATGAACACGGTGTCGAATTCCAAGCCTTTCGCCGCGTGCATCGTCATGAGCTTCACCGCGTCCGCCTGCGCGTCCTCGGACCGCGTCTCTGCGGACATCAGGAGCGCGACGCCTTCGAGGAAGTCCATCAGGCCTTTCTCGCCCGTCGCCGGGGTCGCGGGCGCCGTCGCGTCGTCCTCAGGTTCCAGCGAGTCCATCCCGTCGGTCGCGCTCGGTTCGTTCGCGATCGAGATGAGCTCTTTGATGAACCCCCAGCGCTCGTCGCCGTTCTCTTGATCGATGAGGTACTCCTTGAACCCGGTCGACTTCACGACAGCCTCGATCAGCTCACCGGGCGTGGACCCTTCCATGACGACTTCCAAATCCCGCATCAGACGGCAAAAGTTTGACACCGACTTGTGCGCGGCGGCGCCGAGGCCCATCTCCTTCGCGGACGGCAAGACGTCGTCCTCCTCCAACCCCTGGTCCGGGTTCGCCCACGTTCGTCTGAGGAGCGCCGCGCCGAGGGGCTGCGGCATCCCATCGTCCCACGGCAAGCTGTCGCTCCACGTCGTCAACTTCTCGAGCGTGCCGGGTCCGATCTTCCGCGGCGGCGTGTTGATGATCCGCGCGAGGCTGACGCTGTCCCGCGGGTTCAGCAACACCCTCAAGTACGCGACCGCGTCCTTGATCTCTTTCCTCGTGTAAAACGCGGTGTCGCCGATGACGACGTGCGGCACCCCCGCGCGAACGAACGCCTCCTCGAGCGGCCGCGACTGATGATGCGTGCGGTACAACACCGCGATTTCCTTCAGCGGGACGCCGTCGCGGGCGGCGCGCGCCGCCTCTCGCGCGGCGAACTCCGCCTCCTCGACCTCGTCCTCGGTCGCGACGACGGCGACGTCTTTACCCCCCGGCTGCACCGCGTCGAGCTCGAGCGGCGAGCGCGAGAGGCTCTCGCCGATCACCGCCCGCGCGGCTTTCACGATGGTCGCCGTGGACCTGTAATTTTTCGTCAACATCACGGTGTCCGCGCCGAAGAAATCGTCGTCAAACTTGGTGCGGATGTTCGCCACCTCCGCGCCGCGCCAGCTGTAAATGGCCTGGTCGACGTCGCCGACGACGAACACCTGCCCTCGCGGCAGCGCGAGCTCGCGAATGAGCTCGTACTGCGACAGGGACGTGTCCTGGAACTCGTCCACGAGAACGTGCCTCCACCGCTGTTGGTAGTGCTGCCGCACCGGTCCGCTGGATTTCAGCAGCGCGACGGTCGCGGAGAGCAAGTCGTCGAAGTCGAGCGCGTTCGACGCCCTCAGGTTCGCCTCGTACTCGTCGTACACCGCCGCGAAGTGATTCTTCACGCCCGGGTCGAACTTTAAGTTTGGCCGCGCGTCGACGAGCGCGCGTACCATTCTCGAGCCGGGGACACCGACGCAGTGATCGACCGCGGACTTCGCGGCGGATATCCTCCCTTTCACCATCCCGGCGTCGACTTTCTTCTTTTCCTCTTTGAACTTCTCGACGAGAATCTTACGCAGCAGCGCTTTCGTGTCCGTCTCGTCGTAGATCACGAAGTCGTTTCCTCTTCCGTAGTTTTCGAGCGCGTGGACGTCCTTCCGAAGCATCCGCGCCGCGACGGAATGGAACGTCCCCGCGGTGATCGCCTTGGCGTTCTCTACGCCCACGTTCGCGACCAACCGCTCCTTCATCTCCTTCGCAGCCTTGTTCGTGAACGTGATGCACAAGATCTGAGGGCCGTTCCATACAAGCCAATGTCGGGGTGGAGTTCAAAGGCGTCAGGTGGAGTTCAAAGGCAACGCGGGCGGGGATTGAAAGCGAGGGATGGGCGGAGAGATGCGCCGGGAAAAGTCCTTAAGGATCGGCGTTCACCACGCCAACGCGGTCGTATGGGGACCAGTGTATAGAACGCACCTGACTCGGCGGGACGCCGAGCTCGTTGATGAGGTGCGTCACGCGTCCAACGAGCACGCGCGTCTTTCCCGACCCGGGCCCCGCGAGGACCTTCATCGGCGCCGCGATCGGGGCCAAGATGGCCGCGCGCTGCTCGTCGTTCATCCCCTCGAGGTGGCTCTGGTCCCCTCGTTGCGGCGGCGTCGTCGGAGTCAAAGGCTGCTGTCGCGGCGGCGGTCCTCGAACCGGCGTCGTCTGATGTTGAGGCGGGATCGGGATCTGAGGCGACCGCCGCGTGAAGTCCGCGGGCGCGCCCGCGCCCGGGGCGATCGCGGTCCTCTGCCCAATCCATCGCGTCTGCCCGCGCTGGTCGTTACCCCGCGCGCTCGAGCCGCCGCCCGGCGTCGGCGCCGCGCCGAGCGCCGCGCGCGCGAGGCACCGCCCGCTCGCGATCGACGCGAGATCTGCGCTTCTTCGCGCGTTCGAAGCGAGCGCGGTGACGCGGCGCGCGACGCGCGCGCGCATGACGGGAACGACTCTTCCCGCGCGATGACTCGCTCGCCCACCGCGCGTGTCGCGTCCCGGGGCCGCGACGTGGGACGCGCGGGCGGGTCCCGCGAGCATCGACGCGCGATCGTGCGTGTGGGAGCCTCCCGCGTTTTTTGAGTTGTTGGTACGACGCGTCGCGTCGCGTCCAGTCGCGGCGGTTTTTTTCCCGCTCGAAAAAAATTCGGCACCTCGTGGCGCCTTCTCCGGGGCGTGTCGCCGCGCGCGCCGCGCCTCGAACAGTCGACGATCGTGCTATATGTAACAATCCTACAACGAATGCGCTAAGACAGACGCTCCTCCGCGTCCAAAAAATAAATCAACCCCAATAAATCAACTCACAACTCACCCCCCCCACCCTCCGCCCGCCTCGGCTCACGACGCGAAGATGAGCGTGTACTGTGCCAACCCGACGAGCGCCCCGAGGACGCCGCCGACGAAGATGAGCTTGATCTCGTCCTCTTCGAACACCGGATGTAACACCCCCTCGAACTCCGCGGGCGGGAGCACCCGCATCGCCTCTCTCACGGTGTCCTCGATGAGGAGCACCTCGTCCTGGTAGTCGTACGAGATGGGCAGTATCGACGGCAGCTGCTTGACGAGGCCGTCGGCGACGCCGCCGCGCACGCGTTCGAAGGTCTCCTTCCCGAATAACGTCTTCGCGACCATCGCGCCGGAGCCGCCGACGGTGCGATCGAAGAACGTCGTCGCGTGCTTCTTGATCATCGCGTTGAACTGCTCTTTCTTCGCGCCGTGCATCATCTCGTCCCAGATGTTGTGGGCGTTGCAAAACAGCTCCGCGTTGAGCGCGGCGAATTTTTCGCTGACGGCTTCTTGCCGCTTCAGAAACGCGCCCTGAATCACGAAGGCACCGCAGCACACCGGCGTCGGCTCGATCGGCCTGAATATCAGCTTCAGCGCGACCCAGTTCGTGAGCCACCCGACCATGAACCCGAACACCGGGAGTAACGGCCCGCTGTACTCGGGTTCGTACACGTCGACGATGTAGAATATGATCATCTGAAACACGCCGAATATGAAGCCAAAGTATCCGCCGCTGCGTTCGATGATGACAAACTCCTTGTCGCCGACCTCTCTGAACATTTTCACGACGAGGGCTTTGTTCGCCTCCGCGAGCCCGACGGTCATGGACTTGATGTCTAGAACCTGTTTCGTACGCGGTCGTCGAGCACAGATGGGGTGGAGGTGGGAGTGCGCGAGGTGAGTCGGTCGCCGCGTGGTCCACCGCGGCGGGTCGGGACGACTGGACGCGCCTCGCGAGAAAAAAAAACAAAACGACACCGGCTCGACGCGCGCGTTCGACTCGACGCCCGCGCACCTCGTAAATGTTCTCGATCAAGTCCTGCGTGAGCCCCTCTAAGAACTCCGGCACACCCCCCATGACCTCCAGCACGATGTCCTGCTGCACCGCGTTCGGGAGCGACTTCCATACGAACGGCGCCTCGGCGTTCATGATGTCGCTGAAGATGGTGTACGTGCTCGCCTTCACCGCGGGCGCGAGGACTTCCGCGAAGTCGTGCGGGACGATCCTCCCGAACATCTCCGCGACGTCGATCAGCTTCGTCGTCATCAAGTCCGTGAGAATGCCCGCCATCTTCCCGGCTTTGCTCGGGATGATCCCTTGCCACCCGCCGAGGAGCCCGAACGGCTGCCCGGGCACCTGCGCGAACTTGAGAAAGCTCGGGAAAAACTCGAGCGGGTAGAACGTCATCTGCAGCGCGACGATGTTCGTGGCGTATCCGACGATCGCGGACATGAACGGGATGATCAGATACAGCGCGATGTGCGTGTCCGTGCCGCTGGATTCTTCGAGCATCCTGCGCGCGCTCGAGTCGAACGCGAACGCGTCGTCGTCGTCGTCGCGCGATTTCCACCACCGCGCGGATATTCGGCCGGTCCCCCCCGTCGCGACGGCTCGCGTCGCGCTCGACGCGAAGACGCACGCGGTCGCGACGAGCGTCGCGAGGAGGACGCGATCGCCGGGGGTAAGGATCGGCGTCCGCCGCCGCCGGCGGCGGGCGCGGTCGTCCCCCAAGCCGGCGCGACGCGACATGGCGGACCGCGATCGCGCGGGACGGTGGACCCCCGCAACGCAACGCTGCAGAGAGGCGCGAAGCGCGTCCGAGCGACCTATCAAAACGCCTGCAGTTGACAGGTGGACTTTCGTCACTCTCCTGTCACTCTCGAGGTCTGGAGCGCGCTCTTGAAACCGAGCCCGGGGTCTGGTTGAAACCGCGTCTTTTCGCGACCGACCGGTGCCACGCAAGCACGAAGAAAAGGCGCGAAGCCACATCTTTTGTCTGACCGAACGCGCTTTTCGCGCGGGACTTCGCCGCCGCGCGGACGCGACGCGCGCGCGGGAGATCGGTCGACGCCGTCGAGTCGTCGGCCATGGGCGGGTTCAAACCGTCCGGCGCGAAGGCGTCGAGTCCGCGGCCGCCCTCGTCCGCGGGCGAAGAGCGGAAATCGATCGTCGCCGCGGGCAAAGTGCTCTTCGCCGCGGTCTTGCCTCCGAAGGACGCGGACGCGGAGGACGCGAGGTTCGTCCCAGCGCCTCGCGCGACGCTCCCGCGCTCGGCAATTTTGGGTTCTTCGCGACCATCTTCGCGCGTTCGCGAACGCGCGCGTCGTCGCGTCGGTCGCGCGGCGCGCACGACGCGGTCTCCGCGCGCGGAATCTCGCGCGGCATCCATTTCACATCTAGACGTTCCCGCCCGTCCACCTGTCCGTCTCTACGTCTTCCCGCCTAACATCCGTCCCGTCGCCTCCCTCCCCCGCGCTCCCAGCGTCGCGGTCAAGTCCGCGCTCGCGACCGCGCCGGCGCACTACGCCGTCCTCGAGCGCGAGTGCGGTGCGATCGTCTACGTCGGCGCCGGGACCCCGCGCGCGTCCGCGCCGGGCCCCGCGCACGCGCCGCAGGTTTTCGCGACCGACGAACTCGTCGTCGTCCTCGTCTCCTCGACGCTCGACGCGCCGCGCGTCGCGCGCGCGTTCAGAGACGCGCGCGAGGGCGACGACGAGCCGCGCGCGCGCGCGGTCGCGCTGAAGCTCGCCGTCCGCGCGCTCAGCGACGAGTCGCACAGGTTCTCGTTCGTCGTGCTCGACCTCGCGAGCGGGCGGGTGTTCGCCGCGTCGACGGCGCACTCCGCGCCGCTCGCGCTGGGGCACGCGCACGACGGTGCGCGCCTCGCCTCGCGCGAGATATTTTTTGATATTTCTTGCCGCCCGCTCGTCCAAGCTCGTCGCTCCGCTCGAGCTCGACCGACGTCTCGTTCCCCCCGCCCGCGCGTCGCTCCTCGACAGGCACGCTCGTGGTGACGTGCACGCGGTCTGGCGCGAGGGCGGCGACGTCGTGGCCGCCGAAGTGGTCGCACGCGGCGCCAAACGCCTCGGCGGGTTTTGCGAAACCTCGACGCGACTCCGGTTCGAATAAACGCTTCGGGTTCGGGGTGTCCCCTTCCACACCGCTCGCGCACGCCGCGCGCTCGGTGTCCCCGTCCACGGACCGCTCGCGCAGTCTCTCCCCGAGCGCGTGCTCCGAGCGCAGCGGCGCGAGCGCGTACTCCTCGTCGTGGTCCTCTGACGCGTCGTTCTTGACTGACCGCTGCGGCGGCGGCGGCGGCGTCGGCGCCCCCACTCGGTGCGAGCTCGCGCACCTCCCCGCCGGGAGGTTCGTGTACGGCCGTCGGTACTTGCAGCCGTTCGAGTTCAGCGCGTTCTGGCAGAGCGCGCAGACGAACCGCGGGGGCGTGCGCGCGGCGGCGGTCGGCGACGCGTCGGCGACGAAGAGCGGCGCGGGGTCGCCGGCGCGGTCGTGGGGCGGATCCCCGGCGAGCGACGGCGGCGGCGGCGGCGGCGGCGAGATGGACGATCGCGCGCCGGGGTCTGGGGAGATGAACGCGACGAAGTCGGCGGCGTCGCGGAGCGACGAGGCGGCGAGCTGGAGGAGGAGACCGCCGCTGAGCGGGGAGGAACGGAAGTCGCGAACGACCGTAGAGGAGGACGCGGCGGCGGCGGCGGCGGCGGCGTCCCCGCGCACGCCAAAGTCCGCGCCGATCGACGTCCCCGGACGGTCGCGAGAGAACAACACGTGGCCGGCGGGGGGGAAGGACGCGTACCGCGGGGTGTCGAGGCAGGGGTATCTCACGAACGTGGACCCGTTCGGCGGCGCGCGCGCGGGCGGCGGCGGCGGCGACGAGGGGCGGAAATCGAGCGGCGGCGGCGGCGGCGGCGCGGCGACGCCGTCCGCGGGTAAATGGGTCCCGAAAGGACGCTGGCGCCGCGTCGCGGAGGAGGAACAGGAGAGGGGGAGATCCGGGAGCCCGCGGACGTGGGAACCGACCCCGAGCGAGACGTGGGGCGGCCGCGGGAGGAAGAAGGATCAGGTCGACGGCGGCGGCGGCGGACTGACGCGCGCTTTTTCGCAGCCCGAGGTCGCGGCGTCGAGTTGAGGGCGCCGCGACGCGGAGCGCCGCGAGCGGCCTTCACGCCGAGCGCGGGCGACGACGCCGTCGTCCGCGTGTGTACGACGTACTGTATGTATTTATAGTTAGCAGCACGCGAGCAGAGTGTACCTTAGTTCGGTTTATACGCACAGCAAGTTCTTTTCGGTGGGTGGGAGCGTCGGGGCCGCATTTCTCGGTGAGTGCGCACACTCTGCTTCTGGCATCTGGCGAACTGGAGGACTCGAAGTGGCGGCTGAGATGCGCGACCACTTCGCGCGCGTCCCCGCACGACGCACGCACGACACCGGACGTCTCCCGCGACTCCCTCGCGCGGTCGTCGCTCCCCCCGCACGTCCCGCACGTCAGCCGCGCGCGCGAGAGCCTTCCACGGTCGCGCTTCGAACCGGTCCGTCGCCGCGTCTCGTCTCGCCCGAATCGCTCGCCAGCGCAGCGGCGGAACCGCCAACCGGGGACCGCCGCCTTTTGATTTCTTTCCGTCTCTCGCCGCGCGCCGCACGCGGTCTCGCGATGCCGAAGCGCGACGCCCCCTCTTCCGGGGTCGCGAAGGCGAGCGCCGGCGCGAAGAAGCGCAAGGCCGCGCCGAAGGGCGGCGAGGACGTCATCAAGCTCTCCTCCGAGCCCGCCGCCGAGTCCGGGTCCGAGTCCGGGTCCGAGTCCGAGTCCGATAGATCCGAGTCCGACGTCGACGTCGTCCCGGTCGAGGAGGCGAAGAGGGAAGGGAAGAAGATAGCCGCGAAGACGAAGAACGTCCACGGCGCGTTCGGCAACGATAAGGAGACGCGCGCGAAGACGCTGTACATCGGGCACGTCCCGCACGGCTTCTACGAGGACCAGATGCGCGCGTACTTTGGGCAGTTCGGGGAGGTAACGCGGCTGCGATTGTCGCGGAACAAAAAGACGGGGAGATCGAAACATTACGCCTACGTCGAGTTCAAGTACCCGGAAGTCGCGGAGGTGGTCGCGCAGTCCATGGACGGGTACCTGCTCTTCGAGTCCATCATGAAAGTCAAACTGATGACCCCCGACGAGTGCCACCCGGAGCTGTGGAAGGGCGCGAACCGAAAGTTTAAGACGGTGCCGTGGCAAAAGAAAGCCGCGGAGAAGCACGACAGGGCGCTCACGGAGGCGGAGACGGAGAAGAAGAACGCCGCGCTGGTGAAGAAGGAGCGGGCGCGACGGCGGAAGATCGAGGCCGCGGGGATCGAGTACGACTTCCCCGGGTACGCGGCCGTCGCGGCCCCCCCGGGGCCCGACGCGAGCTCGGGCGGGGACGCGAAGGCGAAGAAGGCGACGACGAAGCCGGCGGCGAAGGGCGCCGGGAAGAAGCGAGCCGCGGAGGCGGAGGCGGAGGCGGCGGAGGCGGCGGAGGCGGCGGCGGCGGAGGAGGAGAAACCCGAGAAGACGCCCGCGAAGAAGGCGAAGACCCCGGCGGCGAAGAAAGAGGCGAAGAAGACCCCGGCGGCGAAGACCCCGGCGGCGAGGAAGACGGACCCGAAGACGTTCACGCCGCCGCTCACGCGAGGAAAGGAAAAGAAGAAAGCCGCCGCCGCGAAGAAGTGACTTCCCGGGAAGGGTTCGTCGCCGCCGTGCGATGAGGTTAGATCGTTCTCGTGAATACTACACGTGTTCCTCCCTCCCTCGTCCGCCTCACGCGACGTCCAGCTTCCCCGCGCACGCCTTGATCGCGTCCGTGCCGTCGCACTCGCTCGTCGTCGCTCTCCCCAGCGCCCCCGCGCACGCGGCGGCGGCGACGTCGTCCACGCTCACGGGCTCCGCCAGCGTCAGCGCGATCGCCCCCGGGGCTTTCTCCGCGATGGACTTCACGAGCCCGCTCCCCAGGAGCTTCACGAGCTGGTCGCCGTACTGTTTCGTCACCCGCGGCGGGTTCACGCTGAACGCGTCGCCGCCGTAGATGAAGGACGGCTTCACGACGAGCCGCGACGACGCGTCCGGGTACGCCGACATTAGCGCCGCCTCGGCCGCGGCTTTCCCCTCGAAGTACCCGCGCATCAGCGGCGTCGCGCCGACGACGTCCGGGACGATGGACGCGACGGAGACATACACGAACTTCGGCACCCCCGCGGTTTTCGCGGCGTCGATCGCGGTCGCGTTCGCGTCGCCGTTCCCCGCGCGCATGTCCTCGTCGCTTCCGCCGATGCAACCGACGCACGAGACGACCGCGTCCGCGCCCTCGAACGCGGCCGCGAGCGCTTCGGACGCGGCGGCGGCCGCGAGGTCGATCGCGACGGAGGACGACGCGCCGGGGACGGCCGCGCCGGACTTGGAGATGGACGTCACCTCGGCGACGCCCGCGGAGGCGAGGCGGTCGACGACGCGGCTGCCGACGAACCCGGAACCGCCGAGGACGACGACCTTCTTCGTCGCGGTCGCGTCCGCGCGGACGGACGCGACGCCGCGGCGGGCGACGGCGACGCGGCGGCGGGGGGCGGCGACGCGCCGACGCGCGAGCGCGCCGAGGGGCGATGCGGCGAGCGAGGCGGCCATGGCGCGCGTGCGGCGGCCGCGCGGATGGATATCGTATGCCGAAACATTCTTTTCACGACCAGACGTGGCGCTCGCTGAAGCGTCGGCCCGCTCTCGTCGCGCCAGAGCGATCGGGCGCCGCGGACGCGTCGACGGGGCGCGATGCACGGCTCCGGGCCGTCCCCCGGGACGCCTCCCTCGCGAGGCTCCCCCGGCGAGTCCCCCGACGCGGCGGCGAGCGCGGCGATCCGCGAACGCGGCGGCGACGCGTCCCCGAGCGGCGCGTCGTCGTCCGCGGGTCCGTCGGGCCCCGGGGGCGGGGGCGGGTCGTCCGTGTTCGACGCCCTCGCGGGGTGGCACCAGAGGAACATCAACGCGATCCAGGCTGCGCTGGACGAGATGATGACGACGACGGAGGAGCTCGCGGACGGCCTCCCCGCAGCCTTGGAGGGACGGAAGAACCTCCGGACGCTGCGCGAGGATCGCAGAGCCGCGGCGTTCGCGATGGAGGAGGCGCGGATCAAACTCGAGGACGCGGACAAGACGGCGAAGCGCGCGGATCGCGCGGTCAAGGATAACGGCGGGTCCCTGCGCGCGCCCCCGGAGCTCGCGGCGCGACGCGAGCGCGCGCGCCAGGTTCTCCTCACCGCGCGCGTGGACCTCGCGACCGCGACGACCGCGCACGCCAAGGCGGAGAAGGCGCTCACGAAGCACGAGGTGCAAGCCGCGCGGCGATGCCTCCCGCCCGAGGCCACCGCCGCGGATGTCTTGAACCTCTTCAAGACGTGGTCGCCGAAGACGCCGGAGGAGACGAAACGGCGCGACGCGCTGATGCACCGCGCGGCGGTTCGCATTCAGAGAGCGCACCGCGCGCGGACGGCGCGGCGACGGAGAGAGGCGGCGAGGCGCGGGCGGGCGCGCGCGTTGGCGGCGGGCGCCGCGCGCGTCGTCTCGTTCCTCGCCGCCGCGTGCGTCCTCCTCGCGGTCCTCGCGGCGTCGTCGCGAGTCTTCGCCGCGGTCCTCGCGGCGTCGTCGCGAGTCGTCGTCGCGGTCTCCGCGCGCGGCCGCGACGTCGCGCATCGCGCGATGGACGACGTCTGGGGCGTCGCGAGGACGCTCGCGCCGTTGGAGCATCGGTACTTGAACGACGCGGACTGGGCGGATTCCGCGGCGGCTGCCGCCGAGGCGAGGGCGAAAGACGCGCTCGAGAGGCTCGCCGCCGCGCGGCGCGAGCTCGAGAGCGCGGAGAAGGCGCACGCGGTGAAGAGCAAGGCGATGGAGAAGGAGATGGCGTCGTTGCGGACGATGGCGGCGAGGAAAGCGGCGACGGCGTCGAACGCGCCGATGTGGACGCGAGCGGAGGCGCGAAACGCCGGGTACTCTGGTCGCGTCGCCGCCGCCGCGACGGCGGCCGCCTCCGAGGCTATGGAGGCGCGGCTGCGGAACGCGACCGCGCGCGCGGACGCGGCGGTCGCGGAGGCGGACGCCGCGCGCGCGGAGCTCGAGTACCTGCGAGCGTCGACGCGGAGGGGGTTACTTCCGGAGGAGGGGAAACGGTGCTTCGCCGCCGTCGCGGACGCCAGGGCGAGCGCGGCGGCGGCGGCGGCGGCGACCGCGGGGAAGGCGGCGACGGAGAAGGCGACGAGAGCGACGCGCGAGAAGCTTCGCAGGGTTACCGAGGCGAAGACGCGCGCGGAGCGCGCGAGGGACGCGCTCTCGACGGAGCTCGACGCGTTGCGCGCGGCGACGCCCGAGCTCCGAAAGCTTTCGGAGCGCGAGGATGGGGACGGCGGCTCGAGGAGGAAGACGGTGCTCGGCGCCGCGAAGCTCGTCGCCGCGGCGAAACGCGCGGCCGAGAGAGCGAGAGAGGCTGCCGCCGCGCTGAGAGACGCGGAGTCGCGCGCGGACGCGGCGACGATCGAGCTCGAGGCGTTCAAAGCCGTCGTCGCCGGCGGCGTCGGCGGCGCCGGCGGCGCGTCGAAGCGCGGCGCGGCGCTCCTCGACGCCGCGTCCGTCGAGGCGGAGGCGGCGAGGGAGGCGGCCGAGCGCGTCGTCGCCGACCGCGCGCGCGCGCTCGACGAAGCCCGGATCGTCGCGGAAGCGCGCGCGGACGCGTACAAGGTGGAGATCATCGCGATGAAGCGGTCCGGGTTTGGGGGCGAGTTCGGCGGCGTCGGCGGCGTCGGCGTCGGCGGCGTCGGCGTCGGAACCTTCATCGCGATCGCCGCGTGCGCGTACGCGCTTCTCTCTGGCTCGTCCGGGTCGAGACCTCCCGCCTCTTCCTCGTCGACGATCGCCGTCGCGGCGTCGACCGCCGCGCCGGCGTCGTCCGACGACGCGGCTTCGACCGCCGACGCCGACGCCGACGCGGAGGCGACGCGCGTCCTGGACGCGCGGCTCGCCCCAGCGCGCGCGGCGACGCGCGCGCTCCTCGCCGAGGGCAAAGACGCGCGCGTCGCGAGGGACGCGCTGCGAGCGCTCTGGGCCGCGATCCACCTCGGCGGGCCGGACGCGCAGGCTGCGTTCGTCCGCGAGAGGATGCACGAGGCGGTGTACGCGGCGATGACGGCGCACGCGTCGGACGCGAAGGCGACGGAGGCGGCGTGCGGGTGCGTGTTGGCGGCGGCGTCGGAGAATTACGAGGTGGCGAAAGCGCTCGCGGATAACGGCGGGCGGCACCGCGTTCGGAAGGCGATGCGCGCGAGCAAGAAGATGGGGAGGAAGATGACGTTCGGTGGGGCGTTCGAGGAGTTGAAGCCTTGGTTGCATCGCAAGAGCCTGACGCCCGTGGAACAGGCGCGGTACGACGAAGTGGACGGCATCGGGCCCCCGAGCGAGGCCGGGGACTCGAGTTAAGTAACGTTAGATGTTGAAGCGTTACACAACGTATCGTTCTGCGTCAGGACTACTATGATAGCGTCGTCGTTCGTACAAGGTACTACAGACAGAATACAAAAGAATGCACGGAGCGCGTCGAGTCGATCACGATCGATCACACCCCTCCCCCCCGCCCCCACTCGCGCGCGGTCGCGTCCATGTCCCACGGGTTCGCGGGCTCTCGGACGTCCCCGCGCGGCGACGGCAACGACCCGAGCGCCGCGAGCGGGTCCCCCGCGTCGAGATTCTCCCCGAGAAGCGTCCCGCTGTCCGTCATCCGCGACGGCGTCGGCGGCGACGCCGCGAAGAGGTCGTCCGGGCACGGGTCCGGGTCCGACGGACGACGCGACGCGACGACGACCGCCGCGCGCATCTCCGTCTCGAGCCTCCGCGCGTCGACCGACCGCGTCGGGCTTCGACCGCGGCGCGCGTCGCGGTCGTCGACGCCGCCGCCGAGTTCGAGCTCGTTCGGCGAATCCCCGCGAGACGGCGGCGTCCCCGGGCGCCAGCCCGTCGCGCGGTTCCAGTCGTA
>Ga0181561_10003574_pt1 | contig 13660 bp, 9 predicted proteins | sample 011ome_19_FD_133760 | JGI IMG/M metagenome (GOLD analysis project Ga0181561, IMG submission 133760) | Coastal salt marsh microbial communities from the Groves Creek Marsh, Skidaway Island, Georgia - 011510BT metaG (megahit assembly) | ecosystem: Environmental > Aquatic > Marine > Intertidal zone...
CGCTGTTTCCAAGTCCGTCACACCGAGACAAATCCACCAAGCCGGCAGCCCCGCCAAATGCTGTCCGGCCGTGAATTCACGATACCAGATCGGAGCGCTCCCCTCGTTGCTCGATCCAGAATACTTCGCCTCCCCTAATCGATGCCACCCATGGGCACTGGCTTGCCGACCATCCGAAAAAGACCAGGCACCGGTGTCGTTGTAATCGAACACGGCGAAGACAACAACCGACTTCTTGAACTTCATTGTCGCACTCCCTCCAGCGCCTCCGTCGAAAGCAATTCGCGCCATGCCTTCGAGTTCCCCCGGAACACTACGCATCTGGTAGTCACGATTGAGAAAGGCGCGGGCACCCAATCCGGATTCCCCTTTTTCAATCCTGACATTGCCATAAATTTCTACGATGTCGCTCAGTTTCGTCGGCAGATCTTGATTCGCGATTCGGGAAAGAGTTGCCCTCTGACGCCGGGGATTGTCGGAAGAAAGGGAATCCGGATCATGCGACAGCAAAGCGAGTGTTTCCGCGAAACTACCGGACGCGCCGTTCAAATGCAGCCTAGCACCGGTCGCCCGAACTCGCTTGACGGGCTCGTCGCTCTCCGTGAGCCAGCGCGGCCATAGCCGAATAAATTCGACTCCCGCTTCCGCAAAAGCTTCGATCGAATCGACATCAGGGATCAGAGCCAACTGCCTCGCTTCCGGAAGCAATTTTCGGAAGCGCTTTGCCTGCTCCACACTGCGGACTCCAATAATTGTCCGGGCCGGATCACCATGCTCGTTTATCACTTCGACGACACGCTTGTCGTAGACGTCCCCCTGCTCCTTGAGATCAAGCAAGAGGTTAATCTTGCTTTTGCATGCCTCGGCCGCCTCAATCAACGAAGGTACTGGCTCGCCACGAAATCGTTCTGCGAACCACGAACCCGCATCGAGTTTCTGTAGTTCGGCCAGCGTCAATTCGCTTGCCACGCCCGACCCATCGGTAGTGCGATCAAGCGTCGCATCGTGAAGAATGAAAAGTTGCCCGTCACGGCTGGTTCTGACATCGACCTCCACCGCCGTAGCATCGACTTCGATGGCACGCTTGATCGAGGCCAGGGTGCACTCGGGGCGTTCGAGGCTGGCTCCACGATGGGCAATGATCTGCGTGACATCAGCACTGAGCGCCCCGGTCAGAAGCGTCAGGAGAACAACGAGTGCGGCGGTTTTCATGATTGGCCCAGCAGGCTTGGAACGAGAGTCATGATGAAACCCGAGACGCGAACTGTCCAGACTAAGACAGCTCGCTGGAAACGCCCAACCTCAGCGCGATTCCGCCCTCTCCCGTTCTTGAATGGTTCACTGCATTTATCCGAAGCTCGTGACAGAATGAAAACGATCGCGCTCTCTCTCCTCTCCCTTTTTCTGTCGATCACCCTTTCCGCATTTGGCGAGGAAAAGAATAGGGCCATTCCATTCGAAACTTTTGATCTAGATGTGGGACAAACGGTTGAGACGCGAGGAGGTGCCTCGATCACGCTTCTGTCTGTCGAAGAGCCGCCGGGGAAAGTCTGGAACGAAATTTCCCGCGCCGAAGTGAAGGTCTCCATCGATGGCGAGGAGCACACTCTCATCGCAGGGACATATCGACTTCCGCAAAAAATGGGAAGCGTGCAGATCGACTGCCCGGTGACTGGTGGCCTTCGAGACACCAGTCACATGGATCATTGGGCTTTGGAAAAAGATGCCCGCATCCGGGTCTGGACAGAAGAAGGACCGTGGATTGACCCAGAGAGCTTCGGCTATCCACTTGTTCAACGATGGTTCGCGAGCCACACCGCTTTCTCCAACGAACCCGTCGCCTCCCGCCCGGATGGCAAACTCTACTACCATGCGGGAATGGATTTCGGAGGCTGCGAAGCACTTACGGAAGTCGTTGCCGCGACCGACGCATTGGTTGTTTCCGCCGGAGAGGAAGTTCTCACCGCCCACCAGCCAATCGCCGACACACCGGTCGCACCTCGATATGACGTGCTGTATCTACTCGACGAACGTGGGTGGTACTATCGCTACAGCCATTTCCATTCCTTTGACCCCACGATTAAACTTGGGACCAAGGTCAAAAAAGGCCAGCGACTCGGGCTCGTGGGAAAAGAAGGCGGAAGCGGCGGATGGACCCATCTTCATTTCGAGATCAAAAATCGAAAGCCTTCCGGTCGATGGGGAACCGAAGACAGCTATGCCTTTCTCTGGCAAGGATACCGAAATTTGCATGACCCGGAAATTCTGGCAGTCGCGAGGCCCGGCCACATGATCCTGGAAGGAGAGAAAGTAACCCACGACGGAACCCGCTCCTGGTCGCGGGAGGGAGAAATTGCAAAGTTCGAATGGCGATTCTCCGATGGCACCACCGCCACCGGCGCGAAGGTCGAAAGAGAATACCCCGCACCCGGCTCGTATCGCGAAACCCTGATCGTGACCGACTCGGCCGGAAACGAAGATGCCAATTTTGTAAGAGTGAAAGTATTTTCGAAAGCGGACCCCGCTTCCGCCCCTCCCCGGGTCCACGCAACCTACCATCCTACTTTTAACATTCGCGCGGGCCAGCCGGTCACCTTCAAATGCCGGGCATTCGAAACCACCCACGGGGAGGAGACCTGGGACTTTGGAGATGGCAGCCCGGCGGTGACGACGGAGTCAGATGGAAATGTCAAAAAGCTCGACCCGGAAGGCTATGCCACGATCGAACATACCTATTCCCAACCCGGCACCTACTTTGTGCATGTCTTCCGAAAAGACGAAAAGGGATGGCTGGCCGAGGACCGGCTCTACCTTCGTGTGAAGGAGTGAGTTTTAACGGATTGCGCTGTAGCAGCGTCACGAAATAACCGAATTCCGTTATAGGCAAAACGGAAAATCGACAGAATAGTTTACACTTGGGGATCATGAGCCGATATTTTTTCGTCATTCTTGCAATCATTACCATTGCCACAGGCGCTTCTGCAAAAGAAACGCTAGAGGGTTTCCTCGAAACGCATTGTGTCAGTTGTCACGGTCCGGAAAAGGAGAAAGGGGATCTGCGCATCGACCTGCTCTCGCGCAATTTCCGAATGAGCGAAGACAGTCATTTCTGGGCGGAAGTCATCGAAAAGGTCAACAGTGGCGAGATGCCTCCGGAGGACGAGCCGCAACCGACGCAGGATGAAATGGCGAAGTTTGTCGCCGATCTCGACGCGAAGCTGAAAGAAGGCAAGGCTGCGCGGATGGCGGCCCGGCCTGCAGTGGCGCACTATCGGCTGAGCCGAAAGGAATACCAGAACACCGTCTATGATCTGCTCGGCGTGCGCTACGATCCGACAAAGCCGGGCCAGTTGAACGAGGACACCCTCTGGCATGGATTCGAACGCATCGGCTCGGAACTTTCGCTTTCGCCCTCGCACATCGATCGCTACTACCGCGCCGCCGAGATCGTGCTCGACCGCGCGTTTCCACCAGAGTCGAGCGAGGCTCGAAAAATCCGCAAGACCGCGGCGGAACTACGCTATGCGGGCGGAGAAAAACAGCAGGAGGCGCTGGATCGATTCGGTATCAAGCGACCGCTTCGACAACTCCTTTTCCCCGGCCGGGTCCAGCCTGCGCTCCAGCCTCACTGGTTTGGAAAGACCGGCCCGGAACACAGCGGGCTTTATAAATTTCGCATTCAGGCCAGTGGCATTCGACCTCCGGGCGGCCAGCCGGCTCACCTGAGCATCGGCAAGAAAACCGGAGAGGAGAACGTGGATGGCATCATCGAGTTTGATATCACCGCTCCAGAAGACCATCCGAAGGTTTACGAGTTCGAGGTATTCCTCGAGATGCCTATAAATCTGGATTTCGCCGTGGTCGCAACCGACGGGGTGGATCGCAGGGGTGGCGCTGCTTTTCGCAACGCGATCGCCAGTCGAAACGGATATCTTTTTACCCACAGTAGCGAAACCTTGCTCCTGAACCCGAACGCTCCTCAGATGTTCGATGACAAAGGAAACGGCATCTTTTCAACCGTAATCCTCGATTGGATCGAGTGGGAAGGCCCCCTCGTGTCCGAAGAAGAAAAGGCCCGGCGAAATGGTGTTTTCCCGCCGGATGATGCCAACCTCGAAGAGGTTGCAGAGTATCTGCAACGCTTCGCCGAACGCGCCTGGCGACGGCCTGTAAATAGGGAGGAGTTGGACAAATATCTGGCATCATATCGTGCTGATCGCGAAGCGGGTGAGAAGACGGCCGATGCATATCGCGCGGCCGTGCTGCGGGTGTTGACGTCGAGACACTTTATCTACCTCGTCGAGGGCGACCCCGTCGAAGGGGAAGCTGTGGTTCGCGAGCTTCTCACCGACTGGGAACTCGCCTCGCGACTCTCCTATTTTCTCTGGAGCTCGATGCCCGACGATGAACTCTTCGCCACGGCAAGGAAGGGCGCGTTGAGCGACGACAGGCTTCGCAAGGAAATAGACCGCATGTTGACCGATGAGCAGATCAATCGCTTCATCGACGACTTTTCCCGGCAGTGGCTGCAATTGCACAAAGTAGGTATGTTTCCGCCGGACAAGAAGCTCTACCCAACCTACGACGACTGGCTGGAGACGAGCATGCGGAATGAGCCAGTGGAGTTTTTTCGCGAGATACTAACGAAGAACCTGCCGATCGACCAGTTCCTCGAATCAGACTGGACCGTGGTCAACGCCCGCCTCTGCGATTTCTACGGACTACCGGAGCCGAAGACCGGCGACTTCCAGCGTGTCTCGCTCCAGCCGGAAAACAAACGCGGCGGCCTGCTGACGATGGGCGCCGTGCTTGGACTGACCTCGGACGGCACCCGCCATCGTCCGGTCCACCGCGGCGTCTGGCTCAGCGAAGTGATACTCAACAAGACTCCCCCGCCCCCACCGGCGAATGTGGATCCCATCGAACCCGTTCCGCCCGAGGGTGATAAAGTGACCGTCCGGAAAAGGCTGGAGGTGCACGCCACCGACGCGAACTGCGCTTCCTGCCACGCGAACATCGATCCACTGGGCTTTGCCTGGGACAACTACGATGCGATTGGGCAATGGCGTGAGCGCGAACACATCCCGAAAGGAAAAGGCGAAAACCCTGTCGTCGATGCCTCTGGCGTGATGCCCGGCGGCCGCCCGTTCCAGAATGCCAATGAGTTCAAGCAGCTCCTCCTTGAGGATCGCGAAAAGGTCGCGCGAGCTTTCATCGAACACCTCTGCACCTACGCGTTGCGCCGCGCGCTGAGCTTCGACGACGAAGAAGAGCTGAACGCCATTCAGGCCGAGGCGGAGAAAAGCGACTATCGTGTTAAAGATATTATCCGCGCCGTGGCCGTTTCCGACTTAATCAAAAAACGCTGAAAAATTATGAACTACTTATCTCAACGTTGGCGGATCGACCGCCGTCACGCCCTTCGTGCGATGGGCACCTGTATCTCCCTGCCGATGCTGGAATGCATGGTTCCGCTACGCGCGGCTGATAAATCGACAGCATCGCCCCGCCGCAGCGCCTTCATCTACCTCGCGAACGGCGTTCATTCGCTGAACTATCAGATTCTTAGCGAAGGTAAAGACTACGAGTTTTCCAAGTCGCTGAAGCCGCTCGAAAAACACCGCGATGTTATCACACCTATCAGCGGGCTGCACCACCCCGGAGCAATCGGTCATCATCATAACTGCATCAATGTTTTCCTGACCGGAGGAAAACTTGGCCCTTCCGACCGCAACACCATTTCCGTGGATCAGAAGATGGCGGAGGTCACCGCAGAACACACCCGCTACTCCTCCATGGAGATCGCCCTCACGCAGGGTTCCCTGGCCTGGACTGCCGATGGCGTGCAGCTGCCGGCCTTGCGTCGCTGCAGCGAGATCTTTTCTTCCATGTTCGAGGAACCGAAAAGCGGTATCGAAGCTCAGCGAAAAGCTCTGCGTCGCAAGGCCAGCGTGCTCGATGATAATCTTGCTGAAGTGCGTCAGCTGGAGAAGAAAATGGGAGCGGAAGACAAAGGCCGCCTCGACCAATACCTCACCTCCGTGCGTGAAGCGGAGATCCGCACCCGGCGTGCCGATACCTGGCTGGATACCCCGCTTCCTGAAATCTCCGATGCGGATCGCAAGCGGACCAATCGCGACATTCCCAAGACGCAGGCGGGTGAGTATTTCCGCGCCGTCTATGATCTCATGGTGCTAGCCTTTCAAACGGACGTTACCCGCGTCGCCACCTTCAGTCTCGGAGGTGAGGGCGATGCGTTTTCTATTCCCGAGATCGGCATCACCGAGTCGCGCCACCAGCTCAGCCACCACGGTGGAGACCCGGGCTACATGGAGAAACTCACCAACTACGACACCTTTGCGATCGAGCAGTTCAGCTACTTCCTCACCCGTCTCGCCGAGACGAAAGACCTCAATGGCCAACCGCTCCTCGGGTCGACGATGGCGCTCTTTGGCAGCGGCATGTGCTACGGCCACAGCCACGGCAACGCCAACCTTCCCCTGGTGCTCGCCGGCGGTTCAGATCTCGGCCTGAATCATGGCAGCCATCTCGACTTCAACAGATCGGCCACCGGCTTCGATGGCTACGCACTCGATCCGGAAGGGGCCCTCACCTCAAAGCACTACCAGATTTGCGGTCGCCCCGTGAACACAGACGCCCACATGAGCAACCTGCTTCTCCTCATGGCCCAGCGGATGGGAGTGGAGACAGATTCATTTGGCGATAGTAATACGGCAATCACGTTATGAGGTTCTTGGTGCTAAGTTCCTGGTGCTTGGTTCGTGATTCTTTGTTAGTGCTTGCTTGTGCGTGCTTCGTTCATGCAGCTGCCGCCGAAGAAAAACCAGGCACGAAGAACCAGAAACCAGGAACCGAACCCTTTCGCCCCGTCGCGGGAGAATTCCCTCCCTTGGAAAAGGCACATGCCTATCGCGGCGAACTGGTTTTCGTGGATCATGCGAACCGCCGCGGGAGCATCCGCGTGCAAGGCGAAGGAAAATTCTTTCGGAACGATCCGCATCCCTTTGCCATGCTGCCTTATGGGATGGTCCGCTACCACGGAGCTCCGGCGGATCTCCGGGATGTTCCGCTCGGCACGGTGCTGCACGTTCGCGGCTTTCTCCCGCCGAATCCGAAGCTCTCGTCCGTTCCGGTATTGCCAGTCGACAACAAGGACAAAGATGCGAGTCACTATCGGGGCACGGGAATTTTTCCTGCCGAGAATCATGTCCTTCTTCTCGAAGACGAGCCCAGCCACTGTTTACGTACGGGCAAGGTTTGGAAGTTGAAGGAGCTGGAACTGAAAGACAAGCAGGGCACGATCGTTGCTAGTCGTGAACCGAAGACCGGCGAAGATTCCACGGCCGAAGAGGAATCCATGACCTTCGACGCCGCCACTCGCATCTGGCGCGACCGCGAGCGACTCGGGGTAGGAGACCTCATCGAGGAAGGGATCTGGCCAGCCGACGGTAAGAAGCCCCTCGATGGACAGCCCGTCCTGCTTGGGATTACCTGGAAGCCAACCTCAGACGGCGTGTTCACTCGATTTCACATCTCCGACATCTGGCTCGACGACACGGCGATGGAGCGTGCTGCCGAAAATCAGACCGAAACGCACAAGACCTTCATTCGCAGCCGTTGGATGCCCGCCTGGATCGATGCCGTCGAGTATGGCCAATTCGGTCAGGCCACCGTGACCGCGACTCTATTTGGCGGAATGGACGATTCCCTCTACGCGGATTTCAAGAAAGATGCCTCCGCCCTGATGAATGCGGTCGAGGCAACCTTGAAGCACACCCACGGTGCCTATGGCCCTGCGCACATGGCATGCAAGGGACCGATCATCGATGTGGTCAAAGCGGAGGGTGAGGCGCCTCTCGGTAGCAGCGGAATCCAGATTCAGTTCCAGACCGACCTGATTATCGAGGGTATTCGTCCCGGTCGAGTCGTCCGCGTCCGCCCCGCAAGTTGGCCTCAGGTTCAGGTACCCCGCGAAGAATATGTCGGAGACAGCATTGATGCTCGCTTTCCGACTCCAGCCATTTTTCCCAAATACTAGCTCATGTGTTCTTGGTGCACGGTTCCTCGTTCTTCGTTCCGGTTTGCACGGATGCTGGTATTTGCCTGTGCGTTCTGCATTCAAGCGCCAGCTGCCGAAGAACAACCAAAATCCAACAACCAAGATCCAAAAAACGAGCCCTTCCGCCCCCTCGCGGGAGAATTCCCTCCCTTGGAAAAGTCGCACGCCTACCGTGGCGAACTGACCTTCGTGGACCATGCTAACCGCCGCGGCAGCATCCGGGTGCAGAGCGATGGGAAATTCCGGTTCATCCCTCCGAACCCCTTCGCGATGCTGCCGTATGGAATCGTCCGCTATCATGGCGCACCGGCCGATCTCCGGGATGTTCCGCTGGGGACGATGATGCACGCCCGCGCCTTCCTCCCGCCGGACCCGAAACTCTCCGCCGTGCCCGTTTTGCCGATCAACAACCGAACGAAAAAAGAGGGCAACGCCGGCGTCGGCTCAGCGCCGGCCGAGAATCACGTTCTGCTTCTGGAGGACGAACCCAGCCACTGCCTGCGCACGGGTAAGGTTTGGAAGCTCGCGGAAGTGGAAATCAAGAACAAGCAGGGCATGATCGTCGCCCGACGCGAATCCAGGGAAGCCGGAGATACTCAGGCGGAGGAGGAAACCATGACCTTCGACGCCGCCACCCGCATCTGGCGGGGCCGCGAATTTCTGGGAGTCGAGGAAATGATCACCGACGGAGAATGGCCTGCCAGCGGAAAAAAGTCTCTCGAAGACCAGGCCGTTCTGCTCGGGATCACTTGGAAGCCCACCCCGGGCAGTGTTTTCACACGCTTCCACATCTCGGATATCTGGCTGGATGATGCCGCGATCCAGCGTGCCGCCCGCCATCAGAACGAAACGCACAAAGCATTCATCCGCGCCCGCTGGGTGCCCGCCTTCGTCGACGCCGTCGAATATGGCGAATTCGGCACCGCCACCGTGACCGCTACCCTGTTCGGCGAGATCGACGATTCACTCTACACTGATTTCAAAAAAGACAGCCGGGCTCTGATGGCTGCTTCCGAGAACACCCTGAAGCACTGGGCCGGCGGAACCGCGGGCACCGCCCAAATGGCCTCGAAGGGACCCATCACCGAAGTCATCAAAGCGGAAGGAGCAGTGCCCCTGGGCAGCAGCGGAATCCAAATCAAGTTTGAGACCGACCTCATCACCGAAGGCATTCGCCCCAACCGAGTCGTACGCCTCCGCCCCGCCAGTTGGCCCGACCTCCACGTCCCGCGCGAGGAGTATCTGAGAGATCACAAGGCGACTCACGAGGAGCGTTTCCCGACGCCGGATGTTTTTCCGAAATATTGAATTGGGGATTTTGCGGAGGAAGAGCCCGAATCGAAGAAGCCCAACTCCTACTCCCCCTCCACCCGATACAGGTGATAACGGGTCCGTAGAAACATCGCATCCCCAACCACGGCAGGTGAGGCCATGAACCCGGGCCCGCGCCTCGGGTCATCGAGCGGGGCATCGGTGGCGAGTTCGTTCGTCGCGAGGATTTTGAACTCGCGGCCGGGTTCGATCACGGTCGTCTTGCCTTCGAGGCTGAAGAAGTAAAGCTTTCCGCCCGCATAGATGGGACAGGCGCGGTATTTGCCACCGGCGCGGCCTTTCCATACGGTCTCTCCAGTTTTCGCATCGACGCAGACGAGGAAACTGTCGTCCATCGCGAAGTAGACGAGGTCGTCGACGATGATGGGTGACGAGTACTTGGGGAATGACGTATCGATTTTCCAATTCACATGGGTGTCCGTCACGACGCCTTTGCCTCCGGCCTTCACAGACATCATCTGGGCGCCTTTGCTGAATCCGGTGACAATGATGAAATTTCCGTCGTGATAGACGGGGCGTGGGGAAGCGGAATAGGCTTCGTGATCGACCCGCCACAGTTCCTTCCCGGTTCGGGGATCGTAGCCGTAGGCGGCCTTGGCACCAGTACTGCACATGACCGGTTTTCCGCCGCTATGCACGATCAGCGGTGTGCTGTGGGCTTTGCGCCAGTCTCCGTCTTTCACCATCTGTTTGTCGATGTGCTCGTCGTTCCATTCCGCGGATCGGTCCGTCTTCCAAACGGTTTCTCCAGTCTCTTTGTCGAGGGCGACGATGTACTGCAGATCGGCACCGTCGAAGGTAAGGATGAGCAGGTCTTCGAAAAGCACAGGGGAGGAAGAGGCACCCCGGTAGTGCCAGCACTTCAGGTCATCGCGCTTCCAGATGGTTTTCTTCGTGGCCGTATCGAGACAGGCAGTGCCAACGTTCCCGTAATGCACATAGACGCGCCCGGGTTCGATGACCGCCGAAGGCGTGGCGTAACTGTTATCCTTTGCTCCGTTGCCCATGTCTTGCGGGTCGTCGCTGTGGAATAACTTCTCGTTGGCTATGATTTTGCCAGTCGTCGCATCCACGCAAAGCGCGTAGTAGTCATTACCCTCGACGTTCGCGGTCGTCAGCCAGATCTGGTTGTCCAAAACGATGGGCGAGGAAAGGCCGAGGAGTGGCATTTCTGTTTTCCACTTCACGTTTTCGGTTTCACTCCAGGTCGTCGGCAATTTGGCATCTCCGACGTGGCCCTCGTGACTGGGGCCACGAAAGTCCGGCCAGCTGTCCGCGGCAGAAAGCGGAAGGGCTATGCTGAGGAAAAGGAGAAAGCAGGGAAGTCGAACCAGCGACAGGAAATTTTTCATGCGCCTAAATTGCCGTGCTGGCGAGAGACTGTCAATGCAGCTGGTGCAATGGCTGTCCTAACCCAATCAACCCTTGTGGTATTTTGGAGTAACAGCTAGAAACGGGCATGACCAGTCTTCGATACCTCGCCCTATCAATCGCAGTAACGGTCACCGCGCTTTTTCTCCCATCCCTTCACGCTGTCGAAGACGAAAAGAGCATCTTGCCCATCGCCATTGTCGTTCATGGAGGCGCCGGGAGTGTCGACAAAAAGTGGCTCACAAAAGAGCGCGAACACGAGCGTCGCGAAATCTTGCAAAAAGCGGGAGCACAAAGAAGGCTTGCGAGAGGCAGGGTCAGGAAGAATCGCGTCACAAGAGCGTGACGACATTTTACTAATTAAACAGCCAATAATTCCGCATGCACGAAGTGAAAATGGCTTGCGGCTGCAATGTCAATTCCCCCATGCTCGTATTCATGATAGGTTGCCTTTCGGGGGCAGATCAAGCTATGGTATAACTCAAACAGCATCCTACTTTTCCTCATGAACCGTTCTACTTACTTCCGACTTTTTGCCATAATTCCCTGCCTCCTATTGGTATGGATCATCTCTCTTTCCTCTGAGTCGCAGGCTCAAGACAGTGATAAAAAATCGCTTATTTCGGGTTCAGAAAATAACAGGAGCTCTAAGGACATGCCTATCCCCTTGGATAAGGATTACTTGAAAGAAGGGGAACTGTTGTCAAAACAGTTCTGCGGGAGCTGCCATCAATACCCAGCTCCCTCGCTCATTCCGAAGGAAACCTGGTTACAATCCGTTTTGCCTGCCATGAGCGTTCGGCTGGGTCGTCACTATCTCCCGCAGGGACAAACCAAAAATTACCGTGACCATCAAAGCCTGGATTACATTCCTGCTTCATATTTCGGAACAGGAATCGCACGCGAACGGATTCTCGATCTCGGAGACTTCCCGAGCAAACCAATGTTGACCCATGATGAATGGATGAAAATCGTAGCCTACTACGGTGAGAACGCCCCCTACGAACTGGATGTAGACCCTCACGATATCACTATCACAACACCCTCTCTTTTCAGACAGCATGCTATACCAGTGAATGATCAGTTTTCGGACAAATGGATATCTCTGTACCATGCGAAAGATCACAAAACCCTGTATGCGGGCAGCGAAAGTGACTCGTCATTGAAATACATCGATCCTAAGACATTTTCGATATCGCATAGCACTCCTTACCCTTCCACCCCTGTCTTTATTCTCCCGAATAAAGACTCGTTACACGTCCTCACGATAGGCTCCATGGTCTCAACAGACGAACTGAAGGCGGGAGTCTATCGGGAGAATCTGAAAACCAGAACGACGAAAGCCCTTTTCGAGAACCTGCCGCGCTCCGTTCACCTACAACAGGTAGAACTGGGAGCCTCAAACCCCTTGGCTTTCCTCATTTCGGGATTCGGAAATACCGTTGGTGAGATAACCTTGATGGTAGAAAACTCCAATGCCTGGGTCCAACTACCCGTGAGCAATCGCCAGGGAAGTATCGCCTCCTATTTTGACGACATGAACGGAGACAGGAAACTGGAAATTGTGTCTCTGGTATCCGCAGGCGCAGAGGGAGTCTACCAGTATCAGCACGAAAGTGGAAATGTAGTCGAGAAACAGCTAATCAGCTTTCCCCCTTCCTACGGTAGTAATTCCATGAAACTGGCAGATTGGGACGATGACGGAGATTTAGACATCTTCATTACGCAAGGCGACAATGGAGATTACGAACCCGTACTAAAGCCATATCACGGTATCCGCATCTACGAGAACAAGGGAATGGATCGCTTCCAAGAGGTCCTTTTTTATCCCATGCACGGAGCAAGCGGAATCGAAATACAGGACTTCGATCTCGATGGCGATCTGGACATAGCTGCCATTTCCTTTTTTCCTAATTGGCAGGCCGAAGCCACTATCGATTTTATCTATCTGGAAAATGTTGACGGAAAACTGCGCAACACCTCTCCCACCATGCCAGGAGGGCTTTCCAGGTGGCTCGTGATGGAATCGGGAGATTTCGACGGGGACGGTGATTCAGATATCGTTCTGGGCTCCCACTATTTCGAATATGCCGTTCCGGACTCAACTATCGAAGCCTGGCGAAAGAATCCAATCAGTTTAATGTATTTGGAGAATACGACTCGGTAGTGATCTTTGCTGCCTACAGAGCGACGCCCCTAGCAAGTGCAGCAGTGACGAGGCGACCTGCCAGCACGAGTCCGAGAAGCTTGGTCTTTCTCCATGGGAGCGCTCGGCTAAGGCTTGCGCTAGATCTTACCTGGTAGTGGATTCTTAATATAAAGTATTAATTTGCCGCTCCCTTCAAGGCCTGATTAGATCTGCTCCCGTGCCCCAACTTACTCGCCACCCTTCATCAACCCCACCATCGCTCGGCCCATTGCTTCACCGACATTCATGTAGGTCTCCGCATTTCCGCCGTAGTGAGAACCGGAACTGCCGCCCTTCGAAAGCGGATGCGTATAAACAGCCGCGACGTTTCCCTTGAATTCGGGATACTTTCCCGAAGAACCATCGACCGCGAGCACCGCTTCGAGAATTTTGCCTCCGCCGTCTTTGGCTCCTTTCTCAGTCTGAGCTAGAGATGCACAGACAAAGTTGGCCTCGGGCGCATCGAATTCCTTTCGCAGTTGCTTGATGAGATGAACTAGGTTTTGTTCATAGCGACTTGAGAGCGCTTCGCTACGACTATCTCGGTCGCCCTGCCACCAGAAAAATCCAGCGACTTCATATTCCCTGGCGCCGGGATAGTAGGTATCCAACTCCGCAAGCACACTCTTGGCCCGGGCTATGTCTCCGTCGTATTGCATGCCGGCATACCAGTTGATCTCTTTCGGCTC
>Ga0181561_10003582_pt1 | contig 13645 bp, 2 predicted proteins | sample 011ome_19_FD_133760 | JGI IMG/M metagenome (GOLD analysis project Ga0181561, IMG submission 133760) | Coastal salt marsh microbial communities from the Groves Creek Marsh, Skidaway Island, Georgia - 011510BT metaG (megahit assembly) | ecosystem: Environmental > Aquatic > Marine > Intertidal zone...
CGGTGTCGCCGTCGTTCGCCGCGCTCGCGCCGTCCTTCGGGAACCAGCGCGGCGCCGCCGCCGCCGCCGCCGCCGCGACGCGACGCGCGCACGCGACGAGCTCGTCGGCGGGCGGGCCGACGCGTCCCCCGCACGCCCTGTGGGACTCGAACGCCGCCGCGATCTCCGTCCACGGCTGCAGCGCCGCCGCCGGGGACGCTCCCGGCGCGTCCCCGGCCATGGCGTCGCACAGCGCATCCAGGCAGAAACACAGAACCTCGGCGTCGGCGCCGGCGAGCGGCGGCGGCTTCGAGCCGTCCGCCGCCGCCCTCCGGTCGTCCCTCTTGTCCGACCGCTTCTTCGCCTTCCTCAGCTTCGAGAACTCCTTGTGCGGGACGTACGTGCGGCCCGCCGCGGCGTTCGGGCCCGTGCCGAATGCGTCCGCCGGCGCGTGCGTGATGGACAGCGCCGCCGGCGGGAGGGCGGCGCGACACGCGACGCTGGCCAGAACCTCGGCGGCGCGAGCTCGACGTTCGCGGACGCCGTCCAACGCGCTGAGCGGCCCGCCAGCCTGCGCGGCGCTCGCTCTCAGCGCGCCGAGCTTCTCCGCGAGCGCACGCCTCCGCGCGCCGCCGCGGTGCACCGCGCCCGACAGCGCGGCGGTCGCCAGCGTCACGGCGGCGTCCACCACCAGGTGGTGCGGGTCGTTTCGAGGGTCATTCTCGAAAACGCTCAAAACCGCAACCGCTCGGTCCAGCGCCGCGCCCGGACACGCGCCCGGTTCGATGTTTTCGTCGAAGCTCGCCCACGCGGCGGCGGCGCGGAGCGCGGCGGCGCGCGCGTGGTGGTCCGTATCCGCACCTCCGTTCGACGACGAGCTTACTAAAAACGCCTTCGCGGCGAGCGCGTCCAGCGCGGGGAACGCCAGCGCGGCGGCCGCGCCGCGCAGCCCGTCGACGATGGCGGCTCTTCTCCGCGGGTGGATGGAGAGGTCCTTCGCCTTGGCCTCTTCCGGGAGCACTTCCAGAACGGAAACCACGCACGCCTCGCCCGCGGCGACCAGCAGGCGCTCGCCGACGGCGTCGAGGACGACCGCGCCGGGAAACCGCGGGTCGGCCGCCGAGGAGACGAGCGGGTGCCGCGCCGCCAAAGCGCGCGCCGCGCGCGGCGCGCGCGTCGTCGGCGACGACGCGTCTCCGCCGTCCGCGCGGCCGAATCGCGCGAGGAGGTCCGCGACGACGCTCCCCGCGTCCCACGCGTCCATCTTACACGCGAGCGCGGAGATGGCGAGCGAGACCTGGGTCAAGACCGCGCGGGGGGGAGCCTCCACCTGGCCCCCCGCGTTCCCGACGAAGACCTTCACCGAGAAGCTCCACGCCAGCGCGAGCAGCGCGTCTCGCATGGCGACCCAGTCGTTCTCCCCGAGAACCGCGTGCGACTGTTGCGTCCGGGTCGCCTTCACGACGCTCTTGCGCAGCAGCACGTGCAGCGCCCTGGCGCAGAACAGAGCCTCGAGGCTGGTGAGGTCCGTCGCGTCCCGCAGGAGCTCGATGGAAAGAGGCCACGCGTGGTCCGAGCGCAGGAAGTTCTGCAACCACTCGTCCGCCGCGAGGCGCTCCGCGGGGTCGTGGCTCGTGTACAGCGCCGCGACCGCGCGGCCCAGGGACGCGCGGTCGGGCGGTGGGGGGGCGGGCGCCATCCCCGCGCCGGGGGAAGACGCCATCGCGCCGATACGCGAGCGAGCGAAGTGTCGGGCCACATCGCGTTTCGCGCAATCTTGGCGAGCGGCGGCGGTTGCGCCGGTTCGCGCTCGGAAATGGCGAAAAGCCCGAAACCGCACTTCGCGTGTTTTTTTGCGACTACGTGTTCATACAAGAAGTCCCGAGTTTTGATGTGGCGCGATCGTTCGATCACGATACGCTTTCGCTATTTATCGGCGGATCGGTGGAGAGTCCGCACTCTGCGGCGCGCGAGACCCGAGACGTCTCCCTCTGCGCTACCGGACGTGCGCCGTTCACGCGACCGCTCGCGAGCGCACGCGGAGCGTTACATCACAGGCAAATACCATGTCCGCGCCCATGACGTTCCCCCCCTTCGGCCCCGGGTGCGCGTGCTGTCCCCCCACCTCGTGGTGGCGTCCCGAGCAGGCCGCCGCCGCGTGCGCGGAGGGCCCGCGCCGGGAGGGCCCGCGGCTGATGAACACGTTCACGCGCACGAAGGTGCCGTTCGTGCCCCTGGACGGCAACCGCGTCGGGTGGTACATCTGCGGCCCCACGGTGTACGATTCCGCGCACATGGGCCACGCGCGCAACTACGTCAACTTCGACGTGCTCCGCCGCGTGATGAGCGATTATTTCCGCTACGACGTGCGCTTCATCATGAACGTCACGGACATCGACGACAAGATCGTCATGCGCGCGCACTTGAGACGCTCGGAGGCTGTGCTTGCGAATGTTCCCGACGGAGAGCACTCCGAGCTCGCGGACGCGTTGCGCGCGCTGCTCGCTTCGGGCGAGCGCGATTTGGGCGAGCAGGAGCGCCTGACGAAGGCGTTAGCCGCGAGCGTCGGGTTTCGCGACGACGCCGACTGGTCCATCCAGCGCGCGTACCTCGAGCTCGCGCACACATTCGAAGCTGAGTTCATGGAGGACATGCGCTCGATGGGCGTCTTAAAGCCGGACATGCTGACTCGCGTCTCCGAGTACACGGACAAGATCGTGACGTACATCCAACGGATCATCGATCGCGGGTACGCGTACGCGTCCAACGGGTCGGTGTACTTCGACGTCCCCTCGTTCGAGTCCGCTCCCAACCACAAGTACGCCAAGCTGAACAAAGCCGCGCTGGAGAACGTGGAGCTGGCGATGGACGGCGAGGGCGCGCTCGCCGCGGACGCCTCGGAAAAGCGCGCGGAGAACGATTTCGTGCTTTGGAAAAAGTCCAAGCCCGGCGAGCCCGCCTGGGCGTCGCCCTGGGGCGAGGGGCGCCCCGGCTGGCACATCGAGTGCAGCGCGATGTGCTCGGACGTGCTGGGCGAGACCGTGGACATCAACGGCGGTGGGATCGACCTCAACTTCCCGCACCACGAGAACCAGCTCGCGCAGAGCGAGGCGTTTTACGACTGCGAGCAGTGGGTGAACACGTTTGTGCACACCGGGCATCTGCACATCGACGGGCTGAAGATGTCCAAGTCTCTCAAGAACTTCATCACCATCGGCGCCGCGCTCAAGATGTACTCCGCGAGGCAGATCCGCTTCCTGTTCTTGCTGCACCAGTGGTCCGACCCCATGGACCTCACCCCCGTCTCTGAGCGCGACGCGGCGACGGGGGAAGAACGCGTCGTCGGGTTTGCGCAGATGGAGCAGGCGGTGGCCATCGAGAAGGTGTTTGTGGAGTTTTTCCACCAGGTGAAGGGCGTGATGCGCGCGACGCCGGGGGGGTACTCGGTGGACCAGGAACACACCTGGGGCGATCACGAGCGGGTGTTGTCGTCCGCGATCGACGCCGCGCGCGCGGGCGTGCACGCCGCGATGCTGGACAACATCAACACCCCCGGAACGGTTCGCGCTTTGAAGGAACTCGTCGGGGCGACCAACGTGTACCTCGCGAAGACGAACCAAAACGACGTCCGCCCGCTCCTCGTGGACTCCGCGGCGCGCTTCGTGACCTCCACCCTGGCGTGTCTCGGCGTCGCCGAGCACTCGGGCGGGATCGGGTTCGGGGAGATCGGCGCGGACGCGGACAAGAAGAAAGGAACCGGAGCCGGCGCGAGCGCGGAGGAGGCGATGGCGCCGGCGCTCGACGCGCTGGTGAAGTTCCGCGACGAGATTCGCGCGCTCGCCAAGGGAGCGGCGGTGGACAAAGGCGCGCTGATGCGCGCGTGCGACGCGCTGCGCGACGAGGGTCTGCCCGCGATCGGCGTCAAGCTGGACGACCGCGACGGCGGCGCGCTGTGGAAGATGTCGAGCCCCGAGGAGCTCCAAAAGGAGCTGGCGCGCGAGGCGGAGGCGAAGGCGAAGAAAGAACTCGAAACGCGCCGGAAAAAGGAGGAGGCGGCGAAAAAGGCGGCGGAGAAGGAAGCCGCCGCGCGCGTCGACCCGCGGGAGATGTTCACGCTCGGGGAGTACGCCGGTGTGTACGCCGAGTACGACGAGGAGGGAATCCCGACCAAAACCAAGGACGGGGAGGAGGTGGCCAAGGCGCAGAGGAAAAAACTCGCCAAAGCGCACGGCGCGCAGAAAACGGCGCACGAAAAGTATTTGGCGAAACGCGCCGCCGAGAGCGTCGCGCAAGTCAAGCTTTGATCGACGAGCCGATATCTTAATGAACGCATGATTTCTTTCAGAGTCGTCACTTAGGAGACACGCGCTTCACTCTTCCCCCGCCGTCGGTTGGCTCTTCACGGAGGACGCCTTCGCCGCGCCGGCGACGACGCGCCTCGCGGAAACGTTTGGGATGACTGGAACTTTTCTCACGACGCTCCGAGGCCGAATCGCGGCTTGCGCCTCGGCGGCGGCGCGCCGCGACGCCGCCAATTTCCGCTCCTTCTCCCGCAGCCTGAGCTCCTCCGCCACGGCGCGTTCCATCGCCTCCGCGGCGACGCGCTCGGCCTCCTCCTCCGCCTCGCGCTTCTTGTCCGTGCGGATCAAAAACTCAGCGAGCGCCTCGGCGGGGTCCTCCGGCTGAACGCGCGCCAGCGTCACCATCGCCTCCGTCACCGCCGGCATCACCGCGTCGCGGAGGTACCGCCGCAGGCTCGCGCTGCGCTGGTGAAGCGTCTCCGCCTCGCGCGCCTCGAGCTCGCGCTCGCGCCGCCGCACGAGTTTCGCCGCGCGCTCGGCGCGCTCGGCGCGCGCCTCGTCCTCCTCGCGCCGCCGCGCGACGAGGTCCTGCGCCCGCGCCAGCGCGGCGGGGTGGAGCGGGTCGTCCTCGGGGTTTTCCGGGAACCCGACGAAGTTCCTCGCGCGGTCGCCCAGCGCGCGCTTCGCCTTTGACAGCCGCGCGGCGTCCGGCTCGGACGCCTCGACGTCCACGCGGTTTAGGGTACGGACCAGCCACTTGGAAACCTCGTCCGTCTCCACCGGCTCGACAGGAGGCTCTTCCGGGAACGCCTCCGCGAGCGACGCCGCGTCGGGCGCGGGCTCGCCCGCGGCGCGCGCGGCGTTTCGTTTTTCAGCAATCGCCGCCTCCCTCGCGCGCGCCGCCTCCTCGCGCGCCTCGGTCGCCGCCTCGTGCGCGTCGCGCGCCGCGTCCTCCGCCTCCGCCCACGCGGCGTACGCCGCGTACCCCTCCGGGTCCGCGCGCTTGACCTTCTTGGCGTACGCGCCGCCGTCGTCGAACACCAGGCGCAGGTGGAGGTTCGGCGCGCGATCGGGGTGCGCGTCGCGCCGCGACTCCGCCTCCTCCTCCGACTCCTCGGGGTACGGAGGCTCCTCGACCGGCTCCGCGGGCTCGTCCGTTTCCGGGCCCGTTTCCGCGTCCCCGGCCTTCTCTGCGTCGCCGCCCTCGCCGGTGACTTCCGAAACGCGTGGCGCGTCCCAGCCCTCCTTGAGCCGGAGCGGCGGCCGCGGCGGAATCCAAGTGAAGAGCGACGCGCACGTCTCGGGGTCGGCGGGGACGCCTCCGGCCATGACGTACCCTGTCTTCTTCACCGCGGCGTCGTCCAGCGTGAACGCGAGAAGCTCCAGCTTGGTGGCGCCGTCCAGGGCGTCGAACAACGCGTGTGCCTCCTCCTCCGCCCTCGCCTCGGCGCGCGCGAGAGCCGCGGGGTCGGCGTCCGGAAGGCGCCCCGGCGCGTCCGGAGAGGCGGCTTCCGCGCCCGCCTCTTCGCCCGCCTCTTCGCCCGCCTCGGCTTCCGGGCGCGGCTTCCAGGTGGGGTCGCCGCACTTCTCGCGCAGCTCGTCGGGCGCGCGCGGCAGGAACGAGCGCACCATCGAGGCTGGCGTGAGCAGGGGCACCGTGTACGCCTCCGCGATGGCGGCGCCCAGGTGGTCCGCGCGCGACAGCGGCGGCCCCCGGATTACGACGCGGGGAGGCTCGAGGCCGTTTTCGCGCACAAACGCGTCGCGAATCGCGCCCGCGCCGCCAATCGGCGCGGGCGCGGGTTCCCAGAGCGTCTCTTCCTCTTCGCCTGACGCCTCCTCTGCGTCGGTCGCTTCGGTCGCTTCGGTCGCCGCGGCCGTGGGGTCAGCGTCGGGGTCCGACGTCCTTCGTCGCTCCGCCTCCTCCGCCTCCTCCGCCGCGCGCGCCGCGAGGAGGCTGAAAAACGGGTGCTCGACGGGCCCGCCCATCGACCCGAAGTGCGCGTCTTCGAACGAAAACGCGCCGAACGCCTCGCCGAAGCGGAGCGGGTTCGTCTCCGCGGCGCCGGGGAAGTGCGCCGCGAACGCGCGCGCCGAAGCCGCGAACGTCGCGTCCGCCTGCGAGGCCGGATCGGAGGCGCGACGGGACGACGAATCGGAAGCCGGAAGTCGGAAGTCGCCGCCGCCGAGCGCGCCGATTGGCGATGCCGAGCCCCCGAGGCTCCGAGGCTCGAGCCTTCCCGTCGCGGCCAACTTCCCCGTGACCGCGCGCGCGGTGGCGGAGAGGTCGGCGCGCGCGTCTTCTTCCCCGGCCGTCGCGGCGTGTGTTCGCGTTGCGTCGTCCAGCTCCGCGTCCTCCTCGAACCGCAACAGCAGGGACTCGCACCCGCCTCGTCCGTCCTCCAGGGTTCGCGCGCCGGGGACGAATCGCGAGGGGTGCGGCTTCGGCCCCACCTCCGAGGCTCCGAGCTCGAACAGCGCGGCTCTCGACGCGGGGAACCGCCGGATGTTCGTCTCGAACGCGCTCGCGATGCGAGACGCGATCTCCATCTGCGTCATCGGAGGCGTGTCTGTTTGCCCGTACGCGTCGCACACGCCGAGCACCCGGGGCGGCGAAGATGGCGGCGACGGCGCCGAGAACGAAGGTGAAGGTTCCGCCGAGAACGAAGGTTCCGACCCTCGGCTTTTCTCGGCTTGGCCCGTATCCGTTTTCGTCGCGTTTTCCGCGTCGGCCCTGACTCGAAGGCGCTGACTCGAAGGCCCTGACTCGAAGGCGCCGTCGCTCCGCATGACCACCCCGAGCAGAGCCCTGGCGGCGACCCGCACGACGCCCTCCGCCAGCTTGCGGGCGTGGCAGAGCCGCAAGACGTTGTCGCCCGCGCCAAACACGGGGACGCTCCGCCCTTCCCACGCCGCGCGCATGACGCCCAGGAACCCGTCCGCGAACTCGCCCTCGCCGTACAGCACGCCGTGGCGCAGCACGAACACCTCCAGCGAGCCCGGGCGGTGCAGACGGAGCGCGACGCGCTCGGCGTCCGCGCAGACGCCGGCGTCGCCGGGCGGCGATCGCGCCGCGGCGCCCGCGGCGCCCGCGGCGCCCGCCGTTTTCCCATCACGAGCGCGCGCGTTTGACGACGCCGACGCCGACGACGCGCGCGTCGCGCGACCCACGACCGCGCGCGGCGGCGAGACCACGATGAGCGCGCGCTTGGTGCCGTCCGCCCGCGCGGCGGACGTCAGGGCCTCGGCCAGCGAGCGGATCTCGCCCGCGTCCCCGGGGAGGGTCGCGACGGCCAGGTGGCACGCGCGCACGCACGCGCGCCTCGCGCGCTCGTGCTCGGGATTGTGCAGCTCGGTGGCCGCCACGAACGTCTCCGCCGCGAACGCGAGCTCCTCGCCGCCCGCGCGCGCGCCGTGCACCGCGCAGCCGGCGTCGCGGAGCGCCGTGCCGAGCACGCGGCTCAGCCGTGTGTCCGCGCGGGGCAACCACGCGCGGACCCCGGAGAAATCCGCCACCCGCGCGGGCACCGCGAGGTCAGCATCCGACTCGGCCGCGTCGCCCGACGTCGAGGGCGGACGCACGCCCGCGTCATCTGCGGCGCCCGAGGAGGAGGGCGGTCGGTCTCCCGCGTCCATCGCGATCCCGTGGAAGCCGTCGCGCGCCGAACGCCGCGACCTCAACCTCTGCGCGACCGCGGGAACCAAATCGGGAGGAAAAGCGCACCAACGTCTTTTCTGGGCTCTGCCCAGAGCGCACGAGGTGGCAAGAGCGTCCGCGCGTTGACTTCGAACCGGCGACTCGAGCGTCACAACAAAAAGTCGAGAGTGATGATGAGCGAAATCCGTCGCTGCGATACCGTTTGCGATACGCGTTACCTAAACACCACGCGTACGTAGCTACATATATCGGCTCGCCGCTCTCTACTACAGCGTGTGCTTGACTGCGACGCCCGGGTACCCTCGCCACACCTTACCCACGTCGGGGTGCCACCCCATCGCCGCCGGCCTCAGACTGGGATGGGTATAAATCTCCGCCGAAAAATCGGCGGGCGGCGCTTTGGCGGCTTCGCCCAAAGGCACGGACCACGAGTTCCCGGACCCGAATTCCGCTTTTATGCTCACCACGTACTTGTACAGGTAGTACGGGATCGTGAGGTACAGCGCGATACCCTCTAAGTACGCGCTCTTGCTGAACAAAACGCACGACGTGAAGCTCTGCGCCGCTAACAGCGACCACACCACCAGTTCGACGACGGTGAACCACATCGAGCCGTTGCTTTCCCATCCGCGCTCGTACACGTACAGGACGTGGTAGCGCCACACCACGAAGTTGGCGACAAAAAACAGCAAGCACGCCGGGGCCATCATGGGCGCGGTGAGACAAAACGTCAAGCCCAGCATCGCCACCATCAGAAACACGCCGACTTCGCGTCCCATGCGCAGCCCGCGCGGCGAGTACTTCACCGTGCGGTCGCGCGGCGTGACCGCGCATCCGAAGACGCACAGGTAGCGCCTGACGGCCCAGCAGATGATGCCCGGGTGCGGCAGAATGAGCCGCTGGATGGGCAAATACACGGATCGGAAAAACACGAACACCAGGAAGAAGTTACTGGAGATTGGCAAAATCCGCCCCAGGTGTTTCTGGACGCTGTACGTGGTGTTGTCCTGGCCGAACACGTCCTGCGCAAAGCTGGTGAGCGCGCCGCCGGTGACGCCGCCGAGCAGCACGTTGGCGAAGCCCCAGACGTAGTAGTAGCGCAGGAAGCGCCGGTCCGTGCTGGAGAGCGACGCGTGCACGTTCTGCGCCTGCACGCAGTACATCAGGAAGAAGGACACCACGAACACCTCCCACAGCGTCAGCAAGATGGGAGGCAGCAAACCGCTGACGAAGATCTTGAACCCGTTGGCGGTGGAGCAGTACCAGTCCAGGCTGGAGGGCACGTCCCCCATGCACGCGCTGGCGATGCCGACGGTGAAGATACCGGAGGGGAACAGCAAGATGAACGCGATGAGCGGCGAGATGAGCGCGATTCGCGTCAGACTCTGGTGGCGCCGGTACAGTAGCGTCTGCCAATTCACGTTGTCCGGCCCGGGCGCCGGCTGTACGCGGAAGTTCCGGCGGCTGCCGCTGTGCAGCAGGCACTGCGCCGCCTCCGCCGCCGCCTTCTGCGTGGCGAAGACGGCGAAGCACGACGGACCGGGCTCGCCCGCGAGCACAGCCTCGCGCGCCAGCACGACAGCTCGTTCGCACTGCTCCAGGTCCGCGCGCGCGGCGTCCACGGAAGTCATCACGCGCCAGTCTCTCTTCGTGTACGTCGTCTGGTACGAGCGTCTCTGCTTCTCCGTTTGTTTGTTCAAGACGTTCAGGAGCTCGTCTCGTTGGTCCAGTAAACGGTCCACCGGCCGGTGGTCGTACACGGGGATGATCCCGCGGAACTCGTCGGGGAACAAGTCGGCGAACATCGCCTCCACGGCTTCCGTGGGGAACTTTTCCGTGCCGTCGCTCATGCGCACGGGCACGAGGTCCGTCATCAAAACGGTGTAGTTCGCCGCCCACACCGAAACGAGCCGCTGCGAATCGGGGTCGTACGTGTTGACGGTGCGCCGCGCGTTCACGTCGGGCACGGGCATCTCCACCATGCGCGCCGCGCGCGCCGCGCCCTTCGCGGCGCTCGCGGACGTCGCGTCTCCTGGAGACGGCGCCGCGCCGCGCTCCATCGCGTCCATCAAGTCCGGCTTCACGTGAACGGTGTCACCGTTCGCGCCACCGTTCGCGTTCGTTCCGACGTAGCCGTCTTCGTAGCTCATCCTGGAAGACCCGTCCACCGCCACCCCGCGCGCCGGCATCTTCCCGGAGGGCAAAAACGCGTTGGCGGACGACACGCCCACCCCGCCGTGCCTCGAGCCCTCGTAGTCCTCCGTCTTGGGGTCCACGTAGTACGCCTCGAAGCGCTCCGGGTTGTGGTCCGGGTCGTCGTCGCTGTCCTCGTCGATGTTCAGCCCGGCCCACCAGTCGTGGTCGATGGCGACGTCCGGGGCGTCCTCGTCCTCGACCCACCCGTCGAAGTACTCCGCGTGCTCCACGGAGGGCTTCCGGGAAGAGACGCCCGAGGTGGTCTTGGTCCTGCCACCGCGCTCCAAATCGCCGTCGCCGTCGCTCGGCGAGCCGCTCCTCGTGTCCATCAAGGACAGGTCGCGGAACGAGCCGTGGCGTGAGTGCGAGGGTGAGTTGGAGTTGGAGTTGGACCCGCTCCCCCGGCCGCCGCTCTCCGCGCTGCGCTGCCGCCGGTGCCGCGCGCGGTGCGCGTCGGCGACGTGCTCCAGCACGCGCTTCACGTCCGACGCCAGCAGCGGCGTGACTGATCCGGCGCCGATGTGGTCCACGGCGGGACCGACCGCGCGAGTGGTCCGGTCGAGCTTGGAGACGCGCGCCGCGTTTGTCGCGGCGGACCCGACCCCCGCGGAAAAAGGTTCGCGCCTGTTTTCCAGGGGCACGATTCCGATCCCCTGATTCCCCTGATTCTGACTCGCCGCTTCCGCGCTCGCGTTGGGCTCGCGCTCGCGTTCCGCGCCGCTCGTCGTTCCGACCGCCGCGCTCGAGGCTGTCGCGGCGGTGAGATCCGAGCCCGAGTTCGGCCGCCGGAACCCGCCGTGCGCCTTTTTCTCCGCCTTCTCCGCGGGGTCCGACGCCAACGCCGCCGCCGCGTCGAACAGTAACAGGCCCGCGCTTCCCCTTCGGTTGTGCCTGCTCGGCGCGCGGCCGGTTTGCGCGGGCGTCCCGACGGGGGGATGATTCGAGCCCACCGGGTTTTGTGGCTTACCGATAGGCGTCTTCCCGATCCCGGACAAGATGGAATCCAAACGCGCGCCCACGTTTTTCTGTGTGAAAGGAAGCGTGGACGTTTGCGCTCCGCTCGAGAGCTCGGGGCCGGCCGCGTTTTTCTTCTCCTCCTCCTGGATCTCGCGCAGGCGCTCGAACCGCTCCGCCTCGCGCGCCTCCGCCTCCTTCAGGCGGCGCGTGCGGTTGCCACCGAGGTCGAACGCCTCGTCCAGGCCGACGCCGCCGAACCCGAGCGTCGCGAGGTACTCCTTCGTGGGAAGCGACGAGTTGCGGCGGTGCTTGCCCTTCTTCTTCGGGTCACCGAGAGCGGCGGAGGCGGAGGCGTCCGCGGCGCCCGCCTCCTCCGCCGGCGCGTCCCGGGAACCCCCGCGCCGCGCGGTGGACGCAGCCGGCGGCGGGATGACGTGCCTGGAGGTGTCCAGCTGGAACGAAGGGACGCCCATCAACACCGAGCCGTCCACGCGTCGGGGCTGGCCGGGAACGCCGCGGTGCCGCGGCGGCGACGCGTAGGGGGGCAGGTTCGCCGAGTACCCCGAGAACCCCGAGGAGCCGAGCCCCCGAGGGGCGTCGGAAGGGTTCGGGGGCGCGGCGCCCGCGCGGTTCTGCGCACGCAGGCGCTCGAGGTACCCGGCGTCCGCGGTGTGCCGCCTCGCGGCGGCAGCCGCCGCCGCCGCCGCGCCCTCGCCGCCGTCGGGCCCGAAGTACACCGTGGGTGTGCCGTCGCGCCCCGCGTACACGGTGGGCGGACGGGCCGCAGACTCGGATGCGTACGGAGGCGCGAAAGTCGCGCGACGCGCGTCGCCGCGGGCTTCCGCGTCGCCCGTTTCCCGCGTCGGAGCGCCGCCGTCAAAAGACTCGGTCACGGGCCCCGGCCCCGGCCCAGAAGGGTTCGTCTGAGATATCTCCGGTCGTTGTCGTTCCGCCGCGGGAACCTTCGTTCGTCGCGAGGCGAGGCCGATGCGCATCCCGGCGGGCGGCGACGCGAGGTCGGGGCGCGGCGGGCGGCTCGGCGGCGGGGGCGGGTCCGAGGACGAGTCGGGTCCGAGGACGACGGCGGCGTTCGTCGCGGAAACGTTTCCGCCGGGAGCCGCCGCCTCGCCTCCGCCGCTCTCTTCCCGAACCGCGGTCTCTTCCCGAACCGCGATCACGGAGGTTTCCGAACGTGGCTCGTCGCGTTTGGCCGCCACCTTTAACTTGGCCGCCTGCAGGCCTATGCGCATGCCCTTCGGCACCTTCAGCTTCTTCTTCTTCGGCGGCGACGGGGACGTCGTCGGCTCGGGCGTCGCGGAGGAGGGCTCGGCGGCGGAGGGCGCCGACTCGCGCCGAGGACGAAGCGCGTCTCGTTCGCGCGCCTCCTTCCCAGCCGAAGCGCCGGAAGACACTCCGGGAGGCACGTAACCGTCATCCAGGCTCACGCGCGCGCGCACGGAGGAGCCCCGCGACGGGAGCCCGGGGGTGGCGTAGGCGTCGTTCGCCGCGCCCGCCATGCTCGTGGAGTTTCGCGGCGTTTCGCCTCTCTCGCCCCCAGCCGTCGCGGGCTGAGGCTCGCCGCCGAGCGTCGAGAGCCCGCCTCTCGCGGCGGCTTTGGCTTTCGCGGCTTGTTGCTTCTTCAGGCCCTTGATGTTGTTTCGCAGCTCCTTCAGCCCCCCGCGGCTCCGTCGGGCGTCCCTGCCGGCGACGCCGTCGAACGCCGCGGACGCCGAAACCGCGCCGTGGAGCTCGCCGCGGAACGCGGAGCTCTTCTCGCCCAGCGACAGGCGCGGCGACGACGACGCCTCCGCGCCCTCCTCGGCGCTCTCCGGCACGGCGGCGATCGCGGCGCCGGGGACGTTTTTGCCGTTCATCCCGGCTGGGTCTCTAGACCCCGGGAGCTCGATCGCCGGACCCGCGCGCTTCGGCCCCACGACCCGCTTGACTTGGCTCTGCTGCAGGACGGGCGTCGCCAAAAACGCCATCGCCTCGATGGACATGTTCACCAGACTCTTCTCCGCCCCCGCCCGGGGCTCGCGGTGCCTCGAGGCACCGTCGCCCTCCTGGCCTCGCACCCGGACGGGCTTCGCGTGGACTCGTTTTCCCGCGCTCACCGTGATGTCCGCCATGTCATCCGAGAACCTCGCGGACTCGCGCGCGCCCGCGTAGCTCAGGGACGCGCGCGCCGTCGCCGAACGCGTCGGGCTGAAATCGCTCTGTTTTCCTTCCATTCCTTTCCTGCCCGCCGCGACGTCAATCGTCACCGAGTCCCTCGCCGAGTCCGCGCGCGCCTGCTGAGACGCGTCCGTCTCGGTCGAGGCGAGCGCGTGATCCGGCGAGGTCGCAGTCGCCGGCGCGAACCGCGAGAGGCCCGCGGAGCCGGACGTCTCGCGGGTTTCGGAGCCGCCGACGTCAAACTCGAAACCGTCTTCGAGCGCATCTTCTTCTCGTCGCGAAGAGCGCTTTTCTTTTTCTTTTTCTTTTTCTTTTTCTGATTCTTCGCCGCCGGCGCCGCTGCTCGTGTCCGGCTTCGTCTGGAACTTCTTCTTCTTCA
>Ga0181561_10003590_pt1 | contig 13635 bp, 8 predicted proteins | sample 011ome_19_FD_133760 | JGI IMG/M metagenome (GOLD analysis project Ga0181561, IMG submission 133760) | Coastal salt marsh microbial communities from the Groves Creek Marsh, Skidaway Island, Georgia - 011510BT metaG (megahit assembly) | ecosystem: Environmental > Aquatic > Marine > Intertidal zone...
ACGTCGTCGTACCCGAACCTCGCGACGAACGCCTGCACGAGCTTCGCCTCAACCTCCGCGCGCGATGCTGCGCCGTTTGTCCCGCCGAGCGACGCATCCGGTCCCGCGTCTCGTCGCCGCATCTCGTCCGCCAGGCTGGTGGGCGCGGCGTCGGGAAGGCCGCAGGAGACGATGTGCCGGAAAAACGACAAGTCGGGGTCGCGGTTGAACGCGAGCCCGTGCGTGGCGACGCCCCCGCTTATCTGCACGCCGACGGCGCCTATTTTCTTGTCGCGCACCCACGCGCCGGTCATCGCGGGCACGCGGCCTCGAGCGTCGTGCACGCCGAACGCGCGGCACACGTCCAGCATGACGTCCTCCAGCGTCTCCACGTAGCGCCGCGCGCCGAACGTTCTCCCCGCCCCGTCGCGCATCTCGCGCAGATGCACGAGCGGGTACGCGACGGTCTGGCCCGGCCCGTGGTAGGTCACGTCCCCCCCCCGCGGCGCTTTGTGCACCTCCACGCCGAGGGACGCCAGGACGTCGGTGTCGCTCAGGATGTTGCGCTCGTTCGGACGCTTGCCGACGGTGAACACGTGGTCGTGCTGTGGAGCGCGTTTTGATTTGATCGAGGAGGCGATACGTTAAAGAGACGATCGTCGACGACGCGAGGTGGGGGACGCGGTCAGCGACAGCCGAGCGCGACTCGGTTCGGGGGTGGCGGGCTGGCGCGGTCGCGGTACGGGTCACCAGACGTGACGGACCTGTAGCACTAAGAGCGTGTCGGCGACCGTGCCCGCCCGGCGGGCGGACGCGATGGACTCCTGCGCGTCGCGGGAGGAAGCGGGACGGGGATGTCAGCGAACGGGAGTGGGCACCTGGGGGCGCCTGGAGGACGGGACGCGAGAAAGCGAAGGAACGCGCCTGGAGCTCCAGCGCCTCGCCGTAGCGCACGGTGTCTGCGAACAGCCGCACGATCAGACGTCTCGCCATCCTCCTCAACGAGACCCCAGCCTCGGCGCGCCCCAGCCCGCCCCAGACTGCGCAGCCTCGGCGTGAGATCGATTGGTCATATCGTGGTTTCGTTCGTAAATTTTCGGTTCTCGCCGAGAGTTTTCGCCACCGCAGCGTTCGTCAGCTTCAGTCGTGGTCACACCGCGCCGCCCTCCCCGCGAGGTGTGCGACGCGATGCGCGCGACGGCGGCGTCGTTTCTGCTCGACGGCGTCGCGGTCGCGGCCTACCCGGCCCGGCGGTACCGCACGTCGCCTCGCCGCCTCGCGCCTCCGGTTTTCGCGAGAAACGCGAAATGTGGCCGGGCGACCGCCGCCGCCGCCGACGACACGGCGGCCCAGCCGCCCTCGACGCCGCGGTCCGTGCTGTTCGTCAGCTTCCTGTGGCCCGAGGCGAGCAGCTCCGCGGCGGGCGTGCGCACGCGCTCGCTGCTGGAGGCGTTCCAGGCCTGGGGCTGGCAGGTGCACTACCTGGCGTGCGCGCGCGCGAACGAGCACACCGAATCCTTGGAGAAGGCGGGAATCACCGCGCACCGCGTTTCGCCCAACCGCGGAGGCGACTTCGAGGACGCGCTCGATCGAGCCAAACCCGACGCGGTGGTTTTCGATCGGTTCACCGCCGAGGAGGCGTTCTCGTTCAGGGTCAGAGCCGCGCGGCCCACCGCCGCGCGCATACTGGACATGCAGGACCTGCACGCGCTACGGCGCGCCAGGCACGACGCCGTGAAGAAAGCGCTCTCGCTCGCGACGCTTCCCGGCGCCGAATCCGAATCCGTTCTGCGCGCCTCTCTCGCCGCCGTGCCCGCCGCCGGCGACCCGAGCGTCGCGCGCGAGCTCGCGGCCGTGCACAGGTGCGACCTAGCGCTGGTGTGCTCGCCGGTGGAGACGAGGCTGATGCGCGACCGCTTCGGCGTCCCGGCGTCGAAACTCGTCCCGGCTTCGTTCTTCTGTGCGGCGAAAAAGACGGGCCGCGGCGGTTCGCGACCGTTCGCGTCGCGCGAGGGGTTCACCACGATCGGCACGTTTTACCACCCGCCCAACGTCGACGCCGTGCGTTGGCTCGCCGCCGAGGTGTGGCCGAAGATCCGCGAGTCTCTGCCGGACGCGACCATGCGCGTTTACGGAGCGTACCCCACGGAAGCCGTCGAGCAGCTGCACAAACCGAAGGAGGGGTTCCTGGTGCTCGGGTTCGCGGAGTCCGTGGCGGCGGCGATGGACGAGTCGCGGGTTCTGCTCGCGCCGCTGCGGTTCGGCGCCGGCATCAAAGGCAAAATCGTGGACGCGTGGATGCACGGCCTGCCGGTGGTGACCACGCCCATCGGCGCCGAGGGCATGCGCCCGGGAGAAGACGCGCTGTGGAGCGATTGTGGAACAATCGACGAAGAGGAGGACTGGGGCGGGCGGTGGCGCTCGCTGGACGCGGCGAGTTTCGCGCGCGACGCCGTGGCGCTTCACGAGGACGCGGACGCGTGGGAGCGCGCGCGCGCGCGGGGCGCTGGGCTGATCGACGAGCTGTTCGCCGGGGAAAAAAACCTAGCCGCGGTCCGCGACGCGACGGAGGCTTTGTTTGAAAACGTTGAAAACGTTCGCGAAGGCGGAGAGACGGAGAGCTTCTCGACGACGCTCGAGGCGCGCCGCGCGCGCGACTACGTGGGCGGCGCGCTGTGGCACCACACGCTGCGGTCGACGGAGTATTTCTCGCGCTGGATCGAGATGAAGGAGACGGGGACGGAGAGCGGTACCGAGCTCTCCGTCAGTGACTTAGAAAGTACTTAGAAAGTAAAAACAGTCTCTAAAGTATCGCGCGCGTCTCTCATCAGGGAAGTCGCGCCGCGCGCCGCGTACGTCGGCGTCTCGTTTCGTATTCCGCGCGCGTATTCGTCGCTTTTCGCGATGACTCACAACCGAAATCAGTCGACGAAATCAGTCGACGTTCATCGACGTCTCGAGCGCCGCGTCGTCGTCCGAGGAGTCCACCAGGTCCGGAAGGTCCGGGACGTCCTCGCGCGGCACGTCCTCGTCGTCGGAGGAGTCCACCAGCGCGGGAAGCGCGTCGTCGCGGGTCGTCGCGGGGTGGTCTTCGTCCATCTCGTCGTCGGCGCCGCCGCCGCCGAGCGCGCCGAGCGCGGCGCGCCCCTCGGTATCCGCCGAGCGCTCGAACTCGCGCGTCGAGCGCCGGAGTATTCGGCGCGCCTCCGCGTTGGTCATGCCGAGCACCAGGTCGTCGCTGTCCTCGCTGTCTTCGCCCCCGAGGTCGTCCTCGTCTCCGCTCTCGAAAGACTCGTCCGGCGACGACGCGTCCGCGCCCGGGAACCGACGCCCCGCCCCGCCCCGCCCCGCCATCGCGCGCATCATGCTCTCGAAGACGGCGGCGGGCACGAACCCCGGCGGCGCGCCCGGGAAGCGCGCGCCGGCGCCGGCGCCGAACTCCTCCGACTCGTCCGCCTCTCGCGGGGGTTCCCCCTCTCCCTCCGCGTCCGACTCCGGAGCCGACTCCGGCTCCGGCTCGTCCTCCGGGTCGCCGCGCACGCGCTCGAGCACCGTCTCGCGGCACATCGGGCAGGACGGGTTGCTGTGCACCCAGTCCTGGATGCACGCCGGGTGGAACAGGTGCCCGCAGTCCAGCGCGCACAGCGTCTGTCCGGGCGCGATGGGCTCGGCGCAAATCGGACACGTCGTCTCTTTCGCCTCTTTCACGTTTTTTTCGTCGACGTCGAAGCCGGGGATGGCGCCCGCCATCGCCGCCACCCCGCCGGGGGGCACCACGGCGCTCCGCCGCTCGACGCTCTCGCGAGGCAGCCGCGCCTCGAAGCCGCGCAGCGCCTCGTCGAAAAGCTGGTACGCGACGTGTAGCCTGAACTCGCTCTGCTTCAGCGCGCGCGCCTGCGCGCTCACCACCTCGTTCAGGACGTTGGGGGGCATGTCCGACGCGTTGAGCGCGCGTAACAGCAACTGGTGCTGCCTGCTCAGCAGCACGTGCGCGCGCGCGTGCGCCGCGCGCCGTCCGCCGAGCGGCCCGCGCGACATCTCCTGCTTGACGCGCGCCCGCTTCGCCGAGCGCGTCGCGAAGATCTCCGCCTGGAGCCGCCGCGCGCGCTCGCGCATCGCGCAGCACTCCGCCTCGGCGTCGAACTGCGCGGTGCGCCACAGCCGCCACCAGTCGCGCTCCGCCGGCGTCATGCGCAGAACCTCCAAGGAACCCGGCCGTCCCAACGTGGACTTATACGGCGTCCGTCCGGGACCGGGGGGTCCCGCCCGGGAAACGCCGGCACCGCTCGCTACACGCCCGCTTCTCGTCGCCACGCCCGCGTTCGTTTGAACCCCAGTCGTCTTCTCGGATACGAAAATCTCCGCGCGCTCGTCGCACTCGGCGCCGGCATCCACCGTCTCGACGTCGTCGTCGTCAAACGCGCACGCCGCGTCGCCGCCGGCGGCGAAGTCGTCGGCGCGCTGGAACCCGAAGGTGTCGCGGTACGCCTCGGTGTACGCGTCGAACGCGGGCGCCGATCCCGGCGCGCCGGGGGGCTCGCCGGGCGCGGTCGCGAGCGCCGCGAGCGTCTCGCGCGCCAGAGGCGGCGCGGAGACGAGGCGCGTGGCGCGCAGGCGGTCGACGAGCGCGTCGGCGGGGGCGGGACCGAACGCGGCGGCGGCGCCGGCGGCGCGCTGCGCGGCGTCGAGCGCGTCGAAGACGCCCGGCATGACCTTTTCTGCGAGTTTCCACCTGGCCAGCCTGGCGACGCGCGCCTCCACCATTGGCGTGAAGCACGCCCCCACCGCGGGCTCGAGCCGGAACACGTCGTTCACCGTGCTGGCGTGCTCGAACGCCTCCTCCGGGCGGACGAGCTGCGAAACCTTCCCGGCGATGGCGCCCGCCGCGTCCAGCGCACCCTCGCACTTGGTCTCCGCGTCGGAGAAGAACAGCCGCAGCCGCGCCGGGTCCCGCGCGTCGTCCTCCACGAGCAAGTGGCACAGCTGCTCGTCCCCGTGCGCGGCGTGCGAGACGACCCAGCGCCGCGCCGCCGCGTTCCACTCCACCACCTGAAACACGTAGCGGGTCTTCGCGTCCCCGCCCGGAATCACGATGGTGCCGATCCAGACGCGCCCGGGTCGGAACCACGCGCGCAGGCCGGTCTTCTCCTCAGCCTGCGCGCGGGGCGTCGGGAAGGGGAGGGGGGAAGAGTCAGGAGGGGTTCGAGTCAGCGGCGGGTGCGACGACGGGTGTCGCCGTCACGCGCGTCCGCGGGAGGTGCGACGAAAAGACGAAAACCACCTCGCGCGGGTTTCGATATTTTCCAGATGCGAGCGCGTCGGGAACGCACCGGCACGTCGTCGTAGTCAGGAAGCGGAGAAGTCCCGGTCGCGAGGGCCTCCTTCCTCAGCGCGTGTACCCGCTCGATGCGCGCCACCGCGCGGGCATCGTGGGGGTTTGAAACCCCGGGGGGGGCTGTTGCGGCCGGAGGCGCCATCCTCTGATGAAAGAGCGGTGTGCTTGCCCAAAAAAACAGCTGGGATGTTTTGCTGACGGTGATCTCACTGCACGCTTTTAGCGCGGTCACCATTTCGCGAATTTCGCGACTGATGCTTCGTGTGTAAAGTTTTCGCTGCCACTAACCCTATCTGAGGGTTCTGGTGCGAACCAACCAGGGTCATTCCCCCGATCGCAGATCGAGCGAACGCACCATGTCAGCCATCCTCCGATCCCGCGTCGCCCGCCAGGTGCTCACTAGCACCCGCGGCTTCGCCTCCGTGCCCGAGGTCATGGTACGTGAAAGACCCCCGCGCGACCTCGACGCGCGGTGCCGTCCCACCGACGTCGAACGCATCAACTCGCTTTTTCTCCTTTGACGTCCGCTCGCGACCGCCTCGGCCCTATACCCGCGCCTCACCGCCTCGGGTGCCATCGCTGACGCCCCATCATTTCGCGCCTGTTCATTCCTTTTACCACGCAGCGCGCCGCCGTGGTGCGCGAGACCGGCCCTTCGTCCGTGATGAAGGTGGAGCACGACTACCCCGTCCCCAAGCTGGCGCCCGGCGGCGTGCTCGTGGCGAACAAGTACTCGGGCATCAACTTCATCGACACGTACCACCGCAGCGGTTTGTACAAGCGCGAGCTCCCGTTCATCGGCGGGCAGGAGGGCGGCGGCTTCGTGGCCGCGGTCACGCCCGAGGCGGAGGCGCAGGGCGTCAAGGTTGGCGACCGCGTCGCCTACTCCTCCGTGTTTCAGACGTACGCCGAGTACACGGCGGTGCCGGCGAACAAGTGCGTGACGGTGCCCGAGGAGGTGCCCCTGGACGTCGCCGTCTCCTGCGGCGTGCAGGGCATGACCGCGCACTACCTGACGCACAGCGCGCACGCCGGGCTCGTCAAGCCCGGCGAGTGGATGCTCATCCACGGCACCGGCTCCGGCACCTGCCAGTGGGCGGCGCAGATGGCAAAGCTGCGCGGCTACAAGGTGATCGGCACGTGCTCCGAGTCGAAGCAGGACATTGCGCGCGCCACCGGGGTGGACGAGCTCATCGTGTACAAGGAGGCGCCCGGGACGAGCTACGAGGATTACTCCTCCGTTGACCTGGTGCCGAAGGTGATGGAAATCACGGGCGGCGAGGGTGTCAAGGCTGTGATCGACGGCATCGGGCTCGCCACCTGGGAAACCTCCATCGAGGTGCTCGCCCGCCGCGGCATCTTCGTGTCTTTCGGAAACGCCTCCGGCGCCGTGCCCGCGTTCCCGCCCCTGCGCTTCATCAACAAGTCTGGGTTCTTGACCCGGCCCAAGCTCAACGACTACACCGTGACTCGCGAGGAGCTCCTGTCCCGCGCGAACGACATCTACGGCTGGATCAACAAAGGGGACCTGAAAGTCGCGGTGCGTACCGTCTCTCGCTCTCGTTTTTTATCGCGCGGTTTCTCGCGCTTCGCGGATGTCGATGAGACAAACCTCGGTCGCCATCGTGGTCACACATGCGCGCACACCAACATTAAACAGTCGTTCGAGGCATCGCGGAGCATCAGAGGCATCGCGTCACGCGTCGCGTTTTGGTTCGCCGTTTTTGTTCGCCGCACAACCGCTGACCCCTCGCGTTTTTCTTTTCCTTCGCGCGCCGCAGGTGGACCGCTGCTTCCCCCTGGAGCAGGCCGTGGAGGGCCACGACTACCTCGAGGCGGGCAAGTCGCGCGGCAAGGTTCTGTACGAGATCTAATGAATCGCGTGTTCGTCGTGACACTCGTCGAGACTGCGACGAACGCCGGTATCGAGAGCGCGTCGCGCGCGTATCAGAGCGACGACGACGCCGTACATACTATCACTACTACTATCACGCTCGATACGTCACAAACTAATAAAAGAGTAAACCATTTTTTTCTTGAAAACTCCAATCAATCCGCTACGCGCCGCGGCGGTCGGTTCCGCCGCCTCCTCTCTCCTCTCTTCGAACGGCTTTTGTCCCTACACGCGCCGGTTTTGCGCCTCAGCTCATGTCCCCCCACCTGACGTTGTACCGCGACGCGAGGTAGTGCGCGCCGATGGGCCCGCGCGAGCCGTACGGGTAGAGCTCGGGCGAGACGTTGTCGTCCTCGATCTGGTCCAGCACGGGCGTGAAGAGCTTCCAAGCCGCTTCCAGCTCGTCGTTGCGAATGAACAGCCGCTTGTCCCCCTGCACGACGTCCAGGATGAGCCGCTCGTACGCGTCGGGCAGCTCCCCGTCCCCGAACTTGGCTTTGTACTGCAGGTCCAGGTCCGTCTGGTCTAGGCGCATGCCGAGACCGGGGATCTTCGAGTTGAGCCGCAGGTAGATGGCCTCGTCCGGCTGGATGCGGATCACCAGCTCGTTGGAGTTCATGTCCGAGGAGGCGCCGAGCTGCTTTTTGTACAGGTTCCCGGGCGCGTGGTGGAACTGCACGCGGATCTCCGCCTCGCGCTTGTGCAGCGCCTTGCCCGCCTTGATCAGGAAGGGCACGCCGTCCCAGCGCGCGTTGTCCACGAAGAGCGCCATCGCCGCGAACGTGGGGCACCGCGAGCCGGGCGGCACGGTTTCGTCGTCCAGGTATCCCGGCAGTTTGTTCGCGCCTTTGTACTGCCCCAGCACGACGTTGGCCATGTCGATCGGGCGGATGGAGCGGATCACCTTCACCTTCTCGTCGCGAATGTCCTCCGCGTCCAAACTCGCGGGCTCCTCCATGGCGAACAACGCCATCACCTGCAGCAGGTGGTTCTGGATCACGTCGCGGATGATCCCGTAGTTGTCAAAATAACCGCCCCGTCCTTCGGTGCCGAAGTTCTCGGAGAAGCAGATCTGCACGTTGCGGATGTGCGCGCGCGACCACAAAGGGGAGAAGATGATGTTGGAGAACCGCAAGACCGTGATGTTCTCGATGAGCTCCTTGCCTAGGTAGTGGTCGATGCGGTATGTGTTCTCCTCCGCCAAATCCGCCGCTAGCGCCGCCGTGAGCTCGCGCGAGCTCTGCAAGTCGCGCCCGAACGGCTTCTCGACGATGACCCGCGTCTCGCCCGAGTCGGACGAGACGTGCCGCGCGGCGTTCTGCGCGACAGGCACGAAGATGGACGGCGGGATGGACAGATAAAAGACGCGCATGGCTTTTTTCGAACCTTCCTTCTCCTTCATCGCCACCGCGAGCTTCTTGAAGTCCTCAGGGTCGTCGTACTGCCCAGCCTGGTACGAGCACCGCTCCAGGAACTTTTCGACGTACTCCGAGCAGTCGCCCTTCGCGGAGATGCGGCAGGGCAGCGAGTCGCGGATCTTGTCCGTAAACTCCGCCGTGGTCATGCCCGAGCGCGCGTACCCGAACACCACGAAGTCCTCGGGCAGGTGGCCCTCGTAGAACAGCGCGAAAATGGCGGGGTACACCTTCTTCTTGGCGAGGTCGCCGGACGCGCCGAACACGCAGATGGACAGGATGTCGTCCGACGCCTTCGCCGCCAAAGACGCGAGGTCCGCCTCGGAGTCCACGAAGTGCGGGGGCGTAGACGCCGAACTCGCGTCGCCTGCTGTGTCGCGGTGAGTGCGCGAGAGAGACGCGCGAGACGCGCGCGAGACCGAACAGAGCGGCGGTCAGCGAACGGGACGGGGTCGCGTCGGGCGCCGGTCGAGGTCCGCGCGAAAAAGGTACAGACAGACGCGCGAGGTGGAAACCGGAGAGGGATTTTTCCAAAAAAAAACACGATGATGTGTCGTCGCGTTCGTGCCCGACGACGGGCGCTGAGAACGAGGGCTCGACGAAATCGTGCGTCCGGGTCCGTCGCTCGCGCGCGTCGGTGAGACGGGCGGATCGCGGGCGCGACGCGCGGGTCGTTTCCGACGGGTAGGGAACCGGCACCGCGCGCTGGGTCGCGCGGCAGGTGCGATCGCGAAGAAGCACGCACCGTTCGGGGCGGTCGCTCTGCGGATATTTTGCGCCCCGCGTGTGACGCGCGCGGCCCTGTTCCACGACGCGGAGCGCGACGCGGCGGCATCGCGCGCGCCGAGCGCGACGCCACGAGCCATCGCGCGCGTCCGCCCGACACAGACGCGGCCGGCGTTCGCGACCGCGCGCACGGGAGTGCGCGCGCGAACGGACCCGTTCGAGACACGAACGCCACGCGCGGTTCCGTTCGGGATCGGGGTGGTCACGCGGCACGCGCCGAGCGTGGCGGCGTCCATCACGAGCTCGTCTCTCCTTCTGTTGAAACGAGGGAGACTGGAGTCCCGGCGTCCTGCTGGACGGCGCGGGAGAGTGTGCGGTCGCCGGCGAGGGGGGAGCGTTTGGGTTTCGTTGCGACCGACGCGACCGCGCGAAAAGCGGAAAACGGGAAAAGCGCTTCCGAAGCGGCAGAACCGGGCAGATTTTTTACCCGAAGTCCGAACGACGCGAACGACGCGCCTTTTCGATCAACCCGAGTTTCGCGAAGAAACGAGTCGCCGCTGCTCGGTCGCGAGACCGTCAAATCGTGACAAATGGTGCGGGTGAAAGCCATCGTTGTTAAGTTTGACGCGTCGGGCACGCGTCCGCCCCGCGTCCGACGATGTTCACCCTCGCGCAGGCGCCGTCCTCGGCGTTCCGCGCTCCCTCGGCGGCGGGGACGCGCGCGCGCGGCGGCGCGTTCGCGGCGGCGCGCGCGTCGCTCGCGCCGGGCACTGTCGGGCGCGGTTCGCCGAAACGCGTCGCGCTTCTTCGACCGCGCCAGCTCCCCTCGTCGAAATCCGGCGCGCGCGGCCGCGGCGGCGCCGTGCGTCCCGCGCGCGCGGCGCCCGCGCGCGTGCCCGATCCGAGCGCGTCCCCCTCGACGTGGGTCTCCGCGCTCGCCGCGCTCCCGGCGGCGCTGGAGCAGAACCTGCAGGAATTCGCCGTCGCCGCGGCGGTGGTGGCGTTCGCGTTGGCGGCGTTCCCCGCGCTCGCGCGGCGCGCGTGGGAGGTGGTGCACTCGGTGACGCACCGCGCGGACGGCGCGACGTTCCTGTTCCCGGTGCGCAGCTTCTCCGTGGCGGACGCCGAGCTCGGCGGGAAGCTGCGCAGCAAGTCGCGCGAGCTGGCGAGCTTCGAGACGTCGGTGTTCGCGGCGGCGGTTGCGCCCGCCACGGTGGCGGTGATCGCGACGGTGGTCACGAGGCTGCTCACCGTCACCGGCTTCAGCGCCGTGCTGTTCGAGATTTTGTTCGCGCGCGTGGGGTGTGTGGTGCACACGTGGAAGCTGCCCTGGCCGGTGTACGTCGCGTCCGCGTGGTGGTTTCTGGACGGCGCCGTGCGGAACGCCAAGCACAGGGCGCTCGCCGCGGTGGAGGGCGTGCGCGGCGCGCGCGCGCTCGAGCCGCGCATCACCACGAGCGCGAGCACGGCGCGGACGTTTCTGGCGCTTCCCATGCTCCTGCTCTGGCTCGACACCGTGGGCGTCACGCTGTCGTCCGTGTGGGGGCTTCTTGGGTTCGGTGGCGTCGCCGTCTCGCTCGGCTTGAAGGACCTCGTCGCTGACTTCATCGCCGGCTTGATGATGCTCACGAACCCCACGTTCAAGGTGGGCGACAACATCAAAGCCGGCGCGGTGATGGGCACGGTGATGGGCATAGGCGCCACGAAGACCACTCTGCTGACGCGCACGGGCACGGGCAAGACCCCGCACACCGTCTCCAACAACGTGCTCAGCTCGCACAGCGCCGGGCTGGTGAACATGTCCCTGAGCCGCGCTCGCTACTTCGACCACGAGATGTGCGTGGACGCGAAGAGCATGGCGGCGGTGGAGAAACTGTGCGCGGACGTGTCGGCGTACCTCGTCGCCCACCCGCTGGTGATCCTCGACCCGATGGACAGCGGCGAGAAGCCCTGGTGCGCGCTCACGAGGCTCGGGCCGCACGGCGTGCTGATCGGCGTGAAGTGCTGCCTGCGGAAGATGGGCGGCCAGGCGTTCGCGCTCGAGCAGGGGCGGATGCTGCTCGCGATCGGGAAGATCGTCGAGGCGAACCAGGGCGTCGAGCTGGACGAGATCATGACAGGATACGGGAAGTAGCGGGAAGAGCGTCCGAAGGATACTTAGACTACTTATTACTCCCTTCGTATTAATACGTAGAGCTACTATAGGCGTGGCACTACATATCACGACTCTAAAGAGTCGTTGCTAGACGCGAACAGTGACACGTTTGTCACTCTGGTGTGCCAACACGCACCCGTGCGGTGTTCGCGCCGGCGGTCACGCGTCGGTGAGCGTCTCGACGCGCTCGACGACGTCGGCGACATCGGCGAAGCCGTTTTCGTCCGGCGCCGCGAACGACGCGAGCCGCCGCGCGCGCTCCGAAGAGAGCCCCTCGCAGTGTCGCGCGAGGAAGCGCGCGAGCGACGAGACGTGCACGCGCCCGCGCGGGGTGGCGCTCGGCGTGGGGACCTCCGCGAACGCGGCGAGTAACTCGCGCCTGGTGAACGGCAAACGTCTGACGCCGCCCGCCACCACGCGCAAAAACGCGTCGAAATCAACGACGCCGCTTCCGTCCACGTCCATCTGTTTGACCGAGACGTCCACCTGTTCCCGGTCGTTGCTCGGCATCCCGAGCAAGTCCATGAGGACGGCCACCTCTCGCGCGTCGATCGCGCCGCTCTTGTCGTCGTCCACCAAGTCGAACACCGCCCTGAACCCGCGCAGGTCCTCGGGGGCGAGCTCCACGCCGTTCACCACCGCCATCTTCGAGCGCGGGTGCGGAAATGGAAACGAAACGCCCGTCGGGCAGCGAAACGTTTTGTCTCTTTTCGACAAAATATCAAAAAGTGTCTTCAACGCGGTCGGTCACTTTCTCGATCGCAAGCCTCTCGCACCATGACCACCCCCCAGCAACGCAACCTCATCTCCTCCGCCGGCTTCATCGGCCTCGTGGCCGCGATGAAGGAGCCCGCCGAGACCTACGTCAAATGCAACCAGGTAAGGTTACGCGCCTCGCGTTCGCGAACACGATCGCATAACGTCACCCAGTTCTTTCCGACAACACGCGCGATGCTGACACGGACCCCCAATTCGTTACTTCAACCCGCAGGCTCTGCAGCTCGGCCTCGGCGCGTGGGGCGTCATCGCCGCGCAGTTCGTTCTGATCCCCGATCGATTCATGGATGACATGTTCGACCAGCCGAGGCCCACCAACCACGCGCGCCTCGTGTGCCGGGTCGCCGGTACCGGCATTTTCACCGCGATCGCCGCCTTGATGGAGCTCAAGAACACCGGCAACGTCAAGAAGGCTTGTAAGATTTTCGCCGTCGGCAACACCGCCGCGCTGTTCTTCGGTCCTCAGACAGCTGAGCGCGAGCTCAAGGGACACTGCACGAAGAAGCACATCATCCCGCACCTCGCGCTCGGCCTGAACGGCCTCGCGCTCGCGGCGACGCTCCTGTAAGGTAAACCCAGACGCGCGAAGGGCGTCCGCCACGGAGGGAGACGTGTTGTTAGTTTGCAACAAACGACTTTGCTTCCCCCGACATTTTTTGTGTCGCCGCTTCCGAGCGTTTTGCTTCGCCGTTTCCTCTCCCGCGCGACCACGACTCCCGTCTCTTCGCGGCGCCGACGGACACACCGCCGGCGCGCGTCCCCGTGTCGGGCTCGAGTCGCCGCGAACATCGCCGACGACGCCATGCCCGTTTCCGACCCGCCCCCGCATGAGGTGCGTCCTTGCGCGGACCCCAACGACGCGGGGACGTCATGGCGCGCCGAGAAGCTGAAAGATCTCGTGTGGCGCGCGAAGTGCCTGGGCGTGCGTGACCTCCCCGCGGTCCAGGCGCTGGAGCGCGAGATGCGCGACGCGACGGCCGCGCTGGACGCCATGGCCGTCGAGCAGAGCGCGCCCGGGTACGCGCGCCCCTGGTGGAAGGACGGCGAGTACGACGAGGCGCGCGCGGAGGCGGCGAACGACCGGGGGATGGAGGCGTACGCCGAGCGACGCTTCCGGGACGCGCACGCCGACTTCACGGAAGCCGCTCGCCTCGAGCCGAGGCGCGCGGGGTACCACGCGAACCGAGCCGCCGCGGCTTTGAAGCTGGGCGACCACCGCGCCGCCGCCGATGATGCCGAGAACGCGCTGCGGCTCGACGCGAAGCACGTCAAAGCCATGCTGCGTTTCGGCGAAGCCGCGCTGCGGGGGAGGCTCGACCCGCGGCGAGCGCTGCGGCGCTTCCGGGACGCCGGC
>Ga0181561_10003596_pt1 | contig 13627 bp, 8 predicted proteins | sample 011ome_19_FD_133760 | JGI IMG/M metagenome (GOLD analysis project Ga0181561, IMG submission 133760) | Coastal salt marsh microbial communities from the Groves Creek Marsh, Skidaway Island, Georgia - 011510BT metaG (megahit assembly) | ecosystem: Environmental > Aquatic > Marine > Intertidal zone...
AGGCTAGGAGGGGCACCGCTTCGCCGCTTTGAAAGGCGACAGGATATTTAGTGACCAAAAAGCGTCACCGAAGAACGCGCCGTCGCCGCCGGCCGCGAGACTTCGTCTTCGCCACGCGCGTCGCGGTCAAAGACGCACGCACACCGCCGGTCGACGCCCGTCACCTCGCGCGTGCACTCGCCCTCGACGCTCTCTCAAGCAGGCGCGAACGCACTCGCGAACGCCGCTCGGTGCTTCGCTCGATCGCCGTCGCTCGATGTCAGCCGCGGCCGCGCTCGGTGCATCTCCCGCGCTCTCCTCCGCGCGCGTCCTCAGGACCGCGTCGAACAAGGCCCGCAAGCCCGTCGCTCGCGCTTCCGGTGCGTCCTCTGCTTAGATCTGTGATCGCGCGGCGTCCCCGCGCGGCGATCGCGGCGCTCGCGACGACTCGCGCGCCTCGGGACCGCGCGCGAAGGCGGATCGCCGCCGGTTCGGTGTGCCTAATAAATTCTCGCGCACCACGTGCTCGCGATCGGCCGTCGCGCCGTCGCGGCGTTTCCCGCCGTCGTTCGCTCTGATCTCACGCTCCGCGTCCTCGAATCCGCAGGCGTCCGCGTCAACGCCATGGCGGACGAAGAAAAGAGCCGCGTCGGCCTCGTCGGCCTCGCCGTGATGGGACAGGTGCGCGATCCGCCGCGCGACGGTCGTTCGGACCGCCGAACTTTTCGAAGATTCACTCCGTTCGTTCCGATCGTCTTCTCATCTTCTAAATCTTCTGCTTTTCCCCTCCCACCTCGCGCGCAGAACCTCGCGCTGAACGTCGCGGAGAAGGGGTTCAAGATCTCCGTGTTCAACCGCTCCGGCGATAAGACCGACAACGCGGTCGCGCGCGCGCAGAAAGAAGGCCTCGGCGACAAGCTCGTCGGGTACAAGGACATGAAGGAATTCGTGAACTCGCTTCAGAAGCCGCGCTCCGTGATCATCCTCGTGAAAGCGGGCGCGCCCGTGGACGCGACGATCAAAGGCCTCTCCGAGCACATGGAGCCCGGGGACATCATCATCGACGGCGGGAACGAGTGGTACGAGAACACCGAACGCCGCATCGAGGAGGCGCACGCGAAGAACCTCCTCTACATGGGCATGGGCGTCTCCGGCGGCGAAGAGGGCGCGAGGAACGGTCCGTCCATGATGCCCGGCGGCGACGTGGAGGCGTACGAGGCCGTGAAGGAAGTGCTCACGGCGTCCACCGCGCAGACGGACTCCGGCGCGTGCGTCACGTTCGTCGGCAAAGGCGGCGCCGGGAACTTCGTTAAGATGGTGCACAACGGCATCGAGTACGGGGACATGCAGCTCATCTCCGAGGCGTACGACGTCTTGAAGACCGTCGGCGGGCTCACGAACGCGGAGCTCGCGACCGCGTTCAACGAGTGGAACGCCGCGGAGCTGGACTCGTTCCTCATCGAGATCTCCGCGCTGATTCTCGCGAAGGAGGACGACCAAGTCGCCGACGGCGGCCCTCTCGTGGATAAGATTCTGGACAAGACCGGGATGAAAGGCACCGGGAAGTGGACGGTGCAGCAAGCCGCGGAGCTCTCCGTCGCGATCCCGACGATCGCATCTTCGCTCGACGCGCGCTTCATCTCCGGCGTGAAGGACGAGAGAGTCGCCGCGGAGGCGTGCTACAAGACCGCCGGCCTCGCCGCTGCGGACGCCGCGACGCCGAAGCTCTCCGCGGAGGAGAAGAAACAGCTCGTGGACGACGTCCGCGCGGCGCTGTACGCCTCGAAGATTTGCTCGTACGCGCAAGGCATGAACCTCATCCGCGCGAAGTCCACGGAGCAAGAGTGGGGGCTCGACCTCGGCGAAATGGCTCGGATCTGGAAGGGCGGGTGCATCATCCGCGCGCGGTTCCTCGACCGCATCAAGAAGGCGTACGACAAGGACGCGAACCTCCCGTCGCTGCTCGTCGACGGCGAGTTCGCGGCCGAGCTCGTGGAGCGCAACGAGTCGTGGAGGCGCGTCGTGACCGCGGCGATCAACGCCGGGGTCGCGACGCCCTCGATGTCCGGCTCGCTCGCGTACTTTGACTCGTACCGCCGCGGAAGACTTCCGGCGAACCTCGTCCAGGCGCAGAGAGATTTCTTCGGGTCGCACACGTACGAGCGGACGGACATGGAGGGGTGGCATCACACGGTGTGGTCCGACATGAACTCCGCGGACTCGATCACGACGGACGGGTACAACGCGTGAGTTGAGTGAAGAGCGACGCGAGCGACGTTCGCGTGCCTTGCGTTCGATCGGTCCGACTCCGCGACCGACGCGAGACGTCGGGCGGGCGTCGAAGAATTTTTTATGTCTGGTTTTTGTTGTTCATGAAAGAGCTCCTACTTTTGATTTGAGCTTAAACCCGGGTGCGCGCTATCGTCTGTGACCCCCGCCCCCGCCTCTCGCCCCGCCGAACGCGGAGCCGTACCTCTCGTCCGATCGATCGCGCTGCCGTTTCACCCCCCCGCCCCTGTCGCGATGGTCGCGTCGCTCCGCCTTCTCCGCCGCGGCGCCCTCCCACGCGGACGACGCCGCGCTTTCGCGACCGAGACCCCGGACGTTCGCGTCGTGCGCGGACGGGAACGTCGGCATGTCGTGCAGGCGCTTCGGCAGCGGCTGGTCCTTGAAGTAATCGTGCTCCAGAGCATCTTTCGCGGTGCATCGCTTCCTCGGGTCGTACGTGAGCAACCGGTTCAAGAGGTCGACGCCGCTGCGAGGAATTTTCGGAAACTCGAGCTCGAGGTAATTGTACGGCTGGTCCGGGGGGCGAAACGTCGGCGCTTTCGGAAGCGCGCTCCACCCCGGCCATATCCGCTCGTTCGGCGACCCTAACAGTTTGAATATCCGCTCCAACGTGTCCACCTCTGCTTTCCCCGGGAACAGCGGCTCGTGTCTCAGAAGCTCCGCGAGGACGCACCCGACGGCCCAGTTGTCGACGGCGGCGTCGTACTTGGCCGTCCCCAGCAGAAGTTCCGGGGCGCGGTACCACAGCGTCACGACCCTCGGCGTGTACGCGCCGTCGTTCCCGGGCTGGTAATACCTCGCGAGCCCAAAGTCGCACAGCTTCAGTTCGCCGCGGTTGTTCAGAAGGAGGTTCGACAGCTTCAAGTCGCGGTGGAAGATCCACTTCGAGTGAAGAAAGTGCACCGCCTGCAGGAGCTGCAAGACGAGGCACTTCACCTCGCTCTCCGAGAAGCTGTGCGACTCTATGAGCTTCGACATATCGTGCTCGCAGTACTCGAAGACTAAGAAGATCGCGGCCGCGTTGCGTCCGGTGACGACGCGGAGGAGGTTCACGATGTTCTTGTGCCGCGACGCTTGTAAGATTCTGACCTCGCGCAGCGCGGTGACGGGCATCCCGTCCTTCTCTTTGTCCATGCGCACCTTCTTCATGGCGACGATCTCCCCGGTTTTCTTGTTCCTCGCGCGATACACGACGCCGTACGTGCCCTCGCCGATGCGTCCTGCGGGGGATGGCGGGGAGAGAGGGGAGATCGTCAGTCCCGTCGCGAGTCGTCGATCGAAGAACGAATGGACAGTCTACTAGGAGGGATCGCGAACAGGGATCGCGCGTCGGTCGCTCGCGGGGACGCACCGATCTTCTCATAATCGGACACGGTCGGCTCCGTCGCCATGGCGCGCGTGGACTATCTGCGCGTCCCAGGTCGGGTCATGCGACAACGATATCGCGTGGCGCGTGCGGCGAGTGCGTGTGTGTGTTGTGTCCCGGGAATCGCGTGGAATTAACCTCAAGCAGAGTATTTTCATCTGTCAGAACCAAATCTACTCGGCGGGCTCCTCGCCTTCGGCGCCCTCCTCGCCCTCGCCCTCCTCCGGCTCCGGCTCCGGCTCCGGCAGCGGCGGGAGCTCAGAACTCTCCTTCGGTATCTCCGGAACCTCCTCCCCTTCCGCCGGCTCCGGCGCTTCCTCGCCCTCCTCGACGGGCTCCGGCTCGGGGGTAAATCCGAATTCGTTCTGGATCTCCGGCGGCGGCGCGGGCACAAACGGCGCGTTCTTGAACCCGTACCCGACGTAGCAGTTCGAAAACGCGCCCGTGGACGCGTCGTACGCGACGAACGCGCCGGGCCACACCAGGGACTTAATCCCGATCACCGGGAACTTCACCCCCGGCACCGTGGACGACGTGCAGCTCGCCCACGCGGGCCGTCCCTCCTGTACCTCCTCGCCCTCTTCGTTCTTCGCCGTCACCGCGGCGCCCCAGTCGATCGCGTCGCTCTCCGCGTCCGCGTCGAGCGTGGACAGCAGCGCCGGGGACGTCTCCGGCTCCACCTCCTCCGCGGGTTCCTCGCCCTCCTCCGGCTCCGGGACCGGCGCGGCGTAAAACTCGCACCGGCCTTGCGGCTTCACGTGCGGGTACCGATGCGCCCAACGATCGAGCTCCACCATATCCTCCGCGGCGCCCGGGGCGTACTCCTCAACCTTGTTCACCGCGCCCGTCTCCTCGTCCAGGGTGAACATCCCCGCGGGGCACACCACGGTCGCGGACGCGATCCTCCCGATCATCGCGCGAAGGTAGTCCGCCTCGAGGCCGGGGAACGCGGGGTACGCGGAGACGTCGGCGGCGAGATCGCCGGTGAGGTAACGCTTGATCAGCCGCGCACATCGAATCGTCGCGGGGGTGACATCCGGAAGCTTCGTGAACGGCCCGCCGAGGGTCTGGCACACAAAGTACGTGTACGTGTTCGCGCCCTGCCCGGACGCTTCCGGTGGGACTTCGCCCTCCGCGGTCTCCCCCTCCGGCGCGGGCGCGGGCTCCTTGAGCGTGGACTCGAAGACGTAATAATCTGCCGTCGTGCCCAGCATCTTGCCGAAGAAGCGGACGGTGGCGAGCTTCTTCTCCGGGTCCTCGCCGAGCCTCTTCATCGCGAGCATGACGCCGTACATCTCGCCGCGGGATAGGCCGAGACCTAAGGCGTCGTACATTGCCGCGTCCGCGACGACGTTCTCCGTCTCGAAGTCGTTCGGCGGCGTCGCCTCCATCGGTTCCCCCGTCTCCGGATCGATCAGCGGGCTCGGCGTCTTGTAGAGCTCTTTGAACATCACCGCGGCGGCGGCGTTCTTCGACCTGACCGTCGCGTACATCGGATCTGGGGGGGCGTACTGCGTCTTCTTCACGAGGAGGGACGTCTCCAGGAGATCCACCGCGTCTTCCGGTTTCTCATCGAGAATTTTGCCTGGGTTGGCGGAGAGGACGGGGGAGACGGCGGTCGGTGAGTCGCGTTTTCGACGGGAGCGACGCGCCGCGGCTCCGCGCGCCGAAGCCGGGCGAAGCGAATCGCCCGATTCGGGTCGGGGGCCGGCGCCGATCGCGGTGCCCGAGGCGAGCGACGATCGCGGGTTCGTCGCGGAGGCGCGCGCGCGGTGGGGTGGGTCACTCGCGCGCGGACGCCGACGGACGATCGTCCGCCGTTCGCGTCTTCCCCCGCGGCTCGCGCGCCGCCCCGGCTCGAGCGCGCGACCCAACCCCGGGCTAAAAAAGGACGACAATTAAAACAAATTGACCCGCCCTCGCGTTCGCGAGGGAGGCGCGGACGTCGATCGCCGCGATCCCGTCGCGCGAACGACGCGCGCGCACGACGCGGTCGATCGTCGAGGAGGGATCGCGCGACAGCGGACGTCCACGCCGCGGGATCGACGCGCTCGGGGCGAGGGTTCTTTCTTTCATCCGTCCGGTCAGCAGTCGCACGCACCTACGACCTTCGCGAGCTGCTCGTACACGGACTCGCCGTCGACGTTCGTCTTCTGGAGGAACGCGGTCGCTTCCTGGAGCGCATCCTCGAACGCCATCGTGCGTCGCGGGGGTCGAGCACGCGTGCGCGGTCGTCCGTCGCTCGCCGACGGAGTGCGCAAACGTTCCTAAATCAGTTCGCTTCCCGCTCCCGCCCCGCTCCAAAAAACCATTAGGCCGACCGACCGCGAGGGAAATCTCGGTTCTCGTGACGTGGGAAGAAGAGACGCGCGCGACGTCGCGACGCCGGCACTCCCCGCCGCGCCGCCACGCGCGTGGAACGAACCGGCGCGGTCCGTGAAAGATGGCGCACGTCTTCGTCCTCGGCGCGGCTCTGACCGGGACCATCGTCGGTGCGCGCGCTCGCGTCGCGCGCGCGCGTCTCTCGTCGTCAATCGTTCGACCGTTTCGCGTTTCGGAGGCGTCGTCCCCCTCTGTCGCGATCTGAGCCGCGAGCGCAGCTTCGGCGACGCCTCGCGCGCGCGGGTCCGCGTCGACGCGATCGTCGCGCCTGAAGCACGCGAGCGCCGATCGCTCACGCCTCGACCTCCGCGCTCGCGCGCTTTCGAATCGCCGTCCGACGCGCGGAACGACGCTCCGGCTCATCCCCCTCCGCGACGACCGACTGAATCGCCGAAACTCACTCCGAAACGTTCCCCGTTCCCGTCTCGTCTCGACCCGCAGTCCGCGTGAAGAAGAAGCTTGACAACGGCGGGAAGAACAACGAGAACCTCTCGCCGGAGGAGCGCGAGAAGCGCGCGAAGGACGCGTCCGCGCGCGTCGCCGGGATCGAAGCGCTCCTGAGGGACGCGCAGTCGAAGCTCCAGACGACGGAGTCGATGGCCGCGGAGAATCAGAAAAAGTTTGAGCAGCTCGTGACGGAGAAGAACGCCGTCGAGCGCATGCTCGAAGAGATGGAAAGGAAGAAGGAGGCCGCGGAGGAGGCGGCGATCGCGGCGCAGGAGGACGGCGCGCGGCTGTACGACGAGAACAACCAGCTCATGGATAAGGTCACGACGCTGCACAGCGCGCGAGCGGCGGACCACGCGAGCCGCGCGGTGACGACGCGAAAATGGCGCAACGAGCTGGCGACGTTTGAAGAGAAGACGCCGGAGGATTTTTTGAACGAGCTGCTGACGCTCGTGAAGGACATGGACAACGACGTCGAGATCGAGCTCATGGACGCGGAGACCGCGGCGAAGTGCGCGTCCGGCGGTATCAGGCTCGCGCGCGGGGAGGAGCTCTCGCTGTGCGACGAGTGGACGCACAACCCGACGCTCGCGATGGCGAGGCCGGACAAGCTGGCGCGGCTGGCGTCCAAGACGACCATCCCGTCGTCGGACGCGAACGGCGCGTCCGCGTCGTTCGAGGCGCAGGTGGATATCGTCGCGCGAAAGGCGAAGGAGAACGCCGCGGCGATCAAGAAGGCGGGCGCGTCCGGGGTCGAGGTGAAGATCACGTCCCCGATGGGCGCGTCGAAGCGCCGCGCCGCGCTCGGGGCGGTGGATGCCAACGTCGTCGCCGCGGCGCTCGCGGCGAGCGCCGACGCGTCGGTCTCCAAGCCGTCGGTCTCCAAGCCGTCGCCGCTGCCTAAGCCCGTCGCGGACGCGCTCATCGAGCCGCACTACGTCGACTGCACGCCCTCGCACTCGCCGGCGACGTCCCCGATGCGCGCGAAGCTCAGCGGGAACACGCGCGCGGAGCGGGTGCTGATGTGGGGCGGCGCCGGCGACAAGGGCAAAGCCAAGGCGGGGTTCAGCGCTTCCGCGTCCGTGGACGTGAGGTCGCTGTTCAACGGCAGCACGGGGACGTCGACGCCGAGGACGAAGAAAGCCGCGCAGAAGCACGTGATGGCGGCGGCGGGGTTCGACGTTTTCAGCGATTTCGACGACGTCGCGCCGGTGCGTCGCGAGCTCGTCGCGAGCGAGTAACTCGATGGCGCGCGCGAAGCGTCGAGTTTCTTTCGCGCGTCGCCGACGAGGCGACGCGCCGGGTTGTAACTCATTTGAACTTTATTTGCATCGTTACAATCGTGTTCGTTTCGTTCGTCCGCGCGGTCGCGCGTCGTGCGCGCGCGCGCGTCGTGTCGTGCTCCGTGCGCGGTAATGAGCGCCCGGTTCGAATCGAAGACGACCAACCGCGCCGCGACGAGTGGGTTCCTCCTCGCCACCCGCGCTCGCTCACGCCTTGGCCTTCTTCGCCGCGCCGCCGCCGCCGCCGCCGCCGCCGCCGCCCGGCCGCTTTTTCCCGTCCACCTCCTCGAACTCCTTCTCCACGAGGTTGATGAGCGTCTCCACGCGCCGGGAGAGCTCCTTCGGCGTCCGGGACTTGATGAACCAGTCGAATCGGAACAGCCAGTGCTGTCGGATCTGCGCCTTGAGCTCCTCCCAGTTTCCGAACCCAACCTCCGGGATGCTGCACAGCATGAACCGATCCTCCTCCTCCGTGTACGACTTCACTTTGTTCGCGCCGTATAAGATCTTGAGGTCCCGCCACGGGTTCTTGTACATCTCGATCTTCCTCCTGACCGCCTTCAGCATGTCGTTCTGGCGCTGAATCTTGTTCTCCCCGCGTTCGATGTTTCCGATGATTCGCTGCCACTCGCTGATCTCTTTGTAACGCTCCCAGAACACTGTGTTGTACTCTCTCACCTCCGCGATCGTCTTCCCCTCGATCTCGGACGCCATCCCCTCGACGTCGTCCCTGCCGAACTTCTCGCACGCGCGGCAGAACGCCTGGAAATCGCGTCTGTTCCAGTTCGAGAACCCGCCGTTGAGGAGCTTTTCGTACTCTGCGCGTTCGTCCTCGCTCAGAGGCTTCGGGTCGTTCGGCGCCTCGGGAGGGAGATCCTGCGGGACCGCGTTGTTCTGGAGGTCCTCGAGCTGCCTCGCGCGCTGCCACTCGTACTGCTTCCGCGCGACTTCCTTGTCGTACAGCTCCGTCGTGCGCTTGACGTCGTAGAACTGGAAATCGGACATGTTCTGAAGCTTCAGGATTCTCGGCCCGGACGCCTTCTGCTGCCGCGGCGCTTGCGCCATGACGTCGCGGTAGTAATCGGACTCGTTGTAGTTCTTCTTCCGCTCGCGCTTCGGGGGGTCGATCCAGTTCGCGGAGATGACAGCTTTCATGTCCAACCCCTCGAAGTTCTCGTCCTGGGGCTTCTCGTCCTCGAACTCGTACAGGCTCGCGTCCGCGTCCATGGAAAACTTCAGCGCCTTGTCGGTGAACCCGGCCATCTTTTCGTTCAACATCTTCGTCTCGTCCTCGCCCTTGGAGATGATCGTGTCGATGTCCTCGTCCGTGATCGTGGTGCCCGTGCCGCTGCCGTCGAAGATCTTGTCCGCGCCGTATCGAACCATCTGCAGAAGCTCGTCCTTGTTCAGGTTCTTTTGGTTCTCCTGGAGTCGGCCTTGTTGAATCACGAGCGCGTCGAGCGCGAGCTTTTTATACGCCTTCTCGATCACCTTCTCCTCGACGCTCATGTCCGTGCAGAAGCGGAAGACGGAGACTTCCCTCGTTTGACCGATGCGGTGCGCGCGGTCCATCGCCTGGAGGTCCATCTGCGGGTTCCAGTCCGAGTCGTAGATGATCACCGTGTCCGCGGTGACGAGGTTGATGCCGAGGCCGCCCGCGCGCGTGGAGAGGAGGAACGCAAACTTTTCGCTCCCGGGGGCGTTGTACCCGTCGATCGCGTTCTCGCGGTCCTCCCCGGACGTGTTCCCGTCGATCCTGCAGTACTTATGCTGGCGGTAGATCATGTAATCCTCGAGGATGTCGAGCAGACGCGTCATCTGCGAGAAGATCAGCACGCGCGAGCCTTTTTCTTTCAGCCGCGTCAGGAGCTTGTCCAGGAGGACCATCTTCCCGGAGTTTTCGATGATGTGCTCGCCGGTGAAGTACGGCGGTCCGGGCTCCGCGCCTTGGAACAAGTACGGGTGGTTGCAGCACTTGCGCAGCTGCATGACCATGTTCAAAAGCCGCGAGCGGTCGCCGCCGCGGTTCACGACTTCGATGTCTTTTTGCAGCGCCTTTTTGTAGTAGTCCTTCTGCATGTCGCTCATGGCAACCTTCAAGATCATCTCCTTCTTCGGCGGGAGGTTCTTCTCCACCTCCGCTTTCAGACGACGCAGAAGGAAAGGCCTCAACACTTTATGCAGCTGCTGCACGACCTCGACGTTCTCCGCGCCCTCCTCGCCGGTGCCGAACCATTCTTCGAACTGCCCGGCGGAGCCGAACACCTCGGGGAGTAAAAAGTTCAAAAGCGCCCAGAGCTCGTGGAGGTTGTTCTGCAGCGGCGTCCCGGTGATCAAAAGCCGGTTGTTGCACGAGAACATCCGCATCGTCTTCGACAGACGCGAGTTTTCGTTCTTGATGCGATGCGCCTCGTCGATGATGCAGTATCGCCAGTGAAACTTCTTCAGCGCGTTTTTCTCTTTGATGATCATCTCGTACGATGTCACCAACACGTCGAAACCGCCCGCGTGCATGTACTCGTCCTTCTGCGCCTGCCTCTGTTCCGCGTTGCCGTGGAACTTAAACGCGCGGATCATCGGGCACCACCGCTTGAACTCGTTCATCCAGTTCCCCAGCGTGGACTTCGGGACGACGACCATGTGCGGTCCCGTGATCCCTCGGTACTCGCTCAGGTATCCCAACAGAGAGATCGTCTGCAGCGTCTTCCCGAGGCCCATCTCGTCGGCTAAGATGCCGTTGATGCCGTGATCGAACAGGCGGATCATCCAGTTCAATCCCGCGAGCTGATACTCGCGCATCTTACCAAACTTGATGCACTCCGGCTGCACGGTGAGACGCACCGCGTGGTACTCCTCCGCCTGTTCCACGAGCTCCGCGTCCTCCGCGTCTTCGGCTTGTTTGCCGCGGCGGCCGCCCTTCTGCGCGTTGTGCGCCTTGGTGCCCGCGAGAAAGTGCGAGAACACCTCGGTCTGGGCCATGAGGTACTTCCACTTCCCGCCGGTCGTGTCCTGCGAGTAGGAGGAGGAGGAGGAGGGTATAGGAAAAGGGAGGGGTTCAGAAAAAAGAATGAACGAAGACGCGTCGGCGCTCCGCGCGTCGTCGTCGCGGTCGCGAGGGGTCGCCCGCGTCGGGCGGGGCGGCGCGCGCGCGAGCGCGCGCGCGCTCGCGGCCGCGCGCGCGTCCTCGCGTCGGCGCGGACGCCGGCGTCGATCGCGTCGCGCGCGCGACCGCGAGGATCGCTCGGATCGCGCGCGTCGCGCGCGCGCGTCGCTAGGGTCGGCGCGCTCGCGGCCGCTCGATCGTTCGTCGAAGAAAGAGGCGGGAGAGCGCGAGAAGACAAAAAACGCGCGCGGCGATCGCGATCGCGACGCCGATCTCGCCGTCGCGCCCGCGAAAAACCCTACTCGCGGATCCGAACGCGCGCACACCTTCGCGATCGCCGCGTTCTGCTGCTCGCGCATCTTCTCCAGCTCCGCCTTCTGCTGCCTCTTCAGCTCGCGGATGCGCGCTTTTTCCATCTTCGCCTGCTTGATCTTCGTCGGCGACAGCGGATCGTCGTTCGCGGCCTCGTCGTCGGACTCGCTGAGCTCGGCCTCGTCGACGGCGTACTCGTCGTCCGTCTCCGGCTGCGCTTCCTCGAACGCGGCGTCATCGTCGGAGTCCTCGGGTCCGCGTCCCTTCCCCATCGTGGCGTCGTGCGTCCTCTCGCAGCGAGGGCGGGATGTGAGGAGCCCGGGGAGGATCTCGCGCGAGCTGACCGAACGGCGCGCGCGGGCTTCACACGTTCAAGCGGGATGCTTTTTTTGATCGGCGCTTACGATGAAAAACGCCCTTTCAAAACTTTTAGTCGGAAAATCCCCGATCGAGCGAGCTGCCGAAAGGTGCTCGTCACTCATCACTCATCACTTTCGCAGTCGCATCCGCCGGGGGACGAGTCGCGCGACCCCCCCTCGGGCGCGATGCCGACGCAGTACGTCCGCTTCAGCGGCGCCGCGGACCTTCGCATGCGGCTCGTGTGCGCGACGCTGGCGAACCGAGCGTTGCGGTGCGTCTCCCGCGTCGAACGCGCCGTCGTCCGTCGAACGCCGTCCGCCGCCAGCCGCCGCGTTTCCAATCGCGCGTCGCGTCGCGTCGCGTCGCGTCGCCGTCCCGTCCTCACCCTCTCGCCCCCCACCCTACGTCGCGCATCGCGTTCAACCACCACCACCACCACCACCACCATCACAGCGTCGACGACATCCGCGTGAACGACCAGAACCCGGGTCTGAGAGACTACGAAGCCTCGCTGCTGCGCCTCGTCGACAAGCTGACGAACGGGATGGAGGTCGTGATCAACGAGTCCGGGACGAGCGTGAAGTACAAGCCCGGGCTCGTGACCGGCGGGCGACGGATATCGCACGACTGCGGGAGCTCCAGGGGGATCGGGTACTTCTTAGAGGTCGTGTTGTGTCTCTGCTTGTTCGCGAAGAAGCCGCTGGATTTGACCCTGACCGGGATAACGAACGACGAGGCGGAGACGAGCGTGGACACGTTTCGCACGGTGACGCTGCCGATGCTGAAGAGGAATTTCGGCGTCGAGGAAGGGCTCACGATGACGATCGCGAAGCGCGGGGTTTCCCCGGGCGCGGGCGGGGAGATCAACCTGAAACTTCCGATCGCGCGGTCGCTCGTCGCGATCGACTGGTGCGACGAAGGGTTGGTGAAACGCGTCCGCGGCGTCGCGTTTACGCTGCGGGTTTCGCCGCAAACGGGGAACCGGCTCGTGGACGCGTCGAGAGGGGTGCTGAACAAGTTTCTCCCGGACGTGTACATCTTCACGGACCACCACGCGGGGGATGGGAAGAACGGGCAGAAGAAAGGGCGGAGCACGCCCGGGTTTGGGTTATCCCTCGTCGCGGAGACGACGACCGGGTGTCTGATCGGCGCGGACGTCGCGTCGAGCGCGGGGACGGCAGCCGCGGAGGAGCTCGGGTCGCCGTTCGGGGACGACGACGGGGACGGGGACGGGGACGGCGGCGGGGACGGCGGGGAGGGTGGCGGGAAAAAACGGGGACGCGGGGGCGTCATGGTCCCCGAGGAGCTCGGCGCCGCGGTCACGGAGGCGCTCGTCGCGGAGATCCAGAGGGGCGGCGTGTGCGACTCGACGCATCAGCCGCTCGTTTTGCTCCTCATGGCGATCGGTCCGGAGACGATCTCGAAGGTGCGCTTGGGGCAGCTCACGCCCAGGGCGGTGAGCACGTTGCGGACGTTAAAGGCGTTCTTCGGGGTGACGTTTAACATCCAACCAGAGCGAGACAGCGGGACGGTGTTTCTGTCCACGATCGGCGCGGGGATTAAAAACATCAGCCGAAGGGCGACGTGATCGTGAGTTCGGTAGTCGCGAGAGCGTTGTTTACGTCTACGGAACGAATAGGTATTACATCGAACGAGCGCGCGACGAGAGAACGAGTCGCGACGACGACCGACCGCACGTCGCGTCACTGCTGCCGGCGCATGGACAGCGACTGCAGAACCTGCAAGAGATCCCGCCCGGACATCATGTTCTGCATGCCCGCGAGGGAGATCCCCCCCCCCCCGCCCCCCCCGCCCCCCCCGCCCCCCCCGCCCATCATCGTCGGCCAGCTCGGCCTCGGCCCCCCCCACGCCCCCTTCCCCCCGCCGTCCACCCCCCCCCGCCCCCCGACCCACCCGCGCTGTACCCGTGCATCACCGTCGCGCTCGCCACGACCCAGTCGTCCTCCACGCTCTCGCCAGTCACTGTCACGTCCGGTTCCACGTACACGCCATCCCCAAAGTACAGCGTCCCGACGTGCGCCCGCCCGATCGGCGCCCCGACGGGATCCGCCGACGCAAACTCGCCCGAAAACTCTGCAAAGAACG
>Ga0181561_10003607_pt1 | contig 13614 bp, 9 predicted proteins | sample 011ome_19_FD_133760 | JGI IMG/M metagenome (GOLD analysis project Ga0181561, IMG submission 133760) | Coastal salt marsh microbial communities from the Groves Creek Marsh, Skidaway Island, Georgia - 011510BT metaG (megahit assembly) | ecosystem: Environmental > Aquatic > Marine > Intertidal zone...
CACCAATTTTATGATGGCCGCGCGGAAGGTGTTGGAAAAATTTAGGGTTCGGTTTGTTTAGGGTTTTAAACCCTATTCCTCGTCTCCCCCCTGTTTTCTTTTGTTTTTGAGACGCACTTCTTCTCACAAAAAACACAAAAAAAAAGATGTCGGCGTCGTGCGCTTCTGCTTCTGCCGCCGCTCTCGTCGGCGGCGGCGCGAGCGCGACGTTGAGTTATAATCGCAACAACAACATCGACTCGAGAAGAGCGAGCACTGGTTCGAGCGCCAGTTTCACCGGCCGACGATCAGAAGGAGCCACTGCTAGAAGAAGAAGAGGAATCGTAAACGTTGTTCGTGGGGAAAAACGATTACCGACGGCGAAGCTCTTTTTCTCCTCCTCTCGTGCTTCTGCGAACAACAACAACAACAACAACAACAACAACAACAGACGCGGAAACTTTGCGTGCGACGTAAAAGCGGTCGTCCACCCGAACAACGAGCAAGAACAATCGACGAACAAGTACAACAGCACCACCAAATACTATCCTTTGATTAAGAAAGGCGATGCGATTCCAAACTCTTCGTTGCAATATTTCGACCACGAAGGCAATTTGCAGTCGATCGAGACCGCGACGCAGTTGTGCGCGAAAGGGAAGACCATCGTGATATTCGCGGTGCCCGGGGCGTTTTTACCCACTTGTACCAATAAACACTTACCTGGATTTATCGATCTAGCCGCGGAAATGAAATCGGCCGGGTGTGATTTAATCGCGTGCGTGTCTGTGAACGACGCGTTCGTGATGGACGCGTGGGGTAAAGCGGTCGGCGCGGCGCCCGTTCTCATGTGCGGCGACGGCAGCGGCGACTTTACGAGAAAGTTAGGATGCGAACTCGATTTGATGGATAAAGGTTTAGGAATAAGAAGTAGACGATACGCGATGATTATTAAAGATGGAATCGTGGAGTACATCGAAATGGAGAGAGGCGGCGCGTTTACGAGATCGAGAGCGGAGGACGTGCTCCAGGTCTTGGAGAAGATAAATAAATTTGAAAGCGGATAAACAACGTTCGATGTGCTCACACATCAACACGTAACGAGAAACGCACGCACGTGAGTGATGATAATTCATATAGATAGTATATTATAATAAACGCAAAAGGATTTGTGTTTAATCGCACATGTTTCTCTTTCTTCCTCTCTTTCTTCCTCTCTCTCTTTCGCTTTCACTTTCTCTATCGACTTTTCACCGCGCCGACTTTGCCCGCGCCTCGATCGGCTAATAAATCGTCCAAATACTCTTCGTCGATGTCGCCGGTGATGTAGTCGCCATTGAAGCAAGACGCGTCGAATCGACTGATATTCGGATTCATCGTCTTACCGGCTTGCAACAAATCCTCCACGGTTTGGTAAATCAACCCGTCCGCGGCTAAGACTTCGCACACTTCCTCTTCCGTTCGGTTGTGCGCGACAAACTCTTCGCGAGAGGGCATGTCGACGCCGTACACGTTCGGATGTCGCACCGGGGGCGCAGACGAGGCCAAATACACTTTCGTCGCCCCGGCGTCGCGAACCATGTTTACGATTTGGTTCATCGTCGTCCCGCGAACGATCGAATCGTCCACCAACAAAACTTTTTGCCCGTTGAATACCGATCGCATGGCGTTCAATTTTCGTCGCACCGATAACTCTCTCGTTCTTTGATCCGGCATAATGAACGTTCTTCCAACGTATCGGTTTTTGACTAAACCTTCGCGGTACGGCAAATTCAACGCGCTGGCAATTTCAATCGCAGACGGGCGACTCCCATCCGGAACGGGAACCACGACGTCGATGTCCCACCCTCGTTCGGTGATGTGTTGCGCCAATCTTCGACCTAAATCCAATTGGAATTCATACACCGAAATACCATTCATGGTCGAATCTGGTCTGGCCAAGTAAATGTATTCGAAAATGCACGGACACGCGTCCCCAGCCACGCATTGCCTGGACACCATCTTCCCGTCGTTGGTGATGATGATCGCTTCCCCCGGGTTCACGTCTCGGACGAATTTAAACCCGAGCGGTCCAAACGCCGCGTCTTCCGACGCCACGCACCACTCGTCCTTCCCATCTTTGTTCACTCTTTGACCTAAAACCAACGGACGAATCCCGTTCGGGTCTCTGAACGCGAACAAACCGACGTCGTTCACCAAAGAAATCACCGAATACGAACCTCTTAATTTTTGCATCGTTTGCGTCACCGCGTCAAACATTTGCACGTTCGGGTCTCTCAGCGGATGCAAATTAATTTCTCTCTGTAAATCTTCCGCGAAAACGTTCAACAAAACCTCCGAATCCGAATTCGTTCTCATGTGTCTCGCGTTCAAATGTCTCAATCGCAGTTCGTCCGTGTTGGTCAAGTTCCCGTTGTGGATTAAATAAATCCCGAGCGGCGAGTTGACGAAAAACGGCTGCGCCTCCGTCGCGGATAAACCGCCTTGCGTCGGATACCTCACGTGTCCTAACCCAATGTTCCCGTCTAAATAGTTCATCGTTCTCTTATCGAACACGTCTTTCACCAATCCGTTGTCTTTTTTCTCTTTAAATCGACTCCCGTCCGACGTGACCATCCCCGCCGAGTCCTGCCCTCGGTGTTGCAACATGAGTAAACCTTCGTACAACTCCGCGGAAACTTTGTTCTCGTGCGTCATCACCCCGATGATCCCGCACGCTCGCGTGACGTCTCTGTGCCGTTTTTGTTCTCTTCTGTTCGTTTTCTTGTTCCTCGACGAGAACAAAGAAGAAGAAGAAGAAGAAGAAGAAGAAGAGCGCGTTCCTCCTCTGAGATGTTTTTTAAACCCCGCAGGAGCAGCAGCAGCAGCCGAAGCAGCCGACATCTTCCCTTTTACTGTGTGTGTATATTCCAACGCGCCGCGGATTCACAAAGAGAGTAAGAGAGTAAGAGAGAAAATTAAACGCGCGCTGTTCCTACGCAGTGCTGCTGCGATGGTAGATAACAGAGAAGAAGAAGAAGAGCGCGGTTGGTGCGTGTGTTGTTTCTTTGTTGTGTGGCAAAAGAGAGACAAAAGTGAGTTTTAAACGAACGAGACGAGACGAATTTCTTTTATGTTTTTTGGTCTTTTTTTTTTCTGGAAGAGAGAAGTTTTTGGGGAAAAAATTGTGCGCGATTCATCACTGCGCACAACACGCGCGCGAAGAGGAAGAAGAAGAAGAATTAAAGAAGATGCTCGCGAGGACGACGACGGGAAGCAGAAAAGGAGGGGCGTTGTTGTTGGCGCGCCGTTGTTTGCGAGAGGTACTTTCGCTGCATTCTAGTAGTAGCACCACGGCGACTGATGACCGCGCTTTTTTTTCGACGTGGTCCACCTCTTCTTCGTCTTCGTCTTCGTCTTCGACGGGTTGGGAAAGATCAGCCCTGACGACGAGGGAAAAGAAGAAGAACGAAGAAGAAGAAACAGAAGAAGAAGAGAGAAGAAGACAAAAGGCATCGTCTTTAACCGCGGGAGCGCCTGGGGCGACTAAAACGAACGGAAGAAGATCGACGTCCCAGTATCGACGAGAGATTCAGCGGCGTTTGATGGAAGCTTCGTCGTCGTCCTCGTCGAAAGAAAAAGAGAAGGTTTTGGGGGTGGAAAAGGAAGAAACTTGGCGAAAGTGGAAACGAACGCTCGGTCTCAAACGCCTGGAAAAAATGGACGCGCGAGAGTGCTGGACCGGGAACGAGTTTCTGGTGAAAACGAAAGAGGAAGAGAAGAGGAGGATGTTTAGAAGCGCGGCCGCTGCAGCCGCTGCCGTCGAGGAAGCAGAAGAGGAGGAGGACGAGGACGAAGACGACGCGTTGGAGGAGGCGTTGGAGGACGAAGCGGTGCTCGGGATGCTCAAGAAGAGCGCTCGAGCAGCCATGTTAGCCGAACAACAACAACAACAACAAAGACAACGAGAAGAAGAAGATGACGAAGATGATTCGGATTTAGCTGCGTATCTCAATTACGTGCGCGCGGTCAAAACCGCGACGGAAGGAGGCGTGGATCCGTACTACTCGGACGCGGACGAAGACGAAATGGAAGCGAAACTCGAGTCCATCCAAGATTTACTGGACGCCTTGCGCGAAGAAAACGACGCCACGGACGAGGACAAGAGGAAAATGAACAATAAACTGGACTCGTTGCAAAACATCATGGACCACGTGTACTCGTTTCGCGAGGAGCACCGGCAACAACTCGCTCTGGTGCCCGAAATCGTAGTCTCGGACGTCGACAAAGACGAAGACGCGCTCTCTCGTCGTCACATTTTCCGAGCCGACAGCGTCAAACGAAAGCGAAAGAAAGCCATGAACAAGCACAAACACAGGAAGAGGAAGAAGAAGGATAGGTTTAAGAACAAATAGTAGTTTTTTTCAATAACAACAACTGTATATATCATTGTATTACTTGTTTTATTGTTCCCTTCAACAAAAAGTGTGTAAACACACTTTCTCTCGCGTCCGTCACTTTAAAAGAGCCGCACACGCAAGCTCGCACGAGAAACAAAGAAAGAAAGATACACACAACATCAACGCACACATCACAATGAGTCGAAGAGCGTTTTCGTCTTTGCTCTCTCTTCGAGTCGTGCGACGACAGCAACAACAACTACAACATCATCTAGAGGAAGCGTCTTGTTCAAAGTACGCTTCTGCGTTTTTACAAAGACCACTTGGTGCGGGGAAAAACAACTTTTTTAGCAGCAGCAGCAGCAGCAGCAGCAGCAGTGCTTCAACAACAACGACAACAGAGAATGATAACGATGCTGAATCGAACGACGGCGGCGGCGACGACCCGAGAGTGGCCTCTTTCTTTGCCGCCGTCGCTCGCAAACACAAAGGCGAAGTCGACGCTGAGAAATGGTTGGAGCACTTTCCAGACATGGAGCAGCTGGAGAGCAGAATGAACGGGCAGTTGGGGAAGAAGCTTGGGATGAGCGTCAAGGAAAGGAAAAGAGTGATGCAATATCTGAGCAAATATAAAGTCGGTTTGTTCAAACTGCCTTCCTCTTCTGCTTCTTCATCTTGATGTGCGCTATCGATTAGACTTAACCCGTGTACTACTATATATTACTATTTCTTTAACTTTACTCTTTAACGCTGCTACTGCTGCTGCTCCTACTCCTACTCCTACTAGTACTCCTATATATATTGCTATGACTTTTAAACTGCTGCTGCTTAATGAACTGTTATTGCTTCGTCGTTGTCGTCGAAGAAGAAGAAGATTTATTGAAGAAGTTTCCGAACAAACCGCCCGTCGTCTCTTTCTTCTGCGGCGAGACTTGTCCCATTTCGTCGTCGTCGCCGAAATAGTACCCGTCGTTGTTGTTGTTGTTGTTGTTGTTGTTGTTGTTGTCATTATCGTCGTCTTTTTCTTTCGCGCTAGTCTCTAACGTCTGCTTCTTATTCTTCTCGTCTTTAGTATCCTTCGTCTTCGTGACTTCTCTCCGCAACTTCTCCGCGTCTTCGAAATCGACCGAAGAAGACGACTCGCGGTTCGTCGTCGTCGCATCTCCTCCTCCTCCTTCGCCGCTGCCACCACCACCACCCCCGAACGAGGACGAAATTCCGCTAAACATTCTCCCGAAATTCTCTCGCAACGCCCCCACTTTCGTCTCCACCGCGTCTCTCAGCAAAGCTTTCTCGCTCTCCCAAATCTCTCTCTCCAACTCGGAAACTCTCTCGTCGATCGTCTTCAACGTCGCCTCCGCGGAATCCACGAACGCAAAATCTCGTTCCAACCGTTCCGAAATCATTCGTATGTCTTTTTCCGATGCGAGAGACGGGGACGATGTTTTCAAAGCGCCGCCGCACTTGTTCAAAAACATCTTCACCTCCTCGAGTTTTGCAATCGTCAACTCGGAGCTTTCCTTCACCGCGTGTAAATGGCCTTCGAAGAAATCAACGTTCGGGTGCACTCTGTGCGCGATTTCCGAGGAAATTTGGTTCAGGTGCTTGTTGATCGCGTCCGTCGCGTGTTGTTCTTCGTTGCTGTTGTCGTTGTTTTTACGTTCGCTCATTCGTGATGTCTTTCTTGTTAGTAATAATGATTTTACACGCACGCGCGCTTGTTTTTTGTCGAGCTTTTCCCCGCTTGAAAATGCTCCATTTTAACTGTAATAAACTTTGCCACGCATGTCGACTTCTTCCGAACGAGCGGCAAACGAAGAGGACGATGATAACAGCGAAGAAGAACAAATAGAAGAAGAGTACGATTCAGAGTACGATTCAGAGTACGACTCAGAGTTGGACGAAACGTACGACGGCGCGTCGGACCCATCGAATTCAGATTTTGTGAATGAAATGTCCGACGAAGCGCACGGTTTAGGCGTCGATTACGATTACGAAGACGATTTTGATGAGGATGACATCCACCACCATCCGGCGTTCCTCCCGGCGAACGCGCTCCCGGAGTTTCAGCAGGCGATTATGCAACACTTTATGCAAATAGAAGAGGAAACGGGACACCCGCCGACGCCGGCGGACGTGGCAGGTATCATACAAGAGATGCAACAAACGTTCGATGCGGGGCAGATGCTGGAACATCACGCGCACCATCATCATGATCACGAGGATGATTACGACGTGTTGATGGGTGGCGAATATTCGGACTATTCTTCGTCGAGTTGGGAGTCGGACGAGGAGGAGGAGGAAGAAGAAGAGGAGCCATCGTCGTCGTCTTCATCGGAGGAAGAGGAGGAGGAAAAGGAAACGTTAGAAGAAAAAGAGAAAGAGATTTACCCGGCGTCGTCGACTAGAATTGCACAAAGAATCAAGGTAAGAGATGAATACGAGGCGAAAGCGAAATCCGGGAATGTAAAGGCGGCACGGGAAAACAACAGCGGAGAAAGGAAGAACGCGACGGCGCAAGAGGAGACAATAAAAGTACACGGAGAGGACAAAGACGAGGACGACGACGAGGAAGAGGATAGAGATTACGATCCGGACGAGAGCGAAACTTCTTCTTCTGGGCCGAGCGTCATGGAAGACGATGACGACGATGACGCAAACATAGACTCATTCTCCTCCGCCAAACATAAGAGGTTGTACTTTGGAAGGAGAAGCAGAATGGTGCGAAGAGTCGTAGATACGCTCATGGCGTCTGGCAAGATTGCAACTGCGATGGTTCATAAGCAAGGCGCAGACGCGGTGTGTCCAATTCCTATGAGTTGCGCGGATCCAGATCTGAAATCCAACGCCTTGCCGTACGCGAGCGAGGTAATTTTGTTAGGTACGACTAAAATGAGAGCGATGAAAGCCATCGGGGATAAGAAGAGATGCACGAAAACCGTGCTAGACGAAACGGATAAGTTGCCGTTCAAGATTTACAGCGCGTCAGTGTGTCCGGAGATGAAAATGGTTGCGATTTGCGGCGTCCACGATCATAGCATGAGAGGCGGACTTTCGGAAGGGTCCGCGAATGTCGCCGTATATTCACTAAATCAAGAAGATATGCCGTGTGATGGTCACGGAAGCATAATCCCCGACGGTCCGCGCAACAGTCAGAAGCAAGAGAGATTCGCGTTTCTCGCGATCGAGAATATCGGGTTCCCACACGACGAAAGAGAAACTCACGATGGACGATTAATCGATCCCGTGCTAGATTCAAACTCCTCCGATGTTGCTGAACAGGCGAATTGCATTCGTTGGGGCACGCACACGCGATTGAAAGAGGAATACATAGAAGAATACGAGAAAAGGAAAGCGAAAGCCGTGACGAAAGAAAGCAGCAAAGCAAAGAGAAATCAACCGTCGTCTTCGTTCGATGAAGAACAGTTTAGGAAAGAGTACATCGAAGAAGCGAAGCATCATTTCGAGACGAGACGCGTGTTACTTTTATCCAGCAACGACGGTCACGTTTACGTTTTAGCGGTTGAAAAATTCGACGCGAAGACGCTAGCGGAAAAAGCTGAGAAGAGAGAGAAGCGCCTTCGCCAGCTCGGCGACAACGCGAGTAATAATACGCTGACCAGATTAGAACAGTTCAGACTGGCAGAGACGCACAAGATTACAAAACTGGATGCATTTTTCGTAGGCGCGCCGGTGAATTGCGCTGTGTCGCACCCGAGCGGGAAATATATAGCCGTCGCCACGGACTCGACGATTATTCCAGTCATCGGAAACGAAATTTTTGGCTACTCTTCGTCGTTCGATTCGATCAAGGAGACGTTTCATCCGAGATCACAACACTCGGACGTAAAGGAGTTTCAGTTATCCGACAAAAAGCAGCCAAAATGGTTCAAAGAAAGAACATACAAGCACGCGGCGTGGTTAGATACCAACAACGCAACGTCTTGGAGAGAATGCAGCGGTAATCCAGAGTTTCGCCTAAACAGAGTGGACGTGATGACAGATCCATTCTCGGAACTCGCGTATCATCACACGCCGCTCGTGTTCAGACCAGAGGATTTATCCGAAACATGGGGAGATGAATATTGGCATGAATATTGGCGGCGAAGTGCTCGAGAAGAGTGGTACCGCAAAAAACTCATCAGAACATCGTGTCAATATGTAGCATTTTCTCCGAACGGTAAGTATTTAGCCGCGACGTCTGATAATCGGAAATGTTTATCCGTATGGCGGGTGGAACAACCTTCGGATGTCTTGGAATTAGAGTGCTTCGATTATCCTACGGAAACGAGACCATTTCGAGTCATGCACGCGCTCATGATCAACCCACTCGTAAAATTTAACGGTTTCCATTTGCCTCTGCTACCTCTGGCTTTTTCACCATCCAACGATGATATCTTGATGGTTGCGGAACGAGGTAATAAACAATTTGGCTCCTCTGGCGCGCACTGTATCGACTTGTCAAAGTTTGAGAAGTTTGGCGGTTACATCAATGGTAGACGAAAAGCTTTTGAACAAAATGTAAGAGAAACGATTGAAAAGAATGTTGGAAAGAATGTCGGCGAATCCCGAGCTTTCTACAAATCAAACGGTGAAAAGCTTTTGAATGGTGTTGAGCCAGATCCGAATTGGTATCGAAAACCGTACGAGCGAGTTTACGTTACTACCGTTAATAAAGATACGCTCAATTTTCATTCATTCTCGGTGCCATTGTCAACACCATTAAATTCAAAGAAATTGAAACCGAATTGGTCACTTGGTTTGAACATATACCGTTCTTACAAGAGGGAAGAGCTTGACAACGAGCAAAGTATGAGTCGAAAACTGTTGCCGATAGATTGGACACATGACACGCGCCTGATGTTTTATGAAATTGCTATCCCAGACTCAATGTTCACTGGGATGGAAAACTGCAGCGAAGGCTCCGTGATAGGCGTAGATGAGATTGACATCATGTTTGTCAACTATGATCAAAGCTTTCCGAGTGGATCCTCTCTGGAAGATCCCGCGAGCAAGTATTTCAATTTGAAGAACTGCATTCAAACCATCTCGGCGCCGTTTGAGAGAAACTACATCACCGGACTTTCCGCCGTTGGTCCACCTCCAGCATCTGGTTTCAACAACACGTACCCAGACATCTTTTTCGTTACCACACCAACGACTTTGGAAATATTCCGATGCGAGCGCGGGTGGTCTCCTATGACCATCTTTCGCAGTTCTAATCGACGTTTAAAATTTCTGTCTGGGCGCACGCGCAAAATGCAATGGCACAACTCCATGTTTTCCACGGATTTTCAAGATGCGGCGTTGACGCTACTCTTATGCGCCCACAGGATTCAAAAAACAAATTCAAATAAGAAGCGTCGAGCGAGAGAGGAAACGAATTTAGGCGACTTGACGAACGATTGCGTGTTGAAGATAATCGAAAAAATGGCTTTGCCTGCGAGCGATTGGATCGATCGAAACGACGACATGTACGTAGAGGCTGAGACGATAGTGTTGTCAGACGGAAAAGGCGAGGCGGAAAAAATAGATTTGTACTAAAAGATGTGTAAACTGGTAAGGAAAAAAAAGAGAAGTGAGAGAATGAAAAGAGTCTTGAAATAAAGATAACCTTAGTAGACATGAATCATATCACATTCGTGAACGTAACCGCAGCAATCGCACCAATCGCGACAAAGTATGCAAAGACGAACATCCACGCTAGAATTAACTCTAACGCAGAAGAAACACCGCCTCCCTTGCTGACTACCATTTTCATCGATATTCTCGCGACGACGTAATATATCGTCGCCGCGCCTACTGCTGCGAAGAACGCTGCGTTCATCGTTTGATTTCGAGGCGCTTCCATGTTGTAATCGCCTTTTTTGTAAAACGGTAAAACTAAACAGAAAGGCATGCCAATATTGAATAAGGTATCAAAGAGCGCGACGCGAAATATAACGTCGTTCCCGGGAGTTGCAGCGGTTTCTTTCGCTTTGAGTGCGTCTAAGAAATATGAGCCATGCACGTCTGCGCTTTGCGAAAGCAAGAACGAGAGCACGACGCTTCCGATAAAACTCTCGAACGACCCTTTACTGATGCTGCTGTTGATTATCCCCTGCCCACCATTACCGTCGAAAAGTAACGACAACTGCTCGCCGTGCTCTTGAACGAAGATGTTGCACAAGTGAGTGACAAACTCAACCATCGCGTACGATAAAATAGCGAGCCACGTCGTGCCGCACGCAATCGACAACACTCTTCGCTTGCACTTTTTTCGTTCAATTTTTACGTCTATGTCCGTCACAGAATCGTACGAAGAGTCAGAGAGCCAATCGAAATCGCTGATGTCGTCGTCGTTGTCGTAGTAGAAACTTGGTAACGCGTTTGTTGTACTTTTATCATTCTCATCGTTGATTTCGTTGGCGCGTAATTTGCGCTCCGGGCACGACGGAATAGTCAACTTGAAGAGAAATGTCCAAGGCTTCGAGAGTACGCGTTCGATTTTCAACAGCTGCTTTCTCGCGAACGAAAGCTCGATGAAAGACTCTCTCGAGGGTGCTGCCAAAGGTGGGTTTTCTTTTGCGACGCGTTCGGCTTCCTGTTCGTTACGTGTTACCTCGTCGTCGTCGTCGTCGTCGTCGTCGTCGTCGACAAATAATTTGGGAGCGGCGGCTTCTACCTTGTCTTCATCTCTCGCTTCCTCTTCCCTCTCCTCTTCGAAGGACTTTTCTTCTTCCTCCTTTTCTTCGTCCACGAATGATACCGACGGCGGCTCCTTCAGTCGCGGCGAGGTAACTCGCACCGCATCGTCTTCTCCTCTCGCGGTGACGAGTATCGGTGGCGGCGGCTCTAAGGAGACAGAAGACGAGAGTCGTCTCGTCTCAGTTGAAGCGACGGGAAGTGGAGGAGAAGGAGCGCGCGCTTCCTTCGCAGACGCAAGATCTCTCGCGATAGACAAAGACAAGGACGAGGGTGCCGCCTCGGCGTTCTTTACTTTTTCTACCGCTGCTCTTGACGATATATTTTTGTTCTTTTCCGTCTTTTGTTCTCTCTCCGCTCGCTTCTCTTCTCTTCCTTTCTTCCAACGAATGTGATAGATGCCCACGAGGACCCAAATCCTGCGAAAGACGACGTATGTGGCGTAGATTTCACCCATCCAGACGCCGCATCGCCATCCGAGCGAGTAGACGTTCGTCATGTTCTCCTCGGTGAAACCAAACTCAACGTTATTGCTGTCGTTCGCGCTGCTCACTTCGTCGTCGACAACACTCGTCGCGTCTCTGACCACGAAGAGCGCGAGCGTGAGCATGGCTAAAACGTAAAAGCAAAAATCTCTGGTCAAATTCGACATCGAATACTGCGACGATACGATTTCTCGGGACCACAAGAAGACCGTCGTTGTGTTCTCGTCTTTGTCGTCGTCATCTTTCCTCGTCGTCTTTTCTCTTTCCTTCCTCATCTTAAAAAGCATCATCGCGGGAACTATGGTAAAGTTGTACAACCCGACGCCGAAAACCATCGAAACCCCTAAATACGGATACCCTCGAAACGTGGAAGGATTCGCGAATGAAAACAAAACCGAAAAGATTAAGATCAACGACACTCGAGAGCAGCTGTTCGATTTCTCGTGCGGTAAATATTGCTCTTCCTCGTATTTCTGTACGTCAATTTCTTGTTCGGGTCCGTCAAAAATCCACGAATCGTTGATTTTCCTCGGCAACCAAAACGTCAAATCGAACGCGACGGCGTCCAAGGCTTTTTTTAGAAAGGCGTTTTCTTTCTCGTCGCTCGTACCTCCGCAAAGAACTCGGAAACCGAGAAGCGTGTACGCAAGCGCGAACACGTAGAGCAACCAACCGCAGTGGTTTACGATCCATTTTGGATAAGAGTAAAAGCTGATGTCGTCATTGCCGCCCGCTATGCCCATCATCGCTCTCCTTCCCCTATAGACGACGTTTCCGTCTTCGTCAATTTTTCTGCCAAACTCGTCGACACCGGCGTGCCTCGCATTCGACGATTGTTTCTGCAACGCGCTCTTCCCTATCGTCACGGCGATTAAAATCAACATGAGCACACACACTAGGCAGACGCACGTCTTACACGAGATGCAATCTAATACCATTTTCATCAGCGTCGGTTTTGATTTTTCGCCTCGGTAACGACCGCGTCTATAAATAGAATCATGGTCTTCGTCATCGTCTTCTTCGTCGTCGTCGTCGCGCGGACTCGCTTTGCGAATGTCGTTCCCATCCGAAACAACGACGCGAGAAATATTCGAACCGTCAACTGACGAAGACTTTATCATCGTCGCTATGAACTGGATGATTTGTCCCTTTCTCTCCGCGTCGTTGTTCTTCGGCTTGAAAATGTAGAGTCATATTTTGACTTTTCTCGCTCGCACGAAAAATTTGCCAACGCGCTCGCGCTCTTACAAGCGCAACACATTCCTTCTCACACATTTTCAATCGAGAAAAGGGTTCACGAACGTCCGCTTCAACCGTCCGGTCGCCTCGTCTCTCGTGTGTTTCGCAATCACCGTCATCGCGTCTGTTCTTATTCTTTTCCCGGTGGTAGCCCTTTCTTCCTATTCTCGACGCTCGGAAAACATCTCGACTAAGACGCACGCCACGTTTTCTTGCACGCGCTTCGGCGTCGCGTCGAGTATTTTTTGCAGCTTTTCGCTCTCCACGCGCACGCGTATTTCTTTCTCATCGTCGTTCACATTCGTCGTCAGCTCGGCGAGCTCGAACACGAACGCCTTCTCTCCGTCGTCGTCGTCGTCGTCTTCGCTCTTCTCCTCTTTTCTAAAACCACTCTCGAGTCTCTCGCGAACTTTTGCGTTCGAAATGTCGAAACAGTACGAAACCACCAGCACAATAACTGGCGGTTGTACCGCTCGTTCTCTCTCAGAGATGTTCTTTTCATCGTGATCATCTTCTTCCTCCTCCTCTCGTCGTCGTCGTCTCACATCGTCTCCGAGCGCGATGGTAAACGTAAATCCGGCATCCAAAAACGCGACGACATCATCATCGCCGCCGGTGTTGTTTCTGGTAGACTTTTCCCCGTCGTCGTCTGTTTCTTCTCCTCCTCCTTTTCCCACTTTTGACGAAGGAGGAGACGACGACGACGACGACGAGATTTTCAGAGACGAGAACGTTCTCATCTCTCTCTCTCTCTTTCGTTCTTCTCCGTGGTCCGTTTCGCGCGCGCTTCTTTTTCTTTTTTCCGAAGAGTTCGTTGGGCATCTTTTTAGGGTTTCACATAAACCCTAAAC
>Ga0181561_10003609_pt1 | contig 13614 bp, 8 predicted proteins | sample 011ome_19_FD_133760 | JGI IMG/M metagenome (GOLD analysis project Ga0181561, IMG submission 133760) | Coastal salt marsh microbial communities from the Groves Creek Marsh, Skidaway Island, Georgia - 011510BT metaG (megahit assembly) | ecosystem: Environmental > Aquatic > Marine > Intertidal zone...
CGAAGGCGGCGGGACTCGAGGATGTGCCGGTCGCGGACCCCGCGCGCGTGGAGGGCACGCTCGGGGGGGACATTATTGAAGAGATTCTCGACGAAGCGGCGCGCGTCGTGTAGGTACAACGTAGGGTAATAAAGGAAACAAAACACTCCTCCAAACACTCGGAAATTTCACCAGCTTGACCGAGCGCCGAGTTGAACTCCCGAAACCCTCCGAGCAAGGCGAGTGAGTGCGCTCGTGGTTTGGGTGAAAACGTTTGGCGCTTCGCGGGCGATTTTTGATTTCTCGGCGAGGCGACGCGCCGCCGCGCTCGCGCCCAGACCTCGACGCGCGCACGCCGTCAGATCTCTCGGCTGCCGACGCCACAGGCGATCGCGACCGCACGCAGGTTCCGTGCGCTCTCCCGCGTCCCGAACCGCACCGCTCGCGAGCTCCGCGCGGCGAACGCTTAGCGGGTCCGTCCGTGTCCGTGGCGCGCGGTAGGAAGGCGCCATGTTTTGCTCCATCTCGGGGTCGACCCCCACGGAGCCCGTGATCTCCCCCGCGGGCCACCTGTTCGAGAAGTCGCTCGTGACCAAGGCACTCAAGGTACGCGGATCCGCCGACCGCACCTCCCCGCCGCCCGCGCGCGATCGAGGCCGATCGGTCGATTTTCGCGCCGCGTCGAGGGTTTCTTCCATCTCGGGCACTCTTCCCGTCCGGACGTTTTTCCCCCACCGCCAAATGCCTTTTCCGCGGCGCGCGCGCCTCGTCGCCTTTTGCCTTTTCGCTGACGAAGACGCACGACACGACGAAAAACAGGAGACCGGCCTGTGCCCGGTGACGAGCGCGCCTTTATCCGCGGACGACCTCATCCCCGTGCGGGTCGGGCCGAAGAGCGCCAAACCGCGGTCGACGGCGGCGACGAGCGTGCCCGGCATGCTCGCCGCGTTCCACGACGAGTGGGACGCGCTCGTGCTGGAGACGCACGAGCTGAGAAAGGACCTGCACGCGGCCAGGCAGGAGCTGAGCCACGCGCTCTACCAGCACGACGCCGCGTGCCGCGTCATCGCCCGCACGGTCAAGGAGCGCGACGAGGCGAGAGCCGCGCTGGCGAGCGCGCGCGGCGCCGCCGGCGGCGCGCCCACGAAGCGCGGCGCGGAGGCGCCCGCGGAGACCGCGGACGACGCGGACGACGCGACCGACGCGAAGCGCGCGAAGGGCGGCGTCCCCGCCGACGCGGTGGAGGCGATGGCGGCGCGCGCTAAGGAGCTGCAGAAGGCGCGCAAGTCGCGCGCCGTCGCCGACTCGCTCGCCAAACCCGAGGACCTGGCGAAGATGGCGGCGAAGCCGTCGTCGGCGCCGTGCCACCCCACGAAGTGCAAGGGCATCCTGTGCGTCGCGCCCGACCCGTCGGACGCCAACGCGCTCGCGACGGCGGGCGCGGACGGCAGCGTCGCGGTCTTCGACGTGGCCAAGGGCAAGCGCGCGCGGCAAATCGCCGCGCACAAGAAGCGCGTCAAGTCGGCGGCGTGGTGCGGCGCGAACGTGCTGCTGACGGGCAGCGCCGACGGCTCGATGAAGGTTTGGCGCGCGGATTCCGGCGCGTGCGCGGCGACGGTGGACGGGACGCACACGGGCGAAATCGTCTCCGTCGCCGCGCACCCGACGCACGCGTACGCGGTCACCTTCGGCGCGGACGGCGCCTGGGCGTTCCACGACGTCGGCAAGGCGGAGACGCTCTCGGTCACGCGCGGGGACGGCGCGGGGTACGGCGTCGGCGGGTTCCACCCGGATGGGCTCATCGCGGCGGCGTGCGGCGTCGACGGGAAGACGCGCCTCTGGGACGTCAAGGCGCAGAAGCGCGCGGCGGAGCTGGAGGGGCACTCGGATGCCGTCACGTCGCTCTCGTTCTCCGAGAACGGGTACTACGTGGCGACGGCGGCGGCGGACGGCGCGCGCGTCTGGGACCTCCGGAAGCTCAAGGAGCTCCGGGCCTTCGCGAGCGCCGACGCGAAAAACCCCGTCTCCGTCGCGTTCGACCACTCGGGGCACTACCTCGCGCTCGGGAGCGGCTCGGAGCTGAGCGTGCGCGCGGTGAAGCAGGACTGGGAGGTGGTGAAGCAGTGGCAGGCGCCGAAAACCGTGCTCTCCGTGGCGTTCGGCGAGGACGCGCGCAGCGTCTTCGCGGGGTGCGCCGACCACAACCTCCGCGTGTACGCGTGAGGAGAAGCGCCGCTTCGTTCGCTTCGTTCTCGACGCGCGGGTGTTTGTTTAGGAAGACGAGTTGTGCGCGAGACGACCGGACCTGCTCTCAGTCATCACTCACCTCACGCGTTTCTTCTCACGCGTTCGAACCGAGTCTCGTGTCGTCTTCAAACGAGCGCCGCGGGCGTCGCGCTTCTCTCGCGCCTCTCTCGTTCGCGTCACTCGGCGCCACCCTTTTCCGCTTTCGGGACGGGCACTTCCTTGGGGATCGCCGTGGGGGCGTCGCCCCAACCCTGGCGCGCGCGTCCGCGAGTGAGAGGGTTTCGAACGGCGGGTCAGCGGGCGTAACGCTCCGGGGCGCGACGAGGCTCGCCGTCGCCTCGGGGAGAGGGTTCGAGGAGAGGATTTCGGGACGGGAGACACGCACGAAGTACTGCTGCATCCCGTACGCCACGAGCGCCGAGCCACACAACGCGAGGGTGTACTTATCGTACGCCTTCACGAACTTCTTCGACGCCGCGTTGTTCCCGAGCTTATCGAGCATCGCGTCGTCGCGGGAACCGGACGCCGCGCGACACGGAGTGCGTCGAGGGACGGGAAACGGGAGAAAACGCGTTTCGCCATTCGCGCGCGCGCGATCAGTCGGTCAAAATACAACGACGCGCGTCACTCCGCGGCCCTCCCTCCCCTGATCCCGGGACTTCCCAGCGTCTCCATCGCTCGCGGTCTGTGCGCGAGCCGGGGCAGCGAGCCGGGCTCCGCGGGACGGGGCACGCCGTACCCCTTGTACGCGCTGTACGGCATGAGCAGCTCGGTCGGCATCTCCGCGAACGGCGTGATCAGGTTGGCGTAGCCCGGCGCCTGTTCCAGGTACGCGGCGATGTAGTCCCTCCCGGCGGGCATGGCGCCCGCGCCGCTCGCGACCGCGGACCGCTCCGCCGAGACCGCCTTCCACATGGGCGAGCTGTCGTCCCCGCCCACCACCTTGACGCGCGGCCGCGCGTACGGCGCCAGCATGTCCTCTCCGCGCTCGGGCTCGAGCGGCGCAAACAGGCGCGCGCGGCGCGCCGCGCCCTTGGCGATGGCGACGGCGGCGATGCTCACTCTTTCGCTCGACCGCGCCTCTCCCTCTCCGGGTGTTTCAGTCGTTTCGGTCGCCGAGGGGGTATCCCCGGTCCCGACCACGCCGCGCGCGCCCCCGACCCCGACGCTCTCGGGCATGGGAATCGGCGTGACGGTCCCGTCGTCGCCCTCGGGCGTCGCGGCGACGAACTTGCGCTTGAGCGCCGCCGCGTTCTCCTTCTCCTCGCGCCGCAGCGCCTCCTCCTCCTCGGGCAGGCCCGGGTCGGGCGTCGGCTCCAGCACGCCGCACCGGAGCTCGTTCAGGAACCACTCCGCCACGGAAGGCAACACGTGCGGAGGGCGTTTCGGAGGGCGTGCGGCGTCGCGTTCCGGACGAACGGAGCCGCCAGCCTCCTTTTCGGCTTTGGCGAAGGCGACCCACTCGTCGGCTCGCGTCGTCTCCGGGTGGTCGTGCCCGTAGCCCAGCGCGCACATACCCGCCGCGCGCTCGAAGCGCTCCAGCGCGAGCTCGGCGTGGCCCATGTCGAGCAGCGCCGCGCCCAGGTTGCGGTGCCGCGCGGCGTTCGCCGGGTCGAACTCGCCCACGGCGATGACGGCGAGCGAGATGGCGCGCAGGTAGCACCGGCGCGCGCTTTTCGGTTCGCCCAGGCTCTTGTACAGCAGCCCGAGATTGTTCAGGACGCTCGCGGCGGTGTTCAGGAACCCAGAGGGGCCCAGCATACTCTCCGTGTCGTCCACGCTGGTTGTGGGTCGCGCGTGCCCCGCTCCGGTTCCCGGGGCGTCACGCGCGTCGCGGTCGAACGCATCCGCCTCGCGTTCGAACGCCTCGCTCTCCTCGGCAGCCACCACGCGCTCGATCTCGTTGAGCGGGGGCATCGCCTTCCGCAGGTGGTCCAGCGCGCGGCAGTACGCGTCGTTCGCGCCGTCCACGTCGCCTTTCGAGCGGAACACGCCTCCAAGGTTGCTCAGGTACGACGCGAGCGCGGTCCGGCGGCCGGAGCCCTCGCTGGCCTCCTCCACCCTCGCAGCCTTGGCGAAGTACTCCAGCGCGGAGTCGTCATCCCCGTCCGCGCGGTACAGCGCGCCTATGCTGCAGTATCGCATGGCGATGTGCGGGTGGCTGGGGTTCGCGCGGTACAACGACTCGTCCGCGCGCAGGGCCGCGTCGTACTTATAAAGGGCCTCCTCCAGCAAACCCTCGGCGGCCAGCGCGTCGCCCTCCGCGGCGAGCGCCTCCCCATCCGTGCGAGCGCCCCCTGAACGACTGACCGAATTCATCACGGGTGCCGCAGCCTCGCCCGCGCGTCCACTCTCACGCACGCGCGCCTGTCGGGACGACTCTCCGCCTCGCCCCGCACACTCGCGCGTCTCGCTGTGCCGCGCGCGCGCGCGGGACGCCCACACACGCTCCAAGAGAACGGTCGAACCCGCGGAACTAGACAGAAACCAGAAGTACACCAAACCCGACCGAGTACCGCGCGCACGCGTTTCCCCACTTTTTTACAGAGCCGTTGGAACTTCCGAAACGGTCGCGAGATTTCGTTCGACGAAGCGCGCGTCGGGCCTGGCCGCGCATTGGCGCGACGCGCGCGCACGGGCGAGATGTCCTTCTCGTTCGAGCACCCCAACGCCGGGGGCGTGCTCCTCCCCGGCCAGACGTGCTGCCACACGGGCAAGCTCATCCGCCGAAAGATTCACGGCGACCCGCTCGCGGACCCCCTGCTGCCCGAGCTCTGCCCGAAGCTCTGCTCGCCCATCGGTGTGTTCCCCAAGGACCACGACAAGCCCAAGAAGAAGCCCTCGGGCGCCTCCGAGGACGCCAGCGACGAGGAGGACGAGGAGGACAAGGAGAACGGCGTCCCGAACCCCACGTCCGGCACCGCGTCGGACTCCGACGACGACGACGACCCGAGCGCGCGATCCGGTGCGCTCCCTCTGGAGTCCTCCCCGGCCAGGCTCGCGGGCTGCGCGCCGTGCGGCGCCGCCTTCAAGTGGTCCTGCTGCGGCGCGTGCTGCGGGCCGTGCACGCTGTGGTCCAAGGACGGCTTCCTGTCCTCGGAGGACGCCGCGCCCAACCCCACGGCGAGGGAGTTCGCCACCTGGGACGGGTGCACGGCCATCCCGGAGGATGCGGCGGCGCCCGACGTGGCGCCGCGGGACGCGCCTGGCGAGCGCCTGGCGAAGGTCGAGGTGGGCCGCGGCGCGCTGTCCACGCTCGGCGTGTCCCCCGACGGCGCCTGGCTCGTGGCCGCGGACAAGCTCGGCGCGTTCGCGCTGTTCGCCGCGGACCCGCTGCGGGACGACCTGGCGCTCGAACCCGCGGGCGTCGCGCTGCCCGGCGCGAGGCGCGCGCGCCGCGCGAAGCAGAAGTCGTTCCTGGACAGCGACGACGAGGACGACGGGCCCGCCGCCGCCGGCCTTCCGCCGTCCTTCGACGACGACGACGACGACGAGAGCGGCACGAAGCTCCCCACGACGCTCGAGGGGGGGCACGTGGACGAGATCACGGCCATGGCGTTCGCGCCCGACTGCGCGGCCGTGTACACGGGCTCGAGGGACGGAACCGTCAAGAAGTGGTCGGTCCCGGCGCTCGAGCTGCAGCGCACGTTCGACGCCTCGGAGCGCGCGGAGGCGGCGCGCGCCGAGCCGGCGGACGCCGACGCCGACGCCTCGCTGAAGGAGGCGGCGGACGTGCTGGCGCTGGCGCTCTCCGGGGACGGCGAGCGCCTCTACGCCGCGGGCGCGAGGACCTGCGTGGTGTCCTGGGACGCGAACACGGGCGAGCGGCTCGGGACGGCGTTCCAGGGGCGGATGGTGCGCAAGGCCATCCCCGGCGCCGCTGATGCCGAGAGCGACGACGAGGCGCCGCGAGCCCCCAAGCTTTCCGGCGAGACCAGCCGCGCCGCGAGGCTGGAGGAGGAGGCGAGGCTGGCCGAGGAGGCCGCCGCCGCGGAGGCGCTCCTGGTGTCGCGCCGCGCCAAGGGCACCCCGGAGAACGTGATCCGGTGCGTGGCGGCGGCGCCGGACGCGCCCGAGGGCGAGCTCCTGCTCACCGGCGCGCGCGACGGCGCGGCGCGGCGGTGGCTCGCCGAGCGGATGACGTGCGCGCGCGAGTTCGCGGCGCACCGGTCCCCGGTGTCGGCGCTCGCGGTGTCTTCGGACGGCGGCGAGCTGCTCACCGCCGGCGCGCGCGGCGACGGCGAGGTGCGGCACTACCGCTGGACGCCCGTGGCGGGCGTGGACCAGGAGTACGAAGAGGGCGAGCCGAAGCACCTCGGCGGCGCGTACGTGCGCGTGCGGACGCTCCGGGCCGAGCACCAGCCGGAGCGCCCCGCGCACCCGCGCGGCGCCGTCGCGGTGGTGCTCTCCGCGGACGAGCGGTTCGCGTACTCCGCGGGCGCGGACCCGGAGGAGCCCGTCGTGCAGTGGAGCCTGGCGGACGGCGCGCAGAAGACGCGCATCGACGCGCCGCACCGCGGCGGCGTCGCCGCCATGTGCATGCTCCCCGACGGCGTGGGCGGCAAGGCGGTGCCGGCGGCGCGCCCCGGCGGCAACGCGGCGGCGGCAGCGGTGGAGCGCGCGGCGGCGGCGGCGAAGGGCGGGCGGCTGATCACCGCCGGCGCGGACGGCACCCTGTGCGTCTGGGCGGTGGACGCCGTCGACCCGGTGGCGGGGGCGACGCTCGCCGCGCGCAACGCGCAGGCGCGCAACTCCGTCGCCGCGAAGGAGTTCCAGCGGGCGCAGGAGCGCGCGTCGCGGAGGGCGCCAGAGCTCTCGCGCACGGCGTGGGCGGTGAAGGCGCGCAAGGAGCTGCCGGCGATCGAGCGCGCGAAGTTCCCCGTGAACCCCGAGACGGACGAGCCGATGGACCTGGAGGACCTGAGCGTCGCCGAGCTCGAGCGCATGACGGCGGCGGAGCTCGTCACGTGCTGCATGGCGCACGGGCTTCTGGTGATCAACCCCAAGGCGCCGCCCGGGACGAAGCGGGAAATCGCGCGCCGCATGTTCGACTTTTTCGAGGAGGAGAGGGCCAAGGCGAAGGCGCGCATGCGCGCCGAGCGACTCGCCAGAAGATGACGCGATCCCTTTCGTGACGAAGGCGCGAGAAGGTATATAGTACGAGGACACGTTTAAAGGTTCATCGAACGTGTTCATCATGTGTTATTTATCGTCGCGCGTTCGTCTCGCCGGTGTTGAAGGCGATCGAGACGCGCGGCGGTTCTTCCCGCTTCGGCGTTCCCGCGAACGACAGCACGCCGTGCAGCGTGCGCGACGGAAAAAGCACGAGTCGGCCGGGCTTGGGTGTCACGGACGTCCACACGCACCACCCGCTCTTCCGCGTCTCGGGGACCGAGGGTTCGGCGCCGCCGGAGCACGCGCGGAGCGCGAGGCGGCCCGCCAGACTTTTTGTTTTTTGTCGATGCTTCCCGGCCCGTTCCGGGGCATCCGGTTCGGAACCGGATGCGACGGGGAAATCAACCGCGACGGCTTCCGGCGCGGCGACGTAGTACACGCCGGACCACGACGCACCGGCGTGGTGATGCAGACCGTGCGTGTCCCCGGAGCGCGAGACGTTGACCCAGGACGAAGTCACGGTCGCGTGCGGCGGGGACGCTTTTTCGTTTCGGTCCGCCGGCGCCGGCGCGCCGCGCGTTCGCTTTCGCCCGCCGCCCCGGACGGACGGGACCCCGGGCTTACCCGTCTCCAGCGCGACCGCGCGGATGAGCTCCGAGAGGAACCGCGCCGCCGGGACGGGGACGGACAGATTTCGTTCGTTCTGCTCCGCCTCGTCGGCCCCCCTCGACTCCGCCCCGTCGCCGATCCTTCTCAGAAAGTCGGGCGTCGAGTGGTACCCGCCGCGGTTGGACACCACGAGCCCTTTTCTCGTCGCCGCTTCGCGCAGGGCGGCGGGCAGGAGCTCGCGGTTGAGGCGGTCCGCGGCGGCCGGGGTGAGATCCCACGTGTGCACCACGGGCGCGCTCCCGAGCTCGTCAGCGTCCCAGCGGTTCACCTCAAACTCGAGGGAGGTGCGGGAGGCGAAGACGCGCTCGTCGCGACCGCCGACGCCGAAACGTACATTCACGCCTTCGGGTACTGTATCGCTCTGCTTCTGCACGCGGTGGTACGACGCGAAAGCCCCGAGGAGCGAGTGAAGCTCCTCATCCTCACCGCTTTCACTGGTGCTCGCGTCGTCCTGCTCCCCGGAGGACATCCCGCCCGCCGCCGCGCGCGGCGCGAGTGACGCGGAACCCTGGGCGTTCCAGAAATCTCTCGAGCCCAGAAAATGTTCTCTTTTCGCGGATGCCGTCCAGCTGTCACGTACGGCGTCTCATGTGACTCACGCGCAGTTCGAAGGGCGCCGCGGCACCGCGTCGTGCCACCATGGCTCGACCCGACGCGTGGAAGTCCGACATCCTCGTGTCCGCGCTTCTCGCGCTGCTCGCGGCGTACCTCGAGTTCCAGCCCCCCTTCGAGCGCCACCTCGTGCCCGAGACGCTGCCTCGCGTGTCCTACCCCCACAGGGGCGAGCAGACGTTCCCCACCTGGACGCTCCCGTTCCTGGGCGTGATCATCCCCGTGAGCGTCATCCTCGCGGCGTCCCTGGTGCAGACGGACTCGGTCGCGCGGTCGCGCGCGGAAACGAAGCGCTTGATCGTGGGCCTGCTGCTCGCGGTCACGCTCGGGTTCGCGGTGACCAACGCGCTGAAGAATTCGGTGGGCGCGTTCCGTCCCGACTTTCACGCCCGATGCTGGCCAAACGGCGCGAAGACGGCGTGGGAGGCGCCGGGCATCCCCAAGTGCGCCCCGAACCACGACGCGCGCCTGGTGAGCGAAGGGCGCAAGTCGTTTCCCAGCGGCCACGCCTCCATGGCGTTCTCCGGCCTCTCCTTCGCGTCGGCCGCGGCGGCGGAGCGGCTGGCGGTGTTCGGCGGAGGCGCCGAATCCGCCGAGAAAAAAAAACGAAACCGCCACCAGGCGCCCGCGTGGCGCCTGGTGGCGGCGGCGGCGCCCGTCGCGCTCGCGCTCGCGGTCGCGGTGTCGCGCGTGACGGACTACATGCACCACGTGGAGGACGTCGTCGGGGGGGGGGGCATCGGCCTCGCGGCCGCCTGGGCCGCCTGGGCGGCGAAGCGGCCGTTCCGCCGCGGCGGCGACGGCGCCTCTCCGGCGGGCGACCGCGAAAAAAGCGCGAAAGAAAAAGCGCGCGGCGCGCGCGGCGCGCGGCGACGGAGGGGCGTGCCCGGGCGCGCGTTCGTGGACCACGCACCGCAGTAGGGAGCGTTTTTCTTTTTTGTGTTTTTTGGTTCGCGACGAGCGAGCGAGGTAACGAGAGGAACGAAGTGCGTGTGAGATGAAGGGCACTGTGTCGTGACGTAGACTACTTAAAAGTAGACTACTTTCGTACGACGCGTGGATATGTACACTCGCGTCGCTCATCGCCCCCCCGCCGACGCCGTCGCGGCGTTTTCCTTCTCGACGCGACCGCGCTTGAGGATGTCCTCCAGCGCGTCCACCTCCTCCGGGGACAGGCCGGAGAGCGCCTCCGCCAGCATGGACTGTCCGGCGTCCGCGGCGTCGTCCGGCGAATCGTCGCCAGCCTGGCTGCCCGCGCGTCCCCGCGAGCTCGAGCCGGGCGCGCCCGCGCCGCGGCGCGGCGGCGCTCCGCCGATGGGCGGCGGCGTCGGGCGCCCGTGGAGACGCGCGCCGGCGCCGCCGCCAGCGCCAGCCCCGGCTCTCGCCTGTCTGTCGAAGGGCTCTCGCCTCTGCGCGCGCGTCGCCTGCACGTTGATTTCCCCGTCGCTGAACACGGAGACCTTGTTCATGGCGAGGCGGTCCACCTTGTACGCGCGCAGCGCCTGCGGGTTGCGCGCGGCGGCGCCCGTCTCGAGCAGGTCCTGCTTGAGCACGCGTTGGATGGTGTTGAAGGAGGAGCCTCCGCGCACCGTCATCTTGTTCCTCTGCACGAAGTTCCCGCTCACGAGGCGGTCCTTCAAGCCGCGCGCCTCCTGCGCCTGCATCATCGCGTCCTTGACGAAGCCCTCCTTCTCGGACTTGATGTTCTTGATCAGCTCCTCGAGCTGCCTCCGCTCGTCGCGCAACACGCGGCCGGCTTCCGTCAGCTCCTCGACCCGCCCGCGCCCCCACTCGCCCGAGTCCACCAGGCGCACGAAACGCTCGTTGTCGCGCCGTAAACGCGCGTTCTGGTCCTTCAACGCGCGCACGTGGTCCATGGAGCACCCCGTGGCGTCCTCCACGACCCAGCACCACTGCTTCCACGCGTTGCGCATACCGCGGCGCATCATGCGCGCGAGAATCGCGTCGCAGCGCGCCTTCTGCTCGCGCTTGAGGTCGGCGGCGGCGGCCCACCCGGCGAACGCCGCAACCTTGCCTCGCTCGGCCCAGCGCACGACGAGCCTCTGCACCTTGTGCCGCAGCGCGATGTTGGCGCGCCACTTCGCGAACGCGCGCGCCTGCGCGCCCTTGGCGATCTTCATCAGGCACCGTTTCTTGTGCCGCTCGGCGGCGTGCCACTGCTCGAAGCACCGCGCGAGCTTGCCCCGCGACATGCGCCCGACGGCTCTTTTGACGAGCGCGCGCCCCATGTGCGCCTTCTCCGTCTGCTCCGCCCAGCGCTGGAACGCGCGCGACTCGCACCCGCGCAGCGCGCGCGCCAGCGCCTGCCGCATCTTGTTCCGCCTTCCGCGGCGCGCGTCCGCGAACTGCTCGAACCCGGACCACGCCTTGCGCATGCGCTTGTGCACGAGCTGCCGCAGGCCAACCTCGACGAGGCGCTCGAGGAACTCCTCGCGCAGAGACGCGGTGTGGTTGGCCATGATGGTCTGCCGGCGCGCATCCGCGGTCTTCGCGCGCCACGCCTGAAACGTGCGGCGCTTCATGCCGTTGGTCACCACCGTGCGCGCGGCGGTGCCCATGGCGCCCACCTTCTTTGCGCGCGAGTGCGACTCCCACCAGGCGTAGAAGGCGCCGTACATCTTGCGCCGGCGCATCTTCGCCACCGCGCGCCGGAGCACGTTCTTCTTCTTCTGGAACCCGAGCTGCACCATCAGCCAGCCGCGCCAGGCCTTGTGCAGCACGCCGCGGTCCATGCGGTCCATGCGGCGCTGGAACAGGTTCTTGGACATGGTGATGGCGTCCTGCACCTTGGCGCTCATCCCCGCGAGCGACGAGAGGTGCTCGAACGCCATCTTGATGGGGAGGTCCTCCATCCGGTGCCGGTCGCCGTCCGCGCCCAGCGTCGTCTCCTTACCGTACGAAATCGCAGCCTTGCTCAGCTTCGAGAACTCCGTCTTGCCGTCGAACTGCGAGCGCGCCGTGTACCCGCCGTACTCGGAGTCCGTGTCCCCGCGGTCCAAGCCGTCGCTCAAGTCCTCGTCGTCGCTGCTTCGGTACCCGCGCGCGCTGCGCATCGCGCCCTTGTGCAGCGCGCGCATGGTCTCGCCGCGGCGCCGGCCGGGAGGCCGCTTGTCGGGGGAGGCCACGGGGGAGTCGTCGCCTTCGGAGGCTTCGCCTTCATCCTCGGAATCTTCACCCTTCTTCTTCTTCTTGGACTTCTTCTTCTCCCCGTCCTTCTTCTTCTTCTCCCCATCCTTCTTCTTCTTCTTCTTCTTATCGAGGTCGAGCTTGGGGACGCCATCTGGACGGTCGGGGGACGTCGCCGGTCGGTCGCTGAACTTGTCCGAGCCCTCGACTTCGTCCTCCTCCTCCTCGTCTTTCTCCTCGTCCTCCTCGTCCTTCTCCTCGTCTTCGTCGTCCTTCTCCTCGTCCTCGACCTCCGTCTCGGGCTCGCGCTCGGCATCCTCGTCCCCGCCGGGGACGTCGTCCTCGGGATCGGACATCTCGCCGCTCTCGTCGCTCCCGGACTCGGACTCGGCGTCGCTGTCTTCGTCCCTGAGCGCGCGAGCCTCCGCCTTACGCTCCGCTGCGCGCTGCTTGGCGTACTCGCGGTGGTCGCCCTGCTTCACGTGTTCTAAGTGCCGCTCTTCGGAACTGCGTTCGCGCGGGGGAGGGGGATGTCAGCGGCCGAGGGGCGCAACGGGAAAGAGGGTTCGGCGCGGGGGCGGACGTCGGGCGACACGGACGCGCGACGCGCGAGGATCGACGCGACGACGACCGCACCGGGAGCGATACGCTCGTTCTGGCTCACGGAGAGAGCCGTCCGCGTGGACGCACCTGGATATGCTCAGCTCGCTTCTGTCGCTCTCGCTGTCGGACATCTATTGCATCCACGGAAAGCCCGACACGGCGCGTCGAGATGCGAGTCTCAGGTCCCGACGACGAGCGTCAGCGACTTCGCCGGGAGGATTCGGTCACCGCGCGGCTCGAGGCGGCTCGAGGCGTCCGGGAAACGCGCGCAACTGGCGCTCGTGCTGGCGCGGCTCGTGCGTGCGACGCGGCGGTCGCAGTGCCGCGCCTCGACCCCGCGCGGGGGGCTGAAAACGCAGGCGCCGCGAAACCGCTCGCGACGGAAAACGGCGACGAAACGGCGGTTCGTCAACGGTCACTTCACGCGAGCCGCGACAAGTCATCAGAAAAACCATGACTTTGGCGTCTCGGAAACCTCGCGACCCCGCCCGGCTGGGCACTTCCCGGGGCGCGCGAGCGCTCGAAGCACCCTCTCGAACGAGCGTCGACGGTCGACTGACCTTGTGACGGAACCATGAGCGGCGTTGAGCTCATGAAGCCTTTCAGCCTGACGTACGTGCGGTACCCCGGGGGTGACCCACTGGGTGCCGCCATGGCGCTGGCGTCGCTCGCGCCTTTCTGCGTCATCGTCGCCACGTTCGGCGCGTTCTTCGCGCGGCGCGAGCTCTGGGACGTGGGCACGCTGCTCGGTATACTGGCGAACGAGATCCTAGCGCAGACCCTCAAGCGCGTTTTCCAGCAGCCCAGGCCCGTGTCGTGCGCGCTGGTGGACTTCTGCGAGACGCGCGGCATGCCGTCCAGCCACGCGCAGCTGGCGTGGTTCGCCGCCGCCGTCGCGATCCTCGCGTACCGTCGGCGACGCGACGCGCACCCGGCGTCCGCGCGCGTGCTCGACGCGTTCGGCGCGCTGCTCGTCGCTGCGCACGTCCCGATGGCGCTCGCGGTCACCGCGAGCCGCGTGTACCTCGGGTACCACTCCGCGGAGCAAGTCGCCGCGGGCGCCGCGGTGGGCGCGGCGGCGGGCGCGGCGTGGCACTTCGCGGCGTTGGTCCCCGCGTCGCGCGCGTTCGCATCGGGGAAACCCGGGTCCTGGGCGGCGGTCGCCGGGAAGGTCGTGGGCATGCGCGACTCGTCGCTGGTGGCGAACCCGGAGGAGGTGGCGAGGAAGCACCTTGCCGCGCA
>Ga0181561_10003615_pt1 | contig 13602 bp, 12 predicted proteins | sample 011ome_19_FD_133760 | JGI IMG/M metagenome (GOLD analysis project Ga0181561, IMG submission 133760) | Coastal salt marsh microbial communities from the Groves Creek Marsh, Skidaway Island, Georgia - 011510BT metaG (megahit assembly) | ecosystem: Environmental > Aquatic > Marine > Intertidal...
CGGCGACGACGTACGACGTCGCGCCCCCCGGACGCGTCTCGCGAAGCATCCGCCGCAGACATATCGCGAGCGCGCACGGACCGAGCCACCGCCCGGGGGCGAAGCCCCCCGCGCGGAGTATGGTGTGGACGCTGAACGGGCAGTCAGGCTCGGACGGGTGGTCGTTGAACCACGACAGAAGGCGGCCGTGCGCGGCGGCGTCGGAGGCGCCGGAGGCGCCGCGGTCGCCGAATCGTCCGTCGTCGCGGCGGCGCCACTCCCTTCCGAAGAAGTGCACGTGCAGCGCGTTCGCGAGGAGCATCTGCGCGCTTCGAAGCGTGCACCCCCACCCCGCGTCCGTGGTGTACGCGCTGGCGCCTATCCGCGGGAATCCTCGGCGGTACGTCACCCAGACGAGCGACCGGAAGTCGGCCAAAAACGCCTCGAGTCCGGGGTCGTCTGCACAGCTGTGCACAGCCATCGCGTCGACGACAGCTGGATCTGACGCGTCGTCCCCCGACGCGTCGCGCGCGTCGTCCGCGTCGCCGGAGCGCAAGCGTCGAAGCGCGGCCGTCGCCGCGGCGACGGCCGCGCGCGCGCGCGCCTGCGCGATCGTCCACGGCCCGTCGTCGTCGTCGTCCGCGCGCTGGCTTCGCGGCGCGTCATCGTCGTCACCACCCCGCGCGCCATCTTCGCCGCGGACGAGTCCTCCTCCGCCTCCGCCTCCGCCTCCTCCCCTCGACCCGCTCCCCGCGGCGGCGTCGCGCGCTCGCGCGCTTCCTCCGCGCTCGTACCTGCGTCCGAGCAAGGTGGCGTGCGTCGTCGACGCGGGCACCTTGGCGCGCGGGTCCACGAGCTCTCGCGCGCGTCGCACCGACGGTCTCGACGCGACGCCGGCGAAGAAGTGCCGAAGACGCGTCGCGGGGGGGAGGCGCGCGTCGTCGTCGTCGTCGTCGTCGTCCGCGCCCGCGGCCGGGCGGTCCTCGCCGCCGCCGCGGAGGGGAGGACGCGCCGCCATCCCGCGCGGCGACCGAGCGCGCGCGCGGAGCTATGACGACGACGGCGCGTCGCGTCGGACGGTTCGAGGAGGAGCAGAGGCATTCGTTCATTTTGAACGCGAAGCGTCGGAACAAAAATGCCTCGGTGCCCGCAGCGCGCGGCGCGACGAGTCGCGTCGTTCATACTCCTATCGCGATCATCACGATCTATAGATCTATCGCGCGTCGTCAGAACTCTTCGTCGACCGCGTTCTCGTGCTGCGGCGGCTCCTCCCACCCCCCCTCCATCTCCGCGCCGTGCGGATATCCCGCCCCTTCGTCGTCGCCGTCGTCGGCTTCGAACCTCTCCACGTCGTCGCCGTCGTCGCCTTCGAACGCGTTCGCGCGCTCATCGAACGCGTCGTCGAAGTCGCCCTCGCGCGCGCCGTCGTCGTACTCCGCGAGATCCTCGTAATCCGTCGGCGGCTCCGACGGCCCTTCCGCCTCGAGCTCGTGCTCGTGCTCGAAGAAGTGTTCGTCCAGCGCCGCGGCGACGTCGTCGTCGTCGGCGTCGCCCATGCGATGGAGCTTTTCGTACTCCTCGTCGCTGAGGTCGATCACGCGCCAGCCCAACTCCGCGGGGCGATCCCAGACGCTCTCGCCGGTGTTCGCGTTGTGGAAGTACGACCGGTCGTGCGTGTGATCGAGGTGTTCCGTCCACGGCGTGTCGCCGGGGAACTCCCACTGCGAATCGCCCGTGTCCGGGTTGACGTAGTAGCGACGGCCGTCTTCCGCGAGATGTCCCACGGGGTCTTCAGGCTCTTCCCATCGCGACTCGCCGGTGACTTCGTTGTGGAAGTAATGCCGCGGGAGGCGGTTCGCGAAGGCGAGCGCGGGGAGGAGGAGGAGGAGGAGGAGGAGAGGGAGGAGGAGCGCGAGGAACCGGCGCGCCATCGCGTTGTGGCGATGAGAAACTGGTCGAAATGTCATCACAAGTCTTGTCTTTTCTCTCGGTCGAAACGAAATCGAAACCCTTCGCGTCACAACGAATCGCGCCGCGGGGAGAGCGACGCCTCCTTCGCGCGCGTCCGCACGCACACGCACGGAGACGCACGCCCCACACAGTATGACACGCGCCTCGTCGCATCGCGCGCACGAATAATTCGCACGATCTGGGTCTCTCAACTCTCGCGCCCTTCCGTCACAGGGAAAGAATCGAGGTCTCTCACGACGACGGACGCGACGCGACGATGCACCGATCGCGCGGGGGCTGGGACGACCGCCGCCGCTCGCGCTCGAGGTCGCGATCGCCAGATCGCAGGCGCGTCGGCATTCGCTCGCGAGCGCGTCGCGCCCGAACCCGCTCTTCTTTCGCGCGCGCGTCGTCTCGCTCGATCTCCCCGGGGAGGGCGACGATCGCGGATCTCGCTCCATCGAACGCATCCCTGACGCTGACGTCCCGCCCTTCTCTTCGTCTCTCCTGCCTCTCCAGGCGCGACAGCCGCGAACGATCGTACTCGCGAGGGTACGATCGCCGCACGCGAAGCCGAAGCCGGTCGCGCTCGCCGCCTCCGGGGTACTCCGGACGCGGCGGCGACGACCGCGACGGGCGGGGGGGATGGTCCGACCGGCGAAGGAGCAGGAGCCCGCCGGAGCGTCGGCGGAGAGACGACGATTTTTACGACGATCGTCGCGACGACCGAGACTGGAGAGGCGGCGCCGCGCCGCCGCAGCGTCATGATCGGCAGCAGCACGCGGCGCGCTCGAACGCGCCGCCGCCGCCGCCATCGCGAGGAGGCGGCGGGCATCATCACTCGCAATCGCAATCGCAATCGCATACCCAGTCGGAGTATGGTACGAAAGTGTCGACGTCATCGTGATGCAATGCGCGACAGTTACGCGACGAAAGGTTGAACGGCGTCGCTGACCAAACCAAACGCTCTTTCTTTTTTTCTCCGCCCCCGTCAGGTGCGTCGGGCGTCGCCGTGAAAGCCTTGAGCGAGTACAAACAGCAGCAGCAATCTCAGCAGCAGCAATCTCAGCAGCAGCAGTACAGCAACGATGCGAACGCGCGAGGAGCATACGATAACGCACCCGCGCAAGCCGTTGACGACGGCGTCCCGAACGACACCATCGTCGTCAGGGTGCGCGAGACACACGACGCGTCCGTCCGTTTTCTCTCTCGTCGTTCGCCGCTCCCTCCCTCTTCTTCTCCTCGAACGCGTCGCGCTCTCGCCGCCGTCCGTCCGTCCGTCCGTCCGTCGCGCGCGTCCCACGCCGCTCGCTCACCCGCGATGCCCTCCTCCCACCCACCGACGAACCCATCGCGCGTCGTCGCAGGGTCTTCCGTTCGAGGCGAACGAGGCGGACGTGAGAGCGTACTTCGCGCACTTCTCGCGTCCGCTGTCGGTGCGGTGCAACTTCGACAAGGACACCGGGAAGAGCCTCGGGATGGCGTTCGTGACGTACGGCACGCTAGAAGAGACGGCGCAACTCATGGCGTCGCCGTACCGCGCGTCGTACGAGATTGGCGGCAGGAAGCTGACGATCGAGTACAGCAGGCCTCTCCATGCGCGCCTCTCGAACGCTTTCGGCTCGGACGACGCCGCGGACCCGAAGAAAAAAGATTGGCTCTGCCCGGCGTGTACCCAGGTGAACTTCGCGCGACGCGGGGAGTGCTTCACGTGCTCGGCGCCCAAGCCGTGGAACGCGGTCCTCGTGTCGCGATCCGACGTCGAGTCGCACGCGCCGCCGTCCGCGACGCTCTCGTTCAATAACCTGCACCCGGGGTGTTTCGAGTCGAACCTCGCGTTCGAGATCGGTCGGCTCGGCGTCGCCCCCGCGGCGATCCGCATGCCGACGTTCAAATCCACCGGGAACCACAAAGGCTTCGCGTACGTCGACTTCGAGAGCGTCGAGATCGCGATGGCGGTGAAGCAGGCGATGGACGGGAAGATCATGGAAGGCACGACGAGCGCGATGAGCGTGTGTTACGCGCGCCCGTTGACTGAAAATTGGCACGCGCCCCCCGCCGGCGGCGCGAAGCGGACGTCGGACGCCGCCGCCGCGGCGATCGCGTCCGCGACGATGGCGCAGCAGTACGCTGCGAACGTGGGGTGGGCGCCGAAGGAGTTCGACGTCGACGCAGTGGAAGGGGGGACAGCAGTACCGGAGAGCGGCGAGATCGCGGCGCAGGCGACGGCGACGGCGCCGACGCCGCCGGCGCCGACGACGTCGAAAAAACAAAAACGCAAACAGAAGGAGGAGCTCCTCCCCGGCGCGCTCGCGTCCGCGGCGGGCGGCGCGGAAGCCATCGCCGCGGGCGTCATCGTCCCCTCCGTCGCGGACGTCCAACCCCCGGGCGTCGACGTCGTGCCCGGGTACACGTACGACGCGGCCACGGGGTACTACAGAGACGACTCCGGCTCGGGGATGTTCTACGACCCGAAGAGCGGCTTGTCGTATTCCGCGGAGACGGGCGCGTGGTACGCCTGGGACGCGGGTTCGGGCGGGTACGTCCCCGTGCCCGGGAGCGCACCCAGCGCGGCGGACGGCTTGGCGGGCGCGGAGGCGCCGGCGAAGAAGAAGCCGAAGCGATCGGCGGCGACCATCGGCTCCGCCGCGGTGATCGACGAGAAGGCGGCGGCGGCGTGCGCGTTGGCGCGGGAGATGGGCGCGCGCGAGGACGCCGCCGCGCTGAAGGCGGCCGCCGCGTCCACCGCGTCCGCCGCCGCGTCCACGGCGGCGGAGGTCGGCGGCGGCGGTGGCGGCTACAGGGACCGAGCCGCGGAGCGACGGAAGCAGGCTGCGGGCGTGGACGCGGTCGTCGGCGGCGGCGGCGGCGCCGTGAAGGGGAGGGTGTACGGCGGGAAGGTGCGCGGCGCGCCGGGGGCGGCGGCGAAGGAAAAGGACGCGAACGGCGACGGCGCCGCGGATCCGTTCAAAGCGAGCGTGCAGAAGGTGGCGCTCGACCGCTTCAAGGCGGCGATGGGATGATGGACGATCGACGAGTTAGCTAGCGGCGAAGAGTACTCACGTGTAGTAGAAGGAAAGTACCAAGGTATGTTAAGACGCGCGAGGTTGGGCGTAGCCCGATTTTCATTCGTCGCGGAACTTCGTTCCCGGGAGAGGCGTCTGTCTTTCCGTCTTCGGCGTCGTCTCCGAGTCGTCATCCGCGTCGACCGCTCCGTCCCCGCGTAGCAGACGGCCGTCCGTACCCGATCTGACCGCGCGAGCCGCCGGACACGCGGATGTTCCGCGACCGCGCCCCCGGCTGCCGCGAGCGTCGCCCAGCTTGAAGCAGCTTCCGACGCGCGGCGGCGTCCGGCGCGGCGGCGGCGGCGGCTTCGTCGGCTTCGTCGGCTTCGGCGGCTTCGTCGGCTTCGTCGTCGACGACTTCGTTTTCCGCGCACTGCGCCGCCGGCGCGAGCTCGACCTCGTCGATCAGCGACAGGTCCCCGTCGTCGTCCACGACCGTGGGCATCACCGCGCACGCGAACCCCGTCTCCTCGATCGCTTCGTCGCTCGCGCCGCACTCGTACTCGTCCGGCGCGCTCGGATACGGCGTCTCTTTGACGCACGCGGCTGATGAGAGGCGTTCATTCCATACAAAAAAAGTTCACCGGTCAGTTGAAAGGGGACGCGATCAAATGTTGAAACTGAGTTGTGGGTGAATCACGTTTGCACAACGCGCCTGAGTTCGAGAACCCGCAGTAGGACACGTTGACGACCGAGCCCGGCTCGAAGTCCGCGTCGTCTTTGTCCACGAACAGCGCGACGTCGAGATGGTTTGGGTCGGAAGGGTTCGCGTTGAGGACTTCGGCTTTGCTTCTACGCAGCTTCTCGCCGGTCTGGTCGTCGAACCTGCGGCGAGTAGCGAGAGGGCGAGTCACCGTCTCGAAGAAGAAAAAAAAGAAGCGCGCGGACGACGCCGACCGACGGACGCGCGACGCGACGCGCGCACATGTCGATCGCCGCGTCTTTCATGACCTCCTTCCCGAAGTCGTCCCACATGTCTTCCACGTCGTCCATCGTGTTCACGGTCTTCATCTCGACGGCGAGGACGGGGACGGCGGGGAGGACGGCGACGCCACAGAGGAGCGCGGCGCCGAGTCCGAGGCGGAGGAGAGGCGCGACCAGGCGCGCGCGGGGCCGGGGGCGCGCGACCGCGGCGGCGCGAGACCGCATGCGGAGGGTTCGGGGATGGAAATGGGGGCGGCGGGCGCGCGGCGTGCGGGACGTGCGCGGCGTTTGGGATGTGCCGCGGCGGCGGCGGCGACGACGACGCGACGACGAGCGCCACTCTCGGAGGGCGCGAAAGGCGGGGCTTCGAGCGGTCCCAGAAGACTCTGTGAGAGCCCGTTCGTTTGAAACCGCTCCCGTCAGATCTAGCGGCGCGGCGTCATGACGCGTCTTCTGGCGTGACGCGCGACGTCTCGCGACATGGCCGCGCAGCACGACGCCGCCGAGCCTCCTCCGCCGCGATCGGACCCGATGTCGTGGCGCGAGCCGCTGACCGGCCCGACGGCGTCCGCGTCGACGTCGTCGTCGCGGACACATCACAACGCGAAGTGCACGACGCTGTGCCCCGTCCTCGACGCGTGGCTGCGAGGCGGCGTCCCGACGCGCGTCGTGACCGAGATCGCGGGCGAGGCTGGCAGCGCGAAGACGACGCTGTGCCTGCAGCTCCTTCTCGCCGCGCAGATGCCCGCGCACCGCGGCGGCCTCGACGGCGCGTGCGTGTACGTGCACACGGAGGGCAAGGCGCCGCTGACGCGCCTCACGCAGCTCGCGGGAAGACGCGCAAATCTCCGCGACGCGTTCGCGGCGTCCGACCACGACCCGCTGGATCACGTGTACGTCGTGAAGACGCTGGACGACCCGGACGGGCTGTGGTGCGCGCTCGCGTCGATCGCGGGGGTGCTGAGCGACCCCCCGGGCGGGGCGGCGCGACCGGTGCGCCTCGTCGTGATCGACTCGATGGCGTCGCCGTTTCGCGAGAGCGAGACGAGCACCGTCGACGGCGTCGTCGCGCGGTCGGGGACGTTATCGCGAGCCGCGGCGCTCTTGAAGGAGTACGCGCACAGGCACGACCTCGCGGTGGTCGTGACGAACCACGTGAGCGACGTCGTGAGCGACGACGACGAGATGGGCGGCGGCGGGAGGAGACGAAGAGGAGGAGGAGGAGACTTTTCGCGCGCGGCGTCGCGGCAGCGGCGACTCTTCGGACCGTCCGGAGACGTCGAGACGAGCGGCCGCCGCGTCGCGCCGTCGTTGGGGTTGCTGTGGGCGAACTGCGTCAACACGCGGCTGTTCTTGTCGCGGTCGAGAGGCGCCGGCGGCGCGACGGTTGACGGTTCGTATCCCACGAGTGGGATAAGAAGACGCGCCGCCGTCGTCTTCTCGCCGCACCTCCCGCGAAGCGTCGGAGGCGGCGGGGACGACGACGACGACGCGCGCAAGCCATGCGACTTCGAGGTCAGGGACGACGGCGTGTGGGGCATCGGCGGCGACGGCGACGGCGTGGAGGGTGGCGGCAGCGGGGACGAACGACGACGACGACGACGACGACGGGAAGACGCGAACGAATAGGAGTACACGCGTGCTCAGTAACTGACGTGCCCTTATTGGACTTTAGACGACGAACGAGCAGAGACGTGACGACGTCACTTGCCGTTCCACTCCGCGAGCTTCGCTCGGATCGCCTCGTCCGTCTCGTTCCGCTCCTTGCCGTTGTACCCCTTGTCCACGACGTCGAAGTAGTCCTTGAAGTTACGTCGGTTGTAATCGTCGAGACGCTCTTTCACGCGCTCCTCTCTCTTCTCCTCGGTCCTTCGCAGCAGCTCTGTCGTCGGACAGCGGGTTAAGGTTTATTTTTATTAGACTTGGAAGATGAGGACGACGACGACGACGACGACGACGACGGGAAGGAAGAGGACGCGCGAGCGCGCACCTCGCACCAACGGCGAGTCCGACGGGTCCGGCGGCGGCGCGCTCGCCGCGCTCGCGCGCGAGACGCCGCCGCCGAGCGCGCTCGCGACGGCGAGGACCGCCGTCGTCGTCATCGCGCGTCTGCGAGTGACGACGGCGACGACGACGTCACCATCGCGATCGTCGCGCGGCGTCGTCGAGGTCGACGCCGACGCCGCCGACGCCGCGACGCGCCGCGCGCCGCGGTCGCGCGCCGCGGTCCGCCGCGCGGTCGCCGTCGCGCGGAGCGTCGCGCTCGGGCGCGCGGAGATGGTCGGCATCGCGTGACCGAACACGCGGCCGCGCGGTGATCACTCACTGGCAGGGTGCCTCGTGCCGACTCTCTCGTCTTCCCGCGCTCGCGCCAGAAGTTTTGAAGCCGCGGGGGACTTGATGCCGGATCGACGCCATTGAAGCGCGCGGCGCCCACCACCCAGGTCCCACCCCTCGCTTCTCGTCATGAGCGGCGGCCGACGCGGCGGCGGACGCGGCAACGCGCGGCAACACCAGCCGCGAGACCCCGCGCTCGGCCCGACGCCGGTGAACCCGCCGCGTCTGTACCAGTGCGTCCGCAACGTGACGCTCCCGGCTGGCGTGGATCAGTGGGCGCGCTCGGAGGACGGGAAGCGCACCATCGTGAACGCCGCGATCGGCGTCGGCGACGTGTCGTTCTTCGCGGGGATGATCAAGCTCCACGGCGACTACCTCGACGAGGTCGACAGAGCGGTGCGCGACGAGAAAAAGACCCGCGCGCGACCGCGCGACGGGAGCGCGCGGCGGTCGATTCATCCCCCGCGTCCGATCCGTCGTCGTCGTCGCAAATATCTAAGTTATCTCGTCGCGAATTAATTAAACAACGTTCGGCTCGGCGCGCGATCCGATCCGATACCTCCCTCCGTCCGTCCGCCGTCCTGACGCCTCCCTCTCCTCTCCGTCCATGGGCCCCTCGCCCTCTCCCCCTCCTTCTCCGACCCGCATCGCACAGGCGCTTCTCGTGGAGGCGGTGCTCGACCACCGGCTCCGACTGCAGCAGCGACTCGCGGTGAAAGACAAGGCGCGTTCTCCTTCACACTGGTTCCCATACGACCGCGTTCGTGTGGTGAACGCCATTCCTTAAGGACTTTTCCCGGCGTGTCTCTCCGCCCACACGTCGCTTTCAATCCCGACACACCTCGACGCCTTTCAACTCCACCCCTGACGCCTATGAACTCCACCCCGACATCGCTTCGTATGGAACGGCCCCAAGCTGGACGAGGAGCGCGCGCGCGTGCAGGGCGAGATCGACGCGGGGCTCCGCTGCGAGTTCAAAGTCCAGCCGCACCTCATGGGCCTCGTCGTCGGTATCAAGGGCGCGCGGATCCGCCAGACGCAGCAGGAGTGTCGCATCGATCGCGTCGTCGTGGACAGGGACCAGAGCGTCGTGCGGATCGTCGGCGCGGACCCGGCGGAGGTGAGGAAAGCGCGCGGGATGCTAGAGCTCAGACAGGAGGTCGTCTCCGTGCCGGACGATAAGACCCGACGCGTCATCATCGGCAAAGGCGGCGCGACGATCAAGGACGTCCAGCGTCGAAGCGGCGCGATATCGATCGACGTCGATCACGAGCGCGGGGAGGTGAAAGTCTTGGGGACCGCGTCCGCGGCGGCGGCGGCGAAAGTTCTCGTCGAGTCGTTCGTGCAGAACATCCTCGACATGGTAGGAGTCGCGTCACACTGGTCCCCATACGACCGCGTTCGCGTGGTGAACGCCGATCCTTAAGGACTTTTGCCGTCCTCTCTCCCCGCCCACCGCTTCCTTTCAATCCCCGCCCGCGACGCCTTTCAACTCCAACTGACGCCTTTCAACTCCACCCCGGACGAGCAGGACGCGGCGACGGACGAGCTCGAGGAGTTACGCAAGGATGTCAACCGCCTCGACGTCGCGTGGGGGGAGGAGACGAACTACTACACCGTCCAAGGCGGGCACGGGCAGCGCGAGGGGTTCCACGGGCACGACGGAGCGCACTATCGCGGCGGTTACGATAGAGGCGGCGGCAGAGGCGGCGGCAGAGGACCGGGCGGCGGGTCTCCGTTTGGCGTCGGCGGCGGCCGCGGCGGACGAGGCGGAAGAGGCGCGCCGGGGTATCGCTCCAGCGGTGGGGCATCGCATCGGGATCGAGAACAAGCTCCGTCGGCGCGCCCGGAGGCGAAGCCGACGCGAGGGTACGACGCGAAGCCGAAGCCCGCGCCCGCGCCCGCGCCCGCGCCCTCGAAGAAGAAGGAAAAAGAGAACAAACCGAAACGACAACAACAATCGTCGTCGAGGGAGGCGCCGACGTCGAACAAGACGGCGCCCGCGGCGGACGGCGACGCGGGCGTCAAGGCGAAGAAGCCGAAGAGCAAAAAACCGAAGGCGGAGCGAGAGGAGAAACCGGCGGCGGCGACGACGAAGCCGAAACCCGTCCCCGCGCCGGCGGCCGCCGCCGCGGCCGCCGCGCCCGAGGGCGCGAAGGAGCAGCGCCCACCGCGAAAGCCGCGCCGTCCCCGCGGAGGCGGAGGAGGCGAGGGTGGACCCGTCAACGCCGCCGCCGCTTGAGCGAGGCCAGCGTTGTTAACCGGAGTTGAGTTGTAGTGTAACGACGAAGCGAATAACACGCGCTGAAACACCCTACGTACGTACAGAAGTTTTAGGTTTCGAGGTCGCCGCGTCCTCGCGCATCTCGACGCGCGCGCGAGTCGCGCGGGGACCTACCTCTCCGCGTCGCGTCGCGCCCTTCGCGCGCGCCACTCCCGCCGCGTCCGCCCGCCGCCGCCGTCGCGACTCGCGCGTCCTCCCTCCCTCCCTCTTCGAACGACGCGACGCCGCCGTCGTCAACGCGGGGGAGGCAACAATGGGACGAAAGAGAAAGCCCGCGCCGCTGGACGCCCCGCTGAAGGAGCGGCAGCGGAAAGAGATGGAGCTCAAGAAGAAGAAGCTCCAGGAGAAACTCCGGACGAAGAAGAAGGAGGGCGAGGGCGCGGTCGCGGTCGCCGCGCCGGCCGCGGACGCGCCCAAGTCGGTCGCGGAGGTGAACGATCTCTTCCTGGCTGGCGGGGACATCAAATCGATCGGCCGCGACGCGCGCGGGCCGTTCACCGCCGCCGCGCTCGAGGCGCGATATAAAGAAGAGGGCGTGACCGTGACGACGGACAAGTCGTTCAGTTTCAAAGATTTGTACGCGGAGAAGACGACGTGGACGCTGACGGGAGGCGCGGGGCCCACGGGGGGATCCAGCGGGGGGGGGCTCGTCGCGTCGTCGTCCGAGCGGAATAAAAAAGGAGGCGTGCGGAAGAAGACGTCGTCGTCGCGGCGGCGAATGAAGAAACCGCCGCCGCCGTCGGAAGACGACGATTCGTCCTCGGACTCCGACGCGAGTTCGTCGTCGTCGTCGTCGGACTCGTCGGACTCGTCGTCGTCGGACTCGTCGTCGTCGGATTCCGATTCCGACGACGACGACGACGAGGAGGAGGAGGAGGAGAGACGGGAGGACGCGGCGACGGCGGAGAAAAAAACCAAAGCCGAGACGACCAAAACCAAAACCAAAAAACCCGAAGAACCCGAAACCGCCGAGGAGGGGGCGAAAGCGAAGGACGCGTACATCGACATGATCGAGCGCGACTTGCCGAACTTCTTCGTGCCCGGTCAGGGGGACGCCAAGGGCGCTAAGAAAGATCAAGCCGGCGGCGGCGGCCGCGCCGCGATGACGGAGGAGGAGCTCAACGCGGAGTGCATCGAATATCTCATCCGATCGCTTCCGGCGAGGATGGAGGAAGCGAAGCGACTGGCGCCCGAACGCGCGAAGTGCGTTCTGTACACTGGTCCCCATACGACCGCGTTCGCGTGGTGAACGCCGATCCTTAAGGACTTTTGCCGGCGCATCTCTCCGCCCATCCCTTGCGGTCAATCCCCGCCCACGACGCCTTTCAACTCCGCTTCTGACGCCTTTCAACTCCACCCCGACGTTCGCTCGTATAAAACGACCCTCAGACGCGCGCAGGAGCTGAACCTCGAATTCGGCGGGCCCGACGGCGGCGCGGACGTCATGGCGCTCATGGGGATCACCCCGGAGATCGTCGAGGAGGCGAAGTCGTTCGTGAACCCGTACAAGAACGACGAGGAGATGCTCAAGGATTGGTACCCCAAGCGAGACGCGTGGCGGGAGGATTACAAAAAGAAGAGGCGCGCGGCGATGCGACGGAAGAAGGGGTTCAACCCCGGCGGGAGCGACACCCTCGCGGACGTGCTCTTGAAGAACAGCCCGCTGGACAGGTTGTGACGCGACGCGACGCGCGATGAGCGCGAGTAGGTAGAAGACATATTATAGCAGCAGCAGACAAAGACAAAACACGCGACGGCCGCCTCGACGGGCGACCTTTCGTTCTTCTACAGTACGACGCTTCCTCCCCTTTTTTTCCTCGGGGCTCGCTCGTCGCTCACGGCGGCGCGACGGACCCCCGTCGCGAGTGAATCACCGAACTCTTCCGCGAGACGTCGAGCGACTTGCCTTCCCCCTCTTTGCTCGTGAGGGAATCCAGCGACCGCCGCGCGGTGCGCAGCTCCCCAGTCTCGTCCGACGCCACCGTCGCGAGAGAGCCGAGCCGAGCGCGGCTAAAACCGCCGGCGGCGTCCCCTCCGAGCGAAAAATTCCCCCCGCCCCCGCCCGCGATCGACCCCGACCTTCCGCGCGACGCGACGCTCCCGCGCCTCGAGTCCCACTCGCTCGGGTGCACGCTCGCGCGTCGCGAGCTCATCCCGGAGAACAGACCGCCGAAGATGGAGCTCATTCGCCGCCCCGCGCCGCCGCCGTCGTTCGCGCCGCCGCGGCGCAGCGACGAATTTCTTCTCGTGTTGGACCGAGGCGTCGTCGCCCCGGCGGGCGGCGCGCGCGCGTGTTGCGCGTGTTGTTCCCCCCGCGCCCCGCCTCCGCCGGCGTGAGGATGGAGCAGGTTTTGCGGGCCGTTCGAGGACGAGATCCTTCGTCGCATCCCCGAGCCGCCGCCGGAGTGCAACATCGACCGGCGTTCGTACTTTCGAACCGCGGCGGCGGCTGCGGCGGCGGCAGCCGCCGCCGCCTCCGCCTCCGCTCTCAGCCGTCTTCGCAGACGGTTCGCGGTGAGCTCTCTCCAGTGCCGCTGCACGCGGATGACGCACATGAGCGCGGACCAAGACAGCTCGTCGGGTATCGGGACCCAGATGTCCGGGAACGCCTTTCGTATCCCGTACTCGATCCGATCGCGCATCTCCCCGGGGGGCATGTCGCATTCGCACACCCGCCGCACGAGCTCGAACGCGGTGCGGCGAAACGGCACCCTGCAGTCCGACGTCAGCGGCACGTTCAGCGACTTTATGAAGTGCACGGAGATCACGCGGGAGGTGCCGTGCCCGAGACCCAACGGCGGCGGTATCTTGCGGAGGAGGCGCTCGAGGTCCAAACCCGATATCGTCCCGCTGCCGTCGTCGAACTCGCGGAAGGACTCGACGTACCCTTCCAACACGTTCGGCGACAGTTTCCACTCCTCGTGATCCTGCATGTTCTCGAAGTTTTCGATGATGACCGCGGTGAACAGGTTCAGCATGATCATCGACACGATCACGACGAACGAGATGAAGAACGGGTACGCGCTCCACGACCCGCAGTTCTCGTCCGCGAGCGTGCACCGA
>Ga0181561_10003622_pt1 | contig 13588 bp, 7 predicted proteins | sample 011ome_19_FD_133760 | JGI IMG/M metagenome (GOLD analysis project Ga0181561, IMG submission 133760) | Coastal salt marsh microbial communities from the Groves Creek Marsh, Skidaway Island, Georgia - 011510BT metaG (megahit assembly) | ecosystem: Environmental > Aquatic > Marine > Intertidal zone...
CGACTGCGTTTTTCGGGGGTGGGTTTTTCGCGTCGAACGCGTCGAACGCGATTTCGAAAAACGAATTCGAAAAACTCCACGGCTCGCGCTCGATGCTCCTGCCGACGACGCTCGCGCCGGATTCGCCGGTCGGGCGAGTCCCCGAGAAGGGGCACTCGCCCCCGTCGGGGACCGGCGGGATCGGCGCGAGCGGCGCGCCGAACGGACGATCGTTCGCCGCGGCGCGCGCCAGGTCGCTGGACGACCTGACCATCTCCCGGGAACCTGGCAGCGCGCGAGCTGACGGCCGCTGGGACAGCGAGTACGGCCGGTTCTTCCTGGGGTGGTACAGCGGCGAGCTCGCGGCGCACGGCGAGCGCGTGATGCGCGCCGCGGGCGAGTGCTTCGCGGGGTGCGCCGCGCGGCTGGCGCTCAAGTGCGCGGGCATCCACTGGTGGTACCGCACGCGCAGCCACGCCGCCGAGCTCACCACCGGGTACTACAACGTTTCGAGGGCGGGCGGGAGTTTCGAGGGCGGGAACAGCGAGAGCGCGCCGTTCGCGAGTTTCGCGAACGGCGCGGACGCGCGACGCGCGAGCGTGGACGGGTGGGTCCCCGGCGGTGGGTCCCCGGCGCGCGGCGCGCAGAGCCGCCCGAGCTTCGACGGGCTGGGCTCGCCCCCGCGCGGGGGCGGTTTGTCCCAGAACCAGTCGCTCGGGAGTTTCGGGAGCATCGCCAGCGTGGACGAGTCGCGGGAATCGCGAGGCGGGCCCGCTTCGTTCGGCGCCAACCGACCGAGCGGGTACGACCGCGTGATGGCGGTGGCCAAGTCCGCGGGCGCCTCCGTGACGTTCACGTGCGCGGAGATGAGCGACCGCGAGCACGACCCCGAACATAGATGCGGGCCGGAGGGGCTGATGCGCCAGGTGGTGCGCTGCGCGGCGCGGCACGGCGTGGACGTCGCCGCCGAAAACGCGCTGTACCGGTGCGACGCGACGGCGTTCAAGCAGATGGTGCGCAATTGCAAGCGCGGCGGCGGAGAGAGCTCGGGCGCCGGCATGACCTCGTTCACGTTCCTGCGCATGTGCGACTCGCTGTTCGAGGAGCGCAACTTTCGCGAGTTCGCGACGTTCGTCGGGGACCTGAGCGGGAACGACGGTCGCGCGGGGTCGCCGTGACGCGCGACGAGCGCCGCTCGCGTTCGTTCACGTCGTCGCCGAAACGCGGATCGAGACGTGAGCGAAAACGAAAACGCGCTCCGAATGAACGCGCGTACAGATTACATTGTACCCGTACGTACAACGTATCTACGTATAGCGTCGTAAAAAAAATCGAAACGCGTCGCGAAAGCTACTCGTCGCTCGTCGTCTCCAGCCACTTGACCATGAGCGTCTCGTCGCGCGTCGCCGGCTTCTTGCCGAATCCGAGCGCGCGCCCCGACGGGAACTTCAGCGGGAACGAGTCCATCAACGTTTGCGTCGTCGAGACGGCGTTCGTTTCGCGAAACCGTTTCGCGTCGCCTCCCCCCGCGCCGTCGCGAAGGTCCGCGACGGAGACGTACCCGGCTTTGCCGTACAAACCGACGGCGGGGGCGTTTTCGTCGCGCACGTGCAGAGCGACGCAGCTCGGTCGCGGGTCGAGCCGCGCGGCGATTTCCTGCGCTTCGCGGAGCAGCGCGTCCCCGATCCCCCCCCGGCGCATGGACGCGGGGACGACCATCCCGGTGAGGTACAGGAAGTGCGCGTCCTCCGGCAAACCCAACTGCGCCGGGACATCCGCGACGAGGCCCTCCTTGCTTTTCTTGTCGCCGCCCGCGGGCAACAGCGTGAGGTCGCACGCGCCCACCATCGCGCTCCCGTCGCTCCCGTCGTCCGCCACCAGGCAGATGAAGTTGCCGCCGCTCCAGCGCACCTTCTGCACGAGGCCGTTCAGCAGGTCCTTGCTGCTGCGCCCGCTGGCGTTGAACCCGTCCGCCAGCAGGTCAGCCACCTCGCGAAGCTGGTCCAGCAGCACCTTGCCGTCGCCGTACACCTGACGCACGCGCCACGTCCGCGCGTCGGATCCGGCGCCCGCGTCCGCGACCGCGCCGAGCCACGCGCGCCGCCGGGGCGCGAGCGCGCGCCGAGAGCGGGAGACGCGCGGTGCGCGGGCATCGCGGGGTCCCGCGACGACCACCGAGGCGGGCACGCCCCCGACCGCGTGCATCGCGCTGTGCGGGGGCGGACGGGGTTTGCAAGACTTGCGCCCCGATCCACGAGTTGAGTCTATTTTCCGTAGAATTTCCGTGGACTACGATGTAGCCGCCCACTCCTCCGCGCGCAGCCCCCCTCGTCGGCCGCGCGATGGCGATGCGAGGCGCGCGCGGCGTCTCTACGGGCGAGCGGCGAAGCGTGGAGTTCGCGGACGCGCCCGGTGGGAAGCCGCACGCGCGCGAGGCGTCCGAGCGAGTCGACGGCCGGGTGGAGGCTTCCAGGCGTGCGCTGGAGCGCGCGACCGTCGAGGACGTTCGGTCGGAGACGTCCTCCCGGGGCGAGCCGGCCGCCGGCCGAGCCGTGCGCTCGAGTGCCTCGGACACGCGCACGCCCTCCTCCGAGCGCAGCGACGGGGAGTACACGTACACGCCCACCTCGACGAGCGAGCGGTCGACGGCGTTTTCCGAATCGGATCCTCCGTGGTCGGACGTCGGGCCCGGCGCGCCGTTCCCGGAGACCTTCGAGGCGCGCGAGGCGCGCCTGCTCGGCACACTCAACGCCGCGATGACCACCACCATGCGGTACTGGGACAGGGAGGAGGAGATGGCGCACGTAGAGCCCGTGCCCGTGGTCGCCGCGGACTCGAGTCTCGACGCGAATCTCGCCGCGCGACGCGCCACCGCCGACGCGTGGGCGGCTCCGTCCGACGACGACGCGTCGGTCGGCGCGGACGCCGGCGGGTCTTTGTCCGGGGACTCGGGGGACCGCGTGTTCCACGAGCTCGGAGACTTCGAGTCCGCGCATGACCTGGCGACGCCGTGGAACGACCGCCCGAAGGTGATCGCGCGGCGGATCGTGCGCCACGTCGTCAACCGCGCGCTGCGCGAAAAATTCCCGCCGAAGCCGTCCTTCGCGGCGGCGTGCTTCGGGTGCGCGACGCCGCCTGACGGGGACGCGCGCGAGAGGAGGAGGAGGGCGAGGAGGCGGTGAGTGTGAGGCGGTGCGCGTGAGGCGTGGGTACGGGCGAGGAGGCGTACGCGTCGGCGTGTTGTGTGATACCACGTGTGTAGACGTGTATAGACTACCGGCCGCCGGCTCTCGCCCATCTAGAAAACGGCGCTCGTCACGAGACGAACCGCACGTCGGCCACCATCGGGAGGTGGTCGCTCGGGAACTCGTCGTTAGGCAGCGCGGTTTGCCTGGTGACCGCCTCGAGCGGAGGCATGGGCGCGTGCGCGACGGGGACCATCGCCGCGCCGAACGCGGTGTCGCTCGAGGTGTCGCACCACACGTAATCCAGAGCGCCCCGGAACCCGCCCACGAAATTCGTCCACTCGGGGTCTCCGCACGCCGAGCGCAGGCGCAGCGGATGCCGCAAGTGCATGGCGCTCGCACCGACCTCCGCGGCGGCCCACCCGCCCGCCTCGGCGTCCGCGCGCTCGAGCGCGCCCATCGCCTCGCGCTCCAGCGCGAGCGCCGATTCCTGGACCGCGCGCAAACCCGCGCGGTGCGCGTCCAGCGCCTCCCTCGCCGCCGCCGACGCCGCCGCGACGTCCGGCGACGTCGACGCGTCGGCGGAACGCTCGACGCCCGGATCCGCCGGCGCGGGGTCTCCGTCCGAATCGACGTCGCCGGGGGCGTCGCCGGGGATACCGTCGCCCCCGGGGCCCGGGGCGGAGGCGGGCGCGTCCCCCCGAGCCCACTCTGGACCCATGCCCGCGCGCTTCGCGGGCCCGCCCCCGCCCCCACCCCCCGAGTCGGGCTCGGGAGACGCGCGCGCCTCGGCGCCCGGCCAGCGCGCGGCGGCGACGCCGGCGAGCTCGACGCCCGGCGGCATGCCGGCGTCGCGGCGGAACGTCCACGCCGCGACCGCGGAGCACGTCTTGAACGTGCACCCGTTTCGGGCGTGGTGCCGCGCGATCGAGAAAGGGTCGCCGTCCTCAAGGATGGCTCCGTCGTTCGAAACGACGGGGTCCTCGGCCACCGACCCGTTCGCGCCGCCGCGGGAAGAGGGCGGCGGCGAAGGCGGCGGCGCCGCCGCCGACGCGCACCGAGCGCGCTCGCCGCGCTCCGCCTCCGCGCACAGGCGCCAGCACGCCGCCATCCTCCCCAGCTTTTGGTGCGTCGCCGTCAAGCGGCCCGTCACGCTCCCTGAACGCGCCGCGCTCGGCTCGTCCCGGGGCGCGCGGGACGCGCTCGCGAGCTCCGCGGCCGCGGCGCGAGAGGACGTGCCCCCCCAGCGGAACACCGAGCCGAGCGCCCAGTCGGCGTCGCCGGCGCTCAGGACCCCCTCGGCGGCGAACCGCGCGGCGGCGTCGAACGGCTCGGCGTTGAAGTCGCCGCAGACGACCAGACCGATTTTTCGCGGCTCACGTGGCTCGTCACCGGGTGTCTCCCCGGGAGCTTTTGCCGCGGCGCGCGCGTACGTCTCGCGCGCTTTCTGCGCGTGACGCAGCAGCCACCGCGTCTGCAGCGCGCGGACGTGCGTGGCGCCGGGGTGGAAGAACAGATGCGCGTTGGCCACCACCAGAGCCCGCCGTTTGTCCGCGTCGCGTCTCGGCTCGAGCGTGGCGACGAGCCCCACGGTGGAGATCTTCTCCAGCGCCTCGCGCAGGTGCGGCTGCGACGCGACGAACGCCGCGGTGGCCCCCTCCTCGGGCATCGGGCCGGGGCGCTTCAGGGAGACAACCGCCGCGTCCACCACGCGCCACGCCGCCGCCTTCACGAAGACGCAGCAGCCCTCTCGGGTGAGCCCGGTTTTCTCGGCCAGAGGCCCGGCGGGCGCGTACCCCGCCGCGCGCATCTGCGGCACCCAGAACGCGCCGTACCACTTGCGGTCCACCTCCTGCAGCGCCACGATCTCGGGCGAGGCCAGCAGGATGTCCTGCATCGCCAGGGGGAGCCGCGCGCGCGGGTCCGCGGCCGCCGCGGAGAGGTACGGGTACAGAGACGCCCAGGTGTGCGCGTACGCGTCCGCCAGCACGTTGTACGTCATGATCCGCGTCGCGGAGGGGTCCGCGGAGGGGCCCGACGCGTCGGGGGCCTCCGCGACGAATCGTGCCATGCGCTTCGACGCGTTCGGTCGCGCGCGCGCGGCCGCCGTCGCGCGCGCCGTCGCGAACGACGCGGGCGCGCCGCAAGGCGCGTCGTCGCCGCTCGGCGGCACGGGAGTCGCCGTCACCGCGAGAACGCGCCCGAGGTCCGCGGTTCCGGGCGTGTACACGCGCCCGGTGCCGACGGGCACGTCGCTCGCGGCGACGGCGCCGCGCGCGGCGCCGTCCGCGCCTTCCCCCGACAGGCGGAACCACTCGTACTCCAGGTCCTCGTCCTCGTCGCAGTGCCGCGCGCCAACCGGGTTCGCGACGAGCGGCGACCCGACGGCGGGGTACCCGAAGACGGCGACGGACTCCAAAGACGGCGCGTTGACCCTGACGCGGAACGAACCCACGCCGTCCACGACCAGCGTCCGACCGCTCACCCACGCATCCACGTTTGTCGTCTCCGGATCCAACTCGGCTCCGGAGCTCGTCTCGCGAAGCGTCGCGGTCGGCGGCGGCGCCGCGCTCGCGCACGCGCCGTCGCCGTCCCTCTTCTTCCGGGACGCGGTCTTCTTCCGCGCCTTCTCGACGGTCGCGCGCAGCCGCGCCAGCGCCTTGCCCGCGGGCTCGTCCGCGGGTCGCTGCAGACGCTTCGTACCGATCGGTGGGGGCAGCGGGATTTCGATCTCGACGCCCCCTCCGGCGTCGAAACGCGCGTCCGCGACGCCGGCCGGGTCGGCCATGCCGGCGGCGGTGCCGAGTCGGCGAGGGAGATTCGGAGTTCCGACGCCTCGACGGGTGGCCACCAGGCGGAGGGGCGCGGAGGCGGGGATGGGGGACCGACGGAGCTCGAGGGAGGCTCGATGCGCCACCGTCACCCACCTCGCCGCGCTCAGCATGCGCCTGACTGAGGCACGCGCCGCGCGCGTCGCCTCTGACCGTCCCAGGAAAAACATCCTCTCTCCGAGACCCGCCTCAACGAAGTCCCCACCTCTTGACGCAACTGGGACAAGCAACAAGGAAAGGGGAACAATTCCAAAAGTGTCCTCGTCGGGTCCCCACTCCGAGGTGGCGCCGTTCCGACGCACGCGCCGCTTTCATGGCGGCGGGTCACCCCCCCGTCGGCCTGGAGGGCACGTCCCCGCCTCGCGCCCCCGAGCCCGGCGGGACGGGCGCGGACCCCCGCGGGGTCGGTCCCGACGACGCGTTCCCTTCGTTCGGAGCGCGTCGCGATCACGGCGCGCGCGCCCCCTCCGGCGGTTCCTCGCGGCGCGCGCCGACGACCAACTCGCACAAGCGCTCCGAGGAGGCGCGCCGCTTCGCCGCGTCCGCCGCCGCGATGCAGCGCGAGCTCGTCCGCGAGCTCCGGCGGGGGGAGATGCGGTCGGCCCGCGTGCCAAAAAAGGCACCGCCCGGGGTACGGAGCGGCCCGGGGTACTTGGAGACGTTCCCGCGCGGCGCCGTCTCCGGCGAGAGCAAGCCCACCTTGTTGCGTGACCTGGAGCGAATGCTGCGGGACAAGCTCAGGCTGGCGCGCAGAGCCGCCGGCGTGGACGACGAGAGAGGCGACGACGCGCGATCGAGGGACGACAGATGGGCGGATGACCCCGACGACGCGTACGCGTCGCTCGACGCCCACCGCCAAACCTTCGACGCCTTCGTCGACGCGTTCACCACGTACAAGCCTCTGCTCTCCGAAATAAAAAGGCGGTACGACCGCGCGCTGGACGGCGCGCTGCGCTCGGAGCGCGCGTGCGCGGGCCTGCGCGCGGAGGTGGCGGCGGCGGAGCGCAGGCGCCTGGCGGAGGTGCGCGACGCGCGCGCCGAGACCATGACCAAAGCCGCCAACGTGCGCGGCGACGCGCTGCGGCGCGCCGCCGCGGCGGAGGCGAAGGCGGCCGCGGCGGAGGCGCGCGCGGCGGCGGCCGAGGCCGAGACGGCGCGCTGGCGCGCGCACGCGGAGGCTGCCGACCTGAAAACCGCGGAGGCGGAGGAGAGAAGCGCGGTGCTGCGGCGGCGCGCGGAGGCGGAGACGAGCTGGGCCGAGGCGCGGGGCGACGCCGCGGAGCGTCTGCTGCGTTCGGAGATGGTCCCCGTGCCCAGGGACTTCGCGCGCGAGGACGCCGAGCTCGTGGACGGCGAGGGGGGGCTGAACCGCGAGCAGAAAGGGGGGGAGCCACCGCCGCCCGGCGAGGGCCACGGAGAGGAGACGGTGGGGGGGGCGGAGGGAGCGCACGCGCCGGAGGTTCAGCCGGAACAGCGTTGAAAAAAAGCGTTGAAAAAAACTCGGCACTCTCTCCGTCGCTTCGGATGTGTCCCTTTTCGGAGACTGATTCGACTGCGCCTCTGCCGCGACACTTTCAGACGTGCGGTCGTGCCCGCGTACGCGCGACACGTCATGGGTTCTGGGATATCGGCACTTCCGCCGGCGCGATGGCGACGACCACGGCCGCCTGTCGAGGCGTGACCCCCGCGCGGGTGACCGCGCCGGGCAGATGCACTTCCCGGCGCGGCGCGCCTCGCGCCGCGAGACGCCTCGCGACGGCGGCGTCCGCGGCGGACGACGATGCTCGCGCCGCGGTGGACCACTGCTCGGGTTGCCCGAAAGGCGAGACGTGCCCTTGCCCGAAGGCTGTTCGGCGGCACCAGCGCAAGCTTCGCGAGCAGCAGGCGCCTGTTTCCGCGTCGTCCACCGCGAGCGTAAGCCGGCGCGGGGTCCTCGCGGCGGTCGCGGCCGCCGCCGCGGGCGCGACCGCCGTCCCCGAGCGCGCCTCCGCGATGAGCAACGGGCTCGTTTCCGACGCGTGGTCCGCCGTCAGCGGCGCGCCGTCCGACCTGACGTTCCCGGACGAGTTCCTCGGGACGTGGCTGTGCTACAGCACGCTGACGCAGGTGGCGACCCCCCAGGGCGAGGCGCTGGTGCAGGACATGGCGGTGGTGCGGCGCGCACAGAAGGACGTGGGCGAGCAGATCGTATACCCGATGCGCTTCATCCGGAACAACCAGGGCCGAGTGGTGATGGACCGCGCCTGGAACGTCGCGCGCATGGCGGAGGCGACCGCCAAGGCGTACAACGTCATCGAGTCCGTGGAGTGGGACGTGGACGACCCCAACGTCCTCACCGCGAGCCTGGGGGGCGACGGGCGCAGCGTGTTCTTCCGCGTGAACCAGCGGAGCGAGGAGTTCCCGGCGCGGGACCGCATCGAGACGAGCGAGGTGGCGCAGATCGTCTTCGACGGGCAAAACGGAGGGTACGCGCCCGCGGGCGCGTCGGCGTCGGGATCCGGCGTCGTCGACCCCACCGCCTCGTCCGTCGTGGATCCGCTGGGACTCGCTGACGCGAACGCGCCCGCGGTGGCGTCTCCCCGGCAGCCCAAAATCAAGTCGTCGCGGACGTACACGAAGTGGAAGTTCCGGCCGGTGGAAGCCGCCGGCGACGGCCCCGCCATCGTCGCCGGGCAAACCGTGTACGACTACCTCACCTCCTTCGACCCGGGGTTCATCGACAGCAAAGGCCAGCCCGTGACGCAGTACACGTACAAACTCGCGCTGTTCAAGGCGAACAAGTTCAACCTCGAAAACTGACGTCGCTTCCGTCTTAGACGCGGGATCGTCGCACGAGAGCTTATTATGTAGAAAGTACGTAGACTACGTAGTCGACCCGTCGTATTCGTCGAGGAAAAAATAGATACTACGCGCGTAACGCCGCGATCAGAACCCGGGGAGCTCGGCGAAGTCGACGATTCCCGTCGGCAGGCTCGCCACCGCGTTCACGAGCGCGAGGCGGTTGCGCCGCAGCTCGGGATCCTCCGCCATCACGAACACCTTGTCGAAGAACGCCTCCGAGGGCGCCGAGAGCGTCGCCGCCGCGGCGAGCAGGTCCGAGACGGACGCCGCTGACCCGTCCCCGAGCGCCTCCCTCGCCGCGAGGTAGGCGTCGTACAGCGCCACCTCCTCGGCGTCGACGAGCGCGTCCCGCCTCACCTCGAGGTCCTCGGGCAGCTCCTTTCCCCTGACCAGCTTCGTGGGGCGCGCGAGCACGGCCATCGCCGTCTTAAGCGCGTCCGAGCCCTTCGCCTTGACCACCGCGTCCAGCTCGCGCGCCGTCTCGGCGGCAAAGGCGGGGTCGTCGCCGCGCTCCGCCAGCACGGCGCGCACCGCCTCGATGCCGCAGCCGCTGTCCACGAGGTACTGCTCCAGGCGGCGCGTCATGTACTCCACGCACTCGCCCACCGTCTCCGCGCCGCACGCCACCGGCTGCAGCGCCGCCGCCTCCGCCAGCGCCGCGCGGGCGTCGCAGCGAACGCCGTTGGCCACCAGCGCCTGCACGGCGCCGTACGCGGCGCGGCGCAGGCCGAAGGGGTCCGCCGTCGCCTTGGGCGCGCCCACCACCGCGAACAGGCCGACGAGCGTGTCGAGGCGGTCCGCGACGGCGACGGCGATGCCCGCGGGGGACGAGGGCAGCAGGTCGCCGGACGAGCGAGGCAACGCGGCTTCGAAGATCGCGTCGCACAATTTCGCATCCAAGCCCTCGCGCGCCGCGTAGTGCTTGCCCATGACGCCCGCCAGCGACGTGAACTCCATCACCAGCTGCGTGGCGAGGTCCGCCTTGGCGAGCGACGCCGCCTCGCCCGCGATCTTGGCGTCCGCTTCGCTGAAGCCGAGCGTCGTCGCGAGCGTGGGCGCGAGCGTCTCGACGCGCTTCGTCTTGTCCAGCATCGTGCCCAGCTTGGTCTGGAACGTGATGCCCTCCAGCGCGGGCTTGAACTCCGCCAGCGTCTTCTTGGTGTCCGCCTCGTAGAAGAACTGCGCGTCTTGGTACCGCGCCGTGAGCACGGACTCGTTCCCGAGGCGCACGGCGTCGTGGTCCACCGCGCCGTTCGCGACGGTGATGAAGTGCGGCAGGAGCTCACCCGTCGCGGGGTCCTCCACCGGGAAGTACCGCTGGTGCTTGCGCATCACCATCACCAGCACCTCCTTCGGGAGCGCCAGGAACTCCGCCTGGAACGACCCCAGGATGGGCGTCGGGGACTCCACCAGGTTCACCACCTCATCGATGAGCCCGCCCGCCTCGCCCGAGGCGGGCGGCACGATCCCGCTCACCGTGGCGGCGAGCGCGACGGCGTCTTTCCAGATGGCGTCGCGGCGCGCGTCGAAGGAAATCTCGATGCTCTCGCTTTCGAGCAGCTCGGCGTGATGCGCCGCGCTCGTCACCTCGGCGACGGGCGCCGCGCTGTTGCGAAGCAGGCGCGTCGTGGAGCCCGAGGGCACGCCCACCGCGACGAACGGCAGATGGTGCTCGCCGTGCATGGCGATCAGCCAGCGCACGGGGCGGCTGAACGTCTCCTCCGAATTCCAACGCATGGTCTTGGGGAAGTTCAGCCCGCCGATCACGCCGGGAAGCGCCTCGCGGAGCACCTCCGTCGCGCTCACGCCAACCGTGTCGACGTTGGCCCAGACGTACTCGCCATCCTTCTCCAGGTCCGCGGGCTCGACGCCGTTCTTCTTGCAGAAGCCCAGAACAGCCTTCGTGGGGGTCTCGCCGTCCTCCTCGAACGCGCGCGACTGCGGGGGGCCGCGCACGCGTTCGCGCTTGCTCTCCTGCGCGGCGGCCAGCTGCGCGACGCGCACCACGGTGCGGCGAGGCGTGGCGCCGACGGTGACGCCGCCGTGCTCGAGCCCGGCGGCGGCGAGCTTCGCCTCGAGCGCCTTGGTCATCTGCTCGGCGCACGCGGCGACGTCCGCGGCGGGGAGCTCCTCCGTGCCGAGCTCGACGAAGAAGTCGCTCGCCTCCGTCGGCGCGGGCTTCGTGGGCGCCACGGGCTCGCCAATCGCCGGCGCCTCGAACTCGCCGAGGGGGAACCCGAGCTCCTCTCGCCTTGCGACCCAGAGCGTGGCGGACTCGCGCGCGAGCTTGCGCATGCTCGCGAAGAGCTTCTGGCGCTCCGTGACTCCCACTGCGCCTCGCGCGTCGAGGATGTTGAACGCGTGCGACGCCTTGAGCAGCTGGTCGAAGGCGGGGAGCGGCAAGCGCAGCTCCAGCATGCGGTTCGCCTCCTCGTCGGCGAGCTCGAAGCGCTTCTGCCACCCCTCCACGGACGCGGCTTCCATGTTATACACGGACATCTCGTACTCGTTCTGCAGCAGCATCTCCCCGTACGTCATGGTGTCGTTGTACCTGATGTCCTTGAAGTGGTCCACGCCCTGCAGGCTCATCAGGATGCGCTCGAGGCCGTAGGTGATCTCCACCGCGGCGGGAGACACCTTGAGCGAGCCGCACTGCTGGAAGTACGTGAACTGCGTCACCTCCATGCCGTCGAGCCACACCTCCCAGCCGAGCCCCCAGGCGCCGAGCACGGGGCTCTCCCAGTTATCCTCCACGAACCGCAGGTCGTGCGCGCGGGTGTCGATGCCGAGCGCCTCCAGCGACCCGAGGTACAGCTCCTGCGCGTTCCCGGGGTCGGGCTTCAGGATCACCTGGAACTGCGTGTGCCGCTGCACGCGGTTCGGGTTGTCGCCGTAGCGGCTGTCGTCGGGGCGAATCGAGGGCTCGGGGTAGCACACGCTCCAGGGCTCAGGGCCGAGCGCGCGCAGGAACGTCGCGGGGTTCATCGTGCCCGCGCCCACCTCGGTGTTGTGCGGCAGCCACAGCGCGCATCCCTGGCTGCTCCAGTACTGCTGGAGACGCAGGATGGCATCCTGGAACGTCGGGCCGGTGGACGCGCCCACGGGCTTGCCAGCCGGCGCCGCCGCGTCCGTGGCCAAGGGGGCATCCGTGGAGATGGCGGCGCGCGCCACGCGAACCGCGCGGCGGGACACTCCGAGGCGCGCGGCGCCGGAGGTGGGCGCGGCGCGGTTGGGGCGAAGCGCCGGCCAAGCGCCGGCGCGAGACGCAGCCGCGACCGAAGTGGCCTTGCCGCGGGCACGAAGGGCGCCGGGCGCGGCGAGCCCGTAGCACCGCACGGAGGCAGCGAGAGCGCGCTGCATCGTGAGAACCTGTCGCTCGCGAGTGCGCGAGGCCGCGGACGACGCAGTGCCGGTCCGGCGACGATCGCGAACCCATTTCTTATCTCGGACACGTCGTCCGTCGCCTAGCGTCGCGGAAAGCAACGATTATCCGTATGGGGACGCAGTATGCAAAAAATCCAGATGCACAAAAGCGCTTTTTGTCTTCTTGCATCAGTTTCGCGAGCTTCTATACGAGAGCTGAGGCATGCATGTCGTTTACACTTGAGCTGCACACGAAGTCAACATGTCAACCCCCAAGCTCCTGCTGTTCGGCGCCGCCGGCAACACGGGTCGCTACGTGGTGAAGTTCGCCCTCGAAGCCGGCAAGCACGTCATCGCGTTCGTGCGCGACGCCGACAGGCTCCTCGCGGCCCTGGCCGAAGTCGGCGTCGATGCCGCGCTCATCTCGAGCGGGTTGAAGATCGTCGTGGGAGACCTGACGGACCTGGACGCGGTGCGGCGCGTCGTGCGCGAGAGCGGGCTGTCGCACGCCAACGGCGACGCCATCGCCAGCGTCGCGGGTAAGCCCAAATCGTGCGCCGTCTTCACGACCGGGGAGCCGATGCTCCTGCCCGCGGTGCGCGCTGTCGCGGAGACCATGCGCGAACGCGGCTTGAAACGATTCCTGCTTCAGACGGGCGCCATGTGCGCGTCGCGCAACGACCCCACGTATTACTTCAAGTTTTTCATGACACGGGTCGTGTCGCCGCTGATGTGCGTGAAGCAGATGGTCGTGGACAACCTAAGGGTGGCCCCGTACGTGTACCGCGAGATGGACGACCTCGAGTGGATCGTCACTCGGCCCGGCCTCCTGTCGGAGTCGGCGTCGAAGAACACGAAGAAGAAGGCGCTCGGACCGTCGATTTTCGAGGCTTCCGCTACCCCGTACGTCGACCTCGGGGAGTGGACGGCGAAGGCGGCGTTCGACGCCAGCCTGGTCCACACCACGCCAAAACTCGCGTACGTAGCGAGGAATTAAATTGACGGCGTATAGATACACTATACTCGAGCGACACGAAGAAGCTTTCGCGCGTACGTACCATTCATAAACCCTCGCGTTTAGTTCTTCGCCTCCTCCCTCGCTCGTCAGCAAACACCACAGATGTGCCACCACCACCACCACCGAGCCCACCACCTGCTCCTTTGGGAACACCATCACCACCACCGACACCACCAACACCGCCGAGCCCACCACCACCACCACCACCGAGCCCACCCCCACCAAAATCGTTAGTGCTGGCGGAAGTCCTTCCCTGATTTTGGCGTGAGATTGGGTCAGTTGCGTTGATTTCAGGGTGAAATTGACCGAAAGGTCAACCCCCCTGGTTTCACGCCACTTCACGCCATCTCACGCCAAAATCAGGGAAGTGC
>Ga0181561_10003623_pt1 | contig 13586 bp, 9 predicted proteins | sample 011ome_19_FD_133760 | JGI IMG/M metagenome (GOLD analysis project Ga0181561, IMG submission 133760) | Coastal salt marsh microbial communities from the Groves Creek Marsh, Skidaway Island, Georgia - 011510BT metaG (megahit assembly) | ecosystem: Environmental > Aquatic > Marine > Intertidal zone...
CCTCTCCCCCTCCCCCTTCCTCGATCAATCCGATCGATCCGATCGATCCGATCGATCCCAATCCGAAAACCAACCACCAACCTCGTCTGCTTACCGGTAGTACCCCATGTGTCGAGACACGTTCGAGAACCGATCCGTCGCCGTCTTCTTCGGCGCCGTCGCCGCAATCGCCTCCCTCGCCCGCCTCTCGTCCCTGTCCACGCGCAGCCACGCGTCGATCGTCCCGAGCAAGTGCTTCACGCCCTTGAGCCCGACGACGTCGGACTTGCGCCCGCCGTGCGCGAGCGCGCCGTTGGACACGAACGCGACGTGCGTCATCCACGGCTCCATGCCGTCGAAGATGTGCGTGGCGTACACGACGGTGGCGCCGCGTTCTTCGCACTCGGACTTTAAAAACTCGAGGAGGTCTAATCGGCCGAGGATGTCCAAGTCCACGGTGATCTCGTCGCAGAGGAGGACTTTGAACGGCTTGAGGAGCCCCATGCAGATCTGCACGCGTCTTCGCTGGCCGTCGGAGACTTTCATCATGCTCCAGTCGAGGTCGATGTCGAGGAGTTGGACGAGGCGCGCGCGACGCTCGGGGTCGACGTCCTCGACGCCGAAGATCATCTTGCCCGCGGTGAAGTCGCCCGCGAGCGCGACGGAGCCCTGCGCGTCGTCGAGGAGGGGGTGGGAGGGAGGTCAGGAGAAGGGGACGGGAGGGAGGAAACGAGGAAGCGTTGTTCGACGCGTCGACGTTTCGGGCTGTGAGCGGCGGGAGAGGAGTCGCGACGGACGCACCGCGCTGCCGATGGTGCGACGCCACTGCGACCCGAGGTACCCCAGGTCGCCGCTGCACGTGAGCTCGATCTCGTGGAACGGCGGCTTCCCGATGACGCGGACCGCATCTCGGTCCACCATCGTCTTCCCCGCGAGGATCTGAAGCAGCGTGCTCTTACCCGCGCCGTTCGCGCCGCTGAGAAGGCATCGCGACCCGGGAGGGAGGTCCAGCGTGACGTCGTTCAGGATCGACTCGCCGCCGGGGTACGCGTACGCGAGGGCTCTGATCTTGAGCGACCCGGTGTCGGTGGCGTTGTCGGTCGGCGGCTCCGCGGCGGGAGCGGTTACGGCGGTCATCGCGGCGTCGTCGGGCGCGACGAGGACTAAGGCGCGACGCGCGAGAGGCGCTGGAAAAAGTGCGAGAAACGGTGGGCTCACAGGCGCTCTCGAGCGCGCGGAGTGACGTCGACGAAACGACATTTTCGTTCACAAGTCGTCGGTGAAACGAACGCTTGACCCCGAGATTCCAGGTTCGACCCGAGATTATTCCTTTCAAATCGATCGAGCGATGCGATGAAAAGAAAGATGAGAAAAAACGACTTCGTCTGACGAGCTGTCGTTATTTCCACGCTGTCAGCCATCGGCCGCGCCCACACCACGCGCGAGCGCGGCAGAACCCACCGACCTCATCACCGATGCTCGCGTCGTCGTCGTCCGTCCGCGCCTCCGGCGCGACCGCCGGCCGCGCGACGCGCGCGCCTCGCGCGACGAGAAGAGTCGCGTCGTCGTCCGCGCGACCCGGACGACGTCGCGCGCGGTCGTCCGTGGATCGCGCGCACCGCCCCGGCCCCAACACGTCCTCCTCCTCCTCCGTCGTCGTCGCCGCGGGACCAACGCCCGCCGCGACGTTCGAGCTCGCCGTGGACGCGGCCAGGGCAGGTGCGATCTCTCTCGACGACCCGGCCTCGCTGATCGGCCCGGTCGGCTCGCTCGTCGCGGTCGCGTACATCGCGCGCGTGGTCTGGACCGGCACGGAGACCATCAAGCGCCTCAAGGCGGAGCTCACCGCGGAGGGGTACGACGTCGACGAGTTCAACAAAGTCGGCGAGCTGAAGGCGATTCGAAACGCGGTGGACAACGGCACCGTGGACGGCATCTACGACAAAGTGTGGTACAACCGGTTGGTGATGAGCGCGGGCGCGGGGAGCATCACGGACGTGCAAAAGGCGAAAGCGTACTGGCGGAAGCGCGGGGTCACGGTGAACACGCTCGCGGACATGGACAAGGTGACGAAGTATATGGAGAAGAAGTACGGCAAGTCCGCGAAGATGAACAAGTAGAGAGAGGGAGGGAGAGAGGGAAGGATGCGCGCGAGGTGGGGAGGGAGGGCGGCGCGCGAGGACGCGCGGCGCCGCCCGCCGCGCGGATGGTAGACGCGATTTTCGTTCTCTGCGGCGTTCGTTAATAGGAAGCACGACTGAGAGTGATGAGAACGAAAGGAACCCGGCCGCGCTCATGAGCGCGACGGCGAGCTCTGTCTTCTCCGCGGCGACGCCTTCGCCGGCGAGCGCGAGCGGGATCGTCCGCCGCGTCCGCGTCCTCCTCCTCCTCCTCCTCCGCCGCCGCCGCCGCCGCCGCCGATGCCGTGCGCGAACTTGCAGTCGCGGAACGTGCATCGCCCTCGCAAGAAGTCCTTGCACATCAGAATCGCGCCGCCGCGCTTGCCGCCTCTTCCCCTTCGGCCGCCGCCGCCGCCGCCGCGGAACCGATCCCTGGAGTCGTCGCGACCGCGGAACCGATCCCTCGAGTCGTCGCCACCGCGGCGCCGATCCCTCGAGTCGTCGCGACGCCGCGCGCCGCCGCCGCCGTCGTTCCCGCGACGGCGTTTCGCGTCGAAATCCCGCGACCGCGACCGCGACTGCGACTGCGACCGCGACCGCGATCGCGACCGAGATCTTGACCGACCGCTTTTGTTGCGATGTCTCTTCCCGCCGCGTTTCCTCTTTTTTTTCTTCGCGTCGCCCTTCGCCGCGGCGCCGCCCTCCTCGTCCCCGCCGTCGGGTCCTTCGTCCCGGGAGCGCTCTTTCTTCCTCTCCTCCGCCTTCCTCGCGCGCTCCGCCTCCTTCGCGAGTCGTCTCTCCTCTTCTTTCGGGTCGACGTGACGCTTCTCGCATTTATGCGCGGCGTGCCCGTCCTCGCCGCACACGAAGCACGCGCCGTCTTTCAAGTCGTCGTCCGGAATCTTCTTCGCGCAGTCGACGCGCTTGTGCCCCGTCTCGCCGCAGATGAAACAAAACAAGCTCGCGATGAACGCCGGGCACTCGACGCGCTCGTGGCCTTCCTCGCCGCACTGCGCGCACTTTTCCGGCGGCGCGTCCGGATCCGGGATCCGGCTCGGACATCTCGCGAGCCGGTGCCCGAGCTCGCCGCACTTGACGCACGCGCCCGCTTTGAGCGTCGCCTCCGAGACGCGCTCGGGGCACTTCATCGGTCGGTGGCCTTTCTTCCCGCATACCATGCAGTGTTTGGACTCCAGCGTCTTCGGGCAGTCGCGTTTGAAGTGACCGATTTCGCCGCAGACGTCGCACGGGGGAGCGGGCTCTCTCTTCTTCTTCGCGTTCTTCGCGGCGTCTCCGCGACGCGGCGACCGCGACCGAGACCGAGACCGCGACCGCGACGCGTCCTCGTTCGCGCGCTTCTTGACGACGACGACGCGCACGGCGCGGCGGCCGCGGTCGCGGTCGCGCCCGCCGCCGCGGCTGCGGCTGCGGCTGCGGCTGCGGCTGCGGCTGCGGCTGCGGCTTCGACTGCCCCAGCTTCGACTCGGCGACCGCGAGAGGTCGCGCTTCCTCGTCGCCGCGTCCGCGTCCTTCGCCGCGTCGCCCGCGTCCTCGCCCCCGCCCGGGAGGACGTCTCCGAAGTCGATCGCCTCGTCGCCGCTCATGAGTTCGTCGCCGACTACGATCGGGCGATCGGCGCGGCGCGGCGCGGCGCGGTGAAACGAAACGACGGCACGAGCGAATCGGTCCGATCCGCGCGCGCGAACGACGAAGAAGACGCGCTGGGCGGCGTGGAGACGGCGCGGATACGACGACGCGCGCGGCGTGGAGCACGAAGTAGTGCGGGCGGCACGCGTCGAAGGCGTGAGGCGCGGCGTGAAGTGATCGGGCGCGGCGCAGATCTGAGAGAATTGGGCGCTCTGCTCTGTTGAACTGAGCGTGACAGCTGTCAAACCGCGTGGAGATCGATAATATTGTAGACCTTAATCCTTCGCTCACGCGCCGTCCCCAGCGCCCGGCTTCGTCACCGCGACGAGCGCCCGAAACGCGCAGATAAGCCCAAGCCCGCCAGCGAAGACGACGGACTCGTCGATCGCGGGCGGCACCGTCATCTGAGTCGCGATCGCGTTCCGAACCAGGATGGCGATCGCGGAGCCGCTTCGGGTCGGCGCGGCGTCGAAAGGCGTCGTCAGTCGGAGCGGCGCGTCGGGAAGTAAAGAACGCGAGGTGTGGGCGGAGAGACGCGCCGGGAAAAGTCCTTAAGGATCGGCGTTCACAACGCCAACGCGGCCGTATGGGAACCAGTGTGACATAGAACGCGCCTGAACCACGTCAACGCGCCCGTGGACATGGCCCTCGGGACGTCCCCCCACAGCGCGGCGTTCGGCGAGTCCGCGTCGTAATCCCCCGCGAAGAACCCGGCGCCGACCCAGCCGAGGACGAACGGCGGGATCGCGATGATCGTCCCCGGGGAGAGCACGTCCTGGCCCGCGGCCCCGCGCGCGATCAAGACGATGAGGATCGACGCCGTCGCGTCTCCGAGGGCGAGGTATGACGGCGCGATCGGAGGCTTCCCCTGCCCGGGTTTCGTACTCGCGGGCTTCGGCGCCGACGGCGGCGTCGCCGGCGCGGCGGTCGATTCTTCCGTGTCCTCCGCGGCGGCGCGGACGATCGGAGAACCGCGCGCGCGCCGCGCGCGCGAGGAGGACTCGCCGCGGGCGACGACGACGACGGCGCGCGCCGCGAGCGACGACGACGACGACGACGCGAGCGATTTCTTCGTAACCTTCGACGAGGACGCGGCGGCGACGCGCGCGCGCTGGAAGTTGGACGACGCGCGCGCGGACGCGACCGCGACGGAGGACGCCGCGGAGAGGACGATAGGCGACATCGTGAGCGACGTTCTTCTGGTGTCTCGGCGTGCGCGCGCGACGACGCGGCGAGCGCGCGTGGAAGTGTTCGATGCCGCCGCTAACACCGCTGGAAAGTGGATCGCGGATCTGATCTCGTGAATCCTCGCGAGTCAGAGTACTCGATTCGTCCAAGAGTGCAAAAGCCCATAGAGTACGAATCGACTTCGTATCTATCGTAAGCGCTCGCGCGAAAACGCACTGCAGCCTCGATCGGTCCGTTGGGGGAACGGAAACACCCCCCATCCGCCCCGAACCTAGATTCTCTGCTCGCCCGTCGCGAGCGCCAGTCCTCGTCGCGCGCGCGCAGTCCCGCCGACGACGATCACGATGATCGAGGCCATCCTCCGACTGTACACCTTCTTCCTGGGGTTCGCGTACCCGGGGTGCGTCTCCCTCGCGCGCGCGGCGCCCGTAATCTCGCGCGCTGTACTTTTTCTTCCCAGAAGCAGAGGGAGGGAAGAAAATTGCGCGTGATTAGCGCGCGTCACGATTCGCGCGATCTCGCGCCCGCGTCCTCTCACGCCGCGGACCCGCGCTGACGACGAACTCCCCCCAAACCCTGATCCCGCGCCCCCCAACCCCTAAACCTCAAACCTCAGATACGCGTCGTACAAAGCGATCGAATCCGCGTCCAAGTCTGACGACACGCAGTGGCTCACGTACTGGGTCGTGTACGCGTTTCTCCTCATCGGCGAATCCCTCAGCGAGTACATGCTCGTGTGGATCCCCGGGTATCGGTACGTCAAGTGCGCGCTCATCTTCTGGCTCGCGTCCCCGCGGTTCAAAGGCGCCGCGGTGCTGTACGACAAGGTCGTGAAGGATGCTCTGAAAAAGGCTGAGCCGCACGTGGACAAGATTTGCGCGCTCGTCGCGAAGGGCGACGTCGGCGGCGTGCGCAAGGAAGTCGGCCCCGCGTTGGAGGCGGTGAAGGGGCTGACCGCGTCGCTGACGGGCAAGAAGGCGGCGCCGCCGGTCGCGGATGAGAAGAAAGCGGAGTGAGCGAGACCCGAGGCGTTCCGTCGTCGCGCGGCGCGGAGTCACGCGGAGTCGGAAAAAGATTGGATGTATGATGAACGCTCGGACGGACGCGTCGACGGATCGATCGTCGCGACGTCCCGCTCGTGTAACTCGACACTGTACATACGCCTCGCTCTGTTGGCATCGCTCGCCGCGTCGTCGTCCCGTTCCCCGAGCGATCCATCTAGCCGCGGCGGCGGCGGAGAGAGGAGGGCGTTTGGAAAAAAGAGCCTTTTCGGAGAAAAATCTCGTCCGCGTCTCGGGCGCGGGCGTGACACGGTGGCAAGACGAGTGCTCGCGAACCGTCGAGATTGCGCCGCGCGCACAACGCGCGGGCACGGCGTCGTCCGACCGGCGTGCGCGCTCGGATCGAGCGAGCGGCTCGCTTCGAGCTTCCCGGAGGACCTCCGCGGTCGATCGTCGACGGCGAAGCGCGCGCGCGCGCGTCTTCGGGTCTTCGCGAGAGCAGAGGGCGCGGTCGCTTTGAACGCTCCGCCCTCTCTCTCTCGCGCGAATATAAATCGAAAAAAAAAACAACACGCCGACGATGGCCGTCTCCGCGGGGCTGCGCGTCGCGCGCGTGTGCCTCAAATCGTTCGCGACGTACCCGGTCGCGTGGATCTGGCATCTCTACGCGCTCGTCTGCCTCCCGATCACGGTCACGCTCGCGCTCGCGCGAACGCTCGGCGGCGTCAAGGGCGAGGGCGTGGACGACGTCCTCGGATCCTTCATCCACTCGCGCGCGCCCGGGGACGACGACCGCAAGCTCTTGATCGGTTTGCGCGAGAAACACAACGTCGCGGTCGCGGCGATGAAGGACCAGCTCGGCGACAGCGAGTCGCGGTACAAGGCGGTGTACGAGAAGCTCCGCGAGAGCGAGCGGATGCGACAGAAGCTGCAGCTGCGGCTGACGACGGCGCAGGAGGCGCTCGCGGCGGCGCGGGGGAAGACGAATCAGATCAACGGCCGCGGGGGCGCGCCGGAGTCGCCGTCGACGCCGCGCGGCGACGGGGGATGGGACGACGTCAGTAACGGCGGCGGTAACGGCGGCGACACCGCGCCGCTGTACTTCACGACGTTGCTCTGCGTCGGCGCTCTGCTTTACTTTTACGACGTGCCGGACGTCCCGGCGTTTGACCGGAAACTCGCGATGCTCGCGCCGGGGGCGTGGATGTCCGTCATCGGGCTGAAGCACCCGGCGCTGAATAAGATTTTGATCTTAGGGAACCTCGTGTTCTTCGGGTATCTGACGCACATCATCGTCGCGCACCGGAGGGAGGGGTCGCCGGGGGTATCCTCGTCCGCGCTCGTGTGACGCGGACGCGACCCCGAGCGGAGGAGGAACGGTCGTCGGAAGAGCGCCAAGGGGGCGACGGCGGACGACGACGTAACGATAACGACGTGACGACGAGTGATTCATCTTTTAAGCGTAGCGTACCAACATCAAGCGAACAATTCTTTATGCGTAAACCCGTTTTCATCGCGTACACATCGCGAGCGTGGGTCAAAGCTCAACCGCGTCAACAGTTAATTACCCCGCCGACCGACCCCCCGCGAGGGAGTTCGCATCGCGCCTGCCTCCTCTCGCGATGATCTCGCCCACCTCGCCTACCCCCGACTGCCCTGATCCCACGACGCCCTTCGCGCGTTCTTCATGCACTCCTCGATCTCGTCCACGTCTTCAACGCTCCCCAAGTGTATCCCCTGCCTCTGGTGGATGCTCGTCGGCTTTATGTCCAAAATCCGCCCGCACCCGTCGCTCGCCTTCCCTCCCGCCTTCTCCACGATCATCGCCATGGGAAAGCACTCGTACAGCAGCCGTAACTTCCCGTCCGGATGCTTCCTATCGCTCGGGTACGAGAACGTCCCTCCGTACAGAAGCGTCCGGTGAATGTCCGCGACCATGCTTCCGATGTACCGCGCGCCGCGCGGCTCCGCCTGGTTCTTACAACGCTCGACGTAGGTCTTCATCCCCTCGTCCCAAAACTGCGTGTTCCCCTCGTTCACGCTGTATATGGACCCCCTCTTCGGGACCGTGATCTTCGGATGCGTCAGGATGAACTCCCCGAGGCTCGGGTCGAGCGTGAACCCGTGGACGTGCCCGCCGATCGTCAGGACGAAGTTGCAGTAGCTTCCGTACATGCAATACCCCGCGGCGACCATGCACTTCCCGGGCTGCAGCGCGTCCTCCGCGCGCGCGACGCCCTTCTCCGTCGCGCGATAAATCCCGAAGATGGATCCCACGCTCACGCCGCAGTCGACGTTGCTGCTGCCGTCGAGCGGATCGAACACGCACACGTACCGTCCGGCGTTGGAGGGCTTGCAGTACACCGGGTCTTCGATCTCCTCGCTCACGAGCACCGTGCATCGCTTGCACGTGTCGAGCATCCCGACGAAGACGTCGTTCGCGACGACGTCGAGCTTCATCTGCGTCTCGCCTTGGACGTTTTGCCCGGTGTTCGCCTCGCCGCCGAGCTTGGCGAGTCCCATCTTTCGCACGCAGTTCTGAATGTACTTGCACGACGTCGCGATGGATTGGATGAGGATGCTCAGGTCCGAGGAGTCCTCGTCCTTCGCGGTGGACATGATGAACGTCGCGAGCGTCTGGAACTCGTCGTCGGTCGGTTCCACGGTAAACGCCTGCGCGTGCTGAGAGATGCTGATGCGTCCCACGCCGTTGCTCATCAGCAGATCGCCGGAGTTCGTTCGGCGGAAGGGCGAACCATTCGGAGGCGACGCGCTCCCCATCGCGACCGGCGGGCGGCGCGTCCCGGTCCGCAGAGCGCCGTCGCCGGGGAGGTGGGGTGTCAGGTCAGGTCGACGAGCGCGCGGACGGGGGCGCGGGGAGGGCGTGCGCTTTCGAGGTCCTCGCCGTCGTGAGGACGCGCGCCGCGCTGACAACTGGAGAATTGTCTGGCGCTTGCGGCATTCGACTTTCTGTCCCGGAACGCGAACGAGCAGCCCGGTCGATCGATCGACGTTTGCCGGTCAGTTAAAAGGCGGTCGGTCAACTGTTCACCCCGAGGCAAGGGTGAAAAGATATCATATCGATCAAACGAAATGTGGACCACTCGCGCGAGGCGAGCGCGCGCCCCGCCCCGGACTGGAACGCCTCGAAGGAGCGATTATCGCTCTCAAGATCTTCCCTCCCCGCGCCGCGCGCGCCTCGCCACACACGACGCGCGCGCGTATCGTGCGCACGGCATCGCACACGTCGCGCGAACGCGAACGAGTCAGAAGACAGTTCGTCGCGCGTCGAGAGAAGGGAGCGCGCGGAGAGCGTCGTCGGAACGCGCCGTCCGTCGCCGCCGCTCTCACGGTCGGTGACGTCGTCGCGCGCCGCAGCAGCACGCGCGAAGCGAACGCGGGGAAGCCATGGCGGCGTTCGGCGCGGCCGTCGCGATGACGCGCGCGCCGGCGTACCCGACGACGACTCGCGCGCGTTCGAACGCGCCGACCGCGCGCGTCGCGACCGCGTCGACGACCGCCCCGCGCGCGGTCGCGACCGCGCCGTCGTCGTCCAATCGCGGCGGCGGTCGCCGAGGCGCGTCCGCTTCGCTCGACGCGCGACGGAGGATCCGGAGGATCGCGCCTCGATCGCGGACGCGCGCGGCGTCGATCGTCCGCGCGTCCTCCTCCTCCGCGTCCGACGACGCGCGCCCCGCTCCGGCCGCGGCGGGCGCCAAGGGGGACGTCGCCGGCGCGGCGTCCTCCGACGGACGCTGGTCGTCCGTCGTGAACGCGCTCGCGAACGTCATGGACGTCGCCGACGTCGAATCGCTGCTCGACGAGGAGCTCCCGGCGCACGAAGACATCCACCGCGGCGTCCTCCACAACGGTCTCAAGTACGTCATTCTCCCGAACAAGACGCCGTCGGACCGCTTCGAGGCGCACCTGGAGATGCACGTCGGGAGCGTGGACGAGCGCGAAGACGAGCAAGGTCTCGCGCACCTCGTGGAGCACGTCACGTTTCTCGGATCCAAAAAACGCGACGCGTGGCTCGGGAGCGGAACTCGGGGGAACGCGTACACGGACTTCCACCACACCGTGTTCCACGTGCACTCGCCGACGTACAACAAGGACAACACGTACATGGTGAACAACGTGCTGGATATTTTGTACGACGTCGCGTTTAACCCGCAGCTGTTGGAGACGAGGGTCGCGAAGGAAAAAAAGGCTGTGCTCGCGGAGGCGCAGATGATGAACACGATCGAATACCGCGTGGACTGTCAGCTGCTGCAGCATCTGCACTGGGACAACAACCTCGGGTGCCGCTTCCCGATCGGGAAGCTGGACCAGGTCGAAGGGTGGGACGCGGCCAAGGTGCGCGCGTTTCACGAGCGGTGGTACTTTCCCGCCAACGCGACGTTGTACGTCGTCGGGGACTTCCACGCGGACGTGCCCGGGGTCGTGGACATGATCGAGCGCGCGTTCAACGCCGCGCCCGCCGCGGTGGAGAAATTGCCAGAGCTCACGAGCGCTGGGGTTGGCGCTGGGGCTGGCGCGGCGGGCGAGGAGGGCGACGCGGCGGCGGCGCCGCCGCCGCCGCCGCCGCCGAAGCTGAGGCAGAGGCACGCGGCGCGGCCGCCGGTGCGTCACGCGTTCGGCGCGCCCCCCGCGGTGAGCGCGAAGATCGACGCGGAGCGCCTCGCGAAGGAAGCCGCGGGCGTCGACGACCCGTACCAGCCGTTCGTCGCGCCCGAGAGCGGCGTGCAGCTCTTCCAGCACGAGCACCTGTCGCACGTGTCGTTTAACATCTTTAGCAAGCTCCCGATTCTGCCGCTGCGATGCATGGGCGATCTGCACCGCACGGTGAACCAGCGGATCGTCCTGCTCGTCCTGCAGTCGCGCATACAGACGCGGTACGCGGAGCTCGACCACGAGCACTACAAGCGCTGCGAGCTCGACCACAGCGACAGCGCGCGGGAGGGGTGCACGGTGTCCACGGTGACGGTGACGTGCGAGCCGCTGCATTGGAAGTACGCGCTTCAGGTGGCGGTCGAGGAAGCGCGGCGGCTTCAGCAGAAAGGGTTGACCCCGGGCGAGCTCTCGCGGTTCAAAGCGGCGATGATGCGCGACAGCGAGCAGCTCGCGCAGCAGGCTGGGTTCGTGCCGTCGCTTGAGAACCTCGATTTCGTCATGGAACACGACGCGCTCGGTCACGTCGTGATGGACCAAATCCAAGGCCACGAAGCTCTCGTGCGCCTGGACGACGTCATCAGACTCGAAGGCTGCAACGACGTCGCGCGCGAGCTCTTGGGCTTTTTCGCGGAGTACGGCAAGCCGATTGAGGAGAGGGATCCCTGCGGCGGGCTCACGACGGCCATCGTCGCGTGCGCGCCGGCGACGACGACGGACGCGGAGGGCGTCGAGGTTGAATTTCACATCGACGAGCAGGAGGTCGTCGACGTGCTCTCCGCGGACTACGGCGAGATCGAGGCCATGGAGGACATCTTCGTCCCGGATGAGCTCATCTCCGAGGAGGACCTCGACGCGGCGACGGAGAAGCTGAAGCCCGCGATCGTCTCCTCGACGTACGACGACAAGACGGGCATCCACCAACGCGTGCTCTCCAACGGGTTCAGGGTGAACTATCGCGTCACGAACAACGAGCCCGGGAGCGCGTTCCTGCGCCTCGTCATCCCCGGCGGGCGCACCGCGGAGCCGACGACGGCCGGGCCCGGCGGCATCGGCGCCGCCGCGGTCGGCTTCCGCACGCTGCAAGAGGTGGGCAGCATCGGGCGGTGGTCGCGGAAGCAGATCGAGCTCGTCACGATGCAGAACCTCGTCATGTTCGAGGTGGAACCGGAGGCGGAGTACCTCTTCCTCGACGCCGCGTTCGCGGTGAACGGCGGGCTGAAGTGCGTCCTCGAGATCATCAACTTGCTCACGTCGGAGCCGGTGTGGGACCAAAACGCGCTCGAACGCGTCAAGGACATCTACCGCATGTTCGAGCTCAACACGCGGAAGAATTTGGAACTCGTGACGCACGACGAGGTAAACCACGCCGTGTTCGGCGACCGCAGGCTCATGGACCCCTCGCGCGAGGAGCTCGCCGCGCTGACGCTGGACGGCGTCGTCGCCGCGGTGGAGGCGCAGCTGAGAGCGGGGCCGTTGGAGGTGAACATCGCGGGCGATCTGGACCCGGAGGAGGTTGACGCGCTCGTCACGCGTTACCTCGGGACGGCGACGCCCGGCGGCGCGTCGATGGACGCTTCTTCCCCCCCAGCTGGGTCTAAACTCCAGCTGTACCCGCTCACGCTCGCGAACGTCGACCCGCGCGACGCCGCGACGCGCACGCAGCGGCTGTGGCTGCGAGATAGCGACGAGCGCGCGTGCGCGGTGCTCGCCGGCCCCGGCCCGCGGATGTGGGCGCCGATGCGAAACCCGCCGTTGCCGACGCTCGACGACGAGACGATGGACGCGCTGATGAACGGCGACTCCTCGAACGGCACCGGGATCGCGCAGCTGACGCTGCGCGGGCCGGATGGTCGGCCGTACCACCCCGCGGATCAGATCAACGCGGCGGCGGCGGCGAAGGGGAACCCGTTCGCCGCGCAGAGCGATCGCCGAAGGAACCCGCTCGCGACGTTCGTCGCGGGGATGCTCCTGTCCGAGGTGGTCGGAGGCCGCCTGTTCACGACGGTTCGCGACGCGCTCGGGCTGACGTACGACTGCAACTTTCAGCTCGCGTTCGGACTGCAAAATTCGGACGCGACGACGTATCGGCTCGTCGTGACGTCCACGCCGGCGAAGATTGACGACGCGCTCGCGGCGGCGATTCGCGTCTTGCGCGGGTTCAAGACGCAGAAAATCTCGACGCGAGAGGTGGAACGCGCGCGGATGACGCTGCTCACGCGTCACGAGACGGAGCTCAAGACGAACGCGTACTGGGTCGACCTGATGCAATACACCAGCTTGGGCGACGTCCTCGCGCCGCAGAAGGAGATCTCGTGCATCAGCGACCTCCCCGCGATGTACGAGGCGGCGACGGTGGACGATCTGTACGAGGTGTACGGCGCGCTCGGGTTGGAGGATGGCGAGACGTTCACGTGCGTGACGGTGGCGGGGAAGGAGGATCCCGCGATCGTTAACGCCGGCGCGGCCGCGCCTCCGGTGGTGGGGGAGCTCGCGGCGGCGGCGGCGGCGCGGATGGCGATGAGCGGCGGGATGGCGATCGCGGAGGCGCTGAAGAACATGTCGTCGGGGCGCGTCGGGGGGGCGGGCGGCGCGGGCGCGGGGGAGGAGATCACGCTCGAGGAGAAGTGAAGGAACGAAGGAAGGACGCGATATCATATCGGATCCCGGCGCCATCGCTTCTCGTTTGATTCTTTCTTCTTAGTTTCGTTTCGACATGCACTGTAAAACTTGAAGCAAAATTGACTCTTCTCCCCGTCTCTCTCTTTTCGTCCCTCGTCGATCTCTCTCCGCCAACTCACGCAAGTACCCGACAAAAAGAATACAGCGTTTCCGCGGCGCGGCGTCGACGGCTCAGTCGTCGTCGTCCCGTCTTCCCCGCGTCCCACCCCTCCCAAATCAAATCGAAACAATACCCATAACCCCCCCCCCCCCCCCCCCCCCCCCCCCCCCCCCCCCCCCCCCGCGTTCCCCCACCCCC
>Ga0181561_10003632_pt1 | contig 13566 bp, 15 predicted proteins | sample 011ome_19_FD_133760 | JGI IMG/M metagenome (GOLD analysis project Ga0181561, IMG submission 133760) | Coastal salt marsh microbial communities from the Groves Creek Marsh, Skidaway Island, Georgia - 011510BT metaG (megahit assembly) | ecosystem: Environmental > Aquatic > Marine > Intertidal...
TCAAAATAATTAAAGAGTAAGCTCCTTGGATTTTAGAAAGGGCATCTCTCAGCTTATCTATTAACTTTTTTTTTCTAGATCTTGCAACTAGTTGAAGTATTATTTCTGTATCAGAAGAAGTTTGAAAAATAGATCCACTTTCCACTAATTTTTTTTTTAATGAGAAAGTGTTAGTTAAATTCCCATTATGTGCACATGCAAAGCCACCGATTGCTAAGTTTGCAAATAAAGGCTGTAAGTTTTCTGGCTTTGACTCACCAGTTGTGGAATAACGAACGTGGCCTATTGCTGTTTTACCTGGAAGTTGAGATAGTGTATCTGTATTATTAAAATTGTCTCCTACCAATCCTTGTTTTCTAATTGAATGAAAATTTTTACCATCAAAACTAACTATTCCTGCTCCTTCTTGACCTCTATGTTGAAGAGAGTGAAGTCCAAGCGTAGTAAGTACAGAAGCTTCTTCAGTTCCAAATATACCAAATACACCACATTCATCTTTAATTCTATCTGTGTATTTACAATACATATACAAACCTTTTAGAAAATTAATTTATATTTTTTCTTCTTTGATAGTCAGAATATCTTTGTCCGTCAAAATTTCTTTTAAAATATTTCCTATATTATCGAGATAATTATAAGAATATGCTTCAATCAGCCATTCTGGTAAGTTTTCACCAACCAAATATTTAAAGCCTAAAAATAATAAAACAACAATTAAGATTCCACGTACAAAACCAAAAATAAAACCTATAAATTTATCAAAGAGTAATATCTCTGATGTATTAAATTTTGGTGACAACCAACTTGAGAGCAAATGACACATAAATAAGGAGGTTACAAATGGAAACCCAAAAGCAATGACATCAGTAATAATTTTTTGAGTTATATATTCTGATAAAATAATTTTAAATTTTTCAAAAAAATTAAAAGATATTAATATAGATAATATCCAAGATAAAACACTAAAAAGCTCTTTAATAAAACCTCTAAACCCGGCAACGACACATGATACTAAAATAATTGATATTATTATAATATCTATCCCATTAAAAATATTATTTAAAACGTCCATTTATTTAAATTGCCTCAGAATTCTTACCAATTAATTCAACTAGGTCTTGTAAAAGAGTGATATTGTTAAAACTCATATTTTTATTATCTATAATTTTTTGCTTTATGGGAAGAGTAAAGGTATCAAAACCTAATTTAAAAGCTTCTTTTATTCTCAACTCCGGTTGAGTTACTTTTCTGACTTCACCAGACAAACCAATCTCACCAAAAAATACGCTAGTTTCAGGCACTGCGATATTCTTTACTGAGGATATTATAGCCGCTGCAACTGCAAGATCAGCTGCAGGTTCAAAAATCTTAATGCCTCCAACTATGTTTAAAAAAATATCCATATTTGATAAATGGATCTTGCATCTCGCTTCTAACACTGCACACAACATAGAAAGTCTTGAAATATCCCATCCTACAATTGTTCTTCTTGGAGAGGCCAAAGTTGAAGGGGTTACAAGAGCTTGTATTTCAACGAGTATTGGCCTGGTTCCCTCAAGGCCTGCAAATATAGCATTACCGGGAATGTTTTTTTGTCGATCAAGTAGAAATAGTGATGATGGATTTGATATTTCTTTTAGACCATTGGCCAACATTTCAAAAACACCAATCTCGTTTGTTGGTCCAAACCTGTTTTTTATGCTTCTGAGTATTCTAAACTGAAAATTATTATCACCCTCAAAATATAAAACGGTGTCTACCATGTGTTCTAAAACTCTCGGGCCAGCAATGGTACCATCTTTTGTTACATGTCCAATCAGAATTAAGACTGAATTAGTTTTTTTAGCTGCAATTATTAGTTCATGAGTAGTAGCCCTTACTTGGGACACCGTTCCTGGAGCGCTATCTAATTGTGGTAGATACATTGTTTGAATTGAATCAACAACTATAATTTGCCTTTTATTTGAAGATGATATAGTTACGGCAATATCTGAAGCGTTCGTTACAGATGCAAATTTAATTGAACTATTTTTAATACCTAACCTGTCAGCCCTCATTTTAATTTGTGATAAGCTTTCTTCTCCAGAAACATATACACAATCTTCACCTAATTTAGATAAATTACCTACAATTTGTAATAATAATGTTGATTTTCCTATGCCTGGGTCTCCCCCAATTAAAGTAACAGACCCAGACACAAAGCCGCCACCAGTAACTCTGTCAACTTCATTTAAGTTAGTTTGTAATTTTGGATACTCAATATTTTCATTATTCAAATATTCAAAATTTATTTTTTGCCCAAATGATTTTGACAATGGCCCTGATGGTTTATCATTGTTTTCTTCTAACAGTGTGTTCCATTCATTACATTGTTCACATTTCCCAGTCCATTTTGAATAAATAGATCCACATGACTGACAAATAAATTGTTTGTTTGACTTAGCCATTTATTGAAATAATTTAGGATTAGTTGATTGAATAAACTCTTGAATTTTTGAATTTTTTGACTTTAACATTTCTTTAGGTGTTCCTGACCAGCTTATAGTCTTATTATCAATTAAAATAACTTTATCAGCAATTCTACATACGGATGCCATGTCGTGAGTAATTGTTATAGCGCTACCTCCAACTGTCTTAACAGCCGTAATAATTAATTCATCTATTAGGCTTCCAGTAACTGGATCTAATCCAGAAGTTGGTTCATCAAATAATAATATTTTAGGATCGCCACATATAGCTCTTGCAATGGCAACTCTTTTTTGCATTCCTCCAGAGATTTCAGATGGATAAAGATCTAAGATTTGAGGTTCCAACCCTAACTTTTTAATTATAGAAAGGGCTAAAATTCCAGCATCTTTTTTGGATAATTTTTTTCTGTTCTTAACCTTAAATACAATATTTTCCCAATTTTTAAGTGAATCAAAGAGGGCACCATGTTGAAATGTTATGCCAAGTTCAAGTAAAAGATTTTCTTTTGCTACTCTCGGAAGATTTACAATATTAATATTATTAATTTTGATTGAGCCATTATCAGGTGTAAGTAATCCAATAATATTTTTCAATAGCACTGATTTACCAGAACCTGAGGCTCCAATAATAGCTAAAGACTCACCTTCAAAAAGTTTGAAATTTATATCTTTTAAAATGAGGTTGCCATTAAAACTTTTTCTAAGATTAGAAACTTCTATTACAATTTTTTTATTATGAATTTTACTCATTTTCTAACCAAAAAATAAAGCCGTTATAATATACGTGCTTGTTAAGATCATTATAGATGAAATCACAACAGATGCAGTCGTAGCATATCCAACTCCTTCAGCACCTTTACTTGCGTTGTAGCCAAAATAACAACTGACCATTGAAATTATTAAGCCAAAAATAGCAGCCTTAACAAATCCTTGTACTATATCTATCCATTGTAAATACTCTACTGTTGCATATAGATAGATATTTGGATTAAAATTTAATTTATAAATTGCTATAATATATCCGCCCAAAATTCCTATTGTATTTCCAATCATAACTAAAAAGGGGATGCAAATAACAGCAGCAATTACCTTAGGTGCTATTAAATACTGCATTGGTCTTGTGCCGAGAGTCCCGAGAGCATCTATTTGTTCGGTTACTTTCATTGTAGCTATTTCAGCTGCCATTTTGGCGCCTATTCTTCCAGCTACCATCAAACCTGTTAAAACTGGTCCAAGTTCCCTAGTAATTGAGGTTAGTACAACCCTTGCAACTGTAGTTTCATTATTAAAATCGGTAAACCCATTATAGGTTTGTAATGCTAAAACCATTCCTGAAAAGAAGGTAGTAAGACCAACAACAGGTAACGAAAAATATCCAATATCTAAAATTTGTAATAAAATTCTTTTAAAATACCAGGGAGGTCTAAATATCCAAGAAATAACTTGGACAAAAAATAAAAAAAAATGTCCTAATAGTGAAATAAAATTCAGACACTTTCGTCCTATTGAACCCCAAAAATTTAATATGAAACTAGTCAATTTTTTAAACCTTTTATATGTATTTCTTATTTATATTTTCTTATTAACCTATTACCCATGAGACTTAGTAATTCGTAACTAATTAAATTTATATCTTTAAGTAATTTACTAATATTAGACTCATCCAAAAGACACATATAATCGCCTTCTTTAAATGATTTATTATTAATATCTGTAACATCTAATACAAAACTATCCATTGTAATATTACCCATGATGTTACATTTTTTCTTTTGTATATTTATACAATTATTTGTTTTTAAAAGTCTGATCCATCCATCTGCATAACCAACTCCAAGGGTTGCTAATGTGGATTTTCTTTTTGTTAAATCAATACCACCATATGAAACCGCCTCACCAATTCCAACTTCCTTAATTTGAATTATTGGGGCATAAAGTTTAAGAGGGAATCTTAAATTTTTAGAATTTAGTTTTATATTTTTCCCAAAATTATTTATCCCGTATAACCCAATGCCAGGTCTTGTTTGATCTAATATAAATTTTGAGCCAAGCCCTATTCCTCCAGAATTTGATAAAGTCAACTTTATGTTAGGAAAGTTTTTGCTAAAATTTAATAACTTATTTAATTGTTCGTTATTTACCTTACTCGATGGTGTCTCTGCATTTGCTAAATGAGACATAATGAATTCCCATTCTAAATTGTTAATTATCTCCTTATTTTTTATTAAAAAGTCAGTCTCTTTATTATTCAATCCTAGTCTATTCATTCCTGTGTCAATATTAAGAATAGACTTTATTTTTTTTCCTTGATTAGAAAAAACAGTCAATCTCTCTAATTGTTCTAAGTTGTTGATAATCGGTGTTAGTTTATAATTAAAATATTCATGTTCTTTATTTTTAATTAATCCTTCAAATATTGAGATTGTTATATTTTTATTTTCAATATTTTTTCTTAATTGTATTCCTTCATTTATATTTGCAACATAAAAATAGTTGCATCCAGCGTTTATAAGCGCTCTTGTTATTTCAATCATTCCAAGACCATATGCATTAGCTTTAACAACTGCAGCAGCTTTCCCATTAGAAGCTAAATTTAATATGTTCCAATTATTTTTAACGTCTTTAAGAGAAATTTCTAAAATACCTTGCATAAAGAAAGTTTATACAATTTTAGATATTTTGACTAATAAATTTGGTCAGGTAACCTGTCACTCTGAACAAGGTCCATAAACCTTGTGAATTTTGCTTCAAATTGTACTTGTATTATACCAGTTGGACCATGTCTTTGTTTTGAGATGATAATTTCAGCTTTTCCTTCTGCTGAATTTCTTCTGTCTTGCCATTTAATAAAACGCTCATTAAAACTTTCTTGATTTTCATTTTCACGTTGTGAGGGCTCACTTTTATCTAAGTAATACTCTTCTCTATAAACAAACATAACGACATCTGCATCTTGTTCGATAGAACCTGATTCTCTTAAATCAGCAAGAATTGGTCTTTTATCTTCCCTTTGCTCAACGGCTCTACTTAGTTGAGATAAAGCAAGGATAGGAACATTTAATTCCTTTGCAAGAGATTTTAAGCCCCTTGTAATATTAGAAACTTCTTGAACTCTTCCTTGTGCTTCGCTTAATTTTGATCCTTGTATTAACTGTATATAGTCAATTATTATTAAACCAAGTCCATTAGTTCTTTTTAATCTTCTTGCCCTTGAAGCAATCTGGCTTACTGAAATTGCCGGCGTATCATCTATAAAAAAAGGTAAATCAAAAATATTATTTTGTGTTACGACAAGTTTAGAAAATTCATTGTCATCTATATCACCGTTTCTTAGTTTATGTGAGTCTATAGTAGATTGTTCAGCTAAAATTCTTTGTGCTAATTGTTCAGCAGACATCTCTAGAGAAAAAATTAAAATAGAATCGTTGTTTTCTAATTTACTACTTTTGGCTGCATTGAAACCTATATTAGTTGCTAGAGCCGTCTTGCCCATTCCTGGTCTACCTGCCAAGACAATTAAATCAGATTTATTTAAACCACCTAATTGACGATTCAATCCAGAAAAACCAGTGTCAATCCCCGATAATTTTCCTTTTCTATTAAAAGCTTCATTAATTTGATTTGTGGCGCTGGTCAAAACTGTTTTAAAATTTATTGGACCAGAATTAATTTGATCTTTTTCGGCTAAATTATAGAGCTTTTCTTCAGTATTTGATATCTCTTGATCAGGTGTTATCTCAATATTTGGATTGGTTGATTGTTCAATTAATTCATCTGCTATTCTGATTAATGATCTTCTTACATAACAGTTTCTAATTTCTTCTGCATAAAATTTGGATTTACTTAGTGAGAGCACACCCTCTCTTAGATCGATTAGGTATTGTTCAATATCAATATCCCTATTTAAGGTAGTATCATTTAGATAATTTTTAAGTGTTAGCGGATCAGCAAGTCTTCCTTTGTCAGTAAGTGATATACAAGCTTCATAAATACTTGCGTGTAATGGATCGAAAAAATACCTAACATCAAAGTTTGAAGGTAATTCTTCTAATACTTTGTTGTCGAATAAAATAGAACCAATTAAACTTTGCTCTGCCTCAATATTTTGGGGCATTTTATGTTCAACATTTTTCGTGAAGTCTGAAGTCATTTTTGGACTTTGAAAATAATTATAATTAAACTTTCATCTATGCAACTAACTTCAAAAATTAAAATAAAATTGAGAGTTTATATGTTTTATTAATCTATGCTTTACTATTTATTCGTTTATTTTAATTTCATCTTCAGCTACTTTTTTTAACTCTTCAGATGAAGTTACAGTTTCATTTTTAGTTTTGGGTAAATCATCTTTTTTATCAAAACGTTTGGCATCTTTCTGAGCTCTTTCAGATCGAATGTCACCACCAGTAAATTCAGCTGTGATCATTGCTTTACCTGATTTAGATTGTTCTTTAGCTTCTTCAGAAGATCTTGCAATATTTAATTTTAAGCTGATCTGAACTTCAGGGTGAAGTTTAATAAAAATGTCTTCATATGACAAAGTTTTAAGGGCTTTATTTAAAATAACTTGATTTTTATTAATGGAAAGACCTGCCTCGGTAACTGCATTAGATATATCTTTTGCAGAAACTGAACCATATAACTGACCTGATTCACTCGCAGCGCGGATAATAACAACCTCTTTGATATTTAACCCTTCTGCTAGTTTTTGGGCCTCATTTTTTTTAGTGATGTTTTCGCCTTCAAGTTGTGCTTTTCGTTCTTCAAATAGTTTAATGTTTTCCTGAGACGCAAACACAGCCTTACCATGTGGTAAAAGATAATTTCTTGCATATCCAGATTTGACTGAAACTAATTCACCCATCTGTCCTAATTTTTCAATTCGTTCTAGTAAAATTATATTCATTTCAATCTCCAGTTCTAGCCTACCACATAAGGCATTAATGCTAAAAATCTAGCTCTCTTTATAGCCTTGGAAAGTTCTCTTTGTCTTTTTGCAGAAACTGCAGAAATTCTAGAAGGGATAATCTTACCTCGTTCAGAAACGTATCTTGTGAGTACCTTTAAATCTTTATAATCTATCTCAGGAGTATTAGGTGCTGAAAAAGGACAAGATTTTTTTCTTTTTTGGTTAGGTTTTCTAAGAGCTTCTCTTTTAATATTTAATTGTGTCATTATACAATCCCTTTTTTAAACATCTGGAGATGAGTTAACATCAGAGTCTGATTGGTAATTTCTTGAGCGATCAGATTTGTTATTCATAAGTGGTGATGGTTTTTCATCTATAGAATTGATCCTGATTGTTAGGAATCTAATAATATCCTCATGTAATCTCATTAATCTTTCATATTCAAATATAGCATCAGCAGGGCCATCAATGTTCAGTAACATATAATGACCTTTTCTATTTTTATTGATTTTATAGGCTAGGTTTCTAATACCCCAATTCTCTTTTTTTCGAATTGTACCTTTTAAATTTTCAATTACAGAAACAAATTCATCTATAAGTGTTTCAAACTGACTAGGTGTCAGATCTTGTCTTCCAATTATTACACTTTCGTATAATGCCATTTAAATCTCCTTATGGCTTTTGGGTTATACCCAGGTTAGCCAGCATCAAAGTCAAGCTGGCAAGGAGTGCATAAAAATTAATTTTATGCTAGTATTTTAAGTAATTGTGGAACATATATGTTTATAAAAAATATGCAATAAATAATTTAAAAAATTTTATCAAGGAAATGAAATGGATTGTATTGTTTTTCCTGGTCAAGGATCTCAAAAAATCGGCATGGGCAAAGATTTGTCGGAAAGCTTTGTTGAGGCAAGATTAGTATTTGAAGAAGTAAATGATTCTTTAGGCTTCAGTTTAACTAAAATAATGTGGGAAGGTACAGAAAAAGATCTGTCTCTGACTTCGAATGCTCAGCCCGCTTTAATGGCTTGTGGAATTGCATCTTTCAAAGTTTTGAGTAAGTTGACTGAAAAAAAATTACCTGATTTAGCTAATTTTGTATGTGGACATTCTTTAGGAGAATATACCGCAATGACTGTTTCAGAGGTTTTTTCTATTAGTGAATGTTCTAAATTATTGCGATTAAGAGGCGAAGCAATGCAAAATGCTGTTCCAGTTGGAAAAGGTGCCATGGCTGCATTTATTGGAGCCGATATTGAAGCAACTGACACAATATTAAAAAAAGTTCAAGACTATGGCGTATGTGATATTGCTAATGATAATTCTGATGTTCAGGTTGTTATTAGTGGCCATTTAGAAGCTGTTGAAAAAGCAATAAGTCTTTCAAAAGAGTATGGTATAAAAAGAGCAGTAGTTCTTCCTGTAAGTGCTCCTTTTCACTGTAGATTAATGGAGCCTGCTCAAACTATTATGGAAGAAGCGCTAAATGAATTAGATTTTAAAAAACCTATAGTCCCAATTGTATCAAATATTACTGCTCAGTCAGAAACTGATCCTGTTAAATTAAAAAATAATTTAATAAAACAGGTTACTGGTACTGTTAGGTGGAGAGAAACTATGCTATTGGCTAAAAAAATTGGAGTTACAAAAATATCAGAATTAGGAAGTGGAAAAGTTCTGACTGGAATTGCTAAAAGAATGATAGAAAATGTGAATATATTAAACTTAGAAAAATCTGAGGATTTTAATAATATTTTATAGTTTTGAACAATAAGGAGAATTAGGTGCTAGATTTAAAAAACAAAGTTGTTCTTATCACAGGATCCACTGGAGGGATTGGTGCTTCTATAGCCAGGAAAATGCATAGTAAAGGTGCTAGATTAATTTTATCTGGAACTCGTCAGGAGGCACTTAATAGTCTTGTTTCAGAATTCAATAATGATGCAAAAGCTATAGTTACAGATTTCAATGTGAAAGATGATATTTTATCTCTAGCCCAAAAAGCTGAAGAGTGTTTTGGTCAAGTTGATATTTTAATTAATAATGCGGGTATTACAGCTGATAATCTATTTATGAGAATGAAGGACGAAGACTGGGAAAAGGTAATTAATATTAATCTTACAGCTGGAATGAGGCTCACAAGGCAATTAATTAAAGGTATGATAAAAAAAAGATTTGGAAGAATTATATTTATTAGCTCGGTAGTAGGTTATACTGGAAATGCTGGTCAAACAAATTATTCTGCTTCTAAGTCTGCTTTAGTAGGGTTAACAAAATCTATTGCTTTAGAGGTTGCAAGTCGAGGTATCACTTGTAATCTCATAGCCCCTGGATTTATTTCCACTCCAATGACGGATAAGCTTAGTGATGAACAAAAAGATAAAATTATAAAAAATATACCTGTTAATCGATTAGGTATTCCAGATGATATTTCTAATGCTTGTTTATATTTAGCTAGCGACGAGGCTAGTTTTATTACTGGGACTACTTTGCACATTAATGGCGGAATGAGTATGATTTAGTTTTTTGGCTAACTAAACACAATATACTTGGCATAAATACATATTTATGTTACTCGAAATCTAATATATTAGTAATTTGTATTTTAGGGGTTTTATTTATGAGCGATATAGCAAGTAGAGTAACAAAAATAGTTGTCGAGCACCTTGGCGTAGAAGAGTCAAAAGTTGTTGAAAGCGCAAGTTTTATAGATGATTTAGGCGCAGATAGTCTAGATACTGTAGAATTAGTAATGGCATTTGAGGAAGAGTTCGAGTGTGAAATACCTGATGATGCTGCTGAAAAGATTCAAACCGTCAAAGATGCAATAGACTTTATATCCTCAAATAGCTAATATTAAATTTCACTCGGTTAATAATTTGGAGTTTTTATGCGTCGAGTAGTTGTTACAGGGTTAGGTTTAACCACTCCTCTTGGTAATGGAGTTGAGATTAACTGGCAAAGATTAATTTCAGGTAAAGTTGGTATTAATAAAATTGAAAATTTTGATGTATCAGATTTACCTTGTAAAATAGCTGGACAGATCCCAAATAAACAGAATGATCTTGATGGTGGCTTGGATATTGATCAATGGATAGAGCCAAGAGAATATAAGAGAATTGATAGGTTTATTGCTTATGGTATAATATCAGCCATTCAAGCAGTCGAAAATTCTGGTTGGGTACCTAAAACTGAAAATGAAAAAAATAGAACTGGTGTTATTCTTGGGTCTGGTATTGGTGGTCTAGAAACCATTGCTAATACAACTGAATTGCTAAGCAAAAAAGGTCCAAGAAAAGTTAGTCCTTTTTTCATACCATCTGCCCTGATTAATTTGTTGTCCGGACAAGTAAGTATTAGATATGGTTTTAAGGGACCAAATCACTCTGTCGTTACGGCTTGTTCTACTGGTGCTCATGCAATTGGTGACGCCGCAAGAATAATTAAATATGGTGATGCTGATATTATGGTAGCTGGCGGTGCAGAAGCAGCTTGTTGTAGGATTGGTATGGCAGGTTTTGCTGCTGCAAGGGCACTTAGCACAAATTTTAATGATGACCCTTTATCAAGTTCAAGGCCTTGGGATATAGACAGGGACGGTTTTGTAATGGGTGAAGGTGCTGGAGTTGTAGTTTTAGAAGAACGCGAACATGCTCTAGCAAGAGGAGCTAACATTTATGCTGAGATTAAAGGCTATGGGATGTCAGGTGACGCTCATCACATAACAGCACCTGCAGAAAATGGTGATGGTGGTTTTAGGGCTATGAATTCTGCCCTTAGAGACGCTAATATAAGTGCTTCTGATTTAGATTATATAAATGCCCATGGTACTTCTACCCCACTTGGTGATATGATTGAGTTGAAAGCTATAGCAAGATTATTAGGTGATAATTTTAGCAAGGTAAGTATAAGCTCTACCAAATCTGCAACAGGGCATCTGCTAGGTGCAGCTGGTGCCATTGAAGCTATTTTTTCAATTTTATCAATTGTAAATCAAATAGTACCACCTACCAATAATCTTATTAATCCTGATGAAAAAAGTATTGGTTTTGACTTGGTTCCAATTCATGCAAAAAAAAGAATAGTTAAAAATGTTCTGTCTAATTCCTTCGGTTTTGGTGGTACAAATGCAAGTCTGTTAATTGGAAGTGCAGATTGAGATTAAGGAAGAATTTTTATTTATTTTTTATAATCATTATTTCTACTTTTTTCCTCAGTAACTATTTTTTAAATTATATTAATACAAAAAAAATTGTTAGTGATGATACCTACTACTTTTTAAAACAAAACAAATCTCAAAGATCAATTGTAAGAGAACTTGCAGAAAAAAATATTAAAATATCTTATTTCGAATGGAGAATTTTATCATTTTTTCGTAATAGTTCTGTTCTTCCTAAAGCTGGGGAGTATCTAATACCTAAAAATTCAACAATATTAGATATTCAAAATATTTTTCATGAAGGGGATACCATTACAAGAAGCTTTACACTAATTGAAGGAACGACTGCGGACGATTTAAAAATGAAGTTGCTAGATAATAAATATTTATCAGGCAAAATAGATATTCTAAAGGAAGGAGTTTATAAGCCAGACACATATAATTTTAAGTATGGATTTCCTAGAGCAAAATTACTGGAAAGAATGGAAAAAGCACAAAATGAATTAATAGAAGAAATTTGGAAAGAAAAACCTAATAACTATGTTTTAAAAAATAAAAAAGAATTATTAATTCTTGCTTCTATAATTGAAAAAGAAGCAAAATTTATGAAAGACAAACAATTAGTGGCAAGCGTTTTTATAAATAGGCTTAAAAACAAAATGAAATTACAATCTGATGTTACTTTAGCTTATGGATATAAAGTAAATGGAAATAAAATAACTAAAAAAATGTTAAAATCTTCGCATCCTTATAATACTTATTATAATTATGGTTTGCCTCCAACTCCAATTTCCTATCCTGGAGTTGATGCTTTAAACTCATTAAGATATATAAAAAAAACAGATTACTTGTATTTTGTTACAGATGGTAATGGTAGTCATAGATTTTCTAAAACATATAGTGTACACAAAAAAAATATTAAATTATGGAAAGATAGTACTCTTAAGGATAAATGATGTTAACCAAACCCCGTAGAGGTCTAGTAATGATTGTTTCTTCTCCCTCAGGAGCTGGCAAGACAACCATTTGTAAAAAATTAATTGAAGAAGTTAATGACATCGATTTGTCAGTTTCAGTTACTACACGTAAAAAAAGACCAAATGAAGTTGAGGGTAAAGACTATTTTTTTAAAAGCGAACAAGAATTCAACAAAATGATAAGCCAGGGAAACTTTCTAGAAACTGCAAATGTTTTTGGTCATTTATATGGTACTTTAAAAGATGAGATAAGCTCAAAAATTTTAAAAGGTACTGATGTAATAGTCGACGTCGATTGGCAAGGCACAAGACAAATTGAAAAACATATACCAGAAGATATTGTTAAGGTTTTTATTTTACCGCCTTCCATAAAAGAGCTTGAAAAAAGATTAGGTGCTAGAGCTACCGAAAGTAAGGAAAGCTTTAAAAAAAGGATGTCTGAAGCCAGGAAAGAAATCAGTCATTACTCAGAATATGATTTTATCATTATTAATAAAGATATTGAAGAATCTTTAGAAAAGATAAAATCAATTTTATTTTCTGAGAGAATTCGTAGACATAGATTAGTTGGTATAGATAAATTTGTAGAAATACTTACTTAATATTAGTCTGTTAAAAAAGAATTAATTTTCAAAAACTTTCTTTGCAATTCTACAAAAATCTTCAATAGATAATTGCTCTGGTCTTAAGAGTGGTGAAATTTTTAGTTCAGACAATATGTTGCAACCATCTAATTGTTTTAAGCTTGTTTTTATCATTTTTCTTCTTTGATTAAATATAATTTTTGTAATTTTTTCTAAAGATGAAAAAGAAACATCATGCAATGGTTTTTTATATGGTTTTATTTTTATTACAGTGGAGTTTACTTTGGGTTTTGGTATGAATGCTGAGTTAGGTACGTCAAATAACTTGGTGGTTTCAGACAACCAATTAGTTATAACTGAAAGTCGTCCATAGCTTTTTGACCCTGGCTTAGCTAAAATTCTATCTGCAACTTCTTTTTGAAACATCAAAGTCAAAGATTGGAAATCATTGATATGTTGTAGCCAA
>Ga0181561_10003647_pt1 | contig 13539 bp, 12 predicted proteins | sample 011ome_19_FD_133760 | JGI IMG/M metagenome (GOLD analysis project Ga0181561, IMG submission 133760) | Coastal salt marsh microbial communities from the Groves Creek Marsh, Skidaway Island, Georgia - 011510BT metaG (megahit assembly) | ecosystem: Environmental > Aquatic > Marine > Intertidal...
ACGGAGATAGTCCCAAACTGAAGTGGATATCCGCCACCAGCGTGGACACCCTCTTTTGCTCCCTGCGCGAGACGCCCCAACGACAGGTTGCAAGGTGTTATCTCGTTCCAGGAACTAGCAATACCCACCTGTGGCTTATCCCAGTCATCGTCGCCCATGCCAACAGCACGCAGCATGCCCCTAGCCGTCGTGGCTTCGATACCGTCTGTGACGGCGAAACTTCTGGGCTTCACAGGATTGGATGTCATGGGTCTGATTCTAAGGGCTCTCGGCTGTTACGTTGCCGGCAGGCTCTTGAGAATCACGACAATCGCACTTGCCTAATTGCTTCCAGTATGCCCCGAGACTCGTGGTCGAAGAACCCATCCGGAAGCGGGCCTAACTTACGCTCCACAATTTCCGGTTGTTCGGAGGCTATACCCGGAATCATAATCTCGCCCACTAATCGATCAAAAAATTCAAACACCTCCTGGGCTGTCGGGATCACCAGCTCATCCAAAGCCCAAAAGTCTTCAGCCGATTGGAGGCGCAAGGTGCCCGGCAAACCCGCCCACCAGGGGCTACCCCAATAGCCGACCGGTGTACCCTTCAAGACCGACTCAATAGCAACTGTCCCAGTGAGGGTGAAGACCGCGTGGGCAGGGCCAAGGAAATCGCTCAACTTCTCCGATGTGGGAGCAAAGAAGGTGTTCGGCAAATTCTCGATCAAATCATACAAATCAGGACTCCTGCCCGCGAAGCCTCTTAGAGCCGCGGATTGCTGGGAGTAGTGCTCCTTGACGACAACCGCTATTTCCTGAGGTACACGCGCACGCAAAGCCGCGACAGCATCACCCTGAAAATCAATTGGAAGGCCTTCAGGTAATGAGGTCCGCTCCGGTTCGTAGTGAAGAGCAAAGACGACATAGTCGGCTGGCGGGCCCGACCAACCTTGACCCAGTTGGTTCACCCGCCTAGCGAGCGAGCGCTGTAGGGAGCGCGTCAGCACGAGGCTTACCAGATTTCGCAAAACGAGCCCGCCACCTTGGTGACCAGAAAAATTGACCGATTCCGGAAAACGTTCGCTGAACAACCACCGCAGGCTCTGCCAAACGGCGGAAATTCTCTTGGTGGGTTTTCTGACCGTCGCGTCCCTGGCGCGCAGAAGCTCCATATAACGGGGGTCGGTCTGGTTGACGAGCTTATCTATCTGAGCCCGAGCTCCGGCAAGGAGACTGTCCGAGACGGCCGATTTCGCGACAGTCGATTGTTTCAAGTGAACAATATCTCGTAGTCCGGTGAGCGGAACCATTGCGGGTGTGATTGGGCAGGGCTGGAAGAACAAGACTTTCACTCCAAGAAAGTTCGCAGCGACCTTCAGCAAGTAGGGCAAGAATTCGTGAGGCGTGACTTCAAATACCACTAAGTCCGGGTGTCTTGACCGCAGAATCTCAAAAATATCGAGAAGGGCGGATTGAACAATAACCTCACGGTCGAGAAGGCGAAAGGTTCCCGAGAGATCCGTGCGGTTGAGCAACTTGAGGGCAATAAATCTGACTTCTTGGAAATCCGGGGAATCACGAAACTGATTGTAGATAGCCAAAGCATGCAGAGTTTTGGGCGTTGTCAGCAGAGTATTCAAGGACAGGTAATCCTCGCATAGTCTTGCGTCTTTAGGATAGGGGCTCGGCTCCGAGAGCTCATTCCCAAAGGAGAGAATCCCGAGCGAAGGCGGGGACTGCTCTGCCGCCAAAGATTCGACCACGGCAGGCCAAGCATTCTCACGAATTTGCTTCGCTGTAAGACAGAAAAGAATTCCCACACAAATCCTCGTAATCAATCAGCAAGTCGACCACACTAGAGCTTCAAGGACTAACTCCCGTTAGATTGTGAAGCATGGCACTTAACTCTACGGCTATCCGCAGTTACTGCCTCTTTCCCAAGCCGCAAGGTGCTTTCGTGAGCATCGGTCGGGAAATTCGAGGCGTCTTGAGTGGGCTCCTCTGGCGGGGTATCAAATGGTCGGGACGACCGGCGTGGGGAGCCTTTGCCTTATTGCGGGTTAAGAATCTGACGAGCGCAGACCTGCGGCTCGGCTCGCCGGTCTTTCCTGAGGAACCTGCTATTCGAGCGCCCAACTCGACCGCAGAAGGGACGCCTTCCGAAGTCATCTACCCCGCGATCGGATTCAGGACCGTGTCGAACGCGCTGGTGGGCTCAAACCGTCGAGTTTCAGCCATCGTGAGCGGAACCACTCTTCTCTTGCCGGAGGCAGTCGACGAGGGGCCATGGAATATAAGGGTAGGTGACCCCGCCACAGGCGGGGTCCTGCGCCAAGACTCGACCCATGTTCTGGTCCGCATGCGGCAATCCACCCCGACACTTAGCCGAGGGATTTTTGTCGGCAGCTGGTCGCCCCACAACTGGTTCCACTGGACTATCGACACGTTGCCGTCAGTATTCTTGACCCGCTACTTACCGAAGGAGTTTGATGATTTTCCAATCCTACTTCCGGAATCTTTCCACGCTCGTGCCGCGTGGGGAGAACCCTTGGGTCTCGTTCTAGGACAGCGAAAGGTGAAGCTCTTGCGAGAGAACCAGTACACGGCTGTCAAGAACCTTGTTTGGGTCGATAGCCCTACGTGCCCAGGTCCCTTGCCTACGCGTGCCCCATCCGGGCCCAGGTTTAGCCTGCACCGCACAGCAATGCTGGCATATCGAGACCACGTTCTGGAGGGCTTGGGCCTTGACGCACAGGGATTTACCCAGAGTCGGCGCATCTTTCTGGCGCGGGCCCACGGAAGCTACCGCACCTACAACCAAGAAGAGGCTCTGAAGATAGCGGCGGAGTTTGGCTTCGAACCTGTGTATTTAGAAACTCTCTCGTTCAAGGAATCTGTAGCCGTAATGCTCAACGCAAGCGCGGTGATGGGACCTCACGGCGCTGGATGGGCCAACGCCCTCTACTGTAGGCCCGGCACCATCGGAGTAATGTGGACGTGGGACGAATCACGGCACGACAACTGGTTTGCCAATATAGGAAAACTGGCCGACATTGACTTCAGCACCCTCTTCACAGGAAGCATCCACACCAACGGACACAATGTGGATCCGCGCCAACTCCGTGAGCATCTCAGGCAGCGGTTTAGCAACAACTGAATCGGCTGGGCGCTAACCGGGATACTGAATCCGAAAGTACAGGACAGGCTCAGCTCCGTAGCTATGTTTGTCGTCGCCTCGCCGAGGGCTATTCGCGCCATTGAAGTCAAAGGTTTGGTTTCCCCGCTCACGTGAACGTCGAAGCGCTGTGTAGACTGCGAGAGGCCCTACACCAGCATTCCTGTAGTCACTTCTGAGGAAATTCAGCACGAGGTTGGATGTGCTCGCACCATCGAGAACGAAATTCGCAGCAACACATTCTCCAGTGTTCGAATCGACCACGCCCGTGATGTAGGCGTCCCCAGAGTTCACCAAGCTAAAAAGCGTTGGCATCGTCGCCGACTCGCTCGCGTCTTCTAACTCGCCCTGACTCTCAATCGTGTGACGCCGAAGGGTCGCAAAGGTGTCCTCTGGGACGTCACTTACGATTGTGAAAGTGCCAGAAGACTCGGCTTTCCGGATTTCTCGGCGCCGAAGCTCGCGCATTGAAGAGAGCAAAACGTCATCGCTTCGAGAGCCCAAGTCTCTAAGCTGCGCGCTATACCGGGCTGTAATGCGGAATCGTTTGTCAGGTTCACCACCGTAATTCCACCAATCGAAGACTCTCACATCGGTGAAGCTGGGGTGAAGCTCGCAGGCGAACCCGCCACTTTCCTCGAAAAGCACCTCGAATGCCGAATGCAACATAGTAGTCGAGTCAGAAAGTTGCGATGAAACGGAACGTTCGGAGGCCTCACGCGACCACATCGGGCCAAAGTAGTAACTCCACGGCGGATTCACCCGTTCTCCGGCAGCGGAATACGCCACCGGCCAGAGCAAGAAGGGTGTGTTGCCTTTCAGAACCGATAACCATCTGACTCGAGCCGAGAATTGGGAAGCTAATCGAGGATGGTTAAATGCTGTCGCTTGAGGGCTTGATAGCCAAAAAGCTTCTGCAGCCTCGGTACTAAACTCCTCGCAACGGATGGTCATTATGCCAACCTAGTGTCTAAGAGGCAAGAGCGCGGAACTATGCGGGTTGCGCAGGTTGCGCGGAACGTAGATGGTGAAGCTGAGGTTAGGGTGCCAACCTTCTTCCTGGTAGATCAATTCGTATCCGGCACTAACGACGGTCTCGTGAGCAACGGGATTGCTATAGACAATCCCTACAACTCGACCGTATGTTTCTCTCAGCAATTTTGAGAGTGTTTCGGCGCCGAAGGGGTTGTACAGCCAGAGCAGGATTTGCGGATGTTCATCAAGCGAAAGTTGGGCTGCATCCTCTATGACAATTCGAACCTTCCCGGTCAAGCCAGCCTTCGCTAGATTCTCTGAAGCTACTCCACATAGAACCTCCGAGATGTCTACCGCCAGTAGGTCTCCACTGGCGATTCGGGCTCTTCGGAGTTCCTGTGCCCAGACAATGCAGACCTTCCCCTTCCCCGCCCCGACATCGACGAAAGTGCTTCCTAATGCCTGAGCCCCCAGCGTTTGTTTGACGACTCGAAATGCTTTCCGAATCGTCACTGTCCATGACGGCAGGTAATCGACCGAATCTCCCAGGAGGTCAGGGGGCACCCCCGCCACTTTGGAGGGCATCGATCTCGCGGTGTTTAGACCAGTTCGAAGGTCAAAAAAAGTGGTATTCATAAAATAGATGCCAGCCCGAGGCACCCCGTAAGAACGTGCGAACTGAACAAATCTGCCCAACCGGCCTAGTTTTGACACTTTCAAGCTTAGACCCGCCATCATCTGAACTATTAGGGAAGGTTTGACAAATCCAAACCAGTTGGTCTGTGGAAGATGCACTCTCCCTTTGTCGACCTTGTCTGCTGAAGCCTACGGACTAGAGCCAAAGCAAGGCCTAACCCAGTCTCAGTACTTCTCACTACCGACTCGGACAACTGTCGTGCTAAATCTACCCGCCCGCCCAGTTTCAAAGAGCAATTTCGGCACCATTTGATTTATTCCTAAGAACTTCAGTGGGTGCGAAATGCATAACACCAAGTTCATCAGAACAGCTGACCTTTTACGCTCTTGCATTGCCCAAAACCACTCGTCCTGAGCCCTTCGGGTTTCAGCGTCAACGATATGGGCCCGCCGGGGTTCAACAACTTCCCGTAGAGAGGAATTTGGAGGGATTCAAACGGGCAGGCCTACCAAAGAAGCAATCAAACAAAACTAGGCTTGCAACATGCCACTCTCTTTCAGCCGGAGCCTGGATGGGTCTCTCAAGACACTTGCCAACACGCCGGCCGGCCTTCCAGTAAGACTCAGCTACGACGTATGGCATGCGAGGAACGAACATTCAAGAGTCCGCTCTTGGTCAAACTCACTTGGAATTCCCCCACTCGAAATTTCACGATGGCGCCCCCCAAAAGGTCCAGATGAAACGCTGTATCTGCTGGGCAATGGAGAGTCCGTGGAACTACTATCTGATGTTGCGTGGGAACGAATCGGCCAAGGTTTTTCGATCGGTATTAATGCCTGGCCTATTCACGACTTCGTCCCTGATGCTTATGCTTTCGAGCCCTTCGATCCGGAGTCCATAGACTACGTCAAGCTTTTCTCGCACGTCTTGCATGAGGCTCGGATTGAAACGGCGAGGCCTAGGCTTCTCTTGTTCCGACCCCACCGTTCGCTTGATGCTGAGCGATATCTAAAGATTCCAGCGAAATTGAGGAAGCGTAGTCGGCTGTACGGTCGAGTTGTTCCATCCACTAATCGCTCCGGGGAGCTGGCAAGAGAGATTCATTCTTTGCATCAGCTGATCCGCGCACGATTCATTAGTGACTCGCTTGTGGTTGATCTGGGAGGAACGGTCATCCGTCTTATTTCGTTGGGCATTCAGATGGGTTTCAAAAGAATTGTTCTCGTTGGAGTCGACCTCAATGGAGGGTCGTACTTTTGGCAAAGAAACGCCAGTTACCTAGAGCGTCGCGGGTTGGGAAGCTTTACAACTGGATTTCATCGTCCTGTCCATGAGACCATGATCCGAGGGGACAAATCTTTCATAGCCTATGAGGTCATCGAGGCGCTTCACAATACGTTTGGTCGGACCGGAGGGTCGCTGACAGTGGCACATTCCTCTTCCTCGCTTGCAGACTTTTTGCCAATTGAAGAATGGGGAAGCCCGGTTAGCTAGTCCCGAGCCTCTGAACGCTGAATCGGACGGTCAACTCGTGCCCTATAAAGACAGATCTCGGCGGTGGATCTAGAGCCGGCGACCATCCAAAGCGGCCCGCGCAATGTTGGCGTAAAGATTTCTAGACTCTCTCTTAAAGTTGTAGAACCGCGGAGTTCGACCATAAGAAAAGACTTCTTCGTAGGTCATTGAATCCAATCGTTCGATATCCGCCTGTGACAAAGAAAAAGTTGCTTCGTTCAGAGAATGGTTGGTGGTCCAAACAATCGTCTGGGCGTGGGCCCCGCGCCCACTGCCCACAGTTGCCAAACCGAAGGTTAGAGGCGACTCCGCGATCGCCATGACCGTCTTGTACACATCCCCGTACCAACGACCGTGTTCCACCAAACCGGCGTTTCTAGCCTCCACAATTTTCTCCGGATTCGGGTCAGCAGACCACCTATCAGTGGGCCGGACGTCATCAATCACGATAATGCCACCCGGGTTCAATAGTTCCAGACTGTTTTGAAAGTCCCTGAGAGTCTGTTTCCACTCATGCAACCCGTCAAGGTAAATCAAGTCAAACTTCAGCCCCTCCGCATGGTCTCGGAAAAACTCATCAGACGTGCTTTGAATTACCCGCACATGATCGGGCAGAGCACTCATTGCGAGGTCAGGTCTCGGATCGACCCCCAAGACTTCATTTGCCTTAACTGCAAAAAGGGTAGCACCGGACGCGATTCCGATCTCCAAGTACCTGGGCTGTTGACAGTTCATCCGGTCCAAGATGATATTCAGGCGTGCTGGACGAATTGTCGGCATAGCCCCAGACCACGAACGATTCCTCACGACCGCAAACGTAGCACGAATAGGGACTAAACATCTCCGGTCGTAAAGTGCTATGCGCACCCAAACCTGCTGCGTTCACTTAGTCAACTTGTTGCTTGTGGTGGCTCGACTGCGCAAGCGCTATATGAAATTCTGAAAGAAGATTGCCCAGGTCCGTTATAGGCTGTGAGCGTCCAAACATTAGGACAGTGTCAAGTGGAAAGGGAGCGCCTACCATAACTAACTCTGGCGACTTAGAGGCCGGCCAGCGCATGTTCGAGTTGTGCAAGGAACTCTGGCCGTTGAACCGGAGCCTCACCGGACCCGGCAACCGAGAGACCCTTCAGATTCTGGCTAGAGAATTCCCAGAGATTGAAATTTTCGAAGTGCCATCGGGCGTAGAGGCCTTCGATTGGAACGTGCCTCAGGAATGGTCTGTGAACGAGGCTTGGATCAAAGGCCCTACGGGTGAAGTTATCGCAGATTTTTCGGTAAACAATCTCCACCTTGTTGGATACAGCTCCCCCGTGCACGCCCGCCTTAGCCTTGAGGAGCTTCAGTCGTTCTTACATACACTCCCGGCGCAACCAGATGCCATTCCATATGTGACTAGCTACTACAACCAGACCTGGGGTTTTTGTATTTCCGAAAATCAGCGACAAGGCCTTGCACCCGGGACCTACGAGGTTCTGATCGATTCAAAGCTATTCTCTGGAGCGATGAGTTACGGGGAAATTTTCTTGCCCGGGGAAAATAAGTCCGAAGTTCTTCTCTCGACATACATTTGCCACCCTTCAATGGCAAACAACGAGCTTTCAGGAATAGCTGTCTCGCTCCAACTGGCAAGAGATTTGAAGGAGATGAAACAGCGAGAAAATTCTTACAGGGTTCTCTTTCTTCCAGAAACGATTGGGGCCATCTACTATCTGTCCCAGAATCTAGCCAATCTTCAAGAGAATGTCATCGCAGGATACGTTGTCACTTGCGTCGGGGACGAGAGGGGCTTCTCTTACGTCCCATCCAGGAAAGGGGACTCTTACGCGGACAAAGTCGCACACTATGTTTTGGATGGTCTTAAGTCCGAGGTCACTTTTTATGAGTGGAAGGACCGTCAGAGTGACGAGCGACAATATTCGGCGCCCCTCGTCGATCTGCCAGTCGGAAGCATAATGAGGTCTAAATACGGTTCTTATCCCGAGTACCACACTTCCCTAGACACTCTTGGAGACGTCGTCACACCTGCAGGCTTGGCCGGAGCTCGCAATATCTACTTAGAGGCGCTCAGAATTATCGAAGCCAATTTCAAACCTTTGGCCACGACTTTTTGCGAACCGCAATTAGGGAAGCGAGGGCTGTATCCGAACATTGGCAAGAAGGGTGTCTATGAGGATATTAGAGTTTTGCGAGACCTCCTGTCTTGGTCGGACGGATCAATTTCGCTCTTAGAAATTGCGCAGAAGTCTGGACACGATTTCTGGGCTCTGCACGAGAGCGCTACCCTGCTCCTCAACGAGGGACTAGTTCAGAACAACTCAGTTCGGACCTGAATCGCCGAGCTACCGGAGTTAATTAGCTTCGATGGCCCAGGACAAACCGATAGACACTATCGAAGAATCGTGACGCAATCTTTGACACCCAGTCGGGACGGATTAGTATCGTGTTCCGAAACCAGGCTCGCGAAACTCCGGGTACTCCAATCTTTGGAACTCGCCAATCATCTCCGTAAATATGGGAAAGCAATTCATGGGCGTTGTTAGGTACTGAAAACTTCGACCCCCTAAGATCTTGGGTCTCCATTGATCGCAAATACTTATAGCGAATGACGTGCGTAGAGCAAGTGAGGTAACCGCGGAGTAACCCCCTACGCCTTACGAAAACGCAAACATCTACCAGAACCCCCATTTTCCGAAAACGAACCAGGTCTTTTCGGTTGGTCCAATATACAATTTCGAAGCCCTCAGCCTGGATATCACGGACTGCGGCTCTCCACTTCTCTGGATCAGGACTCGTGAGACCAAGATCGATATCCTTGTCGTGGGGGATAAAATCGCCAGACCGGACCGCCCCAAGCAGCGCACCGTAGTGGAGCCAGGGTTCAAGACCGTGATTTCGGAAGGTACGCTGTAATTGAAGCAATACCTCCAGCCCAATGTCTGGATCAAAAGTCTTCAACGAATAACTCTCATTCTGGATTTTTTCTCGGCATCCTTCATGAGGCCTTGGCTAGATGTTCTTCTCGACAACAGTGTAAAGCAGAAATGAGCTCTCCGAGATACCCTCTTTCCATCTGCCTTCCATCCAATTATTCCAATACAAGGGAGCTACGAGAGAACGAACTCCCTCCCGCGAAAGATGCCAGGCAGCCCACCATGAAAACGAACTAGGGGATAGTATCCCAGCATCACAGCTCAGCATTTCGCGAAAAGCTTCTGGGTATGACCCTGAAAAGTTGACCACTGTTCCCGGAAAACCAGAAATTTCTGCCATATTTTCAGATGCATCGGAGATTACGACAAACTCGCACTCACCAAGGCGTTGCTGCATTTTGAGCATTTCCTGTATGAACCAGGACTCAGGAACCGCAGCTGGGTTTTCTTTAGATGGCCAGTGTAGAAAGTCACCCCTCCGAATGTGCACAAAGCACCTCGGCAAGTTACTCGGTGCAATTAGGGGAGACGGAGCCCGCAGGTGGGACAGATTCTTGCCAAATAAATGTGTCTCAACCATGGACGGATCAAAATATCGTTCGTCATTCGGATATGTGGCCACCAAGACATAGATTGGAAACATGCCCGCGATGCGAACTATTTCTCTGTTCTTGCCACTTCCGGAATAGGAGAGCTGCCCGACCAATCTCATCCAAGCGCACAACTCGAGGACACGAAAGATTCGCTTGGTCGCTTGCCTGCCCAACCGACTGATAAACCGCAGCCGCGCCACCGGGAGCGGTGCGAAAACGTTTAGGAATTCCTCAAAGCCAAGGCCAAGGAACAACTCGCGACCACGGAGATGTGAAGCGGAAGCCGCGACCTGGAAAATCTGATTCCCTAATCGTCCCATTGAGCGGGCAATGATCATCCTGGGCCTCCATGTCAACCTAAACAAACTCTCAAGAGAATCCAAGCTATCCGAACTGCGGTGAAATATTGGGGTTTTGCAGAGCCAGATTCAGGAAGAGTCAGCGAGGATAGCTTCTTCGAGTTGCGGGTTGTGCTTGTTCAAAGCGTGAACCCCCGCCACGCTCGGCAACGGGCTACCAACTGTCCAACCCCGTGCCTCCGTTTCCATAAACAATTGGCGAGCAAATTCGGCATTAGCAACACGAATTCCAACAAATGGAGAGAAAAACGAGAAAACCAAGTCTTCGTTGATTCGATTTCGCAAGGGAGGGATGAGCCTCGAGGCACGTCGGAACGCTGAAATCCGCCTGAGTGAGAGTCCCCCATTTCCAACAGCCACTCGTCGTCGAATACCTACCCCTCGACCCGATACAAGCTCTTGCCTAAATGGATTCCAAGTCATCTGAAATGCTGGGAACCAAGGGGAGCCAATGTAGTCCAGGTTTTCAAGTACCGAATCGGGGATTTTCTTTCGAACAATTGCGTCAAGCTGGTAGAGAAACATCACACCATTCTTTCTAAACCGGTCATAGAACGACTGCGTCAACATGAGATTGCTGTAATTCTCCTGACTCCGAAACCAACTCTCGGCGAAGAACTCCACCCGGCCTCGACCTGCTATCGAAACATATCTTGATACATCGAGACCCTCCGGTGCCATGAACACCAAATCCGCATCGAGAAAATCAGCAGAATGACGCAGCCGGGCTTCCTCGAGGGGAGTTGGCAATTCACGGTACGTCGGGACAACCGTTACTCTTTCAGCACTCATTCTAGATCTGTGCTCTTTTCTCTCGAGCTGACCACTCTGACCCCCTCGAAACCAACTCACTCCGTAATTCTTGTCAACTGCTTCGCACCACAGGGGAACGGCCCCGCTTATTCTTAGGTGCGATTAGCGGGCCAGGGCTTGGACCCCCTGGGGTTAGAAAGAACTCAGATGTGAATTCTTCCCAACGCGGGTGCGTGAAGCTCATCAATAGGCAGTCGTTTGATGGATAAGGAAGTACCATTAGCCTCCAATCGCCTCCGGAAAGATTCAGGGCCTTCTGGAGCCAAATGGCATTGTCTTTTCGGCTGTCAAACAAAATGACTGTGTTGTTCTTCACAAGATTCTGCACGATTACATCAGCGGCCACCGAAGACTGCTCGTTAAGCGGCGGTCCGTCGATATAGATGAAATCCGCTGGCTCGAGGTGAATGTCGTGGAGCCAGACATGCTCACCCGTCGCCGGCCAGGCAGTCAACTTGGCAACTGCATGCTTTACATTTTTGACTTCCTCCGAGGTGAAGCCCGCGTTGCGTAAATACTGTCTTGTCTTCGAGGCAAAAAAGTCGCTACTTTCAACGGAAGTGAATTCTCCAGGGGAGCTCATCCCTACCACCGTAGAGTTCCCAGATCCAAACTCGATCGTGCGGGATGGGTTAAGAAATCTCATCATCCTCGCCTGCTGAAGCAAGTCCCACAGGTCAGGCCGCAGGGCAGAATCCTTCGACGAAGCCTCCCAATACTTTGATATCCGGTGCATAAGGAGGCTGAACTCTTGACCCGGCAAAAGCTCCCATAATTGGATGCGAATGGAAGAGGACGCCATCGCGTCAAAAGACCAATTAGGTGGGACAGACCCGCCCGGGAACTTGAAACCGAGGAAAGGGTTCTGCTGGTTCCGAAAATACACGTGCACAAGTTCGAGAAGTAAACGACCAAAAAAACGAGAATTCTTAATAAGGGCTGAAATCATTTTTCCACCCTACAGCCCGGTGGCCCAGCAAGCTCCTACTTCTTGACCCTGCACATAAGGAGTGAAATCCATTCTCAGGGTTCCCTGCGCAGTCTCAAAAATTCTCTTCACGGAAAGTGAGACTCACTGCCACGGTGGTAATCAACCGATGCCATCCGGAAACCTTAGCTCCGATTCTCTCTATGGCTTTGCGCAGGAATTAATGAACTCCTCCGCGCGCGCGAAGTCACTTTCTGAATCAATGTCTACGGCGCGATTTTCCTCAATATGTAGAAGCTTCACTTTTCCAGAAATGAAGCTCATGCTGTCGAGAAAGCGATTGACCTTGAACGCATACAGTAGGCCTGCCCGACGAAACCAAGGCTCCCTTTCTTGTCTTCGGGCGAAGGATTCGCTCTCATCGCCCGCTATTTCCAACCGGTCTCCACGCATTCGGTACATGATTGATGGGTGAAAGTGTTCCGGTACTCTGGACACCGTGAGGACTGAATCTGCCTGTCCATCAGACAACATCTCCAGAGCCTCATCAATATCTTTCGAAGTCACGAAAGGGCTAGTTGCTTGCACGAGGACTACGTGATCGAAGTAACGCCCCTGTGACTCCATCTCCGACAACACGTGCCGAACGGTCTCTGCTACTCGGGAGGTAGACGTGGCCAAACCGTGAGGCCTCAAGGGCTCTGATGCAAGCCCAATCTCAGTGGCAATCGCTGCCATTTCCTGTGAATCAGTAGAGCAAAAAGAATAGTTGACCCTCGACGAAACGAGAGCCTCCGCAGCCCACGCCATCAGGGGTCGCCCCCCTAGATTGCGAACGTTTTTTCCCGGAACTCCTTCAGACCCTGCCCTCACTGGCAGAATTCCCAAAGACCTACCCAATCTCATCTGGAAATTCCCGTGGCCGGTTCGAAAGATGAAACCAAGAATCTCGCCATCGCTAATTGTGTCACTTCAAATCCTTGACTCGTGCACCCTCCTAGGTGCGGCGTAATTGTGACGTTGTAGCCTTCGCGCGCAAGGGTGACCAGCGGATCGGACTCAATTCGCCAGTCTCGCAGGTTTTCTCCAGAAACCACATCGGCTGCATAACCCCCCAGGTGCCCGGACTTTACTGCAGACGCAATCGCTGCTTCAGATACAAGTTCACCTCGGGAAGTATTAATCAGAAATGCGCCGGGTTGCATCATTTGAATTTCAGGCGAACCTAGGATTTGAGCACCGGAGTACGAGGCGTGGATAGAGACAATGTCTGACTCCGCCAGAACGTCCTCGAATGGGCTCATTCTGAGACCAGGTGGTGCCACTTCTAACGGATCGAATGCATGGATTCGAAGTCCCAGAGATTGAGCCATGTCCCCAACCATCCGGCCTATCCTTCCGTAGCCGAGTATTCCTAGTTTTTGCCCTCGAAGCTCTGGGCCGAAAAATTTCATCCGATCCCAAAGGTTCGGACCGACAACCGAAAGGTGAGACTGTGTAATGCGCCTAGCCGCAGCGAGAATCAGCCCAACGGTCAGCTCAGCTGTCGACCTCACACCAGCGATGTCGTCTTTTATGGATCTAAGGGAGACTAATTCCACCCCTCTCGAATCTAAGTAAGCAGAATCAA
>Ga0181561_10003653_pt1 | contig 13532 bp, 7 predicted proteins | sample 011ome_19_FD_133760 | JGI IMG/M metagenome (GOLD analysis project Ga0181561, IMG submission 133760) | Coastal salt marsh microbial communities from the Groves Creek Marsh, Skidaway Island, Georgia - 011510BT metaG (megahit assembly) | ecosystem: Environmental > Aquatic > Marine > Intertidal zone...
ATCGCGCGGGACATCGTACCGCGTCGCGATTCGCGTCGCGTCCGACGCGCGTCGCGGTGTGGTGTTGACCTGTCGTCTGGGCACCCGCTGTGCGGGGACCACTCGAAAAGTGGGCATACCGAGCCTCCACATTTTCAAACGTGTGCCGAGTCATCATGAGTGACTCGCGATCGCCCCTCCTCGGGCCATTCAAACCCGCGCGCCTCGGCGGTCTAGGTCACCATGGCGCCCGAAGCGTCGGACATGATGCGCGCGCCGGACGCGGAGATGGCTCCCGCGCAGACCCTCGAGCGCGCGGTGAAGGCGTACGCGCACCGGGACGAGCGCTTCGCGCTGGACGAGAAGATCTACGGGCAGTACTTCCAGCTCTACTACCAGCGCCTGATGCTGCTTCTTCCCCGGCTGAAGCTCGCGGTCGAGGCGAAGTGGCCGGGCGCGTCGACCGCGAAGGTCCTGGACCTGAAGGAAGGCGAGGAGTGCGTGATCATGGGCACGCTGTACAAGGACATGAAGCTCAAGCCCAGCATCCTGGACGAGTACGGCAAGGACCTCGCGCTCGGCGCGACGATCGCCGCGAAGAAGTTTACGGCGGATGACGACGCGCTCGTGCTGGAGGACGAAGGCGCTCGCGTCAAGCTCGTGGGCGCCGCCGCGGACCCGAGGCAGTTTGTCACCGGCGTGGTCATGGCGTGCAGGGGCAAGGTGGTGCAAGACGGAGCGTTCGAGGTGAGCGAGACGTGCTTCCCGGCGCCGGCGCCGCAGAAGCCGTTTCCGGCGGTCCAGAAAGACGCCGCCGCCGCCGCCGCCGCCGCGTCGCCGCCGCCCGGCGAGTACGTCGCGCTCGTCTCGGGTTTGCGCGTCGGGGACGCTCGGGCGTCCGACCCCGCGGCCCTGGAGCTCCTCCTGGACTACCTCACCGGCAACCTCGGGTCGTCCCTGGACCAGCGCGCCGCCGCCTCGGTGGCGCGCGTGGTTGTGGCGGGCGGCGCGCTCGCCGAGCCCGAGGACCGCGCCGCCGCCTCGGGCGGCGCCGGCCAGAACGCGGGCCAGATTCAGAACGCCGCGAACGCGCGCGCGCAGCTGCGTGGCCTTGACGTGTTCCTCACGCAGCTCGCCGCGAGCGTCCCGGTGGACGTGATGCCCGGCGAGGGCGACCCCACGAACCAGGCGCTGCCGCAGCAGCCGCTGCACCCGTGCCTCTTCCCGGAGGCGGCGCGCTTCGCGGCGAGCGGCTCGTTCGCGGCGGCCACCAACCCCCACGACTTCTCCGTCGGGGGCTGCGACTTCCTGGGCACCTCGGGCCAGAACATCGACAACATGCGCGCGTACATGGACGTGGCGTCGCTCGAGCTATCGAGCGATGGGAAAGACACCGAACACATTGACACGGAGGTGAAGACGAACCTGAATGGCGCGCGCGGCGCGGAGTCGTTGGATTTGATGGCGTCCAGCCTGCGGTGGCAGCACGTCGCGCCCTCCGCGCCGGACACTCTGGCGTGCTACCCGTACAAGGACCGCGACCCGTTCTACGTCTCCTCGTCGCCGCACGTGTACTTCGCCGGGAACCAGCCCGCGTTCGGCGCGCGTCTCGTGCGCGACGGCGACACGAAAACGCTGCTGGTGTCCGTCCCGGACTTCGCCGCCACGGGGATCGTCGCCATGGTCAACGTCGACACCCTGGAGTGCTTCCCGGCGCGCTTCGGGGCGTGAAGCGCGCGGAGGTTCAGGTTCCGTTCGAGGACGGAGAAGGGCGGTTTTGTTTTTGCGACAACTCTAGTACGCATGTATACGAATCAATCAACCGCTATGTAGATCTATACAGTCGTCACCTCTTAACCCTTGTTTTGTCTCTGTGAAGAGTCGTCGTCGTCGTCCGCGACGCGCGCTCCGCGAAGACGCTCTCGTCGAAGAATCACGGAGACTAACTTTCATAGCGGTGTATGTTTTTCGCCGAAAGACGCGAAGAGACGTCCGTCTCTGTCGTCGGTAAAAGCGCGCATCACCTGACCCAGCACCTGTTGCACTCCCCGACGCACGTCCCCGCGCAGTCCACGTTGTTCCCGAGCGCCTGCGGCGTCCGCAGCAGGTAGTTGGCGAAGTTCCGCGTTTTGCGTTTCATGAAGTAGTTCTTCTCGACGTACTCCACGTTTTCGCGCAGCAGCGCCAAGTCGCACCCGATGATCTCCGGCACCTTCGCGAGCAGATCCTTGAGCTTGTCCTCGGGGACGCCGATCTCCACCAGGAAGTCCAGGCGCGCCTCGACGTCCTCGAACGTAGGGATCTCCTCCACCTTGCTCTCGCGCCAGTACGACTGCGCGCCCCAGCCGAACGCGCGGACCATGCACGTGTCCGCCTGCGCCTCGTCCATGCCGAGCTCGGAGACGAGCGACTTCACCGACTCCCACTGCGCGACTTCGTCGGCGGAGAGTTTCGAGGCGACGTCCACCGCGGCGGCGCGGGTGGAGAGCGCGCGCGCGGCGCGCGCGGAGACGCGCGCGGAGACGCGCGCGGAGACGCGCACGGGCGCGCGCGGCGCGGCGACGGAAAAGGAGGACATGATGCTCCCTGCGCGTCTCGGAATGGCGCCGCGCAGATAGAGACGTCGCGTTTTCTCGTGGCGCTGACGACCAGCGCTCGACACGTGTTCGAACGACGTTTCGTAAATGGCGCGAGACGACGAGTGGAAGGAAAAGTGCTCTACACGAAAATAAATGGCACTCCTGGGTGATGCGCCTCGCGGTCGTCGCTCGCTCGCGCCGTCCATCCCCCTTCCTTCTCCTCGCTAAAGTACTCTACACACGAACGCGTCGTTCGCGTTCCGGAAAAAACAACGTTTGTAAGGCTCACTTGAGCTGATCGAGGATCGCCCGCGTCGCGGCTTCGGTGAGCGTGGTGTTGTTCTTCTCCGCGTACGCCTTGAGCGCCTCAAACGCCTCTCGCTCCACCATCACGCGCGGCAGGCGCCCGGCGGCGGGCGCCGCCGCCGGCGCGGCGAGCGCGGCGGCGGGAGCGGCGGCGGGCGCGGCGGCGGGCGCGGCGGCAGGCGCGGCGGCGCCCGCCGGGAGCCCCTTGTACTCCGCCTGCGCCGCCTTGATGGCGTCGAAGCCGACGCGGTTGACCCAGTCCCCGAACCGCTCGCCGCCGACGCGGCCGGTTTTGAAGGCGTAAAAGAGCGGTTCGAAAAACGTCTCCACGTCCGCCTCCTTCACCTTGTCCGCGAACGGCCGCGCCAAGGTGAGGAGGTTCGCCGTGCCGCCCAGCCAGATCTGGTACGACGACGGGCCATCCCCCACGAACCCGAGCTCGGCCATGTACGGGCGCGCGCACCCGTTGGGGCAGCCGGTCATGCGGATCAAGATGGGCTCATCCGCCGGGATACCGACTTTGGTCATCGTCGCGCGCAGCCGCTTGTTGACGTCGGGGAGCCCGCGCTCGGCTTCGGTGATGGCGAGGCCGCACAGCGGCAGCGCCGGGCACGCGATGGAGAGCGCGTCGATGGCGTCCAGGTCCGCGGGGTCGGCGACGCCGCCCGCGCCGAGCGTCGCGACGATGTCGGACTTCCACGCGGGGTCGATGTCCGTGAGCAACAAATCTTGGTTCGCGGTGAGCCGCACCGGGAGCTCGTAGCGCTCGATGACGGCTCTCAACGCCTTCTTGGCGTCGCCGCGCAGGCGCCCGTTCACCACGTGCACGCCGTACCAGAGCTTGCCGTCGCCCTGCTCGTTCCAGCCGTGGTAGGTGGGCATGGCGAACGGCGGGAGCTCCGCGAGCGGCTCGAACGTCTTGCCCATGTACTGCTCGGTGACCTGCTTGAACTTCTCGACGCCCCACGCCTCGACGAGGTACTTGAGCCGCGACTGCTTGCGGTCGTCGCGGCGGCCGTAATCGCGCTGCGCGACGGCGATGGCTTTGACGGCGTAGAAGATGTCAGCCTTGTCCACGTACCCGAGGGGCGTCGCGAGGCGCGCGAAGGTGTCGTTGTTGCGGTGCGAGCGGCCCATGCCACCGCCGACGTAGATGTTGTACCCGACGTGCGCGCCGTCCTTCATCACCACGCAGACGCCGATGTCGTTGGTCAGGAAATCGATGTGGTTATCGCCGGGAACGGTGACGCCAATCTTGAACTTGCGCGGAAGGAAAAGATTACCGTAGATGGGCTCGGGCGAGCCCACGTAGTTGGTGCCGAAGCGGTTGTCGTTCCTCGCTTCCACCACCTCGGGTTTCTCCACCGTCAACACCTGCTCGCCGTCGAGCCAGACGTCGTAGTACGCCCCCGACTGCGGCGCGAGGAGGTCGCCGAGGTCCTTCGCCAGCTCCTGCGCGATGGCGTACTCGGGCTTGATGCCGTTGTAGGGCGCGGGCGCCGCCATGACGTTGCGGTTGATGTCGCCGCAGGCGCCCAGGGTGCTGCCCATGTTCTTGATGACCGCCTGGAACGTGGCCTTGAGGTCCGTCTTCAGAATGCCGTGCAGCTGGTACGTCTGGCGCGTGGTCAGGCGCAGCGTGCCGTTGCCGTGCGAGTCCGCCAGGTCGTCCATGATGAGGTACAGCTTGTTCGGCACCGTGCCGGCAGGCTGCTTGGTGCGCATCATGAACTGGTAGAACTTCCCCGCGCCGAAGCTGCGCTTCTCGCGGTCATCCTGCTGGTACCCGCCGTGGAACTTGTACAGCTGCGCGGCGTCCTCGGAGATGAACGTGTCCTCGGTGGCGAGCTGCTCGATGAGGGGGTGGCGCAGGAAATCCGAATTCTCCTTGATGAGCTCAACCTTCGAGCGCTTGGGCTCCTGCTTGCCCGTCTTCTGGGGGGTCGCCACCGCGACCGTTAACTGGCGGCGCGCCACGGAGGCGCGCACGCGGTTCGTGCGGCGCGTGCCGGACACGGGCTTGAACCCGACGAAGGCTGCGGTTTAGGGGTATCGTCCAGAGGCGCGCGAGGTCAGCCGAAGATGGACGAAAAAACGACAAAGCACGAGGGATATTTCGCGCACCGGGGGGAGCTTGCGAACGGCAGCGCCGAAGGGGACGATATTTGGGGAGGGTTTTTCGCGTCGCGACGCGCGGGGGCGGCGTGCTGATCCGGGCCGATCCGGGGTGTGACCGAAAGCGGCGCGCCCACGTACCTTGGATGCCTCCGGCGGACGCCATCGAGGCCATCGGAACGCTGGCTGACGCAAGGGCGAGACCTGTTGGGGGGGCGAGGCGAGGGAAAAGTGACGTTCATCAGATGGCGAGTCGAAGCGCGATTCGTCCTACGTCATCGGGGCGTGGGGCGCGGCGTCGCGGCGCGACGAGAGCCGCGCGATCGGTTCCGGCGACGCCCGCTCGCGGTCAGCGCGCGCGCATGGAAAGACGGAGCGCTCGGGGTGGGGCGCACCTCACGCGCGCGAACGCTCGCAGGTACTAGTGGCGTCACCCGGTACGTGTCGTAATCTTTTCCGTCGCTTGGTGGTGGCGAAAAAGCTGTTGCCCGACCGACCGGCAGTCGGTCGGGATGCGCCAGCGGCGATCCACCTGCGCCTCAGAATTCTGAGAATCAGGCGCGAAAGAAGCTCGAGAGGCGGCGGTCTTCCCGATCGCCCGCGGAGACGACGCGTCCGTTCGCGGATAAACGCGCGCCTTCGCGCGCGGAGCCCCAGTTTCACGGTCCCGACGCGACTTCACGTCCCGTTCGACCCCGCACGTCGTGCGCTTCTCGTGTCCACGTCGCACCAGCGCCGAGAGTCGCGCGATCGTCCCGCGCTCGCCTCGAACGAAACGCAGAGCGTTCCTGCAGTTCACCGCCGTCGAGAAAAAGCAAGATGTCCGTCGTCGGCCTCGACTTCGGCAACGCCAACAACGTCGTCGCCCTGGCGCGCCGCAAGGGCATCGATGTCGTGCTGAACTCGGAGTCCAAGCGCGAGACCCCGTCCATGGTCAACTTCGGGGTCAAGCAGGTACGCGCACCCGCGCGAGTCGATCGACGACGGTCAGATCTCCAATCGTCGCGAGTGCCTTCGAAGGCCTTCTTCGGCCGCCGTCGCGCGAGGACGCGAGCGTGGCCGCCCGCGGTGATCGAAACGCACGCGGTCGTTCAGGGGTTCCTACGACGCGCGCGCGTCGCGCGACGACGGTCCGGCAAGCGCGGCGCTCCACGCGCCGCGGTCGGACCGCCGCGTCCCCTCCCCGCGCGCGCCTTCCACGGCCTTCCCCGACGCCCGGGACGCGAGGAGACGCGGCGTGTGTCGCGTCAAAGCTTTTTTTTAGCGCCATCCGGAGACGCGCGCCCTCGTCGCGTCCGCCGCGGGTTCACGCGTGACGCTGACCGCTGACCTGTCTTTCCCCTCTCTTCCTCTCCGTGCTCCTTCTGGCTTTGTTTCAAACCTCCAGCGCTTCATCGGGTGCGCCGCGGCGGACAAGATCAACATGCAGCCTAAGAACACGATCATGCAACTCAAGAAGCTGATCGGCCTGCGGTACTCGGACCCCGAGGTGCAGGCTCTTTTGCCGACGTTCCTGTTCCCCACGAGCGCGGGCCCGAACGACGAGATCATGATCACCGTGCAGTACATGGGCGAAAAGAAGAGCTTCACGCCCGAGCGCCTCGTCGCCATGATCCTGAGCGACCTGAAGGTCATCGCCGAGGCGGACCACGGCGCCAAGGTCACGGACGCCGTGGTGTCCGTCCCGGTGTTCTTCACCGACCCGCAGCGCCGCGCCATGCTGGACGCGTGCCACATCGCCGGGCTCAACACCATGCGTCTGATGCACGAGACGACCGCGACGGCGCTGGCTTACGGCATCTTCAAGACCGCCGAGTTCGGGGACGACCCGCACAACGTGGTGTTCGTGGACGTCGGGCACTCCGCGATGCAGGTGTGCGTGGTGCGCTTCACCAAATCCGGGCTGAAGATCCTCGCCACCGCGTTCGACCGCAACCTCGGCGGCAACGCGTTCGACCAGGCGATGTTCGACCACTTCTGCGCGGAGTTCAAGGAGACGAAGAAGATCGACATCAAGTCCAACGCGCGCGCGTCCCTGCGCCTGCGCGTCGCCGTGGAGAAGATGAAGAAGATCCTCTCCTCCAACCCGGAGGCGCCGCTCTCGATCGAGTGCCTGATGGACGACCAGGACGTGCGGTCCAGCATGACCCGCGATACGATGGAGGAGCTCTCCAAGGACCTGCTCGAGCGCATGATGACGCCCGTGCAGAGCGCCATGGCGGAGGCGGGCATGACCCCCGCGGACGTCAAGGCCGTGGAGCTCGTCGGGAACGCCTCGCGCATGCCCTTCATCCCCGCGCAGCTCGAGGCGTTTTTCGGCATGACGTGCTCGCGCACGCTCAACGCCTCGGAGTGCGTGGCGCGCGGCTGCGCGCTGCAGGGCGCGATGCTGTCCCCCCAGTTCAAGGTGCGCGACTTCGAGGTGGTGGACTCCTTCCCCTACCCCGTCGCGATCTGCTGGAACACCGAGGAGGGCGAGGCCAAGGACACGGAGCTCTTCGAGCGCAACAACGCCGTGCCGTCACTCAAGACGATTACGTTTTTCCGCAACGAGACCTTCGGCGCGCGGGCCAAGTACACCACGCCGACGCTGCTCCCCCCCAACGCGGAGGTGAACGTCGGCGCGTTCGAGATCGGGCCCGTGCCCAAGTGCAAGGAGCCGGAGGGCAAGACCAAGCTCAAGGTGGCGATCCGCCTCAACCTCAACGGGTTGGTCTCCGTGGAGTCCGCGCAGGCGGTGGAGGAGGTGGAGGAGGAGGTGGTTGTGCCGGCGCCGGCGCCGGCGGAGGGCGAGGAGCCCCCCGAGGGCGAGCCCATGGAGACCACCAAGATGGTCAAGAAGACCATCCGCACGGACGTCCCCGTCGCCAGCGTGGTGGGCGGCCTGCCCGCGCCGGTCCTGGAGACGTTCGTGCAGGAGGAGTACGACATGGCGCTGCAAGACCGCGTGATGGAGGAGACCAAGGAGCGCAAGAACGCCGTCGAGGAGTACGTGTACTCGATGCGCTCGAAGGTTGCCGACGCGCTGGCGCCCTTCGCCGCGCCGGCGGCGGCGGAGCAGTTCGGGAAGCTCCTCAACGACACCGAGGACTGGCTGTACGACGAGGGCGAGGACGAGACCAAGGGCGTGTACGTCGCGAAGCTCGCGGAGCTCAAGGCGCTCGGCGACCCCATGGAGCTGCGCGCGGCGGAGGAGCGCGCGCGGCCGGCGGCGGCGGAGGCGCTCTCCGCCACCGCCGCGCAGATCGCCGCGCACGCCGCGCCGGACGCCGCGCACGCGCACATCGACGCCGCGGAGCTCGAGTCCGTGATGGCCGAGGTGAAGCTCGCCACGGACTGGCTCGCGGAGAAGCAGCAGCTGCAGAGCGGCCAGGCGAAATCCGATGACCCCGTGCTGCTCTCGACGGACATCGCCAAAAAGGAAGAGGCGCTCAAGAGGTTCGCGCAGCCCATCCTGGCGCGGCCCAAGCCGGCGCCGCCGCCGCCCGCGCCGGAGGCGGCGCCCGAGGCGACGCCCGAGGTTTCGGAGCCCATGGACGCGGACGGCGCGGAGGAGGCGCCCAAGCCGGCGGCGGACGACCTCGACTGAGCGAAGTGAGGAGCGAAACCAAAGGTTCTGAAGGGACGAGGCGGGCGGCTCGGTGTCGTCCGCCGAGCGGACGCTCGCGCGCGAGCCGTCGAGCCGCGCGATTTTTTTCTGAGACACGTCATGTGAAACAACGACACTTCCGACGTCCAACGGTGTACGAAAACACGCGCGCCTTCGGTTGTTCGCCACTCTCTCGCGCGAGACTCGAGCTCGAGTTCGACGCACTCTCTCGCGCTCGCGTCACTTTCGCGCGCCGCGTCTGGAAGATGGCACGATGCCTCCGCCTCGCCTGCCTCGCGCTCGTCGCCCTCTGCGTGCCTCGCGCGCTCGCCTCGGAGGCGGGGTGTCCCCTGGCGTCCTTCGAGGCGCGCGCGCGAACGGCGGACGTCCTGGAGGCCGCGTTCGAAGCGAACGGGTTCGACGTCCAGAGAGGCGCGATGTGGGTCTTCAGCCACACGGACATAGATCCGGACTGCCGCGATTGCTCGCACGCCAACCCGTCGAGCACGTACGGGTGCGCGATGCTGGTGCGTCGCGGGCGCGAGCCGAGACGTCGCGCGCGCGCTTCCCCTCCGTCGAACGTTTCGTCTCGGGAAAACAAACGACCCCCCGCTGACCTCCTTCGCGCCTCCAGCCCGTGACTGATGACCCGCGAGGCATCTTACGCGAGAGCCGCGCCGCCGCGCGCGCGGCCGAGTCCGAGGAGGCGAGCACGCCGGTGTCGTCCGCGCGAAGACCGCGGGCGTCCGACGAATCCGGTCACGACGCCTCCGAACCCGCCGGCGCGCCGCGTCGCGACGCCTCCGAAGCGCACGATCCTTCGTCGTCCGCGGTTTCGGGACGGAGGTCTTCGGATGTCTTCTCGACGCTCGTCGGGACGCGCGCGTACGTGCGCAACGCGCGAGAAGCCGCGGCGTCGCTGGACCTGCCCGCGCTGGGGCTCGCGAAGCCGTCGCGCGAAGATTTCAGCGACGAACTTCTTAACCTTACCCGTACCGATCAATCGGCCCGCGTGCTCCCGGACGGCGGCGGCGGCGCGGCGTTCTCGTGCGAGTGGCGGCTCCGCGAGGAAGAGGTCGTGCTGGTGGTGGGGTGCACGCCCCCCCCCGCGAAGTACTTCGGGATCACGCCGTACGTGTACAAGTCGTACGACGCGGGGATCGTGCGCACGCTCTTCGCGTCCGCGGGGGACACGCTCGCGGTGGGCGGCGACGACGGCTCCGGAACCGCGCGCTTCGCTCGGCTGGGCACGAGCGCGGCGCGCGTGGAGCCAAAGGCGGACGGGACGATGGGCGTCGTTCGCGACGTGCGCTGCTGGAACTCTACGTTCGCGGCCGCGTTCGGGGGGCACACGCGCGTGTTACGCGACGCCATCGACGTTGTGAGAACGCACGCGGGATCGAGCGTTCCGTTCATCGAGAACGCGCTCAACGCGTACGGCTTGAGCCGCCAGACGGGCGTCAAGACGCGCGCGCTGATGATACGACACGCCGTGCCCGCCAACGCGAGGGACTGGGCGGCGTACGCCGAGAGCCCCCCGTTCGTCGTCATGCGCTTGACCCCCCGGCGGGCGCCCATCTTCCCGGCGCCGTTCCCGCGCGCGCCGCTCATCCGCCGCGAGACGTTCGACGAAACGCCTCTGGCGTCGTCCATCGCGCTCGTCGCCGAGCGCGCGGCGGCGCTCTTCCGCGCCGGGGGCGTCGAGGCGACGACTTTCGGGCCGGACGCGTTTTTCGAAGGTTTCGAAGGTTTCGCGCGCGACGATTCGAAAAACACGTGGTTCGATAGCTCCGTTCCGGGAACGTACGAGACACAGATCGTCCCGAGTCCACCCGCGCAGATTTTGTTCGACAACGGCCAGCGGTGCGTGGACACGGCGTGGAACTGCGGCGGCGACAACCGCGACACGACGTACGTCAACGGCCCGCGCTTCTCTTTGCCGGACGACCGGACGGTGGCGTACGTGGTCGGCGCCAACCACGCGGCGACGGGAAACGCGGTGTACGCGAACGTGGCGGTTTATGATCCGGCGAGAAAGCTCGGCGTGCTCGCGATCGACGACGGCGAGTTTAAAAACACCGCGCAGAAGTGGACGGAAGGCACGCCGGCGGAACGCGACGCGGCGAAGCTGTTCGTCGTAGCGCTCGCGCGGAAATGTCCACCGGGTGCCGGCGGTGTTTTTTCTGTGACGACCGACCGCGGAGAGTTGGCCAACTCTACTACGCGTCGTCTTTTCGACGACGGCGCCGACGCGTCACCGGCGCGCGGCGCGCGTCGTTCGCGGATGCCGGACGGCACGTTGTGCGTGGAAGTGCCCTCCGAGGGGTTCCCGTCCGCGTCGCCCGACGCCGAGCTCGCGGTGTGGGCGCGGCCGTATTGCCACGCGGAGACCACCGTCGGGCCGTGGTGGTCGCGGCTGGCGACGCCGACGGCGGTGCTGGTCAGAAGAACGGGGGACGCGCCGCCTTCCGCGGGAACGACGTTTCCCTTTCCCGACGCGTTGGACACGTTTTAACGATCGTATATAACGATGCGTAACGATGAGTCGGGTTACGGTTCGTCGCGGTCGTGGTTGAAGATGCTTTCGTATTCCGTTCCGATCGAGTCACATATAGCTACGTACGACGGTCGTCGCGCGAACACGTTCGCGCGTCGCCGCGCGTCGATCGGTTCCAATCGCCGTCACGCCCGCTTCCGCCTCCGCGCCGTGCCCCGGTGGTTGAACGTGACGAAATCGCCCATCTTCTCCAGGTTGTCCGGCGGGAGCTCCCGCGGCTGCGCGGCGATGGGCATGAACTCCCCCGCGAACCCGAGCGCGCCCCACGCGCACATGGCCGCCCCGATCGCGCACTCCACCGCGACCTGCACGGGAACGCCCTCGAACTCGTCTCCCGCGATCTTCAGCTCGTCTCTGTACGAGATGACCGCGTAACACGCGTGCGCCAGCACCAGGAAACCGCCCAGGGCGCACAGGACGCGCGCGTCGTCGAACATCGCGAGCCTCGACGGGAACACGGATGCTCCGGCGACGCTCCCTGTGAGGGCGGTGGCGAGCGCGAAAACCTTCGGACGCGACGGGGCGCTGAAAAAGTGTGTCCCGCGGCGCGACCGAGCCGGCAAAAATCTGAGTGCCGATGAGCAGCCGCTGCCAGTTGGCGTCGAACGGCGCGCCGGGCTACGTCACATCTATCCAAACGTCGCCGGTGGTCACTTCCACGCGCGAACATGTTCGCCGTCGCCGCCAAGGTCTCCGCCGTCGTCGCCCCCCGCGCCGTCCCCCTCCGCCGCGCGTCGCCCGGCTCGAAGCCCCTCCGCTCGCCCCTCCGCGCGCCCCTCCGCACGTCCACCGTCGCCAGCGCCGGCAAGGACGAAGATCTGATGGAGCAGCTGCTCGCGATGCTCGGCGGGAACAAACCCGGCGTGGTCTCCGAGTCGGACGCGCTTCCCGGCCGCCAGGAGGAGATGCGCGTCTCGGACAAGCACTTCGTGCTGGGGAACTCCATCAAGAGCTTCCCCGACACTCTGGAGACGTGCGTGTTCGCCACCGGCTGCTTCTGGGGCACGGAGAAGATGTTCTGGCGCGTGCCCGGGGTGTTCTCCACCTCCGTCGGGTACGTCGGCGGGTTCACGCAGAACCCCACGTACGAGGAGACGTGCTCCGGGCGCACCGGCCACACCGAGGCGGTGCAGGTGGCGTGGGATCCCGAGGTGGTGTCCTTCGCGGACCTGCTCGCCATGCACTGGACCTGCCACGACCCCACGCAGGGCAACCGCCAGGGCAACGACGCCGGCACGCAGTACCGCTCCGGCGTCTACTGCTCCACGGCGAAGCAAAAGGAGATGGCCGAGGCGAGCGCGGAGGTGTACGCGAAGGCGCTGAGCGAGGCGGGGCACCCGCGGAGCGAAATCACCACGGAAATCAACGGGCCGGGGGACAACTGCGCGTACTACTTCGCCGAGGACTACCACCAGCAGTACCTCGCTAAGCCCGGCGCGCGCCCCTACTGCTCGGCGCAGCCCACTGGCGTGCCCGTGCCGACGGCGTTCCTCGAGGCGAACGGCGCGAAGCTCTCCGCGGGGTACTGGGCCAAGTACGGCCCGAAGCCCGGGTGTACCATCCAGGTCTCGAACGAGCCCGTGCCCGTGGAAGAGGCGCTCAAGGCGTGAGCGGGTCCCCGAGCGCGCGCGCGCGGCGAAAACAAAGACAACCGAAGCTACGTACATACCGCGATTGTCTTTTTCTGCGACGATCGAGAGATACACTACGTAGTCCACAGAGCGCGCGCGTACATAGCTAACTACACTGCAATACGTGGATAGTTATATACTACAAGTCACGCCCCCACTCCTACGATTTCGTCCCCCGTGTCCTCCGCGCCGCGCGGGCGCAAGATGCTGTGTACGCGCGCCGAGACGACGGGCCCGACGCGGCGATCGCGCGATTGCGTTTCGCTCGTGACGGCGCGCGTCAGGTTCTGGAGCAGCTCTTTCTTCGCGCGTTCCGTGAGGTCTGTTCGCGCGTACTCGCGCATCAACGACGCCATCGTGGGATACACTCGGCAAATAGCCAACGCCGAGCTCTCCGCGCACCCGTCGATGGTCATGAGCGCCGCGCACCACGTCTCCGCGCACGTCTTCGAGCGGCTTCCGCGTACTGGTACGACGCCGATCGCCGCGCCGTCGGGAGGAGTCCGCGCCGCGCCCGCGGAAACCTCCCGGCTTCCCCCGGAGGCCGCCTCCGCCTCGAGCGCGAGCGCGGCGGCGGGCGTCACGCCCCTGCGCTTCGCGTGCGCGAGGACGTCCAGCGCGGAGACCTCGCGCTCGAACGGGCGCTTCGCCAGCGCCGCCGCGACGCCCACCGCGTGCCGCGTGGCGGCGCCGAGGTCCGGGACGCAGGTCACCCGCACGCCCCGGTCGCTCGCGTGCAGACGCGCGACGGCGTCCTCGACCACCGCGCGCGAAAA